>Ga0210390_10005614_pt1 | contig 10502 bp, 10 predicted proteins | sample IncBWH11OmetaG_FD_161050 | JGI IMG/M metagenome (GOLD analysis project Ga0210390, IMG submission 161050) | Forest soil microbial communities from Barre Woods Harvard Forest LTER site, Petersham, Massachusetts, United States - Inc-BW-H-11-O ... | reverse complement strand
GACATGGCCGCGCCCTCGGCCCACGCGGATTCAAAGTCCTTCTCACCCAATGCATCACGCAGCGCCGCCACCGAGGCTTCGTAGCCGGCATCCCAAACCTTGAACCGCACCACGCCCATACGTTGCCGGATGCCGTGTGCCGCGCCGAAAAGCCGGGCGGCCTCGTGGTGGCTGCCGGCATCACCGATCAGCACAGCAAGGCACTCGAGCAAGTCGGGGAGAGTCACGTGCGCCCCACTGTCGACTGCACAGGCGAGCGCATCATGGGCATCGCGTTCGGCGTCTTCTGGCTTACCCTGGGCGATTGCGACTCGGGCACGCGCCGTCAGCGCGACCATCAAGTGCCAGCCTGTCACCACCGATATGGCGTCGTCAGCCCAGCGGCGGGCCGAGGTGAGATCACCGTTCGCCAGTGCGATCTGGGCGCCATGGGCACGGTGTACGGCTGCCGACTGGGGCAGGGCCATACTGAAGTTCTGCAAGGCCGCCTCGCTCGCGATTTGCGCTGCTTCAGCGTCGCCGGCGGCTAAGGCGGCCCCGGCTAACGCCGAGTAAGCATTTCCCGCAAAGTACTCGCCAAGCTCAGCGGCGGCCTCGACGCAGGCGTTGGCCGCGTCCCGAGCCGTGCTCACCTGACCCTGCCAGTAGAGCGCAACGCCCACGCCCTGACGGCCGTTCGCCGTGTGCACCACATCGTGAGCGGCCTCGGCCTCGGTCATCAGCTCGCCGAATTGTGCAACGGCTCCGACCAGATCGCCCTGCATCAGCTGTGCATGCCCGAGGCACCATCGACACCAACGCGAGTTGGACCGGTCACCGATTGCGTCGGCAAGGTCGCGTCCTTCCTCGGCAGCTGCGCGCTCCGCGATCGGGTCACCAGCCATTGCCGCGCAGAGCGCCTGGCCGACGAGGATCTGGCTCAATCTCCAACGATCGTTCAACTCGCGGGCGAGACCGATCGCTTCGGCGAAGTACGGCCGGCCCATTTCGGCGCCGGCTACGCCCGTAACGATTAAGCCACAGGCGGTCAGCGCCCTGGTCAACAGGGCCGCATCGTCAACATCGCGGGCGATCGCCAGTGCTTGTTGGGCCTGATCCATGCTGTCGGCGGCACCCACCCACATACCGAGCGCGGCCGTATCGGCCAGTGCCCGGGAACACACCGCGGCCGCCACCTGAAGGTGGCGAGGGTCGTCAGTGAGGATGGTGTCGAACCAGGCCCGCCCTTCCCGCATACGGCCTCGTGCCAGCCAGAGCGGCTGCAGAGATGATGTCAGCGCCAACGCGGGCTCCGTATTGGAGTTTTCGCGGCTCCACCCGAATGCGGCGCGGAGGTTGTCGATCTCGGTCTCAGCCCGCTCGAGAAGCTGCTCATAGTCGGTGCGGGCCGGGGTGTCGAGTAGCGCGGCCAGCGCCGTGTAGTGGTCGCGGTGGCGTGTCCGCACGGCGTCGGCCTCGCCGGATTCGCCAAGCTTTTCCAGTGCGTACTGGCGCACCGTCTCCAACAACCGGTACCGCGTTCGACCCGTGGTGTCGTCGGCCACGACTAGTGACTTGTCAACCAGCAAGGTGAGCTGGTCCAGCACCTGATAGCGCTCCACCTCACCGCCGCAGGCGACTACTTGCGCGGCATCGAAGTCGAAACCGCCGAGGAACACCGCCAGCCGGCGGAACAACACACGCTCCGGTTCGGTCAGCAGCGCATGCGACCAATCCACCGAGGCGCGCAGCGTTTGCTGCCGTCGCACTGCGGTGCGCGCGCCACCGGTCAGCAACCGGAAGCGGTCATAGAGACCGTCAAGGATCTCGGACAGAGACAACGCCCGCACCCGCGCGGCCGCCAGTTCGATCGCCAGCGGCAAACCGTCTAGGCGAGCGCAAACCTCGCCTGCTGCAGCGGCATTGTCGTCGGTGAGGCGGAAATCGGCCCGAGCCCGGCGTGCCCGGTCGGTAAACAACTCGATGGCTTCATCGGCCACTGAGAGCGATGGCACCCGCCACGTCGCCTCGCCGGTCACCCCGATCGGCTCACGGCTCGTGGCGAGCACGGTCAGCGCCGGCGCGCCAGCCAGCAGAGCGACGACCAGCTCGGCGCTCGCGTCGAGTAGGTGTTCGCAGTTGTCGAGCACCACCAGCATCTGGCGGTCGCGAACGAACCGCAGCAGCGTATCCATCGTCGAACGGCCGGGCTGGTCGGGCAGGCCCAGCGCACGCGCCACCGTCACCGGCACCACCGCCGGATGGGTGATCGGCGCCAGATCGACATACCAAACACCGTCACGGAACTCAGGCGCGATGCGAGCCGTGATCTCAACGGCGAGACGGGTCTTGCCGGCGCCGCCGGCTCCGGTCAGGGTCACCAACCGGTTATCGGCCAGCAGCTGGCGCACCTCGTGCATCTCCGAACCGCGGCCCACGAAACTTGTGAGCTGCACCGGAAGGTTATGGGAGACAACGGTGCCGGGTGTGCGCAGGGGCGGGAAGTCGTTGCGCAGGTCGGGGTGGCACAACTGCACCACCCGCTCGGGCCGCGGCAGGTCACGCAGGGGGTGAGTGCCCAAATCGGTCAGCCAGGCGCCGGGCGGGAGCCGATCGACGACGACATCGCTCGTGATGCCCGACAGCACCGTCTGCCCGCCGTGGGCCAGATCCCGCAGCCGGGCAGTTCTGTTGATGGTCGGACCGGCGTAGTTGCCCTCATCACGCAGCTGCACCTCGCCGGTATGCACCCCGATGCGCAGCCGGATCGGCGCCAGCGGTGACCGCTGCAACTCCAGCGCGCAGGCCACCGCATCGGACGCGCGAGCGAACGCGGCCACGAAGCTGTCGCCCTCTCCTTGTTCAACTGGCCGCACGCCGCGATGGGCGGCGACGACTTCGGAGACAGTTTGCTCGAAGCGTGCGACGGCGGCGGTCATCTCGTCGGGTTGCGTCTCCCACAGCCGCGTGGAGCCCTCGACGTCTGCCAGCAGCAGTGTCGCCATTCCCGTCGGCAAAAGCGCGCTCACGCCAAGATCGCTCCAATTCATCAGCACCGTGTCGCATGGATCGATCTCGCTCATGCTAGCCAGCATCCAGCCACCACATCGGGCAAAACATCCGCGGAAGCGCGTAGAGCGCTGCGCTGCCCACACGGATATTTCCAGAGTGCTGACCCGCCCGGTTTTCGCCGTTATCCGGCCGCTTGCTGTGGGATTCTGTGGTGGTGGTGTTGCCGTCGGGAACGGTGACCTTCCTATTTACGGACATCGAGGGTTCGACGAGCCTGTGGGAGAGCGCGCCCGAGGCGATGCGCGCGGCTCTGGAGCGTCACGACGCCATTCTTCGTAGCTCGATCCGCGCCCATGGGGGTCAGGTGTTTTCTACCGGCGGCGACGGGCTCGCTGCGGTGTTCGCCCGGTCGGTCGACGCGATGGCTGCAGCTTCACAGGCGCAGGCGGCGCTGACAGCCGAGGCGTGGCCCGCAGACGCGCCGGTTCGGGTGCGGATGGCCGTGCCTATTTCGACCAACGCCAAGCGGTCGTTGATGACGTGCATCGGAGGGTTCGTGTCTCTGATGTCGATCCGGTTGAGGTCTTCAAGGAACTTGTCGACCACCCATTGCGTGTCGCTCATTGTCATTTGTCCTCTCGCTCGGGCACGCCGGCCAGCCGGTCATAAGCCTCCTGCCAGGTCGCGATCACCTCGTCAATCCGCTCGATCGCGGTGTCGCGGTGTGATTCGGGGCCATAGCGCTGGTGGTGGGCCTTGTCCAGCTCCAGACGCTTGAGCACGGCGTGGATGCGACGCATTCGCGCTTCGCCCGACCTTTGACAACCCGGCGAACACCAACGCCGCGGCCGACCACCCTGGGCGTCCGGCGGTTGAATGTCGCGATCGCAGTTCGGGCACAATTCCATCACTTCGCCTCGCTTTGCTGAGTTTGCTAGGTTTTCTGTCACTTTTTGCCAATTTTTCGATAACTTGTCAGCGCACGCATTCGGCTGACTGGGTCGCGCCGGTCGCATGGTCTGAGAGATTTCCCCCGCCCCTCTGAGCTGCACAAATAGGCGGTAACCATGGTCACGGTGACCATCCGTTGGAGTTTGCTGGAGTTTGCTGGGGTGGTAGATCGTCGGTGTCGAGTTTGCTGGAGTTTGCTGGGGACTGGTCGATGTTTGCTGGAGCGCATCCGAACACGTAGGCCGCGAGGCTGTGACACAGGACGCTGCGCCGCGCGCCGGGCTGGGACAGGTTGACGCAGCCTTTAGCGTTAGGCCGCAGCACGCGGCCGCTGACCCCGTAGCCGCGGGCGGTGGTGGTGCGCCACACAAACTGCGGCTCAGAGCGGACTCTGCCGTGGTTGGAGACGCTGTAGAGGCCTTCCCAATCAGGAATGGGGAGCCAGCGTTCCTCGGTCATTTCCGGTGTTCCTTCTTGCGTATGCGGTCGAGTCGTCGGGCCAAGCAGTCGGCGCAGCGGTACATGTGCTGCGGTGGCAGCGCGGAGCGGCAATCGCGGCATGTTCGCCGGCCGACGGGCAGGGGCGTGGTCATGTCGCCAACCCTTTCGCTTTCAGTCGGTGGTACATCGGGCACGTGTCGTCGTGCTGCACGTCGATGTGCCACACGCCGAACTCGTCAACGACCGGCTGGGTTGTCTCGCTGAGGCAGTCGGGGCAGCGGTAGGCCGCGGCGAATGCGCGGATCGCACGGGGTGCGTTGTGGTTGTTGCGGCGACGTTCGGCGCGGTTCATGCGGCGCCATCCCGACGCTTGTTGGCCCAGAGTTGGCAGAAATGGCACGGCTGGGGTTGGCCGGCGCACGCGATACAGCCGGGGCGGCGATCGCCACCGTTACCGGGAACGTGAGTACCTACGCAGTCTTTGCTGTCGAGGCGGCAGCGTTCGCAGTAGCCGCGCCAGATCGACGTTGGTGACGTCAGTTGGGTGCCGCAGCGGCACAGGGGTTCGCCGTTTGATCCTTCGCCCACCGCCGGGTATGTCTCCCTATCGGCCATCTGTCTGTCTTGGCTGGTAGAGAGGTTATGTGGGTTTTCCAGATGGCCGCCAGATGGCCCAGATGGCCAGATGGCGGAGACGGGGGGCATCTGGCCATCTGGATGGCCGGGTTGGCGGTCTGTGTGCTGGGGTAGCCGCCAAAACCATGGCCCGTCGCCGTCTGCCCGGGTGGCTTCGACGCCGAGGCGTTTCTTTGCTGTGTACCTTTTCTTTTCGCTGTAGCCGGCCCGCTCGCCGTCGCTGTGTGCGTCCTTGGCCCATCGCGGCCCGTCAGCCAGATAGGACGCCAGCCATGCCACGGCGTCGTCGCGGGCGGTGGTGTCGTGGTTGGCGGCGTATATCTCGGCGAGGTGTTCGCGCGCCGTGAGCGTCGACTCCCCGACGTGTGTCAGTCGCGGCACGGTGCCGTCGTGGTCGGTCGTCGGCGGGAAGTGCTGGACGGCTTCGATGGTGAACTGAGACGCCGACACGGCGGCGGCGGTGTTCATCTTCTCGGGGCCGACGACCAGCCGGCCTTCGTCGTCTTGTTGGGCGAATAGGGTGACGCGGGCTTTTTTGCGTAGCTCGATGGTGGCGCCGTAGCGGTCGCGGGCGTTGGCTGATGCGACACGGTTGGTGTGGCAGATCAGCAGCATCGCGGCGCTGGTGGTGGTGGCCAGCTCCTTCCATGGGTGCAGGGCTTGGCGGGCTTGCTGCGGGTCCTTCACCGACAGTCCTGGGGGCACGGGGTCGAGCCACGCGTCGACCACTACCACGGCTGGTGCTGGGTCGGCTTCGGCGATCAGGAACAGGTCGCGTGGGAAGGTGGGTGCGCCGCTGCCGTCGTCGTCGGTGCAGATGACTTGGATCATGGCCAGGTCGGCGCCGGCGACTTCCAGGCGGGGCAGCACGGTGGTCTGCCAGTCGTCCTCGGTGCACACCAGGATCACGTGCGCGGGGTCGCGGGCTGGGATACCGAACTCGGGGAGCGCTTTGCCGGTGGTGACATAGGCGATGATCCATACCCATAGCAGCGATTTGCCGATACCCTCATCGCCGATCAGCAGGTTGATAGCTGCCCGTTGGATGCGGTTTTTCGCCAGCCAGCTGGGCTGTGCGGCGGCTTTGAGGTCGGTCGCCGGCCAGAGCCGCGGCATGCCTTCGATGACCTCGGCGTCGGTCTGTGGCTGATCCTCGACGGCGGCGGCGCCAGCAGCGCCGATCCGGTCGACCCACTCGACGCTGTTGGGCATCTTCTGCTCGGTGCGAGCCCGAACCTCGTCGGGGTCGGCGGCGAGTGTTTGGGCGACGGCCCAGGCGACGATGCCGTCCCATTCCGATTCGGCGACCGCGCCGGTGCGTACCTTGCCGGTTGACCCGCCCAGCGCTACTCCGTTGATGAAGACCGGTTTCAGCGTGTCGAGCGCGTGCTGCGGGGTGTAGTAGCCTGCGCGGGCTTCCTTCATCGCGCCGGTGACGACCGAGATCGCGCTCATGTGCACCGACTCGCCGGCCTTGATTCTCGCGGCGAGTGCCGCCCGTAGTCCGTTGAGCACATCTGGGCGGCTGGCGGTTTGATGCCCAGCGATGAACGCGGCCACCACGGCATCGGATGCCGCGTCCTCGGCCGGGCTGGCGTCATCGATCAGTTCGGCGATCTCGTCGGGCAGTACGCGGATGCTCATCGGCGCACCCACTTGTAACGGCCGCCGTTGGCGTGCGGGGTCGGGGCGCCGATGATGACGCCGTTGAGTCCGCGGATCTCCCCCCATGCGCCGCCGAGGCGGCCGGTGCCATTGCCGATGGTGCGGCCGGGCGGCTGCAGGAAGATGTAGTGTCCGCGGCCGGGCACGTCGGGGCGTGTCGACTGGAACGGGGCCGTGGCGAGGTGCTTCCGCAAAACGTCGGGCAGCTTGTCGGGGTCATCGACGTCGAACACGACGGCACCGGATCGGCCGGCGTGCAGTGCGATTCCGTAATCGGTGCCGGCGAACCACGCGGCGATCTGCTTGGGATCGCGACTCGACTTGGCTTGCCAGCGTTTACCGACAACGGTGCCGGGGTTCTTGATGTCTATCGCCGGGTCGGTGGGCAGCACATACCAACCGGCGTCGGCGTAGGCCAGCGCGGCGGTGAGCGTGTCGACGTCGTCGGTCAGCTCGGGAATGCGTAGTTGTCGGCCTGTGTCGCTACAATCGTGGGTACCGGCTTCTTCGCGGTGGCTGGTGTTGGTGGTGTGGTCGGTGCCCTCGGGAGTGGTGTCCCGGGGGCCGACTTCGTTAGGCGGCATCATCGCCATCGCCGTCCAGCTCGGCGCTCGTGAATCCGCCGGATGTTGGGTGGGTGGCCATCAGGCCCGGTGGACTCATCAGGCCGGCACCCCGCGCGGATCGTCGGTGCGCTGCAATGTGTTTGCGTCGAGGTAGGCGCGGACATCGCTCCACCGGTACAGCACGCGGCGGCCGCGCTTGACGAACCGGGGGCCAGTCCCGCGGTAGCGCATCTGGGCAAGCCCGGCCTCGGTGGTGAATAGGGCGGCAGCGACTTGGCTGGGGAGCGCGGTATCGGCGTCGACGGATGTTGCCTCGGTCATTATTTCCTTCTCATGCCTCGTAGATTGCGGGGACACGAATGAGCGAATCACACGCGTGCAACTAAGTCAAGCGTCGTGAAAATCGGGGACATGGGTATATAGTCGGCGACGTGGCCGCTAAACCGCCGGAGTCCCCAGAGCCGCTCGCCGTTGTGGTCGGCCGGAACTGCAGGCGCATCCGTGTGGCCGCTGGCGTGACTCAGGATGGGCTGGCGCGTTGTGCTCGCGATCTCGGCTTGCGCTGGAACGCCTCCAAGGTGGGCGACTTTGAGGCTGGCCGCTCGGCGCCGACGTTCGCTACCGTGCTCGCGGTCACTTTGGCTTTGCAGATGGCATCGGAGCGCGCCGCAAAGATGCGCGCGACGCATGACCTGATCATCGGCCAGCTACGCGGCGAAAAGACACCCCATCAGGCCGACCCGCCGACCCGCGTGACCCTTGCCGACCTAGTTGGCAGCGAGCGTTCGATTGCCCTGACTGACGAACTGAACGTACCGGCAGCCGCTGTCGCCGACGTGTGTCGTGGCCGGACGTGGATGGAGGCCGGCCCCAAACAGACAATCGACCGTTCCGCCGGCACGTTGGCGCGACATGAGGGGCTGACCGAGCATCGCTTGGCGCGCCGCCTCGGGATCAGCCATGACCGTCTCGCAGACATGTCATTCCGGCTGTGGCAGCGCGCTTTTAGCGAGGAACGCGACCGACTCGCCGGGCCTGACGCCAGCAAGCAAAAGCGTGGTCAGGTATCGCGCACACTCCAGGCAGAACTCGAGGAGGCACTCGCCGATGGCAACGATTAGCCGATACCAAACCGCAAGCGGCGCAACGCTTTACCGCGTCCGCTACCGCACACCTGGCCGCGGCCAGACCGATAAGCGAGGCTTCAAGACGAAACGTGACGCCCAAACGTTCGCCGAACAGATCGAAGTCGACAAGCGCCGCGGCCTGTACGTGGCACCGTCGGATGGTCGGGTCAAGTTCGGTGACCTGGCGCGCGCGTGGCTCGACTCCAAGCACAACCTGAAGCGGTCGACCCGTGCCCGTTACGAAATCACTCTTACAGTGGCGCTGGCAGGTTTTCGTGACGTTGGCATCGCTGATATCAGCCGTCAGATGGTCCGGGCGCTGGTGGCTGATCTGGTGAACACAGGCGCGGCGGCGTCGTCGGTGCATAAGGCGGTCGGGGTGCTGCGACAGGTGCTCGCAACGGCGGTGGCTGACAATCTCATTGCCGTGAACCCGGCCGAAGGTACGGACCTGCCGACCGTTGGCATGACGGAACAGCGTTTCCTGACGATGGCTGAGCTGCACCGGTTGGCGCTCGCGGCCGGGGAGCACATGGCGCTGGTCTACTTTCTGGGCACCACGGGTCTGCGGTTCGGCGAAGCGGCAGAACTTCGGTGGCGTGATGTCGATTTCGCCGGGTTGCGGCTCCGGGTGACCCGGTCGGTGACGTTCGTGAGCGGTCAGCCGGTCGTCGGCACACCCAAGAACGGTAAGGATCGCACCGTCGCATTGCCCGCGACCGTGGCCAGAATGCTTGCGCCGGGGGCGGACGACGCCCTGGTGTTCCCGGATTCGGCCGGCGGCTGGATGCGGGCCAGCAATGTGCGCCGCCGCTGGTGGGCCAAGGCCCTATCCGACGCCGGGTTGCCGACCGACTTCAAGTTGCACGAGCTGCGGCACACCGCGGCGTCGCTGGCGATACGGTCGGGGGCGAACATTAAGGCGTTGCAGAACATGCTGGGCCACGCCTCGGCGGGCTTGACGTTGGATCGTTACGGCCACCTTTATCAGTCCGATGTGGACGCGGTGGGTCAGGCGATTGACGCGGAGATAACTGTAACTTGTGGGCACGGTGTGGGCACGGGGCCTGCCGCGGCCCGTCACCTACGGGCGGTCAGTGCTGATGACCTGCAATAACATTGGTGGGCGCGGACGGTATCGAACCGCCGACCGCTGGTGTGTAAAACCAGAGCTCTACCACTGAGCTACGCGCCCGTGCCGCGCAAAGATACCGCCCCGACCACTTGGCACCCAAAACGGCGACTGACCGTTCAGCCCTTGCACGCGGCCAGCGCATCGGTCCAAAGTCGCTGATCGCGAACTTCACCGGGCTGCTTCATCTCGGCGAACCGGATGACCCCGGATCGGTCGACGACGAAAGTGCCGCGGTTGGAGATACCGGCGTCGTCGTTGAAAACGCCGTAGGCCTGGCTGACCGCGCCGTGCGGCCAGAAGTCGGAGAGCACCGGGAACAGGAAGCCGCTCTCGGCGGCCCAGACTTTGTGAGTGGGCGCCGGCCCCACCGAAATGGCCAGCGCCGCACTGTCGTCGTTCTCGAAGTCGGGCAGATGATCCCGCAACTGGTCAAGCTCGCCTTGACAGATGCCGGTGAAGGCCAGCGGGAAGAACACCAACAGCACGTTTTTGGCGCCTCGGTAATCGCTCAGGGTGACCGGCTGTCGGTTCTGGTCGCGCAGCGTGAAGTCCGGTGCGGTAGAACCGACCGTCAGCATCAGCGGCGACCGGCCCGCGACTTCGGCTGCACCAACCGGCTTGCGCTCCAGTCCCCCAGATTCACCGACGACGTCGGCATCAGTCCGGCGGTGGGCGCAGACTCCGCGATCTCAGCGGGTAACACGTGACCGGGCCGGCCGGTCTTGGGGGTGAGCACCCAGATCACTCCGTCGTCGGCCAGCGCCGCGATCGCATCCATCAAGGTGTCCACCAGGTCGCCATCGCCGTCACGCCACCACAGCATCACGACGTCTATGACTTCATCGGTGTCTTCGTCGAGCAACTCGCCACCGCACGCATCCTCCACGTCGCCGCGGATATCGTCGTCGGTGTCTTCGTCCCAACCCCACTCTTGGACAACCTGCCCTTGTTGGATGCCCAGTTTGCGGGCATAGCTCGGGGCGTCATCCG
>Ga0210390_10005612_pt1 | contig 10503 bp, 7 predicted proteins | sample IncBWH11OmetaG_FD_161050 | JGI IMG/M metagenome (GOLD analysis project Ga0210390, IMG submission 161050) | Forest soil microbial communities from Barre Woods Harvard Forest LTER site, Petersham, Massachusetts, United States - Inc-BW-H-11-O ... | reverse complement strand
ATGTCCGAAGAGCTCACTTTCGAGTAACTCTTGCGGGATGGCCGCACAATTGACTGCAACGAAAGGACCCTTGCCGCGATCCCCAAAACGGTGAATTGCCCTAGCGACCAATTCTTTCCCAGTGCCTGTTTCGCCCTCGATCAGTACAGTAACCTCTCCGCTGGCGGCGATCCCGATCCGTTTTTGAACCTCGCGCATACCAGGGCTGAATCCAACCAAGCCGTCGCCGGAAGGGAGAAAGCCGCCCCCGGGAGCGATTTGCGACTTTTTCAAAGCTTCAGCCAAAACCTGTTGCAAATCTGCGCGCCCAATCGGTTTCGTCAGGTGATCAAACGCTCCGAGCCTAATGGCCTCGATGGTGTTGGAACTGTCGGCGAAAGCGGTAAGCACGATGACAGGCGCTAAGGGTTTTGCTTCGCGCAGAAATTCGATCCCGGAAATCCCCGGCATATTAAGGTCAAGAAACGCAGCGTCCACTTCGTTAATCAACTTGAGCGCTTCCTGCGCGCCGCTCGCTTCCACGACGTCGTGACCGAAATCCCGGATTGATTCGGCCAGCGCTTCACGGAACGATTTGTCGTCATCGATGATCAGGATTCGCGCCATGAAAGTCGGATTACAAATCGTGGCTCGCTCGCAACATCCTGTCAACAGGTTGTGCCATTGCGCCTCAAAAACTTCTGCACGCCCGGCTGCGCATGTCCACCAGTTGCCGGATCAGCTCGCTCACTTGGCGATTTTCAGCGAAAACGGGAATTTTTCTTGAACTTTTTTACAAACTGTAAAAAAGTGGTGGCGAATGTTCCCCCAGATTTCATTCGCCTGGTCATTTCTGGCAATGTCCGGTGATTTTATAGAAGGCGCTGACGGGACCAATCCCCGTTCTGAGCCGGAGTCGTTTTACGGGGCTCATTCGCTTCCCCAAAATTCACCCCCAAAATCAAAGGAATAGCCGTGTTCAATCCACACCGTAAGCAGAATCGGTTGACCGCCTTGGCTTCTATTGTGCCCCTTGCTCTGATCCTCATCGCATTGACATTCAGGGCAAAGGCAGAGGTAACCATAGACTTCTGGAATCCCGATACCGGAGAGGCTGTCCTCAAGGTATTACATGAGGACATCCAGGGATTCGAAAAGGAACACCCCGGTATCAAGGTCAATCTGGTTAATATCCCTTGGAGCGACATTTTTACCAAATGGCAGACGGGGATTCAGTCCGGGAATGTACCCGATGCCAGTATCGCCTCGGCGGCGTTCGGAGCAACGCTCAATTCAGAAGGAGTCCTGGAACCGATGGATGATGTGATCAAAAAGATGGGTGGAGAAAGCGCCTTTGCTCCCAGCGCCAAGTCTTTCGTCGAAATGTGTAAACAAAACGGGGGTTTCTACGACCTGCCCTATGTCCACAATTGCGTGGTGCTTTGGTACAAAAAGGACCTCCTGCAAAAAGCCGGGCTGCCCGTTCCTCAAACTTGGGACGAACTGCTGGCAACTGCCAAAGCACTCACCAAGGAGGGTGTCTACGGTATCCTGATGACCAGTTCGAAATCCTATGTCACCCAGCATACCTTTTATAGCCTGATGCTATCCAACGGGGCCGATATCGTCGACCGCGAAACAGGCCAGAAAGTTCTTTTCGATAGCCCCGCAACCGTGGAAACCCTGAAGTATTATAAAGAACTGTCGCAGTATTCACCTCCGGGTGCAGGTGGCTACGATCGACCTGAAGCGCAGGCGGCGATGAGCACCGGAAAGATCGCCATGTTTATTTATGGGAGTTGGCTCGGCGGCGCCTTGACCGAAGCGGGTCCGGAAGTCCTGGCTCAATTTGGTGCGGCGGCGGTCCCACACAATAAAGGCCAGGGTTCTTTCATGGGTAACCTGGTCCTGGTGACCTTCAAAGCGGCCAAACACAAAGCGGAAGCCACCATGTTTCTGGAATATCTCATGAAAAATGAAAACTACGTTCGCTTCCTGCTGACCGATCCGGCTTCGTATGGTCCGGTCACAGCAGCCGCCATACAGGATCCCGCCTATAGCAATAGTTCACAGGTTAAAGCCGTCCAGGGTGTCATCGCTGCGGTCCAAGCCCAATTGCCAAACGCCTGGGTCTATGGAATGCCGAGTCCCCATGCCGGGGAATTGGAAGGACTAAACGTTATTGCCGACGTGGTCGGCCGGGTAGTCCTCGAAAATGTCTCGCCGGATCGAGCGGCAAAAGACGGCGCGGCCAAGATCCAGGAAATCATTAGCAAAAAGTGATCCCGCCTCGATATCTGAAACGTGTTTTCTTCACCAGCGCGTGGCGAGGCACCGGCGGTGCTGCGCCACGCGGACGGCGGCCATGAGCTTCGCTCCTGCCCAGAATCCTTCCGGGCCGCCGCGCCGCATCGGAAATTTTACCGGCCTGAAAGAAAACACGTTGGGTTATCTCCTGATCACGCCCACCCTGAGCGTTCTTGCTCTGCTCATCTTCATCCCTCTGCTCTCCGTGGCTTGGGACAGTTTGCATAACAAGACGTTTCTCAGCACTTCCTACAGCTTTATTGGCCTGGACAACTACCGGGCGCTATTCGCATCGCCCGGTACTTGGGCAATTGTCATGCGCTCTTTGCTTTGGACGGCTTTTTCTGTCGTCTTACAGGTGATCGTCGGCTTGGTGATGGCCCTATTTCTTAACCGGGTCTTTATCGGCAGAGCATTCTTCCGCGGTCTGTTCCTGCTGCCATGGGTTATTCCTGTCGTTGTCGTGGCGGTTATTTGGAAATGGATCCTCAACGATCTTTACGGCGTAGCCGGCGATGTATTGATGCATCTGGTTCCGCCTTGGGCGCATTTGGCCTGGTTCTCTGATCCAATGCTGGCTCTGCCCACCTTGATTGCCATCAACGTCTGGCGTGGCTCCCCCTTCACCATGGTCATCTTACTTGCTGGGCTGCAAACCGTGCCGCACGACCAACTCGAAGCCGCACGGATCGACGGCGCCAACAACGTTCAGCAGTTCATTCATGTGACTCTGCCCCACCTGCGCAAAATCCTGTTGATCGTCTTGCTGGTCTTTGCCTTGTTCAATTTTAACAATTTCGACCTCATTTATTTGACCACCCAGGGCGGACCGCTCGATCGAACCATGACCCTGCCCGTCAAGACTTACGAGGTGGCTTTTAAAGGCATGGAGATAGGAGCATCGAGCGCTCTGGCCATGATGATGCTGTGCCTCCTGGTCATCCTTTCGTTCGTCTATTTCCATTTTCTCCGCATCACTTCCGACAGCAGATAGTCTAATCTATGAAGCCCAAGACGGTTCAACAGATCGTATTTGTCCTCGGCCTGCTTGTCGTCACCGCGGGAGTCACTTCTCCCTTTTGCTGGTTGCTTTTTTGCTCGCTCAAGCCAAAAGCTCAACTGTTCACGGGGTTGGCGCTACCAACTAACTTAACCTTAGAAAACTACATCGCCCTATTTGCTCATACCGAGGTGGTTCGCTTTCTTTCTAACAGTACAACAGTCGCGGTTGTCGTAACAACGGTCACGGTCTTCATCGCAACGTTGGGAGCTTACAGTTTAGTCTTCTTTCGTTATAGCGGCCGTGAATTGATCGGAAGGTTTATACTCCTAACCTATATGTTTCCGGGGGTCGTTATTATTGTTCCTTCTTACAATATTATGAGCTTTCTGCATCTGACCAATAACTTGCTCGGGGTCATGCTGGTTGAATTAGTGCTGACTATTCCGTTCGCGGTCTGGATGCTGCGCGGCTTTTTCATGGAAATACCTCGAGAATTGGAGGAGGCCGCCATCATCGACGGATGTTCCAAGATGCAGGCCCTGAGGCATGTCTTGCTGCCTCTGGCCCTTCCTGGAATTGTCGCGGTGGCGGTTTTCGCGTTCATCTTTTCCTGGAACGAGTACCTATTTCCTCTCGTTCTTATCAATGACGAGAACGTGAAGACTCTCCCGCTCGGAGTCGCGGGTTTTATGGGCCACTTGTATGTAGAATGGGGTCCTCTCTTGGCCTCCGCGGTTGTTTCAACGATCCCCATTCTTATCCTGTTTACTTTTTTGCAACGTTTCCTGATCAAAGGGATTATGGCGGGAGCCGTTAAAGGTTAGGACCGCTCCAGAAATAATACCCCCACCGTAAGATAACGTAATTATCCTTACCTGCTCTTCTTTATGCCAGACCAAATCAGAATCACTTTTAAACAAGAAGAAGGACGAACGGTGCTGAGCCTGTACGCCGGCGGTGATGAATGGTTCCGGTTGGCTCCACCCTTCCGTGCCTGTTTACTCGGCGGCGACAATATTGACGGCCATTATTCGGCCGTTCACCAGCAAGGAGCAAGCTGGATCGCCACGGGTGAAATTGTCGGTCGGGAGGGAAGCCGTTTAGAGATTTCCGACACCTTTCGGCCCGTTGACAAAACTACTGTGCAAATCGATCGGGAAGTTACGATCTCGGCAGTCGGAAAAAGCCCTGGGATTCGTATCGAGTTCAATGCCGAAACTGCTATCCCGGAAGCCAGAGAATTGAATGATTGGGAGTTCTTCATTCCCGGCGCGCTGTATAAGAAGAATGATACTGACCATGACGGCGTCGAGGACTACCTCAGAACCTACATTCAGGATTATCGCGATGACCGATTGGCCTCTTTGGCGGTCCTGGCCTTTCTTCCCGTTCGCCAACGGTATGTTGCCCTCGCTCGCTGCAGCCTTCCTGAATACGATACCGCTATTAACGACGAGCAGATGCTGAGCCGTCATTTTGTCCAAGCCACTGATATTGGCTCTCTGGGTTTAGCACCTCTGGAAAGGGCACCCTCTCAAATTTCGCTTCAAGCGAGCTATCCGTTTGCCGAACGATACAGCTACTGCCTAAATACCAATCGGGATGGTTGGGCAAGCTATTTGGAGAACCGCCTCGGAGCGGTGTTCCGGATTTCCTATCGCCTGACCGCTGGAACGGCGGTTTCTTTGACGGCCGCCATCTGGGAAATAACCAAGCGCCAGATGGCAGCCCTCCGCACCGCGCCTCACCAGCCGGATTTCTCCCTCGACGATTCTCTCGACTACCGGACGAGGCTGACCCAGCAATATTATCGCAAATGGGACAAGGCGGAGAATCCGAAAGAGCCGGCCGGATATATGGTTCATTTCTCACCGCGTTCCGGCAAAACCCAGGGCACATTGCTAGAGTACGGCTTTGCCGGCGCCCAAACGCTGCTGGCCTATGTCGGTCTCAATTATGGCTATGCAAAAAAAATGCCACTTTGGATCGATCGAGCACAGACCGTCATCGATTTCTTCGTCGATCATTGTCAACTGGAAAACGGCTTCTCTCAGGGCATCTATGACGTTGCCAAACAGGAATTTGTCTATTGGTTCACCGGAATCTTAATGCCGTTCCAGTACGCCGATGATGAGGCGAGTCTGCGGCGTTTTCTGGGCTCGCAAATAACGAACGCCTTGTGGCCAATTGCTCAAGTGCTGCGCGGTATCAAAGGCAATTATACTCGCACGATGTGCGAGTCGATCTATCCCATTTTACTCGCCTACAGATGTGCGCAGAAGCATGGTCACACCCACCATCATTGGCTGGCGGCCGGCGAGCGCTTCGGCGCTTTTCTTCTTCGAACCCAGGCCGAGGATGGATCGTGGTTTCGTGGGTATGACTCTCTTGGAGGCGGTCTTGAAAACCCGCCGGAATGGTTCGGGTCCAGCAACACCGAGAAAAAGAGCGGCACCATATTCCCGATCGAAGTTTTGGTGTCGTTGTACGAGGTGACCGGAAATCCCGATTATCTCAGAGCGGCTGAAAAAGCAGGCAACTTCATTGTTCACACCTACGTCGAACCGGTTGAATACGTGGGCGGCTTAAACGACACCACTCACATCAAGTCAGTAAAGACTGATTCGGTCGGGGTGATGTTTGTCATGCGCTCTTTGCTCAAATTGTACGAGGCGACGCAGAATCGAGTTTATCTCGATGGCGCAGTGAAATCCGCCCAAATATTGGCTTCTTGGGTTTACCTGTGGAACGTGCCATTTCCCAAAAATTCACTGTTGGCCAACGCCAACTTTGAGTCCACCGGCTGGGCCGTTTGTGATGTCATCCCGGCCGGTAGTTATCTCGACAATGAATTGCTCGAGTTCACGGGCGATTTGATCAAGGTTTCTGAACTCAGCGGGGAAGAGGCACTCTTTAACGTGGCGGAGATCGTTGAATACGGAATGCAGCAAGCGCTTTCCACCCCGCAACGTATGTTGGGCTACGTGGCATCTGGAATCCAATGCGAAGGGATCATGACCGCTTATTGGATGAGCGACCCTGAAGTCACTGAATTCTCGGGCGCCGCTAACAAGGTCAAAGGTCAGGATAACGATACTTGCAACGGTCTGATCAACGGGCAGGCTGCTTACGGGCTCTTCGATTTACAGGAAAGATACGGCACGACTGATCTGGCGGCCATTCGGCGGCTTATCTTCAAACCATGAGCGGCTCGCCTGGACGGATGTTTACTATTGCAGACCGTTTATTGAAAGGTCGCGCCTGGCATCGGACATGAGGAGGTGGATTCGGGTGAAGGGAGAACGAACGATGAAACGGCAATCTACGACCTCAAGGCTTTTACGACACATGAACCGGGCTGCCCTGATCAATCTTGTCCGGCAAGAGGACGTCCTCTCGCCCACTCTCATCGCGGCCAAACTCAACGTGAGTATGCCGACTGTCATGCGCGTGTTGGAAGACCTCATCGAAGAGGACCTGGTTGAATACAGTGGTTTTGGCGAATCCACTGGAGGCCGCCGCCCAGTTCAGGTGAAATTTAAGGGGAGATCTTATGCCGTTCTAGGGATCGATCTGGGCGGCCAGCAAATGTTTGGGGCGGTTTCGGATCTGAGCGGACGCATCCAAACTGAGATATACGCCGAGGCCGATGAGCGTGACGGCGACACCAATCTTGAACGCCTGATCTGCCTCATTGAAGACCTGCTAAAACGGCCCCGCCCGGCGCACCAAAAGATTCGCGGAATCGGCGTCGGCGTTCCATCGATCGTCCGATTTCCGGAGGGTCATGTCGAGTGGGCACAGAAGTTGCACTGGCGCAATCTAGCCCTGAAGAAGATTCTCTCGGAACATTTTAAGACCCTTATCCTGGTCGAAAACGACGTTAATTTAGCAGCGGTGGGCGAGTGCGGTTTTGGCGCTGGACAGGGAATCGATTGCTTGGTCTGCCTCGTGGTGGGATCCGGTACAGGTGCCGGTGTGATGATCAACGGAAGCTTGTTTCGCGGCCATTCCAACGCCGCCGGTGAAATCGGATGGCTCCTGCATAACGAGTTGCTCTGCGGCCGTAAGTTTCCACGACTGGGAAAGCCGGAGGAACTGCTCGATGGCCCTGGTATCCGCGCAAGATCGTTTCGCACGCTTGAAATGCTGGATAAACGGTATGCCGAGGGAAAGCTTGACCTGGATGGCTTGTTCAAGCCTTCGATCGCCGCTAAGAATCCGTCAATACGTTTCCTGGATGAAATGCTGGACTATCTAATGCTCGCGTTGGGCAGTATCTGCACCGTTTTAAATCCCTCAACCGTCATCTTGGCCGGCGACATCGCACCAAACGCGAAACTGCTGACGGATTGTCTTCGTAAACGATTGCACGGCAAAGTGCCCCAAGTGCCGAACATAGTCATCTCACAGCTTGGCCACCGAGCTGTGGCTTTCGGAGCGATTACCATGGTTCTTGATGCCACCACCTTTAATCTCCCCCCGCCTGGAGTATAACCCGACACTACTCGGCTTTGAGATATATCTGGACCTCCCAAATGGCCCTGAGACTATGCAATCCAATATCATCCATCAAACAAAGGCTGATCACGGCACGAGCTACGGAAAGGTGGACGGCGCTATCAAGCCGGTCTCACGAAAGGTCTTAGGCTCCACGGCGGTCGATGTCAATCTGTACCATTTTCTTTTGCCCTGCCTCGCGGGGTTACACTTGGCGCTCTCCTCATCCGAAAGACGCTGGCTAAACCTGGTTTCGAACTCCCTTTGAATAATCCCTCGGTCGATCGAATCTCATGATGCAGGAAAGCAAGAAGAAGTTGCGTTTCGGTCAAGTCGGATGCGGTGACATCGCCCAGATTCGCTATTTTCCCTCTTACCCGGTCGCCCGCTATTCAGAATTAGGAGCGGTCTGCGACGCCAAAGCTGGTAGGTTAGATCGGCTTCGGACCGTTTTTCCGGAAGCCGCCTGTTACGATAGCTATCACCAGCTGTTACAGGATCAAAGCGTGGATGCTGTCGTCATCACAACGCCCCCCAGCACCCATAGAGTCATTGCCACAGAGGCCGCCCAAGCGGGAAAGCACATCCTGCTGGAAAAACCGATGGCGCTCGCACTGGAAGATGCGGACGCCATTATAGCCGCGGCTGAAACTGCCGGGGTCTCTCTCTTGGCCATGCCCTTCGATCAACTGCGAACCTTGACGGAGACCAAACGGATCATCCAGGAAGGGAGGATTGGTCGTCCGGTCTCCTTTGAAGCGGCCGCAGTGCACAACGGAACAAATCACTCCCCTTGGTTCTATCGGCGCGGCGGTGGTGTCCTCAGCGATTTGGCGATTTATCCGATCAGTTGGATTACTGGCCTGGCGGGAGCAGCCGCGCGTGTGAGCGCCATTTCATCAATCGTCGTCCCAGAACGAACCATGCTGGACGGGTCAGTGGTGTCATCTGAGGTGGAAGACAACCTCGTCCTGACCCTCCAATGGAATGATGGAACCTCGGCGGCAATTACTAGCAATTGCACTACCGGAGGACTGGGTGAGGTCTACCAAGCAGGATCTTGGCGCGGCAAAAGGATTTTCAGCATGAACATTTACGGTCGCGAGGGATTTATTCATCTCAATTTTGACGACCATTTAATTGCCGTCTCCGCGGGCCGTTCTTATCCTCGCGATCAAGAAGGGAGTTTCGGAGATCTGATTGGCTTCTCTCCCCGACTAACTAAATACTCGGAACTCAGCGAGAGGACGGGCAACGGTCCGGAAATCCTGGATTATTTTTGTCAGAACATTGTTGGTCGCAAATCGCTCCATCGGAGTGTTTACCAACAGCGTCATGTCGTGGAAATCATCGAACGCGCTCAAATTTCGATAGAATCCGGAACCGTGCAGCCGCTGACGACAAAGTTCTAAAAGAAGATTATTGCGATCAAAGTATGACGACGAAGAAATGGCGAGTGGCAGGAATTAATTTCGCGCACATGCATATGCGGGAGCTTCTGGACATCGTAATGGAGAGCCCGTCGGCAGAAGTAGTGGGCATCTCCGATAGTTCAATCGAAAGAATGACTCCCTCCGTCGAGCGGTTAGGGCTCTCGGAGGCGCAAGTTTTTACCGATTACCAGGCTTGTCTTGAGACCACCCGCCCGGAAATTGTTATTCTTTGTCCTGCGACGGCCGAGCACGGGGAATGGGTGGAGCGGGTCGCTCCGTTCGGGGCGCATCTCATTGTGGAGAAACCGTTCGCTGCCAATCTTATGGAAGCCGATCGGATGATCAGCGCCGCTCGGGAAAACCGTGTCCGGCTAATGATTAATTGGCCGATCAGATGGCAGGCTAGCCACTCAACTGCCAAACAAGCACTCCAAGAGGGAGTCATCGGCGAGGTGCTGGAGGTTCATCATTATGACGGTAACCGGGGCCCGCTGCTCCATAGTTCAAAGCGGTCAGAGGTAAGCCTGAGTGAAAAGAAGGAAAGCTGGTTCTATCAACAGTCGAAGGGCGGCGGCTCACTCCTGGACTACTTGGGATATGGCGTCACCTTTGGAACGTGGTTTCTCAACGGCAGGACCCCGCTCGAGATCACCACGATCACCGACGGACCAGAAGGGTTGGATGTCGATGAACATAGTGTCACGATTGCCAAATACTCGACCGGACTTTCGACCTTTGTCACGCGCTGGGGAACGATGAGTGACCCTTGGATTCAGCAACCCCAGCCCAAGTGTGGCTTTATCATCGTAGGCTCTGAGGGAACTTTGAGCAGTTACGACCTAGAACCGACGTTGGCCATTCAAACCCGCCAAGACACGGTTATCAAGCGAATCGTTGCCGACGAAAACAAACCGCCTTTCCAAAACCCGATCCAGTACTTCGTCAATTGCTTGGAGCAGGACACCGCGATTGAAGGCCCATTGGGTACCGATCTTTGTCGCATTGGACAAAAGATCGTCGATCTGGCGCTGGAGAGTGCGAAGGCCAAGAAGACTCTTTCGTACCGATGAATAGGAAGTGTCAGTAAGTCAGTTGTCGGTTGTCCGTGTCAGAGGGATGCACAGCAGAGGCATTTTTCACGCTGCACGAAATCTGCTCAATGCGGCGATTTGGTCGGGAATCTGTGCAAATTGGCAGACGAGTCTTCGTGTGATGCCAGCACCAGGGTGCTCTTCAACTGCAAAGGAGCGGTTCGTCTCGTCCCTCCCGATATTGGCTACC
>Ga0210390_10005609_pt1 | contig 10507 bp, 8 predicted proteins | sample IncBWH11OmetaG_FD_161050 | JGI IMG/M metagenome (GOLD analysis project Ga0210390, IMG submission 161050) | Forest soil microbial communities from Barre Woods Harvard Forest LTER site, Petersham, Massachusetts, United States - Inc-BW-H-11-O ... | reverse complement strand
CCTAGTGTGGAGTGGAACCGCGTTCAGCGTAACCGCGGGCAGCCCCTTCGCCCAGTTCGTAGCCAACTACGGTTGGCCGGCACTGGCTCCTGGCAAGTATTCCAATCCCTACGGCGTCACCGCCGCGGGCAAGCCCTATGTGGTTTGCACCACCTGCCACAACCAGCACGTGATGACCGTCTACTCCTCGAGCGCGGCCAGCCCGATCGCGAACGATGGCGGCGGCAAGTTCTATGCCACCTACTTCTTCGTGAACGGCCCTTACAACCCGAACCTCCAGACCTACGCCAGCACCTCGGCGCCCTCGACGACTCAGTTCTGCCGTCAGTGCCACTTTGGCGAGGCCAACGAAGCCAACAACACCAACACCATCACCACGCAGTTCCAGTAATTATCGCCTAACCCCAGGGGAGGATTTTCCTCCCCTTTTTTTCTGGGTCATGACGAGGATTGGGTGAGTGAACTGGAGTGAGTGAGCGACGAGAAGTGACCGGTGAGACCCGAGCAACAAGTAACAAGCGAGGAATTATGAAATACAAATTTTCCATCTGCATCGTGCTGGCAACGGCGCTCGCCGCCACAGCCCAGGTTGCCTCTCACGCTCCCACCGTCCTGGCGCCGCCCGCCGCTTCAGCCGCAGCCCCCGCGCAGGCCAGCGACAAGCCCGTGGCACGCGTCAACGGAGCGGTCCTCACCGACCGCGATCTTCTCCGCGAAATGTACACCATCTTCCCCTTCGCCAAACAGCACAACGGATTCCCCAAAGCACAGGAAGCCTCCATTCGCGAAGGCGCGCTCGAGATGATCATTTTCGAAGAACTCGTCTACCAGGAAGCCAACCGCCGCAAGTTAACAATTTCCACCGACCGCCTCAACCGCGCCGAGACCGATTTCCGCGCCCAGTTCCACAGTCCCGACGAATACGCGCAATACATGCAAGCCGAAATGCATGGTTCCCGCGAAACCCTCCGCCAGCAGATGCGGCGTTCGCTCCTGATCGAGCAAGTCCTGAAGTCAGAAGTTGAGGACAAGTCCCCCGTATCGCTCGCCGAAGTCCAGGCCTATTACGACAAAAATCTCGCCCGCTTCCAGCAGCCCGAGTCGTTCAGCATTCAAAGCATCTCCATCCTCCCGCCCCGCAACGCCAATGCAGGGGCCGTGCAGCAAGACCGCAAGCGCGCCGAAGATGCCCTGCGCCAGGCCAAAGTCACCAGGAACTACCAGGAGTTCGGACTCCTCGCCGAAAAGATCTCCGACGACGATTTCCGCGTCAACATGGGCGACCACAAAGCCGTGAGCCGAGACAAACTCCCGCCCCTGGTCGTGAAGGCCGCGCTGGCCATGCAACCCGGGCAACTGAGTGACATCATCCAGATCGAAAACGCGTTCACCCTCTTCCGCCTGAATGCTCACAGCCCGGCAAGAAAGCAGCCCCTAGCCGAAGTCAAAGCCGATCTGCAAACCGAATTACAAAAAAGCAAGTACGAACGCCTGCGCTCAAATCTAGCCAAGCGATTACGAGCTCAGGCCAAGATTGAAATCGTGTAGAGGCAGTGGCTAGTTGCGAGGGGCGCATAAATCGTGCCCACCGGGCAGTTGACTTTCACTGGCCACCGCCCACTATCCACTGGCCACTTCCCTTCTGCGGAATTCAACTCCCCCAGCGTGCGATATGGCGCAGCCTCTTCTCCCGGCACAACCGAACCGCCTCTCCCGACCCGCCTAACCCATTCATTTTCACGAGATAACAGATTCCCGACGACCAGCAGCCCTGCCCCAAGAATGGCAACGTTAGTGCCCTCACACCTGTGTCTGGCCGATCGGCAGGGCAGCAGCTAGTCGCCCACCGAGCAGTCGATTTTCACTAGCCACTAGCCACTGATCTGATCCCTGACCACTGGTGTTCACCGTGAAGACATTCGCAGCGACGATCGTAGCCTTCTTTCTGCTGGCAGCTCCGCTGGCCTCAGCCCAGCTGCAGCTCGGCGACGACGTGCGCGTGAAGGCTGGCGGCCTGTTCACCACCGGCTATCAAGGCAATTACGGCGACAGCAGCCAGATTCAGGACAACCACGGTCTCGATTTCGGCTTCAGCGGAAACATCAGCGGCTCTTATTACAACCCTAACTTTCTCTCTTTCAATATCGTCCCTTATATCAACCAGTCCCGCGCCGACTCCGACTACCAATCGCTCACCGGAGCCAGCGGAGTCACCGCCACCGCCAATCTCTTCACCGGCAGCCATTTCCCCGGATCAGTGACCTATCGCGACGACAACAACAGCACCGGCACCTTCGGACTCGAAGGTCAGCCCAATTTCACCACCCACGGCCACGGGCAGGGCTTCGGCGTTTCCTGGAGCGCGCTGGTTCCCGACCTGCCTACGCTCTCCGTCAGCTACTCGCAGGGCGATGGATCAGGCACCGTGTACGGCACCGACCAGCAGACCGGGTCTGACACCAAGCTATTCAACGTGCGCTCCACCTACGCGCTCGACGGGTTTCGCCTGAACGGTTACTTCGACCACACCAACCTTCACTCCACCGTACCGGAATTCCTGGCGGGCGAGCAGGAGTCGGTCTCGAATACCAGCGGCCACGATTTGGGCTTTGGCGCCAACCGCAACTTGCCGTTCAACGGCTCGTTCTACGCCAACTACAACCGCTCAGAAGCGTCCACCGATTTCCAAGGCGAGGAGCCCAGCACTTCCAGTTACACCACCAGCACCGAAACCTCCGGAGTCACCTTCCACCCGCTACAAAAGTTGAGCCTGTTCGCTAACGAGAATTACACCGACAATCTTTCGGGATATTTGAACCAGAACCTCATCGCCAGCGGTGCCGTGCAGACTCCGATCAATCTCGGGTCAGGTTCGAACTCTCTCACGCTGGGAGGAGGCGCCAATTATCAGTTCACCAGTTTTCTTTCCGCCCAGGCGCAGGCAACGTATTACGATCAATATTATTTTGGTCAGGGCTACACGGGAACCTATTTCAGCGGCACGGTCAATTACACGCACAGAATCTTCGATATGTTCAGCTTTTCCGCGGGCGTGGTGGAGCAGTCCAACGGACAAGGCAGCAACGCGATCGGCCTCATCGGCAACGTGAATTACTTTCACCGGATCAAAGGCTGGGAAACTTCCGGATCGTTCAGCTACGCTCAGAATGTGCAGTCGTTGTTAGTCACCTACACCACGTCTTACTACAACTACGCCGCCCGGGTGCATCGCCGCCTGGGATATGGTGTGGCCTGGATCGCCGCTTTCAGCGGAAGCCGCAGCGGTCTCACCAATCAGCCGGGCAGCGAAAACCACAGTGAAAGCTATTCCACTTCGTTCAGCTCGCGGCGCTTCACCGTCACCGGCAACTACACCCAGTCCAGCGGAGACTCCATTCTCACCAGCGCCGGCCTGGTCCCGCTGCCGCCCACACCCGGCGTGCCCGCGAGCAGCCTCATCCTCTACGGCGGAGACAGCTATGGCGGCGGCATTACCGCAGCGCCCGTGCGACGTCTCACCATCTCCGGCACATTTAGCCGCGCGCTCAGCAACACCATCAGTGGCCCAACCAATTCGCGCAATAACACAGAGATTTTCAACGCTCAGGTGCAGTACCATCTCAGACGGATAGGCCTGCTGTCCGGGTTCACCCGGTTCACTCAGGGGGTCAGCGCCAGTGGAGCTCCGCCGGGAACGGCGAACTCGTACTTCATCGGAGTATCAAGATGGTTCGACTTCTTCTAGCCGGGGGAAGATGCTCAGGTGGGGACAGCCGCCCTCGGCTGTCCGGTCGAGCGAAGCTCGACTGTTTCCTCATCAGCCGGCAGACCAGGACGCTGGGTGCAGCACATGACCGACCTTAACATCCGAGTCCTCCGCAAGCGCCAGTTGCCGGAAGCCCTAGTCATCATCGCCGCAATCCTGTTCCTAAGCCTCCCAGCCGCAGCCGCCAAAGCCGCGAAGACCACAACCCAGCCAGCTCCTCCCGATCTCTTGCTCGATGGCGGCCGCAAACTCACCTTCGAGCGCACCTTCCGCCTGGAACGCGAGGTCAAGCCGAAGCGCGGCTTCTGGACCCGCGTGGTTGATGTGGTCGCCGGCGAACCCGAGTTCCATTTCCTGGTCTCTCCCTACAGCATCGCCACCGATTCGCACGGACGCGTCATCATCACCGACCCCGGCGCCGACGGCATTCACATCTTTGACTTCCCCGAAAAGAAATACAAATTTCTTTCCCGCAAAGACAGTGGCAAAGATCCCATGCTCGCGCCGCAGTGTGTTGCCGTCGATGCCCAGGACAATATCTACGTAACCGATTCGCAGGCCGGCAAGATTTTCGTGTTCGACCCCAGCGGAAAGTTCCGCCGCATGATCGGAAGCCTGAAAGGCGGCGAAGGATTTTTCAAACGTCCTACGGGAATCGCGGTCGATTCCGCAGCCCAGCACATTTACATCACCGACACTTTGCGCAACACAATTTACGTGATGGATATGCAGGGCAGCGTGCTCGCCACCATCGGCAAGCCCGGCACCGGAGACGCCGAATTCAACTATCCCACGGAATTACGGCTGAACGGCGCGGAGTTGTTCGTGGTGGATGCCATGAACTTTCGCGTTCAGGTTCTCGACCGCTCCGGCGCCTTCCACTACGCCATCGGCAAGCTCGCCGACGGCGCCGGAGGAATGTTCCGCCCCAAAGGAATCAGCTTCGACTCCGAAGGACATCTCTACGTCGTAGATGGCTTGTGGGGCATGGTGCAGGCCTTCGATCGCCAGGGCCGGCTCTTGTATTACTTCGGGCAGCGCGGCACCGGACTCGGACAATTTCAGCTGCCCGCCGGACTCGAAATCGACAGCCACGACCGCATCTACGTAGTCGATTCCTTCAATCGCCGCATCGAGGTGTTCCATTACTACGCCTCAGCGGCCGCAAAACCGGACGGCGGGACCGAGCCAGGAAGCGACAAGCCATGAAGCGCGAAACCAAAACGCGCAGCGCCGTGAGATGGATCACCGCGAGAACGATCACCGCGACAACGACTGCCGTAAGAACGATCCTGGCTTCGCTGTGCGCACTGGTCTTGGCCCAATGCATCGCCCGCGCGCAGGTACCCGGAGACGTCTTGGGAATGCACAACCTCACGCCTGCCAGCGGAGCTTCCGTCACCGCGCAGGGATCCCTCGGCTGCACCTTCTGCCACGCACCGCATAGCGGAATCGGAGCCAACACGCCGCTGTGGAACCAGACGCTTTCGAAAGCCACCTACACCCCATATACCAGCACCACCTACGTCGAGCAGAGCAGCACTCAGCCGACTCTCGGAGCGCCCAGCAGTCTGTGCCTGAGTTGCCATGACGGCACCGTTGCCGTGGGACAGTCGGCTGTGTACGGCAAGATCCCGGTCACTGGAGCGATGGCCAGCGTCGACTCTTTCGGCACCAACCTGAGCGGATCGCATCCTTCCAGCCTGATTTTGCCCATGAAAGACGCTTCCAACCTGGTGGCCTCGCTGGTTTCGCAGGGCAAAACCGCCGACCCAACCGGGGCGATAAAACTCATCAACAGCAATATCGAATGCACCAGTTGTCACAATGCCCACGTCCAGGGCACCGACCGCATCGCGCAGAATTTCCTGGTCCGCGACAGTTCCAGCGGCCAGATGTGTCTCGCCTGTCACGATCCCAACCGCGTGCTGACTGGCCAACCCAACCCGCTGGCGGGCTGGGCCAACAGCATCCATCAAACCGCTACCAACCAGACATCGCCCGATGCTCACGCTGGCGTCTACGGCACCGTCGCCCTCAACGCCTGCACTTCCTGCCACATGGACCACAATTCGCCTGCGACCATGCGCCTGCTTCGCCCCGCTGCGCCCGCTTCGCCTGGCACCGATCCCGCGACCCAGGATTGCATGACCTGCCACAACGGCGGATCTCTCCTGTCGCCGGCCGCTCCCAACGTCATGGCAGAGATTGCGAAGATCAGCCATCCCATGCCCGCAGGCAACAATTTTCACGACGCCGCAGAACCCCTCGTGCTGAACAACAACCGTCACGCCACCTGCGTGGATTGCCACAGTCCTCACGGCTCCAACCAGGTAGCCGCGTTCGGCGCGCCGCCCGCGATTCGTCCTTCGCAAACAAACGCCACCGGAATCAGCGCCAGCGATGGCACCACCGTTCTGCTTCCCGCCATCAACCAATACGAAAACTGCCTGCGCTGCCACGGCACAAGCGTAGGCAAACAAAGATTGCTGATTTACGGCTACGCGCCCACGCGATTGGTTTCAGGCCCCGACCCGCTGAACGTGATCCCCGAGTTCAGCGCCACGGCTACTTCGAGCCATCCCGTCACCCACGCCAGCCTGAGCCCGCTGCCACAACCCAGCTTGCTGGTCAACATGTTGAATCAAAACGGCACGGCGTCGCGTTTGATGGGAGTTCAGATCTTCTGCACCGATTGCCACAACAGCGACGACAATCGCGAGTTCGGCGGCACCGGACCGAACGGCCCGCACGGTTCGGTCAACTCGCACATTCTTGAGCACAACTATCAATTCAGCCAATCCGCGGCGCCGGGCGGGGTGGTCACGAACCTGTTTCCTAACCCCGACCTCAGCCTCACCGGGCCCTATGGCATGTGCGCCAAGTGTCACAGTTTGAGCAACATCGTCGCCAACGCCAGCTTCACCGGACACAACAATCACGTCTCCCAGGATGGTTTTTCCTGCTCGACCTGCCACACCGCCCACGGCACAGGCTCGATCTCTCCAAACGTCTCCGGCGAACGATTGGTCAACTTTGATGCGAACGTTGTAGGGCAGAACAATGGCGCGCCGGTTTCTTACAACCGCACCAGCAACACTTGCGTTTTGGCCTGCCACCAGACCATCCACAACGCCGACGGCACGGTCTCGAACATTCGGAAGCCAGTTCTGAAGCCGCGAGGCAAGTAGGTCCTAAGTGCAAGGTTGACAGAGACTTGGCTACTACGCCCTGACCGAAACCGGAAAAATTGGGGCAAAACACACGCGCGGTGAGCAAAAAAGCGCATTTTCTTCCTTTTTCGTCGGGAAACCACTCGCAAGTCGGCTCGTAAAGCACTGAAATCAAAGCTGCAATCGTTCCAATGCGCGAAATCACGTGTTTGGTGCGTCTGGTGCACCCGGAATTAGAACGCGGAGTCATGGGCTCTGCGGAAAAAAGGCAACGGGCATTTCGGACAAAGCGCAGAAAAATCATCTACCACGAAGAAGCGAACGTATCACGAAGGGTTTTGCCGGTCAGGGATTCCTTCGCGCGACTTTCTGTCCTTGGTGATCAAGAGGGTTCGAACTGGCCCGCTAGTCATGAAACCCGGGAGGCAGCATTATGCAAATGCAAAGGCAACAGAGAATATTGATCGTTGACAATGACGAGCGCGTCTTGCGGGTGATGGACGGCTTTCTGGCGAATGCCGGCTTTGATACAAAGACTGCGTCGGATGGGCACTCGGCGCTCGATCTTCTGAAGGCGCAGGAGTGTGATCTTGTGTTTGTGGCCGATCACCTTTCCGACTTTTTCCTCGATGGATTCCTTAAGGCCTTGCACGGACTTTCCATGCAAACGCCGGTGATCGTGATGCAGTCCGATCGACCGAGGTCATGGGAAGTGGGTCCGTACCGGCAGCTGGGCGCAAGCGGAGCGGTGAACAAGGCGCGCCCGTGCGAAGTGCTGGAGGCTGCGAATGAGGCGCTTTGCTCGAGTCAGGTGAGCCAGATCTAAATCGGTCCGGCGGTTTCATTCGGCTGTGCGAAGTCGCACCGGCTGCTGGGGCGCGGGGCAGCAGTCTTCCGCACAAGTATCCGGCCGCGGACCACTCGACCCGAGGGCCCGCCGCTTGGAATCGGGATTCATCCGCTCCAGAATCAACTCGCGAATCATGCCGATGAACCGGGGATGCACGCCAACTGTCTTCGCCCGAGTCATGGGCAAGGCAAGGGAATCGCAGAGCTGCCGGGCTTCCACGTCCAAGTCGTATAAGACTTCCATGTGATCGGAGATGAAGCTGATCGGAGCCAACACCACGGCCGACGCCAGACTCGCTGCCTTCACCCGGCGCATGTGGTCGAGAATGTCAGGTTCCAGCCAGGGCTGTGCGGGAGCGCCACTGCGGCTCTGGTAGACGAGCACATCATTGTTGTTATGCTCAAGGTTATGCCCGAGTGCTCCCGAAACCAGGTGCCGCACCTGTTCCAGTTGGCTTACATAGTCGCAACTATTCGCCATGGAAACGGGGATGCTGTGCGCGACATATACGATCTGGACATTTCCGCGCGCGTCAGCGGGGATGACCTGCAGCGCGTCGCGTACCCGATCAATGGTTGCCTCGATAAAGGCAGGGTGGTTGAAGAATACCCTGAGTTTGTCCACCTCCGGCGCCTCCAGCCCAATTTCGTTTTGCGCCCGTGCAATGTCCTCGCGATACTGCCGGCATCCTGAGTACGAGCTATACGCCGAGGTGATAAAGCCCAGAGCCCGCCGAACTCCATCCTGTTTCATCTTTCGCAAAGTCTCGGGCAACAGGGGATGCCAGTTCCGGTTTCCCCAGTAGATGGGCAACTTGGGCCCGTTCCGCTCCAACTCTGCCTCGAGAGCCCCGATCAGCTCTAGGGTTTGCCGGTTAATCGGGCTCCTGCCCTCGAAGTGGTAGTAGTGCTCGGCTACTGCGAGCATGCGCTCGCGGGGAATATTACGGCCCCGCAGCACATTCTCAAGAAAGGGCATGACCTCTGCATGAGACTCCGGACCTCCGAACGCAACCACCAGAATGGCGTCGTAGTTCATATTTTGTTGATGCAGTGATGGACAAATGCCTGTGCGGAGCGTTAAGTCACATCTTCCAATCTCTAGTCTTTGATTCCGGATTCTGCAGGGCAGGCATTTTGCGCAAAGTCATCCCCTTAACCAACCCACGATGGAATCTGATGCCGGCTGCGGCCAACGGACGCCGGACAAGCGGTTTACTTTCGGAGCAACTGAAACTCTAGGAACACGGCGCCGCCAACAATCAGCACGACCACCAGAGTGAGCAGATTCGCGGGTGCAAGCCCGTGCCGAAGAAATGCCCCGATCATGAGGTGTCTCCGTTTGTCATGGTACGCCTTCTACGGGCTACTACGACTGCATCGAGAGGTAGCGCTCGTAGCCGACTTCCTTGATCTGGTGGAGTTGAGCCTCCAGCCAGTCCACATGATCCTCTTCGTCTTTGAGCAGTTTGACCAGCAGATCGCGGCTGCCATTGTCTTTGTCCTGCGTGGCGATTTGCACGGCAGTTCCATGGTAGGGGTTCCGTCGAGAAACAGGACTCGCTCGATGAGCACTTCTGCGTGCTTCATCTCATCGATGGATTGCTTTTTGATGTAGTCGGCAAGTTTCTTGTAGCCCAGTTCTCGCACATTTCCGCATGCACGAAATACTGGTTGATGGCGGTGAGCTCTTCGCGTAGAGCGTCGTTTAATTCTTTGATTACTTTTGGATCGCCATCCTTGGAATCTCCTGTTCGGGCGTGGGACGCCATCTCGTAATGCTTCGACGCGAGCGGAACCTCAGGGGCTAAAGCGCGGACATATTTTCAGCGATTTAGCGGCACAAATGGTGCGGAAAAACCCGTCCTAGACACAAAATGCGACCACAGGGGCTGAAGCCCGCGCTGATTTTGGGAGCTTTACGCGGCGCTGAAGCGCCGCTCTTCCACGATACTGCACGCATTTGTGGGTTTTTCCGCAACCTCTAAACCCGCGCCTTTCCCAAGCCCGCGCCCATCGGATTTTTTCGCGTCTGAAGCCGTGCCCTTCCGAAACCAATCCCTGAGGTCGAGCGTACACCCATTTCCCCCGCTCCTTTACAGGCCGCTGGGTTCCAGCATAGATTTGACCGACAGTTTTTACACTGCGGGGTTGTGCGTTGCATCGTCCTCCTGATCAATCCGAGCTCGCGTCCGCGTCTCCCCCATCGGCCAAAACCATGGCGGAGGTTCTTCTTTCCACGGACCTGCTGGAGGCGCTTCCGGACGCCGTGGTAGCCGTTGACCGCGAAGGGACCATCGTTCAGGCCAATTCGCAGGCGCAGGAGTTGTTTGGCTATGAACGCGAGCAGCTGATCGGCCAGAAAGTGGAGATGCTGGTGCCAGAGAGTTACCGGGTCCGGCACCAACAGCATCGCGAGAAATTCGCCCAGACACCGAAGACGCGGCGCATGGGAGCGGACCTGGATCTCTACGGCAGACGGCGGAACGGGTCGCAATTTCCGGTAGAGATCAGTCTGAGCCCGGTGTCGACCGAGAAGGGGACGCTGGTTCTGAGCGCGATCCGTGACATCAGCGATCGCAAGAGAATCGCGGAAGAGCTGCGGCGAGCCAATGAAGAGCTGCACCGGAGAAGCAACGAACAGCTGGGAGAATACCGCTCGCGGCTGGCCTCGATTATCGATTCGTCGGAGGACGCGATCCTCAGTAAAGATTTGAAC
>Ga0210390_10005608_pt1 | contig 10507 bp, 7 predicted proteins | sample IncBWH11OmetaG_FD_161050 | JGI IMG/M metagenome (GOLD analysis project Ga0210390, IMG submission 161050) | Forest soil microbial communities from Barre Woods Harvard Forest LTER site, Petersham, Massachusetts, United States - Inc-BW-H-11-O ... | reverse complement strand
GGTTTACGCCTCGGGGCCGGTGCGCGGCACCGTCTTCCTCAACGCCGCGGGCCCGCTCGTCCACATCCAGTCGGGCTTTGCCACGGTGCCCGACGGCAACGGCAACAACCTGTTCGGCGGCAACGCCTTGAGCGGGTTCGTGCTCGACCAGAACCAGTACAACAACGAAACCTTCAGCCTGAACACGGCGGAAGCCCTGCCGGTCGCCCCGGCGTTCGCCTCGGGCGGGGTCAACTACGCGTTCAACCAGCCGGTCACGACCGCGAGCCTGCCGTCGACCCTTTGCGTCACCGCCGCCTGCCGCCCGGCGCTGAACGAGGCGGGTTTCTTTGGCGGCATCGCGCAGACCGGCGGTTTTTCCAGCGCGACACCCACTCCCTACGTGCTGACCGGGGCCGCCTCGCTTCAGGCCGACCCCGCGTCCAACCGGGTCGCGGCGACCTTTTCCGGCGGCGACCCGTTCACCTCGGCGCAAAGCGGCCTTAACTCCGCGGTGCTGCAATTCGGCTCGACCGCCGCGCAGGGCGCCAACCAAGGCCGCAGCACCTACGTCAACAACCAGATCTACGCAGCGTTGGAAAATCCCAACGTCGCCTCGCAGATCACGGCGACAAGCGGCGGCACGACAACCACGACCACGCTGCCGACCTATTCGAGCGGCTCCAGCTTCTACCCGCGGCTGGCATTGGTGACCTCGGCCACGGTGCCGAGCACCAGCCTGTTGCCCGCCGGTGTTTCCTATTGCGCGTGCGAGTACCTGCAATGGGGCTACTGGACCGGCCGGGTGGAGACCCCGAATTCGGCGATAACCGCCGTCACCCGCAACGATTTCGCCGCGATCGACACCTGGGTCGCCGGGCAGCCGACCGTCAACATGCCGACCGTCGGGGTGGGCAGCTACAATGGTGCTGCGGTCGGGACCGTCTACAACGGCGGCGCCACCTATCTCGCCGCCGGCGGCTTCAACCAGACCTACAATTTCGGCTCGCGGACCGGCACCGTAAACATCACCGATTTCGACGGGGCGAGCTACGCCGCCGCGGTCAGCGGCTCCGGCAGTGCTTTCGCCGGCGCCCTCAAAGGCTCCTTCGGAAACCGCAACGGCGCCGTCGCCGGCAGCTTTTACGGTCCCGGGGCGGTGGAGGCCGGCGGCAGCTTCAACATCTACAACGGCCAGCCGGCGGCGACCGCAAAGTACCTCGCCTCGGGGATCTTCGCCGGCCGCTGAACCCGCGGTTCACGGCGCGCTGGCGCAATTGGCCGAATCCGGCTATGTTCGGTGGCGGCGTGCGCTGTCGCAACATGACGCCTCCTCGCGGCGGCCTCGCTCCACACCAGAGTTCCGCCGCCTCGCTCGAGCCGCGAAATCGTCTTTAAGGCGGCGGGGTTTTTGAAAGAGGTTCTGATGACGCGAACCGTCCGGCGTCTGCTGCAAGCAGCCGTGCTCGGCTGGGCGGCGATCGGGGCCATGGCGACGGGCCCCTCCGCGCTCGCGCAGCAGCGCGTCGGCGTCAACAGCGCGGTCAACCCCGATGCGATGGGGATCCCTCCCGGCGGGTTCCCGCGCCGGTTGGTGCTCGGTCAGGACGTGGTGTTTAACGAGCGGATCACGACCGCCACGAACGGCCAGACGCAGGTCCTGTTTGTCGACGAGTCGACCTTGTCGATCGGGCCCAACGCCAACATGGTGATCGACCAGTTCGTCTATGACCCGAACGCCGGCACCGGCAAATTCGCCGCGAGCTTGACCCGCGGCGTCTTCCGTTTTGTCGGCGGCCGGCTGAGCAAGCAGGATAACGCGGTCACGATGCGCACGCCGACCGCGACGATCGGCATCCGCGGCGGCGTCATGCTGGTCGACCAGTCCGCTGCCGGGCAGCTCGAGGTGATCTTTGTCTTTGGCAAAAGCGTCGTCGTAACCGGGCTCCACGGCGGGTCGCAGACGATCTACCGGCCGGGGTTCGAGGTCACCGTGTCCGGGCCCGGCGCCGCCCCCTCCGACCCGCGCCCGGCGCCCCCCGGCCGCACCGCGGCGCTGCTCGCTCAGCTCGACGGCCGCGGCGGCGGCAACGGCGGCGCGCCGATGGTGCCGACCGAGGTGACGGTCGCCAGCAGCGGCATCGCCAACACGATTTCCGCGAACATCGCCGCGAGCGTCCTTGCCGCCGAGAAAGCCCAGCCGATCCCACCGCAAGCGCCGGCGGTGAGCCAGGCGGTCCAGCAGACCGTGCCGCCAAACACGTTTCAGGTCAGCTCGCTCCCGTCTGCCACGCCGACCGGAACGTCGGCGGGCCTGCAACCCGGTTCGTTCACCCCTGTCGCGCTCCCGTCCTTTCCCGCCGCGCCGCCAGCCCCGACGCAGATTTCCGGCTTGCCCGGGCCGTCGTTGTTTTCGCCGCCGCCGGCCATGCTGGGTGGTGGCGGCAACGGAAGCTTCGGCGGCGGGACCGGCGGCACCGGCAGTAACGGAACCGGCGGCGGCCAAGTCGGCATGGGCACGGGTGGCGGAACCGGCACGGGCGGCGGAACCGGCACGGGCGGCGGCACCGGCGGCGGCACCGGCACGGGCGGCGGCACCGGCACGGGCACGGGCGGCGGCACCGGCACGGGCGGCACGCCGGTCACCGCCAGCGGTCTCGCCGGCGGCTATTACAACACCGGGACCCAGGGAGCCGCCACGGGCTTTGCCGGCACGCTCTCGCCCTATGCCGGCGCCAACGCGGTCAACGGCGCGTTCACCGCGACCGGCGCGTTTGGAAAGATCGCGTTCCCGCTGGTCGCGGGCACGGCGAGCCTGCCGGCCTCGGGCGCCGGCACGGCGAGCCCGCTCGGCCCGGTCACCGGAACCACGTTTGTGGCACCCGACAACAGCTTTTTTTATGCCGACCTGACGCCGGTCAACCAGCCGTCGCAGCGCGAGTTCATTTACGGCGGGACGCCGGTCAATGCCGCGTTCTTTCAAAAGACCGCGACGACCCCGAGCTATCTCGCGTTCACCGTCCAGCCGGACGCGGCGCTGCAATCAGGCATCCCGTTCATCCGCCTGCCGACCGGCGGGTCGCTCGCCGGCTCGGCCACGGTCTCGCCGCTCATTCTCGCAACCCCGCTCGCCGCGACCTTCGCGAACGCCAGCGGCGGGACCAAGGCGCTGCAGGCGAGCCTCGCGGTGGTCGGGTCGCAGGCCGGCCAAAGCTCGGTCATCGTCGTGCTCGTCGGCAATGTCGTCCCGTCGCCGACCGGCGCGGGTCAGCCGCTCCTGAACGGCGTCATCCACGGCAGCTATCTGGCAAGTGCGGCGGCCCAGCCGATCCGCATCTTCTCCCCGTACGTGACGCCGGCCGACGCGAACGCCAACAGCTTCTACGGCGCCGCTGGCGTCTCGGGCCTGGTGCTGACGAACGGCAACTGCTGCCAGCCGGGAGCCCAGGCGGCCGAGACCAACACGTTGAGCCAAGCCCTCGGCAGCTACCAGTTCGCGCAGCCGGCGACCACGACGACGGTGCCGTCGACCGTGTCGGGTGCCGCGCAAACCACCCGCGAGTTGACCGGGTATTTCGGCGGGGTCATGACCAAGGAGCCGCAACCCGGCAACACCGCGAGCCCGATCCCCTACGCGCTCGCCGGCTCGGCCACGATCAGCACCAACGCCGCCAATCTGCAGGTCTCGGCGAAACTGTCCGGCAGCGACCCGTTCGCCGCCTCCAGCAACAGCGGCATCCGCTCGGTCGACCTCGGCTATGGGTCGCTCGCCACCGGCGCCACCAACGCCCGCACCGCCTTTATCAACAATAACCTGTTCGCGGTGATGGAAAACCCGGCGACGCCGTCGATGGTCAACGGCGTGACCGTGCCGGTCACCGACGGCAACAGCGGCGCCAACATCTATCTCGTGACCCAGGCGGCGGCGCCGCCCCCGGCCTCGCTGCTGCCGAACGGCCTGTGCAGCGCCTGCCAATACCTGCAATGGGGCTATTGGGGCGGCGAGCTCGACACCCCGGCCGGCGGCAACACCCCGGCGCGCACCGATGTCGGGCACATCAACTTCTGGGTCGCGGGGACGCCGGCGACCTCGATCGGCGACATTTCCGGCTTGCGCGCGACCAACTTTGCCGGGACCTACAACGGCAACCTGATCGGCACCGTCGTCAACAACGGCGCGCAATACCTCGCCTCCGGCGGGCTGCAGGCGACCTATCAGTTCGGCACCCAGACGGGCTCGTTCACCGTCAGCAACTATGACAAGCTGCCGACCTTCACGCTCAATGGCACGGCGCCTCTGAACGGGTCGAAATACACGTTTGCGTTCAACAAGAGCGGGATCAGCGGCGCCGTCAACGGCGGGTTTTATGGCCCGATGGCGGCCGAGACCGGCGGCAATTTCGCGTTTACGACCGGCCCCGCCTATTTCACGTCGGGCGTCTTCGCCGCCAAGCGCTGAAGGCCAAGCCCGGGAGGGCCGTCCCGCGCAGCAAAAGCCCGCCGCGAGGGATCCCCCGGCGGGCCTGCCTGCGATTGGGCTTAGTGGGTGTTCGGGATGTTGATGTTGGCGCCGGGTGCCGGTCCGGTGCCGCCCTGCGAATAGGGGTGGGCGGCCGTCGAGTCGCCGCCGGCGGGCGGGGTGTAGGGTTCGTTGTTCGCCGACACGTTGCTTCCGGGGTTGGGGCCGGCGCCGCTCGTCGAATACGGGTGATAGGCGCGGTTGGAATCCCAGTCAGCCGGCTTTTGGTAGGCCGGTCCAGCGGGAATGCTGACATTGCTGCCGGGGTTGGGAGAGGCGACTTGCGGCGCCGCATAGGCCGGCGGCTGCGCGCTTGCCGGCGCGCCGGCGGGCGGCAGGTTCGCGACACTCTGGGCATGCGCCGAAAGTGCGGCGCCGGCCGCCAACGTCAACCCGAGGAACAATGACTTCGACAAACACGGCATGTTGCAAGCTCCGCTTCTATCGCCATCGATACGCGGAGCGTGGTTTGCGCCCGGCCCCCCATTCACGCAAATGATTGTTCCGCATTGCAAACATGAATTACGTTCACCTTCGCGCCTTCGGCCCAAACTCAAGCGACAGCCGAAGCCGCCGGGCACCCTTATGCGGCGTCGTGCCGCACAGGGCTTGGCCGTATTATCGGATGGTGCCGCGCCCCGCCACGGGCAGCGCCCGAGCGGCCGATCCCTCCGCCCCCGCGGCGAGACCGGCACAGCGACGAGGCTGTCGCGGGTGGCGCTCAGTTCGGCTTTGGCCCTTCGCCGGCGCTGTACGGACGGCGGCTCGGGTCGTTGTCGCTCGCCGTGGGCTGGTAAGGAACGTCGGCGCCCGAGGAATGCGAGCCCGGGCTCGGCCCGATCGAGGTCGAATAGGGATGGTCGGCCTTGTTCGCCGAATAGTCGACGGGCGGCTGATAGTGCGGCTCCTTGAAGAACTCCGATCCGCCGGGTTTCGGATAAAAGCTCTGCGTCGAGCCATAGGGCTGACTGACGGCACTTTGCGGCGTCGCGACGGCGCCGCCGTTCGGCGGCAGCGAGGCCACCGACTGGGCCTGCGCCGCCACGCTCGCGCCGACGACAAGCCCAAAGCCCAAAAGGGTTGATTTGACGATACTCCGCATACCAGCATCTCCAAACATCTGCAAAACTGCCGGCCGCAGTCTGGCGGCGGTACGTGCCGCGCGCAAATGATAATGTTGCATCGCACTCATGAACACGCTTCATTTTAGCGCCCTCGACCTGAATTTGCTGCGGGTCTTCGACGCCCTGATCGAAGAGCGCAGCGTGACCCGCGCCGGCGAGCGGCTGGGCCTCACCCAGTCGGCGATCAGCCACGCGCTGAGCCGGTTGCGCTATGTCCTCGACGACGAGCTGTTTGTGCGCGGGCCGGACGGCATGCAGCCGACCCGGCGGGCGGCGGAGATCGCGCCGCGGCTGCGCCAGGGTCTGCTTCAGCTGCAGCTTGCGCTGACCCCGGCCGATTTTGTCCCGGAAGAGAGCGCCCGGCGGTTTACGGTCATCTGCGGCGAGTATGTCGGTGCCGTGTTCATCCCGGCGCTGGTCGCCCGGCTGCGCGCCGCCGCACCATCGGCCGAAATCCGCATCCGGCCGAGCAACATGGGGGTCGCCGAGGCATTGCTCGCCGGCCGGGCCGACCTCGCGATCGGCAGCTTCCGGCGCATCCCCGACTGGTTTGTGTGCGAGCCGCTGTTCGAGGAGACGCGGGTCTGGGTGCTCAGCGAACGCCACCCGGCGGCGTGGCAGGAGCTGACCCTCGAGCGCCTCGCCGCGCTGCCGCACCTGATCATCTCGGCGACCGGCGAGGACGAGCAGGCGATCGCCGGCTACGTCGTCGACCACGGCCTCGAGCGGATGGTGATGCGCAGCGAGGTCGGCCTCTTGCAAGGCGCGCTCGCCGCGCGCGGCCTGACCCGGGCGGTCGGGCTCACCACCCCGCATTTTCTGGCGGCGCTCGCGGTGCTCAGCCATTCCGACATGGCGGCACCGCTGCCGCGGCGTCTCGCGGTCGCCTTCGCCGGCGCCTATCGGCTCAAGCTGTTCGAGCCGCCCTACGCCTCGCCGCCGTTCGGGATCATGGCGCTGTCGCACCGCGAGCACGGCAGCGAGCCGGCGATCCTGTGGCTGCGCGACATGATCCGCCAGGTCGCGGCCGAGCTCTGACCGCCGCCGGGGGGCTCAGGCCGGGGGGTTCAGCCCGGCGACATCAGCGACCAGTACCAGCCGAGGAACTCGCGGTCGAGGTCGCTTTGCCCGGGCGGCGCCACGCCGTCGCCGGCCTCCCGCAGCCCGCGAGCCAGCCGGTCGGGGCCGTCCGCCGGCGCCGGCGTGCCTTGCGGCGCCATGCGGATCAGGTTTACGTCGGTCAGCCCGGCTGCTTTCGGGATCACCTGCAGCAGCGCCGCCTGATGCGCCTCGACCATCATGAAGCTCAGCGGCCCGAACGCGACAAGCTCGGCCGCGTCGGGATCGTCGCAAACCAGGTGCGGCGACGCTTTCACGTATTGCAGCGCGAGCTTCCAGTTCCACTCGGTGTTGTAGCGCGCCCGCCGCGTCACCTCGGCCTCGGCGAGCCAATCCGGAACCGCGCCCCGCCCGACCGGCGCGGGGTCGCTCGCCGCGCTCGCCGCCGCGGGCCGCGACAGGTCGACAAACACGAGCCCGTCCTGGACGCATACCGGGTGGCTCTGCAGCCGCAGCCGCGCCGGGTCGATACGCGCCGACAGGTCGGGCTCGACGAGCAGGCCGTCCGCCGCGTACTCCCAGCCGTGATAGAGGCAAACGAGCCGGTCCGACGGCCCCTGCTCCGCCTCGCAAATCGGGTATCCGGCGTGCAGGCAGAGATTGCGCAGCGCGCGCAGCCGGCCGCCGCTGTCGCGGCTCAGCAGGATCGACCGGGTCGCGGCGTCGACGCGGACAAAGCGGCCGGGCTGGTCGATGCGCGAGTGATGCTCGACCGCGACCCACGGGCGCGCGAACAGCCGCTCGCGCTCGGCCGCGAACACGTCGGCGCCGGTCAACAATTGCGGGTCGACGACAATCGCGTCGTCTCCGCCGAGCCGCTCTCCGATCGCGGCGACGCTGCTGGGAAGGTCCATTGTCGGGGTTCGCCGATTGTTGTCTTGTTGCCTCGGCAGACTGAACCCGAGCCGGGGAAAAGGTCAAAAGATTTGTGCGCGCGCCGTCCCCCGATCTGGTCGGTTCGGCGCCAGGCGGGGCGCGGTCCCGCCCCGTCCAGCCAGGTGCGGACCAGCGTGACAGCCGCTCGACGCCGTCAGCGGCTCGGCCGCTCCGCCTCCTGTCAGGCAGTCAGCACTTCGAGCAGGTGGCCGTTCGGGTCGCAAAAATAAAAGCCGCGCCCGCCGTGGCGGTGGTTGATCGTCATGTCGTCGGCCGATCGCGGCCCGCTGCCATAGGCGATGCCCGCGGCCTTGACCCGCTCGAAAATCCCGTCGAACTCGGGCTCGCCGACCTTGAAGGCGTAATGGTGGCGCTCGAACCGCTCCCAGTTGTCAAAGTCGATCGTCAGCTGCTCGTTGATCCGGACCGGCGCGAAATGCGACACCGGGCCGTTGTATTCGAGCCCGAAAATGCGGGCGAAGAACCGCGCGGACGCCTCCTTGTCGTGGGCGGGCACGATCGTGTGGTCGAGATGCATGGCCATCGGGCGCCTCCTTGCCGTCCTTTGATAAAGATGATCCCGGCCGCCGTCCTCGGCAAGCGCCCGCCGCTTCGGTTCAAAGGCTTTGTTCGCTTGGTGAATCTGGCCGCGCCGCCGCGGCGCGGATTGCGCACGCCGGTCGCGACCGCGTCGCCGGTCGTCCTTGGCGTCGGCCGTCGGCGCCGGCTTGCGCCTTGGCGTTTTCCTTGCGCGTCGTTTTCCGCTAAATCCCGCCCATGTCGCTGCTGCGCTCGGTCACGACGGTCGGCTCCTACACGCTGTTGAGCCGGCTGATGGGGTTTGCCCGCGACGTCCTGACAGCGGCGCTGCTTGGCGCCGGGCCGGTGGCGGACGCGTTCTTTGTGGCACAGCGGCTGCCCAATTTGTTCCGCAGCCTGTTCGCCGAGGGTGCGTTCAGCGCCGCCTTTGTCCCGCTGTTCGCCGGCACGATGGCGGTGCGGGGCAAGGCCGCGGCCCGAATCTTCGCCGAGGACGCGCTCGCGGTCCTGCTCGCGGCATTGCTGGTCTTTGTGTTGCTCGGCGAAATCTTTATGCCGTGGGTCATGCGCGTGATCGCGCCCGGCTTTGGCGACGACCCGCAAAAGTTCGCGCTCGCCGTCGCCCTCGCGCGCATCACCTTTCCTTATCTGCTGTTCATCGCGCTCGTGGCATTGCAGGGTGGCGTGTTGAACTCGGTCAACCGGTTTGCCGCCGCCGCCGCGACGCCGACCCTGCTCAACCTGTTCCTGATCGCGGCACTGCTGATGACGCGGCATTTCGGCTGGCAGGACGGCCGCGCGCTCGCCTGGGCGATCACCGGGGCCGGGCTCGCCCAGTTCCTGTGGCTGATGTATTCGTGCGCGCGCGCCGGGTTGGCGTTGCGCCTGCCGCGCCCGCGCCTGACCCCGGAGGTGCGCCGCACCTTGGGCATCATGGGCCCGGGTGCGGTCGGCGCCGGGGTGACGCAGGTCAACTTGCTGATCTCGACGGCACTCGCCTCGTTTCTGCCGGGCGGCTCGGTGTCCTACCTCTATTACGCCGATCGGCTGAACCAGTTGCCGCTCGGCGTCGTCGGCATCGCCGTCGGCACGGCGATCCTGCCGCCTCTGTCGCGCCAGCTGCGCCTCGGCGAGCATGGTGCGGCGGTGGCGACGCAAAATCGCGGCCTTGAGCTGGCGCTGCTTTTGACCTTGCCGGCCGCGGTGGCGCTCGCCGTGCTGGCGCAACCGGTCTTGGCGGTGTTGTTCCAGCGCGGCGCCTTCAGCGCGGCCGACACCAGCGCCACCGCCGCCGCACTCGCCGCCTATGCGGCCGGCCTCCCGGCCTTTGTCCTCGTCAAGGTGCTGGCGCCGGCGTTTTTCGCGCGCCACGACACGGCGACGCCGGTCAAGGTCGCGATCGCGGCGATGGCGCTGAACCTCGCGCTGACCTTGCTGCTGATGCAATTTCTGGCGCATGTCGGGATTGCGCTGGCGACGACCTGCGCCGGCTGGCTCAACGCGCTCTGCCTGCTGAGCTTACTGGTGCGGCGCGGCCATTTCCGGCTGGACGCGCGGGCGCGGCGCAACCTGCCGCGGATCGCCGCCGCGGCACTCGGCATGGGGGTGGTCCTGGCATTGCTGCGTCTTGCGCTCGCCCCGGCGCTTGGCGGCCCGGCGCCGGTTCGCATCGCCGCGCTGGCGGCACTCTGCGGTGCCGGCCTCGCCGCGTTTGCGCTGCTGGCCTTGGCGCTGGGGGTCGCCGGCTGGCGCGACCTGCGCGGCCGGCTGCGCCGGCAACCCGCTTGACCCGCGCGCCGACCGGCCATAACACGCACCCATGAACCGTATCTTTTCCGGCGTGCAGCCGACCGGCAACCTGCATCTCGGCAATTATCTCGGCGCCATCCGCAACTGGGTGGCGCTGCAGAACGACTACGAGTGCATCTTTTGCATCGTCGACCTGCACGCGTTGACCCTGCCGCAGGACCCGGCCGAGCTGCGCGCCAACACCCGCGAGGTGACGGCTGCCTACATCGCCGCCGGGATCGACCCCGAGCGCTGCATCATCTTCAACCAGAGCATGGTTCCGGCGCATGCCGAGCTCGCTTGGCTGCTCGCTTGCCTGACCCCCCTCGGCTGGCTCAACCGGATGACCCAGTTCAAGGAAAAGGCCGGCAAGCAGCGCGAGATGGCGGGGCTCGGCCTTTACGCCTACCCGGTGCTGATGGCGGCCGACATCCTCGTCTACAAGGCGACCCATGTCCCGGTCGGCGAGGACCAGAAGCAGCATCTGGAGCTGTCGCGCGACATCGCCGGCGCCTTCAACCGCCGCTACGAACGCGATTTTTTCCCGCTCCCCGAGCCGCAG
>Ga0210390_10005605_pt1 | contig 10508 bp, 8 predicted proteins | sample IncBWH11OmetaG_FD_161050 | JGI IMG/M metagenome (GOLD analysis project Ga0210390, IMG submission 161050) | Forest soil microbial communities from Barre Woods Harvard Forest LTER site, Petersham, Massachusetts, United States - Inc-BW-H-11-O ... | reverse complement strand
CACCTGGACCAGCCTGCTGCTGGTTCGGCGCACGGTTCAGGCGCAGGTGAAGAAGAGCATCTTCGCCGACCTTAATAACTCAGCCAGCACCTACCAGAACTTTCATCGCGCACGCGAGCTTACGCTGACCCACTCGGCCGAATTGCTGGCGGACCTGCCTAATTTGCGGGCCCTGATGACCACTCAGCATGAAGCTACGATCCAGGATACCTCCACCGATTTGTGGCGACTGGCGGGAAGTGATCTGTTTGTGCTGGCAGACCGAACCGGCAAAGTGGTCGCGTTGCACACGGCGAGCCCGGGTTTTACGCGGCAGATGGCGCAGCAGTCGCTGAACCCCTCCAGTCAAGAAAGTTCGAGCCAGTGGTGGTACGGGGCTCAGCATTTGTACCAGGTATTTCTCAAGCCCATCTATTCCGGTCCCGCAGTCGAGAACAAGCTGCTGGGATTTCTGGTGATCGGATATGAGATTGACGACACGGTGGCGTCGCAGGTAAGCCGGATCGCGGCTAGCCAGGTGGCCTTCTACTACGGCGACACGATCGTGAAAAGCACCCTGGATCCCACGCATGAGGCTGAGCTTGCGAGGCATTCGATTGTGCATTCCCCTCCGGGCATTCCGGAGCCGGAACAGGTCCAACTCGGAGACGAACGCTTCCTGGCAACGTCACTTGAACTTGCGGCCGACAAGGCACCGTCGGTTCGCTTGGTCGTGCTCAAATCTTACGATCAGGCCACGGCTTTTCTAGACAGCCTGAATCGCCTGCTGCTGGCCTTGGGACTGACCGCTGTGCTGGGCGGAAGTGCGCTGGTATTTTTCATTTCGCACACTTTTACGCGGCCGTTGGGCAACCTGGTGGCTGGCGTGCGAGCTTTGGGAAGAGGCGATTTTCACTATCCACTGGACGCGCGTGGCGGCGATGAAGTTGCCGAGGTAACGGGAGCGTTCAACCGAATGCGGGATAGCCTGCTGAAAACGCAACAGGAGTTGATCGATGCGGAAAGATTAGCAACGATCGGTCGAATGGCCAGTTCAGTCTCGCACGACCTGCGGCACTCTCTTGCAGCCATCGTGGCCAATGCCGAGTTCCTGTGCGAGAGCCGCTTGTCGACCGATCAACGAGAGGAACTTTACCAGGAAATTCGGATCGCAGTAAACCAAATGACCGAACTGATCGATTCTTTACTGGAGTTCTCGCGAACCAGGGAGTCCTTGAGGCGGACGTACGGCAGCGTAAGGGAGTCGGTCGATCGTGTGATGCAGGCGGTACGTGCTCATCCGCGGTTTCACTCGGTGCGCATTGCGGTGCGTCAGGAAGGCAACTGCATTGGCTGGTTCGATACTAGAAAGCTTGAGCGCGCCCTTTACAACTTGCTATTGAACGCATGCGAGGCGATCGCGGGAGCGGGAGAGAATGGGCGAATCAACATCGACTTGCGCGAAGTTCCCGGGGGATTGCAGATTCGGCTGTCGGACAATGGTCGCGGCATTCCAGAGTCCATTCGTGGCAAACTCTTCGAGCCGTTCATCAGCTATGGCAAGGAAAACGGTACGGGTTTGGGGCTAACGGTGGTACAGAAAATCGTCCAGGATCACGGAGGGGATGTCGTGGTCGAGAAGACGTCCGAGGAAGGGACGGTCTTCCGCATAACCTTGCCAATTGTTTCATCGTCTACTACTGAAAGTAGTGGCGAGGGGAAGCCGGAGTCCCCGCCACTGGCCCGAGCAAAAAGGGTAGAGTCGGAGTAAGATTTTCCGTTCAGGGGTGCGCGCAACTTAGTCCAAGACCGTCTCACGGGTTCACTAAATATCGTTCGCGAATCCACAATCTTCTTGGGGAGGGCGATTTGTGAAACAGGGGAGTGGTTTGCCTGATTGGATGCGGAGAGCCAGCGTGGCCGGATTGCTGGTGCTGCTTAGTGGTGTTTTCGGGTGGTCACAAGAATCGAGCCCAACGGGGGCGTCGTCCCAGAGCGATTCGACAGCGGCCGCGATTCACGAACTTCAACAGCAGGTCAACGAATTGCGCTCGGCCATGGCAGAAATGCGTTCTGAAACTGAACAGTACCGGGCGGAGAATGCGGAACTGCGACATCAGTTGCAGACTGGGCGCAGTCCGTCGGCGTCCGCAGCCGGGCTACCCTCGGGGAACTCGTACCCATTGGCGACGCCGGCCGACGCCGACTCCCCGCACTCCCAACCCGACTTGCCGACGGCAAACAAATCGGCGTCGCTGGAAGAGCGGGTCGCGTCACTTGAAGAGTCGTCCCAACTGGTGAACAGCAAGGTTAACGATCAATATCAGACCAAGGTCGAGAGCGCGTCGAAATATCGGGTTCGGCTTTCTGGCATCGTGCTCCTGAACCTTTTTAACAGTCACGGGGACACTGACAATCAGGACTTCCCAAGCTTTGTGAAAGGGCCGAGCACGGGCACCGGAAGCTTGGGCTTCACCATGCGGCAGTCCGAAATTGGTCTTGAGGTTTTTGGGCCGACGTGGGCGGGAGCGAAGATCTCTGGAAGTTTGCAGGCCGACTTTGCCGGCGGCTTTCCGAGCACGTGGAATGGAGTCAACTCAGGCATCTTTCGGTTGCGTACGGCCAGCATGCGCATGGATTGGAAAGACACTTCGGTTGTCGTGGGGCAAGACAGCGCATTCTTTTCTCCACTTTCGCCAACCTCGTTCGCATCTCTCGCAGTCCCCGCGCTTAACTATGCGGGGAATCTGTGGGCATGGAGTCCGCAGGTGCGGGTGGAGCATCGATTCCAGATTTCCGGGGATCAGAATATCCTGCTGCAGGGCGGGATTCTCGACAATCTTACGGGCGAGTTCCCGGCGGATTCGTACTTTCGTGTGCCGAGCTCTGGGGAACTCACGCGCCAGCCGGCTTATGCGATCCGGACGGCTTGGACGCGCACTGTATTTGGTCAGCCGATGACTTTCGGAGCGGCCGGCTACTATAGCCGCCAGGATTGGCAAACTTGCCCGACAAATACGGGAAATTCATCCAGCTGTCCTGAACCACTCGACCACTACGTCGACGGTTGGGCGGGCATGGCAGACTGGCAGATTCCGCTAGGTCGGCGTTTGCTATTCACGGGTGAATTCTATCGTGGGCGAGCGATTGGCGGGCTCGGCGCCGACATTACCCAGAGCGTGGTGTATGACGGCAACCCCAACAGCGCGGGCACCCCGGCACGCGGCCTGGATACGATCGGCGGATGGTCTCAGCTAAAATTCAAGGCCACCAGTACGCTCGAATTTAATGCTGCTGTGGGACTTGATAATCCGACCACCAGGGAAGTGCGAGGCGCGGAGGCGAGTCAGCCTTATTTGTTTGGTCCCTTGTTTGTTCAAAATCGCGGTGTTCTGGCGAACGTTGTCTTTCGGCCGCGCTCGAGCTTACTGTTTTCCGCGGAATACGGACATTTGCGAACGACTCAACTCTATGACATCAGCAACAACGCCGATCAGTTCAATCTGATCATGGGAATTTTGTTTTGATTACGAAGGCGGCAACCGTTTACTGGCTTTGCGCGCTGATAGTATGCGGAGGTTTAGCTTGCGCCCAGGAAGTTACAGTAACCGCGGATGTGGCGCTAGTGTACAACGGAAAAAAGAGCAAGCCGCGTGCAGCAAACAACATAGTGCTTTGGCTAACGTCGGTCGGAAGTACGCCGCCTTCGGCCACGCTTCCAGCCTCCGGTCGACCACGTTTGGTGCAGAAGAATAAGAGCTTCGATCCTCATGTCCTGGTTGTGCCCGTGGGGTCCGTGGTGGAGTTCCCTAACCGGGATCCGTTTTTTCACAATGTGTTTTCACTGTTCGAGGGCAAGCGCTTTGATCTTGGCCTCTACGAAGCTGGAAGCACGCGCGATGTTGTTTTCGACAAGCCTGGCATTTCCTATATCTTCTGCAACATCCATTCTGAAATGAGCGCGGTTGTAATTGCCGTGAGCAGCCCGTACTACGGAATTTCAGACGTGCGCGGCCGAGTGAGCATTCCTCAGGTGCCCCCAGGCCGATATATGCTTCGGATCTGGTACGAAGAGGCGTTGCCCGAGGAATTGAACAACCTCACTCGCGAGGTCAGCATTTCCGGGGACGCTTCAAGTCTGGGAGCTATGCGTCTACCCGCCACCAACATGCCACAGACGCACCAAAACATGTACGGGCACGATTACCCTCCGCCTCTTCCGGATAGTCCGAGTTATGAACGGAAGTGAGTACCGGGCATCCTTTGACGACGCGAGCCTGTGCCGCGATGACGGTGTGCCGCTTCATGTAACAAGAAAATGACAATTTCGTGATGGTTCTTTGACAAATTCGACCTGCAGCCCGCGCTAGTCTATGTCAAAGGCGAACGGGTGATCCGCTGCTGGCCCGCTCGCGGTCGGAGGTCCCGGGACCTCCAACATCGTTTCCTCCCTTAACCCGAGCAGGCCGGACGCCCCGCCGGAGACATCCATCGCAGCGGTTGCCGATTATTTTCGCAGCAATTCCAGTCTTTTCCAGTGCCAGTACCGACCCCGAACTAAAGATCGTTTGCATCCAGATTTACGACCCTCGGTCATTTAGTCCAAAATTGCGGAAACGGAGCAGCGTCCAACACCGAAACAAGCATGAAGATTAGGGTTGAATTTCAAACACTTATTGGATACATTGCGATGACTTGAGGTCAACCATGAGCGGAATCAGCAGCAGCCTGGTCTCTCCCCCGCGATATCGAAACCTGCCTCCACGGCCTCGCTCCGAAGATAAGCGAGCGAAGATCATCGACGCGGCCATGCGTCATTTTGCCGAGCAGGGCTATCATGCGGCCCGAGTCGGCGACATTGCTGCCGGCTTGGGTATAGCGAAGGGTTCGATTTTCCAGCACTTTGGCAGCAAGGATGGTCTGTTTTTCGAGGCGTACAAGAAAGCAGTTTATTCCTTTGCTCCTTATCTCAGAGTGCCCGCCGAGGTCCGCGAGCTCGGTTTCTTTGGAGTGTTGCACTACTGGCTGGTGCGGACCGAGCACATGGTACGCGAAGACTGGATTCCTTACCGCGTCTATCTGCTGGGACAGTACGGGACGGACTTGGTCCTAAGACGAGAAATCAACCGCTTTCTGATTGCCGAAGATCCCTATGGACGCGTGGAGTTCGTGCGCTTCGGCCTCGAACGCGGGGAACTCCGCCGGGATCTGGATATCGAAATGGTCGTTTCCATTCTCGATTGGGTGGTTGAACGCTTCCAGGATGCCCTGTTGATCGAGGAACTGGATCCTGGCCTGTTTCGACGACAGGGTGATCCAGCGGAGAAGAAAGAGGCACGGATCGGGCAGTTTCTGGATGTGTTGAGAAGAGCGGTCGGCGTGGAACGCAGAGACAACCCGACCAAAGCATCCGTGTAACTGAGCATGCCGCACGGACCCGTTGTTTCGCGCCTTCAATCGCTGAGGGTTCAGGCTGTACACGACACGGGCTTTTTCGGTGTGAACAACTGATGATGCAACAAAATTCTTTGCAAACTATTCTCGCTGCTTACGACGCGAATGCGCCATTGGCAGAAGCCTCGACCATTCCTGCGCCCTGGTACGTTGATCCGCGCATTGCGGAGCTTGAATCCAAAGCTGTCTTCGGCCCGACCTGGCAAATGGTCGGGCGGATCGAGCAAGTTGAAAAACCTGGCCAGTTCGTCACCGCAACCGTGGCTGGCGAACCGATCGTCGTTGTGCGCGGCAACGACGAGGTATTACGAGGCTTCTACAACGTGTGCCGCCATCACGCCGCTGCAGTAGTCACCGAACCATGCGGACAGGCTTCGATTTTGCATTGTCCTTATCACGGGTGGAACTATGGGTTGGATGGTTCGCTGAAAGGGATGCCGGAGTTCGACGGCGTGAAGAACTTCGACCGCCAACAGAATGGCCTGGTCCCGGTGAAAACCGAGAGTTGGGAAAAGTTCGTGTTCGTGAATCTCGATCCCGAAGCCGCGCCGCTTCGGGATTTTCTTGGCGGGTTAGTGCGGCGAGTGGCGCCTCTCGGCGTAAGTAAGCTGCATTATTTCGACAACCGCTCCTACGATATCCATTGCAATTGGAAGGTGTTCGTCGACAACTATCTCGATGGAGGATATCACGTGCCTCATCTGCACAAAGGCCTGAACTCGGTACTCGATTACAAGGAATACACCATCGAGAACGAGGATCGGTATTGCCTCCAGTCGAGCCCGATGGTCGCTTCGAGCGAGGACGCGGCGACGGGAGCAACCCGCAAAGGCGATCGAGCCTGGTATTTTTGGCAGTATCCCAATCTGATGATCAATTGTTACGAAGGCTACATGGATACGAATCTCGTGCTGCCGGTGGACGTCGATCACTGCCGGGTGATTTTCGATTTCTATTTTGCCGATGTGAGCGACGCCTATCGCGAATACAACCGACAGAGCGTTGACGTAGGCCTGAGAGTTCAGGACGAAGACTTGGGAATCTGCGAGGCTGTCCAGCGCGGCTTGAAATCGCGCGCCTATGGCGCAGGAAGGCTTTCAATGCGGCGTGAGGCGGGCGAGCACCTATTCCATCGTCTGCTGGCCGCGGATCTGAAAGCCGGACTGGGAGAGACGGCTGCGGCGGCGGACTAGGGCTGAGAGCGGTCATTGATGGTCGCGAGGAGCGATCATGCAGTCGCGAAGGGATTCTCTAGCGAGGGACTCTGAGGGGTGAACAACTCCGCGCCGTTCTCGGTGATGTGCATGTCGTCTTCCAGGCGGATGCCGAACTCGCCCCGGATGTATATTCCTGGCTCATCGCTGAAAGTCATGTTCGCCATCAACGGAGTACTGTTGCCGCGCACCAGGTAAGGCCATTCGTGCTCGTCCATGCCGATGCCGTGCCCCAGGCGATGAGTGAAATATTTGTAGTCCGGGCCATATCCGGCTTCGGTGATTACTTTTCGCGCTGCTGCGTCGACTGCCCGGCACTCTGGACCGGGGCGCGCCGTTCTTAGCGCGGCGGTTTGCGCCTGGTGTACGATGTCGAAAACCTTTTTCATCTTGTCGGATGCTTTGCCTAAGACGAACGTGCGCGTGATATCGGATTGGTAGCCTTCGACGGTGCAGCCGTCGTCCACCATCACGATGGTGCCTTCACGGATCACTTGAGGTGTCGTGGAGCCGTGCGGGAAGGCCGAGTATTCGCCCACTTGCACGCTGGCTTCTCCGGGGAAACCCAATCGCGTGTAGGCTGCGCCAATCAGATCCTCGAACTGACTTTGCGTCATGCCTTCTCGCAGAGCGAGGTAAGCCGCCTCGTAGGCCGTGAGCGTAACTCTGTTTGCCAACCGCATCAACTCGATTTCATGACTACTCTTCACCATGCGACAACCGGCGGTCACAGGCGTGCCACTGACGATATTTGCTCGCGGGGCCGCCTTGGCGATTCCATCGCTGAAAAGGAAACGCACGGTCTCTTCCATACCTAACGTCCCGGCGGAGATCCCGCGATCCCTTAAACCTTGCGCCAGGAGTCGATATGGATTGTCGTCTTCCTGCCAGGTGCGTACGTCCGGGCGCTCGCCGTTCGGAGCCGCCGCGATCTGTTCACGCGCGCGTCCTTCCTCAAACGCGGGGCACACATAGAACGCTTCACCTTTGGAGGGCAGCACCATCGCGAACAATCGCTCTCCGCCCCACCAGTGGATGCCGGTAAAGTAATCGAGCGAAGTTCCTTCCATCAGCAGGAGAGCATCGATGCGGCCGGATTCCATCAGGCCGCGTGCCTTTTCCTGACGCTGTCGTCGTTCCTCCAGAGTGATGGGCCGTGCCTGGTCCTTCATCGACTTCAAACCGGTTATGGACGGCGGCAACGAACAATGTGGTACTTCTGCAGTGGTTTGAGCAAGGGAATTTGCAGTAAACGCTGCGCTAGCCACCGTGCTCAGTTGCACAAACCGGCGTCGCGAAATCATTCGGCCTCCGCAAGGATAGGAAGCAACATTATAGAGTGTTGACAATCGTGGAGCGGTGTCGGGAGACTGGCGTGGGAAGCAACGGACCAACGCACGCTTCTGCCCTAGAATAGTTGCGTGCAGGGCCGATTTCAATGTGCCGGGTGCGGCGAGTGGAATCAGACGACGGTGGATGAGTCGGCTGGCAGCCGACAATCTTATATTGAAGATTGTCAGGTCTGTTGCAAACCGAACCTGCTTCGTATCGAGTACGATCAGGACGAGCGGGAATTTGTGATTACGGCAGAATTGGAATAGCGTATGGCGAAGAGGCGACTGGGTTCAGTGGTAATTGGTGTCTGTAAGAAAGGACGAACGCAATGGGCATGAGCTACAGTGCACCCGGGCGAATGGTCTCCCACACTATGGTGACCACGCAATTTGAACTGGATGGTTTTCGCGTGACTCGCAGTCTGGGAGTGGTGCGCGGAATCGTGGTTCGCTCGCGCTCCATCTTCGGCACCATTGGAGCGGGATTGCAAACCATTCTGGGCGGCAACATCACGCTGCTGACCAATTTGTGCGAGAAGACTCGCGCCGAAGCCTTTGACCTGATGCTGCAGCACGCCGCTGAACTGGGTGGAAACGCAGTCGTAGGCGCCCGTTACGACGCCACGGAGATCATGCAAGGCGTCACCGAAGTTCTGGCGTATGGGACTGCGGTAGTTGTGGAAGCAGTTAAGTAGCACGGGTCGTCCCGCATCTGTCTTAGCACAGCAGCTTTTCCAGCATCTCCTGTCGATACTCAAATGTTTGCTGCATGCTGGGTGCGATAAACAGCCCTTGTGCCAAATCGCCAAGCACCCCGAAGCCGGGATCGTACTCGATTACATCGCGGACCGTCGTTCCGCTTGCGCGACTTCGCGTCTCTGCCGAGAACTCGTGGCGGTGCTGAAATCGCTTGAATGGCCCCTTCTTCTGGACGTCTGCAAAGTGGTGGTTCCATTCGAACTCGATAATCAACGCAATCCATTGCGCGCGGAAGGGTAGAGAAGGGAGCGGGCGAAAGGAGGTCAAGATCTCCGAGCCCACGCCCGCAAGCGAGTTGGGATTCGCGGTGACCGGCTGCCCCATCGGAACGCTCGGAGGAGGCACGAGTCGAAGGGCAGCCAGTTCGGTTCGGGTCTCCGGAGGCATGATGCGGGGCAAATTGCTGGGATTGGCAAAGAATAGGAAGACCTTCTCGATGGCGACTGGTACCCACTGCTCGAACTGAATGCGGTGGATCATTCTAAAGGCGTGTCGCCGGACCCAAGGACTAGGCTTCCCGGACGAAATGCCGGGTACTTTTGGCGTGCCAGGTCGATTTCCACAAGCGCCGTCACTTTAGCAATGATAGCGTAAAGCGAAGAAATAACGAAGGTTACAAATCCGAACCAGAGTTCTAAACCCCATCCCTTGGGGTCACCTCATCAGTTAGCCACAATTTCTGGTGCTTTCTCGATGTCGGCCTGTCTCACTCTGAACACCTATAACTTTGTTGTTGACAACAAACAGCTTAAGCGTAAGATGTGGACAAAAGTGGTAGAAAGTGGTCGTAGCAGTAGAGGTCGTGGGCAAGACTGGAAAACTGAGAGGCGCCAGTGGAATTTGAAGCTGGGACCCCCACAAACAGCCCTAACGAACCGCAATCGACCAGCATTTTGACCGCTTTTACCTCCCTCGTTCTTGCGGCGATAGCTGCCAAGAGATTTTCCGCCCCGGTAAGGGGTCGAACATATGTTTCGCGGCAATCACCCAACTCGCGTCGACGAAAAAGGACGGCTGAAAGTTCCGTCGGAATTCAAGCGCGTCATCGACGAGAAGTACGGAACACAATTTTACATCACCAGCCTGGATGGGAAGGTTGCTCAAGTATATCCCTTCGAGGAATGGGAACGGATCGAGCAGAAGTTGGCAGGGCTTTCGACCTTCAATCCTACGAAGAAAAAGTTTCTGAGCAAGGTGAATTATTGGGGACAGGTGGTCGAGATGGACGGGCAGGGGCGGCTGCTCATGCCGCAACTGTTGCGCGATGCGGCGCAGATCAAGGGAGAAGTGGCAGTGAGCGGGTACCAGACGTATTTGGAAGTTCGCAACCTGCAAGCGTACCGGCAGCAGATGGAAGACGAGAAGTTCACGGCTGAGGATGAGAAGACGCTCGACGAATTGGGCATCTAGTGGGCGAGGGTTCAACAGACACCCCTCAGGGGGTTGGACATGGCAGTGGCAGGGAAGTGGGTCATGTTCCGGTTCTTTTAAAAGAAGCGATCGAGTTTTTAGCTATCAAGCGCGGCGGGACGTATATCGACGCTACGGTGGGCCTGGGCGGGCACAGTTACGAAATCGCAAAACGCCTCGGCGCACAGGGTCATTTGATTGGGCTCGATAAGGATCCTGTAGCGCTGGATGCAGCCCGCGCAAGGCTGGTCTTCGAAGAGGACGGTCCGAAGATCACGCTGATGCATGGTTCGTTCGCCGAAGTTGGCGAGCGGTTCGGTTCCACGCAAGTGGACGGATTGCTGGCCGACATCGGAGT
>Ga0210390_10005602_pt1 | contig 10511 bp, 6 predicted proteins | sample IncBWH11OmetaG_FD_161050 | JGI IMG/M metagenome (GOLD analysis project Ga0210390, IMG submission 161050) | Forest soil microbial communities from Barre Woods Harvard Forest LTER site, Petersham, Massachusetts, United States - Inc-BW-H-11-O ... | reverse complement strand
CGCGCCGGGGATGAAATTGGTTCGGTAATGCTCTACGACCTGGTCGAATGTGGTACCGGCAGGTTCCTCTGTCTTCCACAGCTCCTGCCGCCACCATTCCTGCGAAAAGAGCCATGCAGTCCACACGATCGAAAATGCCTGGATGCCCTTCACTGGCTCGGTCGTGTAGTCACCACCTTTGAAGGCTTCATCTGTAGTCAGAGCGGTGATCTCGCTCTCGAGGCGCAGGATGCCGTGGCCATAGGTCTTTGCCGTTCCCGAGGTTGCAACGATGCGGTCCATGAAATCCGGGTAGGAAACGGCCCATTGAAACGCCTGCTGCGCGCCCATGGAGAAACCGACCACCGCCTGAAGGTGTCGAACGCCAAGCTGAGTGGTGAGGAGTTGATGCACTGCCTCGACGTTGTCCCGGATCGTCGTCACCGGAAAGCGGGGCCCGCGGAAAGGCTCGGGCGTATTGCTCGGTGAAGACGAACGCCCGTTGCCGAAGAGTTCGGTAGCGATAAGAAACTGATGCGTAGGGTCGAGGGCCTTACCTGGTCCGATCAGCCACGCGTAACCGTTCATGTCTGCCATGTAGTGCGAAGGCAGAAGCACAGCGTTATCTCCCCCTGCGTTCAAATGGCCATACGTGCCGTAGACGATTTTTGCTTCCGGCAGCGTTACGCCGCTCTCCGTGCGGAGGTTATGGATGATGAACTCGTGTGGTTCCGGCTTGAAGAGCGGCTCATCGCTTTTCTGTGCCCGGAGTGACGATATGCCAAAGCAGGACAGCGTAAGAAAGAGTAATAGCTTCTTAACCATGATTCCCCTTGCTCACACGAATTGCCGGCGTGAAGAATCACATCCTCAAGCCGCACCGATTCATCGGGCTTAGCAGAACGATCTATGTTACTTGAGGAATATGTTCTTCGGGCACATCGCGTGGACACCCACGTTGCCATCCACGAGCTGAGTAATGTCGACATCCACCGCTACGCTGGTCAGCATGTAAGCTTCGTCGCGGCTCAAATGCTTCTCATCCACGAGAAAGTTGATCATGTCCCGTACCGCGAGCGTGGTTGCTTCTTTGAGGTCCGGACTGAAGCCCATGCTGATGTAGCTGGTAGGCGTTTCCGCTCTCGGCCAGAGCAAATGCCGGTCTTTGTGCACGATGAATTTAAAAGTTCCTGTAAGAAAGGTCTCCATAGCGGTGATATCCACTTCGCCATTACCCTGGCCGGCGTGGCCGTCGCCAACTTCGAAGAGCGCTCCCTTGGCGTGAACAGGTATGTACAGCGTGGTTCCGGCAACGAGTTCCTTGTTGTCCATGTTGCCGGCGTGCATCCAGGGCGGAGCGCTATCGATGCGGCCCGCGGAAGGCGGCGGCGCGTTGCCCATGCTGCCGAAGAACGGATGAAGCGGAATCTCGATGCCCGGAGCAAACTTTGCGATCATCTTCTCACGATCGAGCGGGATGATCTTGGAGCGACCGTAGGGGTAGTCGTTGGGCAGAAAGCCACGTCCGGCTCCGAATCCGTTGCAGGCCCAGGGCACGTCGATATCGATCTTCAGGATCTGGATCTCGAGTACGTCGCCGGCTTCGGCTTCGGCTATATCAACCGGTCCGGTGAGGATGTGGCCTCCGGGACCCTTGTCCGTCACTTCGCGGTAAATGTCCGCATTGTAAGAGGGAATGTCGGCGGCCGCGACGCCTTCCTCTTTCAGTCGATCGGTCGGACCGCAGGTAGAAAGGGTTTGGATGCGAACCGTGTCTCCCGAATGAACCGTGAGTACTGGCTTGGCTTTGGCGGAGTAGTAGCCCCACACAACGGTGGAAGGCGACGCAGGCAGCGTGATCGGGGCTGCCTGCCCGGCGGCAATGGCAGCAAACAGGAACGGTGCTGCTGCAGCGAAAAGACACTTCATCGATAGCTCCCTGTTGAGTAACTGCTCTTATTGTGGTGAAAAGTCAGAATTGAATCTTTGCAGCTAACTGGATAATACGCGCCGCCACCGAAGTGCTTTGAATAAATCCGAAGCTCGCCGTGCCGTATGCAACTGCCGAATCGGCATACTGCGGATGATTGAAGGCCTTGAAGAACTCGCCCCGGATATCTAAGAGTGCGTTTCTCCGAAAACAGCTTGAAGACGCGCGAGATGGTGAGGTCGGTATTGTTCTGCTCAGGACCGCGAACCACCCCGACGCTGCTGTCGCCATACCCGATCCAGGGCGGATTTCGTGCCAGGAGATCCCACTAGTTCCTGTGCACAGGAGTTCCATCCTCGTAAAGGAGAACAAGATCAGGATCGCTCGCTCGGCTTGAGTCCAGCTTTATCGCGAAGAAGGCAATGGCGATGACGATCGACGCAATTAACGCAGCCACGAGCGGAAGGATGCGGTAACTGTATCCCGCTGCTAGGACAATCCCTCCGAGACTCGCACCAAGAGCGTTCCCGAAGTTGAAGGCTCCTTGATTAAGAGTAGACGCAAGGTTTGGGGCGCGGCGTGCCTTCTCGACGATGCGTGCCTGCAGTGGAGCAGAGGCACCGAAGTGGAACATTCCCCAGGTAAGAACGCATGCCCCCATTGCCAGGGCATGAGGCATCGTGAGGGGCATCACCAGCAGGATCAGCGCGACGAGAATATAGCCCCCGACGATCGTCGTCATCTGCCGCCAATCGCCCAGACGACCTCCGATCAGGATGCCAATGGTGATACCCACTCCGAAGAGAACGAGCACCCATGCTGTCGCGTGGGCAGGCAGGTGTGTCACTGCCATAAGAATGGGTGCGATGTAAGTGAATACGGTGAAGAGTGAAACCGAGCTAAGGGTCGACAGCGCGAGCACGAGAAGCACCTTTGGGTTCAGCAAGGTGTGAAACTCATGCTTCAGATGAACAGGTTCAGACTTCTGCGGTGACACCCAGAAAATCAGCCCTATCATCGCAATCAGGCCAATCGGTATGAGAGCGATAAAGGTTGAGCGCCATCCAAAGGCGTGCCCGATCGCGGTGCCTGCCGGTACGCCCAGCACATTCGCGAGGGTCAATCCGCTGAACATGGTTGTGATGGCCTGTGCCCGCTTCTCCCTGGGCACGAGATTCGCGGCGACGATGCTTCCGGTTCCGAAGAAGGCTCCGTGGCAGAGCGCCGTCAGGATGCGCGCAGCGAGCATAAGGAAGAAGTTGGAAGAAAGAGCGCAGCAAAGATTGCCGAGTAGAAATACGCTCATCAGAATGATGAGCGAGCGCTTGCGCTCCTGCTTCGAAAGGGCCAGAGCAACCAGCGGAGATCCAAAGGTGACGCTTAATGCGTAGGCTGAAACAATGATGCCCGCCGTGGGTATGCTGATGCGGAACGATTGCGCCAGGTCTGGCAACAAGCCGACGATGACGTATTCCGAAGTACCTATACCAAAGGCGGCAATGGTGAGCGCATAAATAGACTTCCGCATGAGCCTCAAGTCACCCACTCGAAATCAACGGTCCTCAATTGATCTTCTCATCTCCGCCAGACTTCGGTCCGGTGGGAGTAATGGACATGCCTTGGACGCGGCGATCCACTTGTCTTGCCCGTTTGAAGCGGCACAGCCACGTGTGGCAGCGCTATAGCTTTCTTCGTCCCTCTCCCGTAGGCTCGAACTGTTCGTAACGTCCGACGGAAGGAATCTGTCTCATGAAGCTCAGGATGATGATGTTCGCCGTGGGAGTTCTGATGGCAGTTTCTCCGGCACTTGCCCAGACCTACTCCGATCCTGTGCCATACTGCAAGGCGGTAGGAACGATCGACAAGCCGGATGCACGATACACGGGTCCGAAGCTGCCCGCCTGGATGGCGGAAAAGCTGAACATGAAGCCCGACCAGGCCAAGATGATGGAATGGCGTTGCGCGAACGGTGCCGTGCTTGCCTGCCAATACGGCGCGAACATCCCGTGCGACTCGAAGGCCGTGACGAGCCGGAAGCCGACTCAGGCGATTATCGTCTACTGCCGGCAAAACCCGGACACTCAATTCGTGCCGATGGTCGTGACGGGCCATGAAACCACGGTGTCATGGGCGTGCCACGGTCCGAGCCCGATGGTGATCCATTCCGCGGAAGTAGATGCTCAGGGCTACGCGTCGGCGTATTGGCATAAGGTATCGCCGTAGAGAGCAGGATTTTAATCTGCTGATTGTTGGCGAAGATGGCGGCCACAGGCGTTTGCTTAGTTGTTCCAAGTAACTCGCTGATTGTCTTACATATACACGGTGGCATTGGCGTCGATCGAAAATGTTCGCGGCGGCAGGTGGACTTGGTGCAGCACAACCATAGATTTCTGAGGGACGATGCCGACGGCCGTCCGGAATTCTCCGCGCTCAGTAGTGGTGAGTCGAACGACGCTGTTGGTCGTTAAGATTCGGTGGCTATTCAAGAAGAGTTGAGCACGGCCGGACTCGTACCTGATCTCAGCCGTTAAAGCCGGATTTACGCGCAGGTGAAAACGCGCGTGGATGTTGGCAGCCGGTGGCCGAACGTTCCACTCGAGGTCGTCACCGACGTTTCGAACTCCAGCAAGCCTCCACGTGAAATCAACCAGGACAAGTGCGGCCGGCGAGTAGCCAGGAGGATCCTCGGTGAAGACACCCGTCAGCGGATCGAGCTGTTGGCGGAAATCAGGCGCGCGAAGAAGAGCGTCAACCCACTGCTGCATGAGGTGGGCGAGATCCGCTGGCTTCTTGTAGTGTTCCATCCAGCGCGTCACGCGCAGAGCCGTCAGAGCTTGGGAGGCTCCGCCCCAGGAGTTGCGAGGAATAGGGCGAACGAAGTGCGGGTCATCGAGGGCGATTGATGGCAGCGGATACGGAGCCCAGAATGCGCTGGGATTATGGATCTGTCTTCGATAGATCGCCTCAAAGAGCTCCTGACTGACCACGTGTTCTCCCAGCACGCGGCTGATCACGTCACCGCGAATGCGCACAAACTGCTTTTGGGCATCGAGATCGCAGAACGCTGCGTCGGCTGGGTCGTACAGACGGTCCAGAATCAAGTGGCGAATCGTAGTCGCTAGCTCGAGCCAGTTGTCCGCTTCAGAATCGCTGCCCAGAGCACGCGCCATGGCGGCGAGCGCAACGCGCCCGCCATACACGGTCGCCGATAGGTCAGGGCACAATCGCGGCAATGAAGGGAGGGGCGGGCATCTGCGAGCATCGCCATCGGGGCAGCGATTCGGAATCCCAGCCCATCGCGGGCTGTTGTCGTGGCCTGTATCGAAGGTGCAGAACCCCTCGCACAAACCGGTGTGCCTTGTATCCCGATATTTACGAAGCCATGCATCCCATCGGCTGCAGCTGCTATATGCCGCTTCGAGCAGTTGGCTATCGTGAGTCTGCCGGCAGATCTCCCACGCCGTGGCCGCAATGGGAACAACCATCTGGATTTGCCCATGACCGACTTCGGTCAGTTTTACGTTGCAGGGTAGCTGGCCGTCTTCGCGCTGCAGATCGAAAAACGCGAGATGGTTGTTGCGCGCTACGTCTGGACGGATCGCGGAGTAGACGAGGCCTTCGTGGGGTCCACATTCCAGCCAGATTCCGCGATAGACGCTGCCCTCGATGAGGACCGGCTCCTTATAGCCGGGCATTCTCTGAACGTTCGCAGCAAGAAGATCCAGGGCGCTCTGGTAGTGGCTTTGGAGGCTCGGGTCGGTGGTCTCAAAGGAGATGCCGCAGGCGTCTGACGCGATGGAATGCTCCGTGATGGCGCCTAATGTCGGGCGACACATCAAGGCGGCAGCACCTGCAAGAAAACCGGATCGCGCGAGGAATTCGCGCCTTCTTATGACTCTAGCCATTCGGTCACTCAACCTACCACGGATTATTACCGAGCGGCTGATCGTGGACCCAATCGAAATCGATGAATCCTGGGTCTAAAAGGGTATCGACCAATTCTGATCCTGGGTTCATCGTGTCTTCATCTTCACCCCAACGGGTCCGAAAGAGCTTATCTAGGGCCTACACTGTGGGTATGCCGCGCGCCAGTTCGGCAAGTTGGATCACGTTCTTCTGCGTTCTCGTTTGCAGCGTGGGGGCGGCCCTTGCGCAGCGCCGCCAAATCGAACTTACCGTAAACGACGAAAACGGCGTCGCTGTTCCCGAGGCCCAGGTAGTGGTCTCCGAGACCGGCCTTGCGCCTCAGCGACTCACTACGAACTACGCCGGCCGTTGCCAATACGGCATTCACGGTAACGCGTCCTACGTAGTCGACGTGGAGAAACAGGGTTTCTATCGCACGCAGGTGTCGCAAGTCGATTCGCAGCAACTGACGATTGAGCTTACCCTCGCGCATCAGCAGATCGTGCGCCAGCAGGTGAACGTGGTCGCATCGAGCGCCGGAATCGACCCCGCACAGACAGCCGATGTGAGCAATATGAGCACTCCGGAGATCGCGAACATTCCTTATCAGCCATCTCGCGATATCCGCTATTTGCTGCCTTTCAATCCGGGAGTAGTGCAGGATAACAGCGGACAGGTTCATGTTGCGGGTTCAGAAACTTATGCCACGTTGGATCTCATGGACGGCTTCGACATTCGCTCACCGGTAAGCGGAAACCTCGCCTTGCGCGTCAGTGCGGATGCTGTTCGATCGATCGACGTAGAGTCAACGCGGTATCCGGTTGAGTATGGCAAGGCCACCGGCGGAGTTATCTCTTTTCGTACAGGGATGGGCGACAACCGCTTCCGCTTTAATACCACCGACTTCATTCCCTCCGTCCATCAGGTCAATGGTGGTTGGCACTTTGACAAGTTTGTGCCTCGAGTTACCTTTTCTGGACCGATGGTCCGGAATAAAGCATGGTTCTTCGACGGAATCGAACTGGAGTACGACAACATCATTATTTCGGGGTTGCCCGACAATGCAGATAGTAATCAGCTGTGGCGCGGAAGCAACCTGGCCAAGGCTCAGGTCAACATCACGCCCAGAGACATTCTTATCGGCGGACTGCTCTTCAACGACTACCACTCACCCTACGACGGGCTCTCCACTCTCACGCCGCAGGAGAGCACGGTTAAGCAGGACATCCTCGCCTGGTTTCCTTACCTTCGCGAACAGCATAGCTTTGCCGGTGGCGCACTGCTCGATGCTGGAGCCGCTATGGTGCGCTTTCGGGACGGTTATGAGCCTCACGGAGATACTCCATTCGAGGTGACGCCGGAGACGTATCTGGGCAGCTTTTTTGAGGCTGCTACCAGCACGTCGCGGCGCGTGGAAGGAAACGCGGTCCTCTATTTGCCTCCGCTGACGTGGGTAGGCGAGCACGATCTAAAAATGGGCGTTGATCTTGATCAGATCAATTTCGACGAAGATGTAACGCGCTCACCAATTCGATATCTGCGCGAAGATGGAACGCTCCTGCGGCTCAGCACCTTCCCGCAGGTAGAACCCTTCAGTCGTAATAATTTCGAAGTCGGCGCCTACCTCCAGGATCGCTGGACTCCGCGCGCCGGATTGCTGATCGAGACAGGCCTTCGATTCGACTGGGATGAGATTGTGCGGCGGGGGCTCTTCTCTCCACGTATTGCGGCTACCTACATGCCAAGTGCGAGTGGCAATACCAAACTGACCGCAGGCATCGGCCTTTATTATGAGCACACACAGTTACAATACCTCGAAGAATCACTCGCCGGAGTGCGCTATGACACCTACTACGCCGCCGATGGCGTCACTCCGGTCAGCTCTCCTCTGCTAAGCACCTTTGTTGCCAACTACGGAACTCTGCTTGAGCCGCGCACGTTGAACTGGAGCGTTGGTGTCGAGCAGAAGCTGCCCGCGTCTATCTATGCCTCAGTCAGCTTCATCGACAAGCACGGTACCGATTTCCTGGTCTACGACAATCCCAGTCCGCCGCCAACACTAACGGGCACATACTCCCTCAACAATTCGAGGGAACAGCATTATCACGCCGTTACTGTCACGGGGCGGCGCACGTTTGAGCGCGGGTACACAGTGTTTGGGGCTTATACACGATCCTCCGCAACTACCAACGCGGCGCTTGAGTATGTACCAACGCTGTCGGTGCTGGGTCCGCAGGCGAGCGGGCCGCTCCCGTGGGATTCGCCCAACCGCTTGTTGTCCTGGGGATGGCTGCCAGTGCCGAAACTCAAGCGCTGGGACCTTGTTTACACGGTGGATTGGCGGACGGGCTTTCCCTACACTTCAGTCAATGCTAATCAGCAAGTGGTAGGCGACCCGGGTTCACGGCGCTTCCCGAGCTATCTTTCCTTCAGTCCCGGGTTGGAGTGGAAGTTCCACTTTCACGGTTCGTATTTCGGATTGCGGGGGGTGATCGAAAATATAACGGACCGACAGAACCCGGCGGTCGTCAACAATGTGGTTGACTCCCCGCAATACGGGATATTCAGCGTACTCGAGGGGCGAGCCTTTACCGCACGCATCCGCCTGATCGGGTCGAAGTAGCGACTACATCAATTCGGCAATGAATGACTGCGCAACCTCGACCGGTATGCGGTTGCTCTGGTGGACGAGAGGGCCAGCGCTCAGGACCGGCTCGGCGCCGTCCAGACTGGGCAGGTCGGTTCGCTCGAAGAATCGTCCGATGGGGATCTCATCACCCCACAATGTCGATTTCTCCATGGCCGCGCTCCAATCGGTTGGGTCGTAATCTGAATTTTCCTCAAGCTTCTTCACCCGGGGACGGAACCATTGGAAGGTGTTGTCGTGGTTGTAGGTGACGCACGGGCTGAAGACGTCGATGAAGGAGAATCCCTTGTGCTCGATGCCGCGCCTGATTAACTCAGTGAGGTGTTTCTGATCGGCGCTGAAACCGCGCGCGACAAATGTCGCTCCCGCGGCCAGGGCAAGAGAGATGGGATTTATCGGAGATTCGATGCTGCCGAACGGCATGCTCTTGGTCTTCATGCCGAGGCGGCTGGTGGGTGAGGTCTGGCCAGTGGTGAGGCCGTAGATCTGGTTGTCCATCACGATGTAGAGCAAGTCGACGTTGCGGCGCATGGTGTGCATGAAGTGGTTGCCGCCAATTCCGAAGCCGTCGCCGTCGCCGCCAGTCACCAGCACGGTCATCGCGTGGTTGGCGAGCTTCATTCCTGTGGCTACCGCCAAAGACCGGCCGTGTAGCGTGTGCATGCCGTATGTATCGATGAAGCCCGGGAAGTTCGATGAGCAACCGATGCCGCTGATGGTGACGACCTCGTGCTTGGGAATCTGCAACTCAACGAGAGCCTTCTGAACAGCGGCGAGCACGCCGAAATCGCCGCACCCCGGGCACCAGTCAGGATCGACCTTTCCCTTGAGGTCCGCCATCACCATTGCTTTGGGAGCCGCCACTTCGGTTGCCATCTCGGTTCTCCTTCAAGGGAAAAGATTGATGCTTTGTCCTAGACCATTACTTCGTGGGCCGGAACGGAAAGATTGGTCTTGCCCGCGAGTTGCTCTTTGACCGCTTCGACGATGTGATGCGGCATGAACGGCTCCCCATCGTATTTGCGAATGTGGCCATTGGGGACAAAGCTGGTTTCACTGCGCAGATAGCGGGCAAACTGGCCGCTGTAATTGTTCTCGATGATGATGGTGTGTTTGGCGCCTTTCAGAAGATCGAGAATCGCGTCGCCATGCAGAGGCACGAGCCACCGAATGGGCAGATGATTTGCCGAGATGCCTGTCTCGCGCAGGAGCTCGCAGGCTTCGTCAATCACTCCGTAGGTCGAACCCCAGCCGATGAGCGTGACATCGGCCTTGGCAGGGCCCTGCAGTTGGGGCCCTGGAACCGACGCGGTCACGCCATCCATCTTGCGCATGCGCTTCTCCATCATGGCCCGGCGCTTGCCGGTGTTGGTGTACTCGTCGCTGATGAGCACGCCATCTTCATCGTGTTCGTCGCTCGATACTACGTGCGTGTGGCCCGGGACGCCGGGAATGGCACGCGGTGAAACTCCGGATTCGGTGATCTTGTAGCGCTTGTAGGCCTCGTGTTCGACATCACCGTTCGACGTGATCAGATCGCCGCGATCGATGGGAGGATGGAAGTCCAGCTCCTTCGGATCGACGCTGAGGCGTCCTTCAGAAAGCAGCAGATCGCAGAGCACAATGCCCGGACACTGGAAGCGATCGGCAATGTTGAAGATTTCCGGGATGAGCTTGAAGCAGTCGGCGATGTCGAGGGGCGCGGCGATGACTCGCGGGTAGTCTCCAAACGCGGCGCCGAGCATCTGCCACAGATCGCCTTGTTCGGTTTTGGTCGGAACGCCGGTCGACGGCCCGGCGCGCTGGCAGTCAATGACAACGATCGGGATCTCCGCCTGGGCTGACAGGCCAAGGCCCTCGCTCATCAGTGCGAAGCCACCGCCGGATGTCGCGCACATGGCGCGAACCCCTGCGTGCGCGGCGCCGATTGCCATATTGATCACGCCGATCTCGTCCTCGACTTGGCGCACCATGATTTCTGCCTTGCGCGCGTGCTCCGCCATCCAGTGCAGCACCCCGGTCGAGGGACTCATTGGATATGCCGAGTAA
>Ga0210390_10005600_pt1 | contig 10513 bp, 9 predicted proteins | sample IncBWH11OmetaG_FD_161050 | JGI IMG/M metagenome (GOLD analysis project Ga0210390, IMG submission 161050) | Forest soil microbial communities from Barre Woods Harvard Forest LTER site, Petersham, Massachusetts, United States - Inc-BW-H-11-O ... | reverse complement strand
TGGTTTTGCAGTGCGCAGTTCGCCGGGAAATGCGTCGTAAGGCAGAAGATTCCTCAGAGGCTAAAGCCCAAATCCGAGTGGCACTAAGTGTCGGAGCTGAAGCTCCGACCTCCTAAAGAGATCCCTAACATGCTCATATGAACCCTGTCACTTGTGGCGATTCTGACGATTCTGGGGAAACTGTTGATGAATTGCGTCTAGGAGTTTCTTTGTCAGTTGCGGCGGGTGGTGCGGGCGGCGTGGAATTCGCAGAGTAGGGCGCGGGCGGCGGCGAAGGGCGTGATTTTTCCAGCGCGGACTTGCTCTTCGATTTTTGGAAGCTTAGCTGCGATTTCGGGATCGCGCAGGAACGATATTTCCAGCGCACTATTGATCATCTGGCGCATGGCGGCCAGCGATTGTTCGCGGCGGTGTTTGTCGCGCAAACCTTTTTCCAACTGAAATTTCCCGTGCTTCAGGATGCACTCCCACACTTCGGGGATGCCGCTGCCAGTTTGCGCGCTGCAAAGCAAAACGGGAGGACTCCAACCACCGGCGCCGGGAGCGAAAAGATGCAGAGCGCTCTCGTAGTCGGACTTGGCCATTTGCGCGCGTTCGAGCTGTGAACCATCGGCTTTATTAATGGCGATGGCGTCAACCAGCTCCAAGATGCCGCGTTTGATGCCCTGAAGTTCGTCCCCCGCGCCCGGCAAGAGCAGCAGCAGAACAAAATCCGTCATAGAGCGCACTGCAATTTCAGACTGTCCAACGCCGACGGTTTCGATCCAGATATTGTTAAACCCCGCGGCTTCGCAGATGAGCATGGTTTCGCGGGTTCTGCCGGCTACGCCGCCGAGGGCGCCGCGCGACGGCGAAGGGCGTATGAAGGCGTTCGCTTCCGTCGCCAGCTTTTCCATGCGCGTTTTGTCGCCGAGGATGCTGCCACCAGTCACCGGGCTCGAGGGATCTATGCTGAGCACGGCCAGCTTTTCGCCGCGTTCGCGAAGAATGTGCAAGCCCATTTTGTCGAGGAACGTGCTTTTGCCGACGCCGGGCACGCCGGTGATGCCGATGCGGCGTGACTTCCCGGTGAGAGGGAGGAGCGCGTCGAGAATTTTTGCGGAAAGTTCGTTGTCGGAAGGAAGATCGCTCTCGATTACGGTGATGGTGCGCGCGAGCGTGGTGCGATCTCCCGCCAGCACGCCGGAAACATATTGTTCAGCCGCCAGACGGCGTGTGCGCAATGATTACCCCTGCAATGCGTGCAGGACTTCCTGCGCGGAGAGCGGAATACGTGTTCCTGGCCCGAAGACTCCACCGGCGCCTGCTTCGCGAAGGGCCTGGAAATCCTGGGGAGGAATCACGCCGCCCACGACAACCAGAATATCTTGACGGCCGAGTCTCTTCAATTCCCGAATGACTTCGGGGACAAGCGTCATGTGGCCGCCGGCGAGCGTGGAGACGCCAAGAACGTGAACGTCGTTTTCCACGGCCATGCGCGCTACTTCTTCGGGAGTCTGGAAGAGCGGACCGAGGTCGACATCGAAACCCAAATCCGCGAATGCAGTGGCGATTACTTTTGCGCCGCGGTCGTGGCCGTCTTGCCCCATCTTGGCAACGAGGATGCGCGGGCGGCGGCCTTCAGTTTTGGAAAAAGATTCCACCAAGTTGCGCGCTTTGATGAATTCGGGATCCTGGCGGCTTTCTGAAGAGTACACACCGGATATCGTATGATGTACCGCCTGGTACCGGCCAAACACTTTTTCGAGCGCGGTGGAAATTTCGCCGAGAGTGGCGCGCTTGCGAGCGGCATCGACGGCGAGTTCGAGGAGATTGCCTTCGCCGGTGCGGGCGCAATTGGTAAGTGCGGTCAGGGCAGCTTCCACGTCTTGAGCGTTGCGGTGCTCTTTCACGCTGCGCAGGCGGGCCAGCTGGTTCTCGCGGACGGCCGCGTTGTCTACGACAAGGACGTCGATGGGTTTTTCATCGGCAACGACATATTTATTTACGCCGACGATGGTTTCGCGGCTGGAATCGATGAGGGCCTGGCGGCGGGCGGCGGCTTCTTCGATGCGCATCTTCGGCAAACCTGATTCGATGGCGCGCGTCATGCCGCCGAGCTTCTCCACTTCCTGAATGAGCGTCCAGGCTTTTGCAGCCAGGGCGGCGGTGAGAGATTCGACGTAATAGCTGCCGCCCCAGGGATCGACAACGTGGGTGATGCCGGTCTCTTCCTGCAAATAAATTTGCGTGTTGCGCGCGATGCGAGCGGAAAAATCGGTGGGGAGCGCGAGGGCTTCGTCGAGCGCATTGGTGTGCAGGGATTGCGTGCCGCCCATCGCCGCGGCCATGGCTTCGATGGTGGTGCGCATCACGTTGTTGAAGACGTCCTGAGCCGTGAGGCTCCAGCCGGAAGTTTGCGAGTGCGTGCGGAGAGCCATCGATTTGGGATTTTTGGGATTAAATTGTTTGACGATTCTTGCCCACAGGAGGCGGGCCGCGCGCATCTTGGCAATTTCCATGAAGTGATTCATGCCGATGGCCCAGAAAAAGCTGAGGCGCGGAGCAAATTCGTCGATGTCCAGACCGGCGTGGAGACCGGTGCGCAGGTACTCCAGGCCGTCGGCCAGTGTGTACGCAAGTTCAATGTCGGCGGTGGCACCCGCTTCCTGCATGTGATAACCGGAAATGGAAATGCAATTGAACTTCGGCGTGTTGGCGGCGCAGTAGCGACAAATATCGCCCACGAGGCGCATGGAATGGCCCGGCGGATAAATGTATGTGTTGCGGACCATGAATTCCTTGAGGATATCGTTCTGGATGGTGCCGGTAAGTTTTCGCGTGGAAACGCCCTGCTCTTCCGCGGCGACGATGTAGAAGGCCATGATCGGAAGGACGGCGCCGTTCATGGTCATGGAGACGGACATCCGGTCGAGAGGAATTTTGTCGAAGAGAATTTTCATGTCTTCGACGCTGTCGATGGCAACTCCGGCTTTTCCCACGTCGCCGGTAACGCGAGGATGGTCAGAATCGTAGCCGCGGTGCGTGGCGAGATCGAAAGCTACGCTGAGTCCCTTTTGGCCAGCGGCTAAATTGCGGCGATAGAAGGCGTTGGAATCTTCCGCGGTAGAAAAGCCGGCGTACTGGCGCACTGTCCACGGATGCAATGCGTACATGGAAGCGTACGGGCCGCGGAGGAATGGAGGAAAACCGGCAGGGTAATCCAGATGTTCGATGGTGGCGAGATCGTCGGCGGTGTATAGAGGCTTGACCTCGATGCCTTCGGGGGTGAGCCAGTTCTGGCGCGTCATGTCAGCGCCTCTTGCCATTGCGCGAGGAATTTCACGGCGTCCATGCCGAGATACGCGAAATCTTTCACGCCGGCAGCGCGCAACGCTTCCGTTTGTTCCTTGGGATTTCCGGCGACGAGGACGGGGGATTTAGTTTGCCGGCAGATTTCCTGAGCCAAGGCCAGATATTCGGGATCAGAGCTGCAGAGAACGACCAGGTCGGCGGGCTCGAGCGTTTCCGAGGTTTTCACTTCGAATCCGGCGCAACCGAAAAGGTTCTGGCAAAAGTTGGCGCGCGCCATCCTCATCTTTACGTCGCCCCGTTGCAGAAGAAGGACGCGGGGGCGCTTGATGGATTTTTCCACCCGTTGGCGAATGGTTTCGAAGGGCTCGGCCATGCGCCAGGGGCTTTGCGGGAGAGTGGCGTCCGGCGGAAGAGTTTCGTTGAGATCGGGATAATTGTTCACTCCCACCAACGTGCGCTTTCGCTGAGCTACGGCTTTTTCTTTTGCGGCGCGGGCGGCGGCAATGGCAGCGTCGCGGCCTTGCAATCCGGATCCGTAGATTTTCCAGGCTTCGTTGGCGATCGATGCGGTCAGAGATTCGATGTAATAGGAGCCTCCGCCGGGATCGGAAACTTCTTCGAAGTGGGATTCCTCGCGGAGGATGCGGCCAAGGCTGCGAGCAAGATGCTCTGGAAACCGGACGCTTTCGATCACCAAAAAATCGCAGCCGCCGAATATCGCGCTCATGGCTTCCGTGGTGCAGCGCATGAGGTTCGCGGGCGGATCGTACAAACTCTTGTCGGCGAGTGACGTTCTGGACCAGGCGACCATGGGAACGGAAGAGAGGCGGGCCCAGAGCTGGCGTGCCGCGCGCAGCTTGGCGATTTCGAAGAAATAATTTGCGCCGACGGAGAATACGAATGTGTTTCGTTTGCCCTGGGATTCCGCGAGCGCGTAGCCGACTTCCTGGACGGCGGTGGCTCCCTGTTCGTGCAGCAGGTCGCCGCGCACGGCTTCCTTGGGAATGTCCGAGTCCGCCGCAATTTGCCAGGTTCCGGTGAACCGGGCTTGCCCCGTTGTGGGCGGAAGATCGTCGGCGCGATAAAACGGGCGAACCGTGATGCCTTCGTCGGTGCGCCAGAGAAGCTTTTTGTCGTAATCCGCGCCCTTCAGATCCGCGCGGATAGCCGCTTCCCATTCGGCAGTCGGTACTGGGGGGAATTCATCCCACATTACTTTGCGCCCTCCTGGACGACTTCGATGAGGTAGCCGAGCGCGGCGGCATTGGTGGTTTTTGGGTGCACGAAAAACACCGTGGTGCCACGCGATCCAGGGCGCGGAGCGGCATCGATAATGTGGAATCCATTCTCTTGCAAATGCTGAAACGCTTTGTGTATGTCCGCAACGCGCAGCGCGATATGGGCAAATCCGCCGCGGCCGCCATTCTTTTCGATTAGTTTGGCGACGGGAGAATCGGGCGAGAGCGGCTCCAGCAATTGAATCAAGTTGGGGCCGTCTCCGATGCGCAGCAGCACCTCGCGCACCAGATCTTTGCCATGCACATCCTCGCGATGCAATTCGGAAAAGCCCATGAGCTTGTAGGCATTGACCTGATTTTCCAGGTCGCCTTGTTTCACGGCGATGGCGACATGATCGTAAAACAAAAATCCGGGAAGTTGCGCGTCCACGCATTGGGTATCTATGCCCATGTCAACACCACCTGGCCGCTCTTGACGCTGTCGCCCACGCGGAGTTTCACTTCGGCGACTTTGCCTCCCACCGGAGCGCTGATTTCCGTCTCCATTTTCATGGACTCGAGCACAAACAGTAGATCGCCGGGCAGAATCGTTTGCCCTGGACGCACGTTCGATTTCACGGCAATTCCTGCAACGGGGCTACGACACACCTTGTCCTCGTCCATAGCAGTATCGGCGGCGGCTGGAGGAGAGGCTGAGGGATTGGCGGCGACAACCGCCGCACCGCTTTGCGCCAGAAACGTCGGAAGCGTAGGAGCGGGCTCCGGCGCGACTTCGACGTCTACCTCGTAGACTTTTCCATCTACAGTGACCATCAGCTTCATGCCTCACCCGGTTTCGACACTTGCTTCGATACTTTGCTTTCGATACTTCAACGAATGCCGCGAACGTATTCAATTCCGTGCGAAGCCTGAACGGTGGCGCGGCCCTGCATCGCCCAGGGAGTTTCACCGGTCAGGCGAATCTGCCGGATCGAAGCGCGCTTGCCGAAAAATGCGGCCACCGCCGCGGAAATGGCCAGAATGATTTCCGGCGAAATCTCTTTCGAGACTGGATTCGTAACTTTGGCTCCGTTCGAGCCCGCTTTTGCCGCCGCCAGCAACGACTCCAGCTTATCGACGCGCTGGCGAAGTTCCTGAAGCTCAGATTCCAAATCCTTGATGTCGTGTTGTTTGGACATAAGCCGTCAGCCTCAGAGCGGAATCAAGCCGTGCTTTTTCGGCGGACGCAATTCCCGCTTGGTGTGCAGGAATTCAAGGGCCTGCGCCAGAACTCTGCGCGTCAACGCGGGCTCGATAATGTCATCGACCAAGCGGCGCCCCGCGGCTACATACGGTGTGGAAAACGTATCGCGATATTTCTCGATCATTTCCTTGCGCTTCGCCGTTTTGTCTTCAGCTGAATCTATTTCCTTCTTGAAGACAATCTCGGCGGCACCTTCGGCACCCATCACCGCGACCTCAGCCGTGGGCCAGGCGTAGACGCGATCGGCACCCATATCCCGTCCGCACATGGCGAGATATGCTCCGCCAAAGGATTTGCGCAGAATGACGGTCACTTTGGGCACCGTGGCGGCGGAATAGGCAAAAATCATTTTCGCACCGTGACGGATGATGCCGCCATATTCCTGATCGGTTCCCGGCAGGAATCCGGGAACGTCAACGAAGGTGACCAGGGGAATATTGAATGCGTTGCAAAAGCGAATGAACCTTGAAGCTTTGTCCGAAGCGTTGATATCGAGCACACCAGCCATAGCCGCGGGCTGGTTGGCGACGATTCCGATGGTCCGTCCGAGGATACGCGCAAAACCCACGACAATATTCGTCGCGTAACCCGACTGCACTTCCAGGAAATCTCCAGCATCGATCACGTTTGCGATCACTTCGCGCACATCGTAGGGCTGTTTGCCATCCACGGGCACAATGCTGGTAAGGCGCGAATTCGGATCCACGTTGCCGTCGCTGGGAAGTTCGGGTGGATCTTCCGCATTGTTGGAGGGCAGAAAGCTCAGCAATTTCTTGCAAAGCAGAAGCGCGTAGCGATCGTCTTCGGCGATGAAGTGGATTACGCCGGACTTCGCCATGTGCGCGTCGGGACCGCCGAGGGATTCCGCTGTAACGTTTTCGCCGGTCACCTGCTTAATGACGTGCGGGCCAGTGATGAACATCTGCGCCTTGCGCGTCTGAATAATGAAGTCTGTAAGCGCCGGCGAATATGCCGCACCGCCAGCGCATGACCCACAGATCAGCGAAACTTGCGGAACCGCGCCGCTCAGCATGACGTTCTGATAAAACACTTTTCCGTAACCTGACAGCGAATCGATGCCTTCCTGAACGCGAGCACCTCCCGAATCGTTGATGAAGACAAAGGGAGTGCCGGTCTTCATGGCCTGCTGCATAGTTTCGGCAACTTTCAGGGAATGGACTTCGCCGGCGGAACCGCCCGCAACGGTGAAATCCTGGCTGCTGAGATGCACGCGGCGGCCGAGGATCGTGGCCGCGCCTGTCACAACGCCATCGGCGGGAAAACTTTTATCCTGCATGCCGAAGAGAGTGGCGCGATGTTCGGCGAACATGCCGGATTCCTGAAAACTGTTTGGGTCACATAGTTCGGCGATGCGTTCGCGCGCAGTGAGTTTGCCGCCCTGGTGCTGCTTGTCGATGCGCTCTTTGCCGCCGCCGAGTTCGAGTTCGGCGCGACGTGTGCGCAGCTCCTCAACACGCTGCTCCATTGTCTTGGCGGGTGCTTTAACCGCAGGTGTCTTAACAGATGACGTTTTAGCGGCCGATTCCGGGGATGTTTTGTCGGGCGTTACTTTGACAGGTTCCGCTTTCATAGAATCGGTCCTCTATGCCGGAGAAACAGTGACGAGATGCTTTCTGCCGTCCAACTGAACTTGGTACTTGATGGTTTCGCGAACGGGGCTGCCCGGGCCACTAGCAGGGGAACTTGCTGCCGCCGCCCCAGCCTTCGCCGGATCTTTCGCCACGCTTTTGGGCCCTTGCGCGCGCTCGGCAAAAAACTTCGGCGCCACTTTCGGAAACATGGCACAGGTCAGAATATCCTCGTCCGAACCATCGCAGCCTTCGAGGGCGATCGCTGTTGTGCGCAGGTGATCCCATTCGGGCTTCAGCAGATCGGCTGGTCGCATCATGATGGGGGATTTCTTGGTCTGTTTTTCGCACTGCGACATCACTTCAGGATCGCGCTCGCCGAGCGTGGAACCATAGTAGCCGAGCATCAGATCCGCAAACTCCGCGGTGATGACCTTGTAGCGGCCCATAAGAACGTTGAAGACCGCTTGCGTTCCCACGATCTGGCTGGAAGGAGTTACAAGCGGCGGATAGCCCGCGGTTTTGCGGACTTCGGGAACTTCGAGGAGCACTTCCCTGACCTTGTCCGCCGCGCCCTGCTGCTTCAACTGGCTTTCCATGTTGGAAATCATGCCGCCGGGAATCTGGCTGTCGAAGATTTCGGTGTCGACGCCGGTGATGTTGGAAAGGAATTCGGTGTAGCGCGGGCGAATGGTGGCGAAATGATCGCGAATTTTCAGCAGGCGCGCCATGTCGAGCTTTGTGGTGTAACCGGTGCCGTCCAACATTTGCACCAGGCTTTCGGTGGGATTGTGTCCCGGGCCGAGGCTGAGGGAGCTGATCGCGGTGTCGACCGCATCGGCGCCTGCTTCGATGGCTTTCATCAAAGAAACCAGCGTGACGCCGGTGGTGGCGTGCACGTGAACATGGACGCGCACGGACTCTCCCAGCGCATCCTTGATTGTTTTCACAATGTCGTAGGCCGGCTGAGGCTTCAGAAGGGCGGCCATATCCTTGATGCAAAGCGAATCGCAGCCGAGATCCATCAACTGTTGCGCTTGTTCGACGTAGCCTTCAACGGTGTGCAACGGACTGACCGTGTAGCAGATGGTTCCTTGCGCGTGCTTGCCCGCTTTTTTGACGGCCGCGATCGCGCGCTTTACGTTGCGGACATCGTTCAACGCGTCAAACACGCGAAAGACGTCCATGCCATTGTCCGCGGCGCGCGCCACGAAGCGGTCCACGACGGTGTCTTCATAGTGGCGATAGCCGAGGAGATTCTGGCCGCGCAAGAGCATCTGCAGGCGGCTGTTCGGCAGCAATTTGCGGAAGGTGCGCAGGCGTTCCCAGGGATCTTCGTTGAGAAAACGGATGCAGGCATCAAAGGTGGCGCCGCCCCAACATTCCACACTCCAGAAGCCGGCTTTATCGATGTCTGCACAGGCGGGGATCATGTCTTCTAGGGCCATACGTGTGGCCAGCAGGCTCTGATGGGCGTCTCTGAGGATGAGTTCGGTGACTTCGATGGTTCGCGGCATGGCACCAATCCTTATCATTGCAGCACGAGCCGGGTGGGAAGCTGGGGCGGCTGCCCGTGAGTGAAGCTACGTTAGTTTAGCACCGCAAGTGATTTGGGATGCGTGACGCAGAACACAAGATGGGTTGCACGGTCTCAGTCGTGCGACGGGGTAAGCTCATGATGGGCCGTAGCATACAAGGCGTCTCATAAAAACGATCGGTGTAAAAGATAAGAGTTCCTCAAGGGCTGAAGCCCGGTTTCATGGCTCTAAATGTCCGCGCCCTTCGATGCTCAGCGCAAGCTGAAGCTCCGACCCCCTAACCGGCATTTATGAGATGGCTTTCAGCCTTTGTTGCGCTATAGGAACACGACGATGCCGGATTCGGCACATGGTAATTCCCAACTTCGTAAAGCTGTGCTGAGATGAAAGTATGACCGATCCAAGATTGAGCGACCGGCGGCGTACCCGGCGCGTGCGGATGAAGCAACCGCTGCGGGTGCGTCCTTCGAATGCGAAAGACGGGACATTTGAGGAAACGGGAATGACCACAAATGTTTCGCAGGACGGATTGTACTTTGTCACGAAGCGCGAGGAGTATCGCGAGGGTATGCGTTTGTTTGTGACCATGCCGTTCCACGGGCCGAATAACGCGCAGAATTATGAATACCTGGGGCAGATTGCACGCATTGACGATCTTGGGGCGAATGGAACAGGGATAGCGGTGCGATTTTTGTCGTCGACGAAGATGAAGGGGTAGAAGAGTGGCCTCAGGGGCTGAAGCCCAATCTTCTAGCACTGAATGTCGGAGCTGAAGCTCCGACACCCTAGAAAGAGTAAACCCAGTAGCGACCGACCTGAAGGTCGGCCACTAGGAAAGCAGGAGGGGCGCTGCAGTGGAAGGTTACTGCGCGTAGAAGGCGCTCATGGTGCGATAAAAGGCCCAGACATCGGCTTTCGAGGACATTTCGAAGGGGGCGTGCATGGAGAGAAGCGTGACGCCCAGATCGATCACCTGCATATCTTCACGCGACATGAATAATCCGATGGTGCCGCCACCGCCTTCATCCACTTTGTAGGTGTGCGTCTGCCAGGGAATATTGTTGCGATCCATCAGGCCGCGGATCTGCGCGGTGAACTCCGAAGGCGCGTTGAAACCGGGGCGGTACAGTTTGATGGCGACGCCGTAACCCACGCGCGCGGCATTGGTGCGCTCGCTGGTGTTGGGGAAAATGGGATTGATGCCATCGTTGGTGTCCGCGGAAATTACCATGGAATTGTGCAGGGCGCGGCGGAGGTCCAGATCGTTGTAGGATTTGTCGCGCTGGGCTCCGACCAATTGCGCGAAGGCGGAGTTCAGAAATTCGGAGCTCGCGCCCGTGTTGTTGACGGAACCGACTTCTTCGAAGTTCGACAGGTAAGCGAGCGCGGTATAGCGCGGAGTGCCTTTCAGATCCAAGATTGCGCGGACGGCACAGAACGAGGAAAGGCGATCGTCTTGTCCGTAGGCGCCGACGAGACCATGATCGAGGCCGACGTCAGCGGGCGCGACCGACGGCACCAGCGACAATTCTGAACTGACGAGATCTTCTTCCTTAATTTTATATTTATCCATGAGCAGCTTGGTGACTTCGGTGGTCGCGGAAGTGTTGT
>Ga0210390_10005597_pt1 | contig 10515 bp, 10 predicted proteins | sample IncBWH11OmetaG_FD_161050 | JGI IMG/M metagenome (GOLD analysis project Ga0210390, IMG submission 161050) | Forest soil microbial communities from Barre Woods Harvard Forest LTER site, Petersham, Massachusetts, United States - Inc-BW-H-11-O ... | reverse complement strand
TGACCCTTTCTTTTTATCATTTTCTCCAGGGAAAACTTTATAGCCATGTTTGCCTTTTTTAATAACTTTTTGGTCAACATAACTATCAATTTCAACCTTGATATCAGAATGGTGCGTTGGTTTAAAATCAATACCCATATGAAGGTGCTGTGCCGTTATATTCGTCCTCTTCAGGCTATAAAATGTTAGTGGAAGTCCAGTGTTGAGCTGCTGGTAGTAATGGTGAAAACCTTTGGTCAATTTATCACACAATCATAAGGCCCGGTATAGGGGCTAAAAGTGCTATTCGTTGTGTTTAGCAAGTCTACATTATTGCTGCCGCCATAAGAGTATGCAGAATAACTTAAAGAAGACCCTGAATAACCTGGTCTTGCAAAGCCGCCATAGATAGAGTCCAACTTTGCCCCATCAGGTAATGGTAATTCTACCCATGACCAGGTTGAGCCGGATGATACTGAATCCAAGGTATATTTCTTAGCAATTCCATGACACACTGTGCCGGTGGTATACAGGCTATCAATAGAGCAGGAATTTAACACAACGTCATATAACCGAATATCATCCAGCATTCCATTAAGTGCAGGAGAATGAAAACCATTGCTTGTCATGTCACAAGCACCTATGCGCAATGGCATTGTATTTTGGCCTATTGTCATACCGGTTGGAATTAATGCTTGGTTTACTAAAGCCCCATTCAAGTATGCGTATGCCGAGTCTTTTGTTTTATTATATACAAAAACTATGTTCTCCCACTTATTTGCTGCAAGTAAAGTATTTGATACAGATACCCCCACTCCATTATGTGGCTTTCCACCTGCAACACCATAAGATATCGTACCATTCCCAAGCTGGGCAAAACAAACATAAAATCCTTCCCCGGAATCGCCTGTTGAAGCTACGGCAAGACGCTGATCGTATTTATCAAAGATTGCCCCATTATTATTTGCCGGGTTGGGCAGCGATGGTACATTTATCCAAAAAGAAATGGTCTGATTGCCGGAAGTGAATTGCAATGAGGAACTGTTCGGTACAAGAATGGAGTCACTGCTGCCATTAAAGCTATATGCACTATTAGCATTGCCAAACCTGTCGGTGGTCAAAGTTGCGTTATAAACCGTTCCGTTATTTCCATTGCCACTTGCATCATTGGCGTTGCCGGTGAAATTATATTCCGCTTCAAGGCCGGTTGTAATGGTTGGCATGCATGATTGGGCATATAATGCAGCTCTTGAAATGAGCATAAGACATGCTAGGGCAAGTTTTGTAATGTTTTTCATGGTGTATTTTTTGATTTAAACAAATGTAGGTAAAAAATTATTATACGGCTATTTAGCCGTATATATTTTTCTTATAGTAGGACTTTTGCTTATGTGAAACTGAAGAGAAAAAGAAGAGCCCCAAATAAGAAATTCCGCAAGGCATTGGGGAAAAGAATACAAGAACTGAGAATGAAGACAAACATATCTCAGGCGCAACTTGGCTTTGAAACCGGAGTACACAGGGATCAGATAGGGCGCATAGAGAGGGGCGTTCAAAGCCCCAGTGCTGATACTTTAGATGCTATTGCTGAGGCGGTAGGTATGAAGATAAAGGATCTCTTGGACTTCGAATATTAATAATCGTACTTACAAAAAGTACATCTGTAAGTGTTATAATACTGAATTCACGTATCTTTCTTCAGTTTCCATACTATCCCTTCTTCGATTTCTTACCTTTCAAAGTACCGCTAAAAGAGAAAGACTTTTCAGTTTTACCCTTTTTATTTGTGAGGGTGGCAGTTCCCTCTATATCATCTCCGGTAACTTTGCCTGTCCAGATAAATACATTCTCTTTTTCGTCCTTTGCCTCACATGTAAAGGTAATAGTTGGTGGTGATGTACTTGAATCCACGGTGGCATCATATTCAGATACTTTGAAATTTTCACCTAAAAGCAGTTTACACTGAAAAGTCCCTCCGCTAAACTTCAATTCATCAGGAACAGCTTTCGCTTTCTTTTTACCATCCGGCGTGACGTCACAAGCATATGTCTTCCTGTCAAGGTTACCGCTTTTTTTCTTTGATTGAGCATAGCCAAGATTTATGATCAACAAAAAACCGAGTAGAGTAACAATCATTTTTTTCATGGAGTCTTTTATTATATTGTTAATACTTCTTATGTTTTAATCCTGATTATACAGCGCAGCGGAATTCCTACCCCGGCCATCAAAAAGACATGTGAATCTGTCACGGCCCAAATGGTGGCCTCAACCTGCTTAGTGCCTTCTTCGTCTTTAAAAATGATTTTCACTACACTCTTATCGTTATTCCCAAGTATTTTGCTCTTGTATGTTTTTCCAAGAAGCATACTTCTCTCTGCATCAGTCTTCCTTTGCTTCATTTCATTAAAAGAATGCAGCACTTCTTGTGCCGGGAAACGCAACCTGGCAATACTGCTTTTATCAATAAGATTTGGGACAGAGTGATTTATAAGCATGGTTTGGTTAAACAGGTTAGCTCATTATACGAAGAAAAAACTGTTTTGTTCTGACCCGTTAAAAGAACTTGATTAAAATCGATTAAATTTGCCCTATCATCTAAAACACAATGAGTTATGACAAAAGCTGATATCATTAAGGAGATAGCCAAGAAAACTGGAATTGAAAAAGCTTCTGTAGAAGCTATAATTGAAGCTCTTATGGCCTCAGTTGCAACACATATTTCCAACAATGAAATTGTTTCCTTCAGAGGCTTTGGTAATTTTATTATAAAGAAAAGGGCGGCAAAGATTGCCCGAAACATTTCAAAGAATACAACTATATCGTTACCGGCACATTACATACCAGCGTTTAAGGCTTCAATGAAGTTTAAGGATAAAGTGAAGAAAATGGTGAGTTAAGAAAATTCGTGTTATACTCCAAACTTCATATATAGTCTCCTTTACAGGACATATTTAGTTACTTGCTATTTTACTATTACTAATGTTTCAACTTTTTGGTTCATTCCAAATTGAAATGTACATGATCCTGATTTTTCCTTTGTACGCTTGAAGTCAATATTTTCAATTGTCAGGAGCTGGAAGTCCGTTATCATTTTGCCCTGTAATTTATCCTTCGGTATTTTGTACGGGTAAACCGTAAATCCTTTATACTTATTACCATGATCTGTTTCAAACGAATATGCACTTGTCAATAAAGTCATATTATCACCAAACGGCATTTGCATTGCATTATACGGAGTAGATACTTTAGTTACTTCTTCAAGTAAGTCAAGATGTATGTGTCCTGTTAAAATTTGGCTTCTACTTACTAAAACATTCCCTTCTCTATGTCCATGTGAAGATGCATTGGCATACCCAACCTCTCTACCTTGCTCATCATAAATCCCAGCTTGCCTCCAAGCAAGAATATGAGAACCATCTGATAAGCTGTGAATATTTTTTGCTTTACCATACTCTTTTGCACATACGCCCAACATTCTGTCACAGCATATTAGAATAACGAAGGCAGGATCCCAATGCATAGGTACATTATCCATTTTCATTGTCATTTCATAATGTCCGTTATCAAAGTCAGCCATTCCTGAGCCAATAACTTCAAGAGGTGTATTATTTACACATCCAGTTAATTTGTAATCAACATCTAATTTTTTCATGTTTTATTTATAGTTTAACAAATGAAGTTACGTGGATAGATTCATTAGAGCCAAAATACATCTTATAAATAACCTGACTATCAGTATAAATACGTATTTTTAAAAATATTCATGAATATTCAATTTGTAAATAAATACCCTGGCTCATGGCCTGGCTATATCAATTATATTACTCGTGGCGGATGTAACTCTTTTGCCACACTGTTACATCCCAACATCCAGGTTTTCCTCCATTTCCCCAAACACTCCACCCAAGCCGGGAGCAATAAAATAGCCACAAAAAAGGATTTAATTGCTCAGTAATAATAATTATTGTAGGCTAATTATTACGACATTGCCGGGAATAATTTATCAATACCTAAACTTAATGCTGTATCGAGTGTATATCCTATAAATACAGCAACACCTAAATGCATTAGTGTTAGCTTCTTTCCGCTAATTTTCTTATTCATATACCGAATAACCGGGGCAAGTATTATTATACCAAGAACAAAAGAGCCTGAGAGATTTGCAACTGTAATAGCTGAAATATTAACCTTGAGATTGGGTAGGTTGAGTACCATTCTTAGAAATATCCCCAATGATAAAAAAACATAAATAAATATTGCATTACATACTTTATTACATCGAGGTCCTCCCCCTCCTTTTAGATTCTTAGCAGCATTTGTTTTTATTAAAAAGCCAAAAGTACCTTTAGGAAAAGAACCTTTAGTTTGGAAAATGGTTGTATCGTCAAAGCCTAAATCAATAAAATAATCCACTATTTTACGGGGAAGTTTCTTTTTGGGGTCTGAAGCTATAGCAGTAGACATGTATTTTGGGATTTATTTATATTCTTTCGATGGATTTGAATACCATAAAATAAGAAAATTAATCTTTCAAGTTAAACTGATTGACAGAGAATTTTGCTTTCAGCAAATAACAGTATAAGATATGTCTTGCTATAATCCGAGCATCCAAAGTTTGTCTCATCTCCTATAATTATTGCTGATCCATTACCAATTCCTCTTTTTGTGTTATTGCAACAACCTCAACTACCACATTAATTGCATAGAAAGTTGAAGGGTTAACTATTCCCAGATAATAAGTTTGTCCAATAGCGGAGTTAATCTCCAGCTTGCCTGACATTAGACCTGTTCTGGTACCTTCTTCCGTATATTGAAAGTTGGTGTTATTATTAAACAATACGTGGTTCTGCTCATCCAATAAATACACATCGCAGTTATCACTACCGGGAGGGGTGGATAGCAGATTTACGCATGCGGCAGTAACTTTACCTTCAGTGCCGCACATAGAAACAATTTCATCGAACAGTTTTAGCCCGTCCTTGACCTGGGCCATCTCCGATTTATTGCGAGATGCTGAAAATTTATAAAACCATTTAACCGTATTAGCTGGCAGTGCTATTGGCACAATTTCTTTATTGGAGCCAGTAATATGAGTTGCACTATGAATAGTGAATTCCTGTGTGGCTTGGACATATACTGGATGATAAACCTTCTTTCTGGTGACATTTGTATTGAAACTTGCAGTTGATTCAGAGGATGGCACCCTACTAATAAGTAGTTCACCATTACCTGAAAATGCATGGTTTGTACCTATTTCAAAAATATAAATTGTTCTTTCCTCAACTTTTATATGAATATCATTAAGCTCTGTGAATGAATTATTAGAATATTTCGTTTCACGGGCCGGATAACTATAGACAAGAATCTTATTTGTTGTCTTTGAACCTGGATTTTTGAAGTTTATGACAATTTCATCTCCTTTCTCAAAGGCATAATAATACGTTGGGTAATCAGGATAGTTTTTACCTGGGTTATGGGATTTCCATTCATTAACAGCTATTGTACCTGGAAGTTTGAAGCTCAAATCAGCAATCAACTTAGAATTTGGATCAGCCTTACTCCCTGATGATTTCGTTTCATTCGTAAATGATAGGTTCACTATGGTTTGGCCATCTGATTCTATGTCTACAGTTTGATGCGTTTCACTTTCCTGTCCGTTCCATTTCCCCTTTGCCTGTATATAGTGCTGCCCTTTAGTCATGGACATTTTAAAAGCATCATTCGCATGTACCTTGCCTTTTTCATCGCCATCGACATACACTTTGGAATCTGCATTAACTATTAGCAACATGGTCTGGCCATAGCAGCACATTGAAAAAGAAGTAAAGCAAATTAATGGTAATATTCTTCTCATCTTGGTTCATTTATAAAACACTCTTCCCATTAAGTCATTCTTTCCTGACAACACTTTACTATAAATACTAAGCCTATAGTCACTTGTTCTCATTGAAAGGAGAAACGATTTACTTCTTGTTTAATGACAATAACAATTCATTTGTCCGCCAGCCAACACGGTAACCGTTCCGGTTATATCTACTGTAGGACAGGTGGTGCCTAACTTACTAAACATGGAAACGGTAAGATTTTTGAATGTCTCTGAACTATGGACTGAACTTATACACTGATAGCCCATGTTATCAAAATATATTGTACTCGTATTACAATTAAAGGTTCCATTATCTGTAAAGTTACCTGCTGTGGTAAGGGTATAAGAAGAAGCGCTGAAGGTCGCCCCTGAATTTATTGTAAAATTGGAAGCTGTAGTAACATTTCCTCCTAAAGTGGTTGTTCCTGATGTACCTATGGTCAATGTGTCCACACTTATTGTTCCACTTCCTCCCAAGGTCGGGCTGGCACCATTCATAAGAACCAACCCATTATTTGCAGTAAATGTGCCTCCACTATTCGTAAAATTACCACCAATATTCAGGTTATGGTTTGCCTGGGCAAAGGTGAAAGTACCTGCACTAATGGTCATGTTATTCAGGACAGAAATATTATACCCCTGCGTTACTGTTTCACTGCCTGCTGAATTGCCTGTTAGTTTATAAAATGTTGTCGGGGCACTACCTCCTATCGTCTGGCCTGATGTCCCTGTTAAGGTCGTTGTACTCGTACCGTAAGTGAAGGTGCCATTATTGGTGAAATTTCCACCAATACTGAATGTACCCGAACTAAAAGAAAGTGTTCCATTGATAGTTGCACTGCCAGTAAGATTAATAGTATTTGTAGTTTCACTTAGGGTTGTTGAACTATTTACTGTCAAATTACCTGCGATAGTTAATGGGGTTCCTGATGGAGTTTTAGTTATCGTAGAACCAGAAGAGATAATTAGGTTTCCATAAGTAGGGACTGATGAAATGCTCTGAGAAGAATTAGCAGCCTGGTAAATCACAGTACTACTTGGATTTAGATTATAGGAAGAATAGGCTGGTAATGGACTATTTGTTCCATTACCCTTTAGGCCCAAAACCAATGTGCCGGCACCACCCATGTCTAATACTGTACCACTACTACCTGTCAAAGTATAGGTCTGGCAATTTAATACTCCTTGTTGTATACTATCATGAGAATTAACTGTTAAGCCTTCGTTATATAGAAACAGGGTATCGGTCGCATGTGCAAGGTTAACCTTCAAGTTTTCTATTATTAAAGGTACAGTTCCACCAATGTAGTTTTTTGCAGTTGTATTTCCTGCAAACTGAATCAGCCCTGTGCCAGACGAAATTGAAGAACTATAATTCAGGTATGCATTACCAATAGTTAGTATTTGCGGCGAATTCATTCCAATCCACGCACCACCTATTAATTTAAGGGTATCCAACACTGTTTCGCTTGTGTTTATACCAACAGAACAATCCTCAAGATTCACATTATTAAATATTGTTGGATACGTACCACCTAAGGGGCCTCCACAATAAAAACTTACCCATCCCTTTCTTGCGTCAAAGGCCGAGCTGCTTTCGTTATTTGTAAATGCACCATGACACTTAACCTCACAATCGTTCTGTGAGACATCAAATACCCCGCTGGAACCTGAGTTTAAAGTGAAATTATTAACCACATATATAGAATCTCTTAATCTTACTGTATCCGGAGATGTGCCTGCAATTGTAAGGTTATAAAAAACTAAAGGTTGTGTTGCTGTTCCTTTAATAAGTTGTATAGTGCTTCCACTACCATCAAAATTTACAGTTCCGCTTCCATAAGTGAAAGTTCCGTTGTCAATATAGGTTCCTCCAATCTTTAGTGTACCTCCCGAAGAAGTTAAAGTTGCTCCATTTGAAATAGTTACATTATTACCCACTGTCACGGTCGTGTTGCCAAAACTAAAATTACCTGTAGTATCTAACAGGTTATTGTTAACTGTCATATTATACGTTAATGATGAAACCGTATTTCCTGTGCCTGGGTTAGAAACGACATTATAAAATGTTGAGGCAGATGCACCGCCAATTGCAATACTTCCTGTGCCTTTGCCAAAATAAATTGTTCCTTTTTCAGGAATGAATTTAGTTACTCCTGCATCATTCACAAATTGCGTTTCAACTAATACTGAATAGTTACCCGTTTTAGATACATCCAATGGATTATACCAAACCATAAGCTGGTTTATTATAGTAATAGAATCGGCCAATTTTAAGGTATCAGTACTACTGCCATAAGTAGTTAGATTACAAAATGTTGTTGTTTGCGTACCCCCAATGACTTGGTTTGCAGTGCCATTAAAATATACCCAAGAAGTACCTGCACTAAAAGAAGTAGTTGGAGATGAGCCATTGTTGGTGAAATTCCCTCCAAAATAAAAATAGTTGGTGCCACTTGATGTAAGAGAACCATTCCCAGTTATAAGTATGCTATTAGTTACTGTAAAAGATCCTCCTCCACTATAGGTAATCGCACCATTAGTATTTATTGTTGCTGTAGTAGTTGTGCCTGTAAGCGTCAGGGCATTTGCACCAACTCCCAATGTTATAGTACCGGCTGATGAACCATCACCTACCGTTAAAGTTCCAGCGGCAGTAACAGTACCAGCAGCCGAGAAATTTTTTGTTACAGATGACGCTCCGGTATATATATCAAGGTTTCCATATTTAGGAGGTTTTATCGAAATTACTTGAGCAGATGTATCAGCCTGGTAAACAATCGTACTGTTGGGATCGAGGGCTATGCTACTGTTATTTGTGTAAAAGTTCGTAGGGAACAAAACGATAACAGAGGATGTTTTTAGTCCAAGTAATAATACAGTACCGGATGACATAGAAAATTTACCAGATGTATTACCTGTAATTTGATTGGTTTGACAATCAAGTACACCTGTCGTAATCGTTAAATTATCGTTATCGGTGATTGCAGATGCTAAAAAAACTGTATCAGTCGAAGCACTGGGGTTTATTACAAGGGTATAAAATGTAGTTGCACCTGTTATAGTTTGATTGGAAGATCCCAAAAACTTCATGATATTTGAATTAGCCGTAAAGGTGCCATTATTCGTAAAGTCACCATATATACTAAGAACAACGCTTGCACTGCCTGATAGGGTTTGAGAGCTATTAATGGTAATACTATGTACACTTTCGTTGGCATTTATGGTTACAGCCGAAGCTATAGTTACATCATCACCACTGCCAGGAACTCCAGCCGGGCTCCATGTCGCAGAATTTGACCAGTTACCTCCTCCGGTAACTGAAGTATAACTGGTTGCTTTTACTATGAAGGGCACAATAAGTATAATAAATAGAATAAGGCGTTTCATGATGTCCTATTTTTAATAACTTTTTATTTAAATTTTGCTTGCAATCTGCCAGCCATATCCACGTATGGAACATCCTGGCAAAAATCGCTCAGCATGCGCATGTTTTGAGCATTATTTACAATTACACAGATTATTTTTCCCATGGGTAGCGGTTTATTTTAATATTATACCTTTATAGGAGGATGGAGAGTTTCTTGATTTTATTGTTTTTGAGGGGTAGGGGTTGAAAATTCCCAATTTGTTTTTCCCAGTTTATAAAAATAATGATGGATAGAATCCCATCTACGGATTCTAGCATCTTTGGAATCCCATAATGAATCTTGAGTAAACAGCATACTAAGGTTCGTTGAATCTAATAAGAATGCTTTCCAATATTCAATATCGCTGTTCTTCCATCTCTGAACCCAAACGTCTCTATTTGTTGTTTTATAAGTAAAAACCATTGCTTCTCGCTCAAATAAACAGTATAAAATTAAGTTGGCCGACCAATCAAAAGAATCACTCTGCAATAATTTCATCCATTCGTTGTATTTTAAAGATTTTAAATACTCTTCTTCAATGGAATCAAAATCTATGGTAACAAAATATCCATCATTCCTAATTAACCCACCTGACCTCTTTGAGGATTTTATTAAAAAACTAAACTTTAAGCTATCATTATTTAATCTATTTAATTCAGATTTATTTTGCCCAAACAAAACTCCGGTAAGACAAAACGATAAGATAAAAAAGAAGAGACTGCAGATTTGTTTTTTTTTATTCATTGATTTCGATTAAATATAGTTAGATACCGTTATTCTTTTAAAGATATCTTGGATTTTGGTGATATGACTTCTTATCGGCTTTTTCTACTTTATTCTTCTTGCTCTTTGATTTACCATGGTTGCCTCGTACATTAATCTTCGTATAGTTCAAACATTGTGGTGTATTATTCTTATAAAATTCATAGTTGGAGCTAGATTTAATAAAATCTTCTTTTGAATTCCCATACAATTCTTGCTTAAGTTGATCTCTTGATATTTCATGATTATTAATCTTAGATAACAAGTCATTTTCCCATGCATTATTACTAATATATCCAATTTCAGCTTCTACAAAATATTGATTAACTATTCCTTCTAACTCTGAAAGGCAAATTTCGTAGGCATATTCATCAGCATCTATTTCTCCATTCAGATACGCAGTCATTATTTCATTCGTTTTTTTAATATTAATCCTATTAGTAAGTTCATGGGTAATCACAATAATTAATTCATTTATACTTGCATTGTCTTCAATTA
>Ga0210390_10005596_pt1 | contig 10518 bp, 8 predicted proteins | sample IncBWH11OmetaG_FD_161050 | JGI IMG/M metagenome (GOLD analysis project Ga0210390, IMG submission 161050) | Forest soil microbial communities from Barre Woods Harvard Forest LTER site, Petersham, Massachusetts, United States - Inc-BW-H-11-O ... | reverse complement strand
CAAATTCCGCCCGTTCGACCAGCGGATGCGATTTCAGGAACTCCCCCAATCCCTTCCGTAACGCCCCGGTCCCGTGCCCATGAATAATCCGTATCCGCGAACGATGCGCCAGCGCAGCATCATCCAATAACTTATCTACTCGCGCGCTGGCCTCTTCGACCGTCATGCCAATCACATTAATTTCTCCGGCTGTTCCTTCGGCGCTCACATGCGACCGCACCGTAATATTCTCGTGCCTCGATGGCCGTACCTTGCTCTCGCCTTCAATCGCGGTAATCTCTTCCACCGCCACCTTCATCCGCAGCGGCCCGGCCTCAATCTCTGCCGAAGGTCCATCCACCCGCCGCAAAATCACCGGCTTATTGAAACCCCGCACGCGAATCTTCACTCCTGGCTGCAATCGCGCGGCGCTTACGGTATCAGATACCTCCGCTTTCACTCCCAAATCCTGCTGCGATTCCGAAATCGTCTGCACCACCGCGGCGTTCAGTTCTTCTTTCGCCTCGCCACGCGCTTCCTGCATCTTCCGCCGCGCTGTCTTCTCCAAGTTCCCGCGTAGTTCGCGTTCCTTCACCGCTTCCACCACGTTCGTCACATTGTCTTCAAACCGTTTCTGCATTTCCGCGAACTTCTGTTCCAGTTCCGCGATCCGCCGCTTCTGCCGTTCCACCCACTCGCCGCGTAGTTTCGCCCGCTCTTCCTCCAGCGCTTGCCGTCCTTCCGCCATCTGCTCGCGCATGCGATCCAGTTCGTCGCGACTGCGGTGCAAATACGCAATCAGGTCCGCCGCTTCTTGCGCCTCCGGGACCATGAGCGACCGAGCGTGCCCGATAATCGATTCTGGCAACTCCAGCCGTTTCGCAATCGCAATTCCGCTTGAGCCTCCCGGCACGCCCACCATCAATCGGTACGTCGGCCGCAAATTCACATCATCAAACTCCACCGCTGCGTTCACCACTCCCGGTGTCGTCGAAGCATAGGTCTTCAGCCGGTCATGGTGCGTCGTCGCCAGCACAAAGCAATGCTTGTTTCGAAATTCCTCCAGCAGCGCAACCGCCAGCGCCGCGCCTTCCTCCGGCGCCGTTCCCGTTCCCATCTCGTCCACCAACACCAGCGAATGTGGCGTCGCTTCCTCCAGCATGCTTTTCAAATTCAGCATATGCGACGAAAATGTCGAAAGATCGGCGGCAATCGACTGTTCGTCTCCGATATCCACCAGCACGCGATCGAAAATCGACAGCACCGCGCGCTGCGCCGCCACGGGAATTCCCGCCTGGGCCGCAAGCACCGCAAGCCCCGTCGTCTTCAGCGCCACCGTCTTTCCGCCGGTGTTAGGCCCGCTGACCACCAGCATCCGCTCGTCTCCGCTAAGTGCCAGAGACATCGGCACAATCGACCGATTCTCCTTGCGCAACTTATCTTCGAGCACCGGATGCCGCGCACCGTCCAATCGCAATTCCGCGGTGTCCACAAATTCCGGAACGCACGCATCAAAGTCCCGCGCAAACCGCCCTCTCGCAAACACGCTATCCAGCTCCGCAATCGTCGCAGCCGCCTTCTGCAGGGGACCCTGCGCCCCACGCAGCCGGTCGGTTAGTTCCTTCAAAATCCGAAAACTTTCCGCTGCCTCATCTTCCGCCAACTGTACCAGTTGGTTGTTGATCTCCACCGTCTCAAACGGCTCCACAAAAACCGTCTGCCCCGTCGCGCTCGCTCCGTGCACCACGCCTTGCACGTGGCGTCGCTGCTCCGACCGCACCGGAATCACAAACCGGTCGTTTCGCAATGTGACGTAGTCTTCTCCACTGTCCGCCTGCCGCGATCGCAAAATCTGCTTCAACGTCTTCTGTATCGAATCCCGCGTCTGCAGAATACTCGCGCGAATCCGCCGTAGCGCGCTCGAAGCATCGTCGCTGATCTCGCCATTAGGAAGAATGCGCTGCCGGATCGCTGCCTGCAGTTCCTTGAAATCCGCCAGCGAAGCGCTACGCGCGGTTAACAACGGAAATTTCGGCGCCTCTTCCCGAAACTGCTGCCGCAACCACGCCGCGACTTCCAACAACGAGGCGGCATCCAGAAAATCTGCGGGCTCCAGCACTCCCCCAGGCGATTCCATCTTTTCCAGCCAGCCCGCAGGATCGGCCATCGCGCCAAATCCCAGCTCTCGTGCGGCGCGCAGCCACTCCCGCGCCTCCCGTGTCAACGCAAACGCACTTTCCAGCGCCTCCCGACTCTCGCTTGCCGCTAGTCCATCAATCACACGACGTCCCGGCGCGCACGTGGTCCGCAGCCGCAACAACTCCCGCAGCTTGTCAAACTCCAAAACCTCTTCGGCCCGCCTCGCCATCATCGGTCTCTATATCCTCAAGCTAGTCGGACAATCTCGTTAGCGCTTTTGGCGCGACACTTTTCCTCAGCATTCAGTTGCGACCCGCGGTTTTCTCTTTCGTTTTCAGTCGCCCTTCCAAAAACCGCACTGCCTCCTCCACGTTCTCTGCGCCATGCACCAATCGTTCGCCCGCCTCTCCCCCCACGCGCGTGCCTGCTTCCGCCGGAGGTCGAATTTCCACCAGTCTCACCCGTTCCAAAACCGGCTGCCAGAATTCTCCGAGCACGACGCACGGCTTCTCTTCCATCACCGACTTGTTCAACATCTCCCAAACCACTGCAAGCTCCACCAGCGTTCCCGTCCCACCTTTGCACGTCACAAATCCATCCCCCATCTCGATCAATGCCAACAATCTCTCATGCCAGGTCTTCTTCCGGACTTCCACATCGATCCACGGATTTGCTTTGTTCCTGAAGAATTCCGCAGTTACGCCATAAGTTTTGCCGCCAGCCTCTTTCGCTCCACGCGATACCGCTTCCATCACTCCGCCGTATCCCCCGCTGCACACGGCAAATCCACCCGCCGCCAAAGCCTTCCCAAGCGCCCGCGCTTCCTCATAGTCCGCTTGACCTTCGCGCGGCCGCGAACTCCCAAACACGGTCACGATTCTCTCGTTCACTTCATCGCCTCGCTCTTCAAATCAAACTCTTCAATCATCGCCTGGCACAACCCATCCAACGCATCGTGCACTTCATGATTTTTCGCTTCGAGATTGTTGCTCATGAAGGAAAACATCAGTCTTCTTCCACCAGTCGTCTCGCTAAATCCGCTCAGCGTCCGGACATGTGCCACTGATCCCGTCTTTGCATGAATCCGTCCCGCAATCGCTGCCTCTTTCATCCGTTCATTCAGAGTTCCGTCCACTCCAGCAATCGGCAGGGACGCGTAATACTCCGGAAACCACTTTTGTTTCTCCGCATACTGCAGCAGCGTTACAAACGCGCGCGGCGTCACCAGATCGTGCCGCGATAGTCCCGACCCGTCCGTCTGGATCACATCATCTTCGCGAATTCCAACTTTCGCGTAGAAATCCCTCGGAAACTTCAACAAATCTTCCGGGTCGCTCCATCGCCCGCTCTGCCGCGCGGCTGTACGCAGCAGCACTTCGGTGTGCAGATTCTGGCTGATCTTGTTCACCAGCTTGACCGCGTCCCCCAGGCGGATCGAGAAATGTTCCACTAACACCGTCCGCGACGCTTCCGACGGATCGGGATCGTGCTGCGCGCGTGTTTTTCCATCCACCTTGACTCCGCGTTCGCTCAATAACCGCGCAAGCAACGTGGCCGCATGTTCTGCCGGCTCTTGAATTGCCAGCACCAATTTGCGCAACAAACTTCGCGCCGGCAGCGTTCCGCTCACTACCATCGTGCTCGCCCCCGGCTCCCGCGTCAGCCGCAGATCCCCCTTCTCCTTCGCCCCGGCGGTGATCACCTCATTCCGAAGCACAAAATCCGGAGTTGTTGGCTCAACCGCCGCCTGCACTGCTTCTCCGGCCTTCTCGCCCGGAGTCAACGTGAGTGTCACGGTGTTGTCGTCCACCACGATCGCCGAAATCGCCGCGCCATACTCCCACACCATGTCATCGATTTCCCAGCCGTCCGGGTAGCGCTCGCGTGGGAAATAGCTGTCGTCGCCCACGATGTCTCCAGAGACCTCCTTCACTCCACGAGCGACAAGCAAATCCGCCATTTCGCCAAGCGCTTTTTCCGGCGGCCCGTCGAATTCTTCCTTGGTGTCGAAGGGAAATTTCCGGTTGGAAAGGTTTGGATCGCCGCGTCCCACGAGAACCAGATCGCCCTTCAGTTTTCCGTCCGCGCTCAGCACGCCGTTCGTCTCCAGCGTAGTCCGAAACCGGTAATCCACGCCTAGCGTATCGAGCGCGAGCGCCGTCGTCAGCAGTTTCATATTCGATGCCGGCACAAAATACTTGTCCGCGTTCTTTTCGTACAGCGTTTCGCCCGTCACCGCATCTACCACGAGCAAGCCCCACTCGCCCTTATCTACCGGAGCCGCCTGCACTAACCTCTCAGCGCGTTCCGCAAACCGGCCGGCAGCGGTCGCCGCTCTGCTACTCGGCGGTTGCGTCGCCGATGCGGCTCCATTCGATTGTCCCGGCGGTGCCTGCGCCAAGACTTGTGCCCCCGCAACCGCGCACAGCACTGCCAACAGCACTCCTGTCGCATTTCTCTTTTTCCTGGCCATAATTCCTCTATTGGCAAAATCCCTGGTCTGAAAGTATATTCGAAAGATTGAGGGAGCCTCCGCTACTCTTGAAGCAATCTTGGGTTGAACCACTCACGGGCAAGGCGCAGCCGTTCCAGATCACTCTAGATTCACGGCTTCCACTGCCCAGACGGCATCATACGGTTTAGCAATATTTTGGCAGACAATTTTCTCTTGAGGGTGATTCGAATGAAAAAGCGGTTCGCAATGCTTCTGGCTCTTTCCTTGGTTGCTTCCACTGTTTTAGCCAATGATAAGAAGGAAAACGACCGCCTCGAGAATTGCGGCTTAGTCATTCAGGAAATTATGGATATCCCAGACGACATCCCGCAAGATCTCATCGACAAAGCCGATTGCGTCATCGTCTACCCCTCGGTACTCAAGGGTGCCTTCATCTTCGGTGGTAGTTACGGCCGCGGCGCCATGACCTGCCGCACCGGCGAACGCTTCAACGGCCCCTGGAGCGCCCCCACGATGATGGCTCTCGAAGGCGGCAGTTTCGGCTTTCAGATCGGCGGTCAAGCCACGGATTTCGTCCTGCTGGTCATGAATGAGCGCGGCGCCCGTGCCATCTTAAGCAGCAAGGTGAAACTCGGTGCCGATGCCTCCGCCGCGGCTGGTCCCAAAGGTCGCAACGCCGAAGCTTCCACCGACGTTACCATGCGTGCCGAGATCCTTTCTTATTCGCGCGCGCGCGGCCTTTTCGCAGGGATCTCCCTCGCCGGTTCCACCGTCCGTCCCGATAACAGCGCCAACGAAAAGCTCTACAAAAAGGATGTCAGTTCACAGGACATCGTCTTCAAAGGTGCCGTTCCGGTGCCGCCCTCGGCGCAGAAATTCATCTCTTATCTCAACAAGAAATCCCCCAAGAACCAGTCCTCCGGTAAAGAAATCTAGTCCCACCGAAACCGCCGCCTCCGCTTCCGAGGGGGCCCATTTCTAAGGGCGGTGATTTTTAGAGCTGCCAACGAGGTCGGCCGCAGTCCGCCACTAACTCTCGCAATATCAATGCCGAACCGCCAACTGCTGCCCAGAACCGCGAGGCACGCCTGCCAATACCACTCTTGACATGCCCTAGAATATGACCTATGGTCATGTATGAATATAGGTCATAAGATGCCTGCCATCCTCTCTCGCACCGCTTCCGACCGTCGCTCTCGCCGCAGCGCCGAACTTCGCGAGCGCCTTTTCCGCTCCGCCTTAGACCTGTTCGCCAGGAAAGGTTTCGTAGAAACCACCGTCGAAGACATCACCGATGCTGCCGATGTCGGCAAGGGTACGTTTTTCAACTATTTCCCCAGCAAAGACCACATCCTGATCGCTTTCGGTGAGATGCAGTTCGCAAAGCTCAAAGCGGCCGCGGATGAAGCGCGCCGCAACAACATTCCCGTGCCCAATTTTCTCCGCTCTCTCGGCCACCGCATGACCGAAGAGCCCACGCGCAATCCCGACATGATACGTGCTCTGCTTTTGGGCTATCTCTCCAGCACCCCGGTTCGCGAAGCCATGCTCGATCTGCAGAATCGCGTTCTCGCCGTGCATTCGGAAATGATCGCGTTGGGACAGGAGCGGGGGGAAATTCGAGTGGATCTACCTCCACTCGAAATCGCCCAGGTTTTTCGCCAAACCATTTTCGGCACCCTCTTGATCTGGTCTCTTTATGCCGACAACAGCCTGCTGTCGCGCATGGAATCCGCGTTCGAGGTGATCTGGCAGGGATTAACGCCACGAAATAATTCGGCCCCGGGTATCGTAGTTCCTTTGTTCTGGTGAGTGAGGAGTCCGCCCATGAATCGCAAACTCATCGCCATCCCCATCGTTGTAGCCGGCCTCGCTGGCGCCGCCGCGTACTCCATGGGCTGGTTTCACCATGACGCTGGCCTTCAAGGCTCCGGCACCGTCGAAGCGCGCGACATTCGCGTCGGGTCCAAAGTTGGTGGCCGCATCGACAAAATTCTTATCCGCGAAGGCGACACCGTGCAACCCGGCCAGCTTCTGATCACCTTCGACGACAGAGAGCTTCTCGCCTCGCTCGAACAATCCCGCGCCGCCGCTTTGAAAGCCGAACGCGGTTACCGCCCCGAGGAAGTCGCCGAAGTTCGCGCTGCCGCCGCGCAAGCCAAAGCTGAATACGAACAGCGCAAAAATGGCTACCGTCAGGAGGACATCGACGCCGCAAAAGCCGATTTCGATCGCGCCACCGCGGACGAAGTCCGCACGCATCTGGATTTTCAGCGCTACGATGCCCTCGCCGCCAAAGACCTGGTCTCCAAGCAACAGCGCGACACCGCCGACGCCAACTGGAAGATGGCCCTAGCCCAAAAGCAAAACGCCCAACACAAACTCGATGAGCTCAATCGCGGCTATCGTCACGAAGAAATCGCCGCTGCCGAAGCCCGTTACCGCCAAACGCAAGCCACGCTCGAGAAATTCGAGCGCGGCAATCGTCGCGAAGATGTCGCTGCCGCCAAAGCCGCTCTCGCTTATGACGAAGCGCGTTTCCGCGAGCGCCAAGTCCTTGCCCCCACTGCCGCTACGGTGGAAGTTCTCGACGTGCGCCCCGGCGACCTCATACCCCCCAACACAGCCATCGCTACGCTACTCGAACGCGATCAGATTTACGTGCGCATCTATATTCCGGAAACGCAGATTGGCCAGGTGCATCTCGGACAAAAGGCGGAAATTCGCGTGGACTCATTTCCTAACCAGACTTTCAATGGCGTGGTTGAACAGATCAACCAGCAAGCTGAATTTCTGCCCCGCAATGTCCAGACCCGCGAAGAGCGCGTCCACCAGGTGTTCGGCGTCAAAGTCCGCATCGACGACGCCTCCCGCCGGGTCCTCGCCGGCATGGCCGCTGACGTCAAGCTTTCACCCAATAGCTAATCCATTGACTCCCTCAGACCAACTCGCGATCTCCGCCAACCATCTCGTGCGTCGCTTCGGTGATTTCACTGCCGTCAATGACGTCAGTTTTAGCGTGGAAAAGGGCGAGATCTTCGGCTTCCTTGGCCCCAACGGCAGCGGTAAGACCACGGTCATAAAAATGCTCACTGGTCTGCTTCCGCTTTCCTCCGGCGATGCCATCGTCCAGGGTATCGACGTGCGCAACGATCCCGAAACCGTTCGCGAGAATATCGGCTACATGTCCCAGAATTTCAGTCTCTATTCCGATCTCACCGTATCCGAAAATCTCACCTTCTACGGTCGCATTTACGGTTTGACTCCCCAACGTCTCCGCAAGCGTATGGACGAAGTCATTCAGTTGAATGGACTCGCTCCTTATTTGAATCGCCTGTCTGCGCAGCTTTCCGGGGGATGGAAGCAACGCCTCGCGCTAGGCTGCGCCATGCTTCATGAGCCCACGCTGATTTTCCTCGACGAGCCCACCGCGGGAATCGATCCTGTGGCGCGCCGGCAACTCTGGGATCTTCTTTTTGATCTTTCCGCTCACGGCATCACGTTTTTTGTAACCACACACTACATGGACGAAGCCGAGCGCTGCAGCCATGTCGCGTACATCTACTTTGGCAAGGTCATCGCCGACGGCACCCCGGATGCGCTTCGCGAACTTCCTGACGTGAATCCTGACGGTACGTATCGCGTCGAAATCACCGCGCCTCACGTCACCCAGGCCCTTCGCGCTGCACGCACCATTTCCGGTATCCGTAGCGCCACAATTTTCGGTCAGTCCGTCCACGCACTCATTGACGACACCCTCGACCTCGATCATCTCCGTGCTCAATTCCTGACTCACAGCGTCCATGTCGCTGAAATTCGGCCCCTCGCTCCCAGCCTCGAGGACGTCTTCGTCGAACTCACATACAAACATCAGGCCGCGCAAACGCTGGAGGTCTCCCGTGGTTAATCCCTTCCGCGGTTTCAGCGCTGTCTTCTACAAGGAAACGCTTCACGTCCGCCGTGATTCCGCCACGCTCTTCTTTTCCCTGGTTATTCCGATCCTGCAGATGTTCTTGCTTGGCTATGGCATTGATACCAACGTCCGTCACGTCAACACCGTCGTCTACAACGCGGACGGTCGTCGCGAGAGCCGCGAGCTCCTGGATCGCCTGAAAAATTCCGACACCTTCAATTTGGCGCGTTTCGTCAACAATGATCGCGACCTCAACGACGCCATTGTTTCCGGCAAGTGCCGCGTAGGAATCAAAATTCCCGTTGATTATTCGGATAAACTTCTTCACGGCATGAGCGCCCAAGTCCTCGTGCTCATTGACGGCTCCGATTCCTCAGTCGCCGGCCAAGCCATTAACGTCACCACCGCCATCGGTCTTGATGAGTCTCTCCGCCGGGTCCTAGCCAATACGGATACGCCGTTTGCCGTTGAGATGCGCCCTAAAATCCTTTTCAATCCGGACTCCCGCTCACCGAATTTTTTCCTGCCAGGCCTGACCGCAGTGCTACTTCTGAACGTAACGACCTTTCTCACTGCCTTCTCGATCGTTCGCGAAAAGGAGCGCGGTACTCTCGAGCAGCTTTTCGTCACCCCAGTCCGCCCCATGGGCCTGCTGCTCGGCAAGCTCCTTCCCTATCTCGGCATCGGCTTTTTCGAGCTGTGCATGATTGTCACCGCCATGCGCTTTCTCTTCAGCGTTCCCATTCATGGCAACGTGATCCTCCTGGCGTTCCTCTCCTTGCCATACATTTTCGTTTCCCTATCGCTCGGCATCCTCATCTCCAGCAAGGCCACTTCACAAGCCCACGCCATGCAACTCGCCTTCCTGACCATCCTTCCCAGCATCTTTTTTTCCGGCTATATCTTTCCCCGCGAAACCATGCCCAAGTTTTTCTACGCTCTCAGTTTCTTCGTTCCCGCCACCTACTTCATCGACATCACTCGCGGCATCATCCTTCGTGGCGCCGGTCTCGTCCACCTCTGGGTCGACGCCCTGGCTCTCTTCGCTATGGGCACCTTCCTTCTGGTCATCGCCGCCCGCCGCTTCCACAACAAAGTCATCACCACGTGATATCCTGTCCTTACCCTTCATAATTTTGCTGTGTCGGGATTCATGCCTGAGTATCCGTTTTCTGAAGCGCGCCGCTTAATTCTGTTGGGAGGGCACGACGCTCGAGCTTGCCGAAGATGTGCTAGATACTGGGGTCGGCTTCGGCCCCTCAGAAACCGTCTTTCGACTATTTTCGCGTCCTGGTTGGCCGTGCCGTAACTTTTGTGACTTGAGGCTTTTAGCCGCTGCGGATTTCAAACGTGACCTGTCCCATCTGTCAAAAACGAAAAGCCGGCCGATTCTGCCCTGCCAAGGCCGAAAAAATCTGCGCTGTCTGTTGCGGCACCGAACGGGAAGTCACCGTTGACTGTCCATCGGACTGCGCCTATCTCGTCTCCGCACATCGTTACGAAAACGACCATCCACGGGCCCTTCCCGCCGATACTCCTCTCCTCGACGTGCGCATTCAGCAGGATACCATCCAGGTCCACGGCCAGTTGCTTTCCGCCCTGGCGTTTACCGTCGCCAAATTCTGTGCCGGCCAGCCTTCTACTAGTGACCCGGACGCACTCGCCGCGCTTCGTGCTCTAGCCGAGACCTACAAAACGCTTGCCTCCGGAATCGTTTACGAGCAACCTCCCGCCGCTCTCCTCCCACGCGAGCTCTACGATGCACTCTCCGTTTTTCTTGCCGAAGCAAAACAGAACGGCGCGCAGCCCTCACTTGGCTCCGTCAAAGATTCTGAAATTTTTCAACTGCTCGTCTTTCTCTTCCGCATGGGCCTGCTGCGCACCAACGGCCGACCGCGCTCGCGCCGCTTCATCGAATTTCTTCGCAGCCAATTCCCCGCAACCCCCGAACTCCAGCGCGAACAATCTCGCATCATCATTCCCTGAGGTCCGGGCTCAATTACTTTCTTCCTCTGTCACTTACAAATCCTTC
>Ga0210390_10005593_pt1 | contig 10527 bp, 9 predicted proteins | sample IncBWH11OmetaG_FD_161050 | JGI IMG/M metagenome (GOLD analysis project Ga0210390, IMG submission 161050) | Forest soil microbial communities from Barre Woods Harvard Forest LTER site, Petersham, Massachusetts, United States - Inc-BW-H-11-O ... | reverse complement strand
ATGGCAAAATAGCCGGTTACGATTTCATCTCCCCGGCACATCGGCCCATGGCAGGCCGCCCCGGTTACTGTCCGTGTCCCCCGGCGCAACCGGTGCTAGGGCCACCGTAGGTTCGCCATTGCATCGATCTACCGGCGAAACAGTCACAACTTGTCATCAATCCCGGGCGAAGCATCCTCACCGGAAGATCACGGTGCGGCGGCCGTGCAGCAGGACACGGTGCTCGGCGTGCCAGCGGACCGCACGGGCGAGCGCGACCCGCTCGGCGTCGCGGCCGATGGCCGCGAGGTCCTCCGGGCTAGAAGTGTGGTCGACCCGGGCGACTTCCTGTTCGATGATCGGGCCCTCGTCGAGGTCCGCGGTCACGTAGTGCGCCGTGGCTCCGATCAGCTTCACGCCGTGGGTGTGCGCCTGGTGATACGGTCGCGCCCCTCTGAAACTCGGGAGGAAGGAGTGGTGAATGTTGATGATGCGCCCGGGCATCTTGGCGCAGAGCTCGGGCGACAGGATCCGCATGTAGCGGGCCAGCACCACGAAGTCGATGTTCAGCTCGCCGATGAGATCGAGCAGGCGGCCCTCAGCCCGCTGGGCGGCCAGCGGATCGTCCCGTCCGGACCCGGCCGGCACGTGCTCGAACGGGACTCCGTGCGCCGCGGCGAGCGGGGCCAGGTCTGGATGATTGCCGATCACGAGCGGGATGTCGATCCGCAGCGACTCCGCCGCCCGCCGGTACAGCAGGTCGTTCAGGCAGTGACCGGCCCTGGACACCATGACCAGCGCTCGCGGCTGGACCGAGGTGTCGTACAGTTCCCACTCCATCGCGAACTCGGCCGCCACCGGGAGGAAACCCCGGTACAGGTCCTGGTACGTCTTGGGTTCGGGCGGCAGGGCCTCCACGTGGACCCGCATGAAGAACCGGCCCGACCCGCCCGCCGTCCGGTCTCCGAACTGCTGGCTGTCGAGCACGTTGCAGCCCGCCTGGTGCAGGTACGCGGCCACCGCGTGAACGATCCCCACCCGGTCCGGGCAGGACAGCGTGAGGACGAACTCGCCCATCACGCGCCCACCGCGTGCACGCCGCCGTCCACGTGCACGATCTCCCCCGTGGTGGCAGGGAACCAGTCGGAAAGCAGGGCAACACACGCCCGCGCAGTCGGCTCCGGGTCGGTGATGCTCCAGCCGAGCGGGGCGCGCTCGCCCCAGACCCCCTCGAACTTGTCGAAGCCCGGTATGGACTTGGCCGCCATGGTGCGCAGCGGCCCCGCCGCCACCAGGTTGACCCGCACGCGCTGCGGGCCGAGGTCACGGGCGAGGTAGCGCGCGCACGACTCGAGCGCAGCCTTGGCCACCCCCATCCAGTCGTAGCCCGGCCAGGCCACGCTCGCATCGAAGTCGAGGCCCACCACCGACCCGCCGCCGCCCATCAGCGGCAGCGCGGCCATGGTGATGGCCTTCAGTGAGTACGCGGAGACCTGCACGGCGGTCGCGACATCGGGCCACCTGGTGTGCAGGAAGTTCCCGCCGAGCGCCTCGGCCGGGTTCGCGTACGCGATCGCGTGCAGGACGCCGTCCAAACCGTCCACGTGCGCGGATACCCGTTCGGCCAGCGAGGCGAGGTGGTCTTCGCTGGTCACGTCGAGCTCGAGGACGGGCGGCGGCGAGGGCAGCCGCTTCGCGATCCGCTCGACCAGGCTCAGCCGGCCGAACCCGGTCAGCACCACGGTCGCGCCCTCCTGCTGCGCCACGCGCGCCACGTGGAACGCGATCGAAGCGTCCGTGATGACCCCGGTGACCAGGATCCGCTTGCCCGCCAGGATTCCCATCACACCCTCACTCCCCTGCCAGATCGGCGCGTACCCTAAGCACTCCACCCTGCCTCGTCAGGACCGGAGCGCTAAATGGCCTGCGTCACGAAGCTACCGCGCACCCGGTTGTGGGTTCCTGACAACAAAGCCCCGGGCTGATGCTCGGCCGCCTCAGTGACCCATCCCCAGCCCGCCGTCGACCGGGATGACCGCGCCGGTGATATAGGCCGCATCCTGGCTGGCCAGGAACGCGACGGCGGAGGCCACCTCGTCCGCTGATGCGTACCGGCCGAGCGGGACCGCGGCCAGGATGGCGGCCTTCCTGTCCTCCGGCAGGCCGGCCGTCATGTCGCTATCGACGAAACCCGGGGCGATCACGTTCGAGGTAATGCCTCGGGAACCCAGCTCGCGGGCCAGCGACCGGGCCAGACCCACCAGCCCGGCCTTCGACGCCGCGTAGTTGGCCTGCCCGGCCGAACCGTACAACCCGACCACGGAGGAGATGAAGATCAGCCGGCCGCGGCGCATCCGCACCATGCCCCGCACCGCTCGCCTGGCCACCCGGTACGCGCCGGCCAGATTCGTGTCGAGCACCACCGCGAAGTCGTCCTCGCTCATCAGCGCGAGCAGCTTGTCGCGGGTCACGCCCGCGTTCGCCACCAGCACCTCCACGGGCCCCTGTCCGGCTTCCACGGCCGCGAACGCCACGTCGACCGACACCGCGTCCCGCACGTCGCAGCCGACCACCGCCAGCCCCTCCACCGGGTCACCGGAACGGGACGTCACCGTGACGCTGTCGCCGCCGGCCGCGAGCCGCCTGGCGATGGCCAGCCCGATCCCCCGGTTCCCCCCGGTCACCAGCACCGAACGTCCCACCAGCACCTCTCCTTCGCCATCGGACTACGAGGATGGCCGCCCAGTGTACGGGCCGCGGGGGTCTGCGGGAGAAGGATCCAGGGCCGAGGGGGCCTGGGGGGAAAGGTTTCCCCCCAGGCGGGGGGTCCCCGGGGGGCCGGGCCCCCGGGGGCTAGCAGGGTTTCCCCCCAGGCGGGGGGTCACCGGCGGGCCGGGCCCCCGGGGACTAGCATGTTTTGCCGTGGATGATCAGCACGGTCGGATCGACCCCGAATTCACCGCCCTCCCGCTCAGGGAACTCGCCGATGCGGCGCTCTCGCAAGCCCGGGCCCTGGGCGCCCAGCATGCCGATTTCCGCGCGGAGCGCATCAGGGGCCAGCACATCGCCCTGTCGGACGGGAACCTGCAGGGCGCGGTCGATGCCGACGACACCGGCCTGGCCGTTCGCGTCGTCGTGGACGGTACCTGGGGCTTTGCCTCGGCCGTGGACCTGGACGCGGACTCGGCCGCCCAGGCGGCGCGGGAGGCGGTCGAGGTGGCCAAGGTGGCCGCCGCGATGAACACCGAGCCCATCGAACTCGCCCCCGAGCCCGCCTACGGCGAGGTGACCTGGGTCTCGGCCTACGAGGTGGATCCCTTCACGGTCGGCGTAGCGGACAAGGTCGCCCTGCTGGCCGGCTGGAGCAACGCCCTGCTGGCCCACGCCGCCGTCAGCCACGTAGATGCCTCGCTGCAGCAGATCCGGGAGTGCAAGTTCTACTCCGACGGCGCGACCACGGCCACCCAGCAGCGGGTCCGCCTCTACCCGGTGGTTACGGCCATCGCGGTCACCGACGATGGCCGGTTCGACACCATGCGGACGCTGGCGCCGCCCGCCGGGCGGGGCTACGAGTACCTGACTTCGGGGGCGCCGGCGGATTTCGCCGCGGAACTGGCCGAATTGCCCGACCTGCTCGCGGCCAAGCTCTTGGCCCCCTCGGTCGAGCCTGGTCACTACGACCTGGTCATCGACCCGTCCAACCTGTGGCTCACCATCCACGAGTCGATCGGGCACGCGACCGAACTGGACCGGGCACTCGGCTATGAGGCCCCCTACGCCGGAACCTCGTTCGCCACCCTGGACAAGCTCGGCACCCTGAAGTACGGGTCGGATGTCATGCACGTGACCGGCGACCGCACCGCCCAGCACGGCCTGGCCACCATCGGCTATGACGATGAGGGCGTCGCCGGCCAGTCCTGGGACCTGATCCGGGACGGCATCCTGGTCGGCTACCAGCTTGACCGGCGAATGGCGCAGCGATGCGGCTTCGGCCGGTCCAATGGGTGCGCATTCTCCGACGGTCCCGGCCACGTGCCGCTGCAGCGGATGGCGAACGTCTCGCTGCAGCCCGCCCCGGCCGGCGGCCCGTCCACCGAGGATCTCATCGCCGGGGTGGAGGACGGGATCTACATCATCGGCGACAAGAGCTGGTCCATCGACATGCAGCGGTACAACTTCCAGTTCACCGGGCAGCGGTTCTTCAAGATCGAGAACGGGAGGCTGGCCGGGCAGCTGCGCGATGTCGCCTATCAGGCCACTACCACCGACTTCTGGGGCGCCATGGAGGCGGTCGGCGGGCCGCAGACCTACGTGCTCGGCGGAGCGTTCAACTGCGGGAAGGGCCAGCCCGGCCAGATCGCCCCGGTCAGCCACGGGTGCCCGGCGGCGCTGCTGCGCGGGATACGGATACTCAACACGGCGGCGGAGGGGGCGGCATGACCACGACCGGGCTTTCCCCCCAGGAGACCGTGGAGCGCGCGCTGGCCGCGGCCCGGTCCGGCGACTGCGTGGTAATCGCCGAGGAGACCTCGGACGCCAACCTCCGCTGGGCGGGCAACACCCTGACCACCAACGGCGTGACCCGCTCCCGCCAGCTCACCGTCATCGCCATCGACCGGCGCGCCGGCGGCGCGGCGGCCGGCGTCGTCTCCCGGTCCGGGGTGCTTCCCGGCCAGATCGAGGAGGTGGTCCGCGAGGCGGAGCAGGCCGCCGCCGAGGCCACGCCCGCCGAGGACGAGGCGCAGCTGCCCGGGCCTGATCAGGCCGCGGCTTCCGGTCCGGCGGACGACGGGTGGGCGGATCCGCCCCGGCGGACCGACATCGGCGTGCTGCGCGACTTCGCGGGCGCGCTAGGCGAGACCCTGCGCGAGGCCGCGGGGGTGGGCCGGCAGCTGTACGGGTTCGCCGAGCACGAGATGACCAGCACGTACCTCGGGACCTCGGCCGGGCTGCGGCTGCGGCACGACCAGCCAGCCGGGCGGATCGAGCTGAACGCGAAGTCCGCCGACCTGACGCGCTCGGCCTGGACAGGCGCGGGGACGCGTGACTTCACCGATGTGGACATCGCCGGCCTGGACGCCGGGCTCGCCGAGCGCCTCGGGTGGGCCGAGCGGTCGCTGTCGCTGCCCCCGGGCCGTTACGAGACGCTGCTGCCGCCCACCGCCGTATCCGACCTGCTCGTCTACCTGTACTGGCAGGCGGGCGCGAAGGACGCCGCGGACGGGCGGACGGTATTCAGCAAGGCGGGCGGCGGCACCCGGGTCGGTGAGCAGCTGTCTGCGCTGCCCGTCACGCTGTCCAGCGACCCGCGGGCGGCCGGGCTCGGCTGCGCGCCCTTCGTGATCGCGCACACGTCTGGCCCGGATTCCTCGGTGTTCGACAACGGGCTTCCGCTGCGCCAGACGGCGTGGATCAAGGACGGCTCGCTGGCGGCCCTGCACTCCTCGCGGCACTCGGCCGCGCTGGCGGGCCTGCCCGTCACGCCGGCCATCGACAACCTGACCTTCGCCGCCTCATCCGACGGGGCTGCCCGGCTGCCCACCCTGCCGGAGATGATCGCGTCGACCGGCCGCGCGCTGCTGCTGACCTGCCTGTGGTACATCCGCGAGGTGGACGCGCAGACCCTCTTGCTCACCGGGCTCACCAGGGACGGGGTCTACCTGGTGGAGAACGGCGAGGTGGTCGGCGCGGTGAACAACTTCAGGTTCAACGAGTCCCCGGTCGCGGTGCTCGGGCGGCTGCTCGAGGTCGGTGCGACGGTGCCGACGCTGCCGCGCGAATGGGGGGACTGGTTCAACCGCGCCGCGATGCCGCCGGTACGCGTCGAGGGGTTCAACATGTCCTCGGTGAGCCAGGCCAGCTGATCTGTAGAGGTGCCTCGCCGCAGCTTGCGCAGGGGCATACGGTGGAGGGATGAGGGTAGGGCACGCCGGCCGCGGGCGGGCGCCGGTGCACATGGTGACGCAGGCGCGGCGGTCGCTATCCGATGACATCGCCTACCGGCAGCGCAGGTACCTGCTGATGATGGGCATCCGCGCGGTCTGCTTCGTCATCGCCGTCGTCATGTTCATCAATCATCTCGGCTGGCTGGTCGCCATACCCGCCTTCGGCGCCATCATCATTCCGTATTTCGCCGTGGTGTTCGCCAACGGCGGGCGTGAGCCGGACAACACCCGTGGCTTCATGGAGTACGAGCCGAACCTGCCGACTACTCGCGAGCGCCCTCGGCCGGCCTCAGATGGAAACGGCGGCGCAAACAACGGCCACGCCGAGTGGCCACGCCCGGGCGACAACTGATTCGGCCTGCTCAGCCCTGTCCCGAGACCTGGTTGTAATTGGGTCTTGACACATAGGGGGGAGTTTACGTGTAGCATTCATATCGGTGCTCTGGTCCCCCGTCGGGGCACCACTGCCGGCGTTCCGGGCCCCCGTCGGAACGCCGATGATCGCGACGCCGGGTGGTTTGCCCCCGTAGCCACCCGGCGTCGCCCTATACTCACCGCCTTTTGGGCGGTTTCGCATGGGCTCGCAGTGCTTTCCCGGGGGGACGACCCCCCGGAACCCCCCGCGTGGCTCCCTCACCTCTTGGGTGCTCGCCGTTGGCCTGGCACCCCCCGTTGCCCGTTCTCGCGTTGCCTGTTCCCGCGTTGCATGGTTCTCGGGTTGGCCGGTTCTCTTGCCGCTTCCCCCCTCTTACCTGCCGTTTTTGGTGATGCTCGCCGTTGGCCTGGTTTGGCTGCCTGTCCCCGCCTACCTGCTGCCCCTTCGGGGCTGCTTGCCGTTGGCCTGGTTTGGCTGCCTGTCCACCGCCTACCTGCTGCCCCTTCGGGGCTGCTTGCCGATGGACTGGTTCGCCTGTCTGCTTCCCCGCTTACCTGCTGCTCTTGGTGATGCTCACCGTTGGCCTGGTCCGGCTGCCTGTTCCCACGCCTGCCTGCTGCTCTTTGGTGATGCTCGCCAATGGAGGGGGTCGCCTGCCTGTTCCCCGCTTAGCGCTTCTCTTGGGACGCTTGCTGTTGGCTGGGTTCTCTTTGGCGCTGCTTTTGGGAGCGCAACTGGCGCCTCTGGGGTACCTGGGGCACCAGGGGTAGTCTCAATGTGACCAGGGCTCACAGGAGACTCGCTCTTCTCCGCACGGGTGGTCTGTTGGTCTGAGTGTGACCCGAGCGACCCTAGGTAAGGGAGTGACTGTCGCTACGGGAGTGGCATCAGCAGGGCCTGCGTTCCAAAGCTTGCATAATGTATTCAGTCGGCGGCTCTGCCGGGGTTCTGTGGGGGCTCTGGGTGGGCTGCGGGAATGGTAAGCGGGTGCTGATCATTTCTGCTTGGGTTTTCGTTATGGCCGCTGACAAAACATCCGACCATTGTTGTTCTCGGCGCGAGCAATGGGCGCGGGCCACATTGTGGGAAGGAATGGGTTATTCGGTCTTGCGGAACTCGGCTATGGCTATGGCTAGCATGACGGCGCCCATTGCGGCGACCATAGCCAGGGATAGGCCGACGGGGACGAGCCAGCCGTCCCAGGTGATGCTCGGGCTCAGGACACGAGCGGCCAGCGGGCTGAGCGACAGGTGGCTGAATACCGCGTGGCGCATCGGGGCGACGACGTAGGTCAGGGGGTCGACGCGGGTCAGCACGGTCAGCCAGGTGGGCAGGCCGTTCAGCGGGTAGAGCGCGCCGGACAGGAAGAACAGCGGCATGACGACCATCTGGGTGAGCGCCATGAACGCCTGGATCTGCTTGATCCTGGCCGCCATCATCACCCCGAACGCGGTCAGCGTGAAGGACAGCAGGAGCAGTTCGCCGAGCAGGGTCAGCAGCAGGGTCGCCGAGTAAGGCACGTGGGCCACGCCGGCCAGGGCCAGGAAGATGATCCCCTGGAAGGTGGCCACGGTGGCACCCCCCAGGCACTTGCCGACGACGATCGTCCACCGCCGCACCGGCGCGACCATCATCTCGGCCAGAAAGCCGAACTCCCGGTCCCACACGATTGACGCGGCCGAGAAGATCGCAGTGAACAGTACCGACATCGCGAGCACGCCCGGGTAGATGAACGTCTCGAAGTGCACCCCGCTCGGCAGGCCGCGGGAGGCGAGCCTGGACAGGCCGGTTCCGAGCACGAAAAGGAACAGGATGGGCTGCACCAGGGCCGTGACCGCCCGCAGCCGGTCGCTGCGGAACCTGATCAGCTCGCGGCGCCAGACGATGCTGACCGCGCGCAGGTCGTGGCGCAGGCTGCGCTCCGGGACCGCGACCCTGATCATGTCGGTGAGCGCCTGCTCCCCGACGTCGAGGGTGTCCCGTGGCGCGGTGTCCTGAGCTGCCATCGTGCGCTACCTCCTGCCGAACCGCGTGGCGAGCATGCGGTTGCGGTCGACCGCCGAAGCCTCGGCGTCACGGATCGTCTTACCCGTGTACGACATGAACACGTCGTCCAGGGAGGGCCGGGAAACGCTCACCGAGCGGATCGCTACTGGCAGGCTGGCGAACAGCCGGGGCACGAAGTGCTCGCCCGACTCCACGGAGAAGGTCACCAGTCCCTCGTGCATCCCCGCCTCGAGGCCGAATTCATCGGCGAGCGCGCGGATGGCCGCCGGGTCGTCCGCAGTGCTGATCTGTACCCGGTCCTTGCCGACCGAGGCCTTCAGGGCCTCGGGGGTGTCCAGGGCGACGATCTGGCCGTGGTCGATGATCGCGATCCTGTCGCAGTTCTCGGCCTCGTCCATGTAGTGCGTCGTGAGGAAGATCGTGATGTCCTCGCGCTGCTTGAGGTCGTTGATGTACTCCCAGATCGAGACCCGCGTCTGCGGGTCAAGGCCCACCGTCGGCTCGTCGAGGAACAGCACCCGCGGCGCGTGCATCAGGCCCCGGGCGATCTCCAGCCGGCGCTTCATGCCCCCGGAGTAGGTGGCCACCACGCCGCCGCGGCGATCCCACAGCCCGACCATCTCCAGCACCTGCCGCAGCCGCGGCGCGAACGCCGCCTTGGGCATCCCGTAGAGCTCGGCGTGGAAGCGCAGGTTCTGCTCCCCAGTCAGGTAGCTGTCCAGGGTGGTGTCCTGGAACACCAGGCCGATGTTACGGCGCACGGTGTCCCGCTCCTTCACCACGTTGTGCCCCGCGACCCTGGCGGTACCCGAGGTCGGGTCCGCCAGGGTGCACAGGATCTTGATCGTGGTGGACTTGCCGGCGCCGTTCGGTCCGAGGAAGCCGAACGTCTCGCCGGTGTCTACCTCGAAATCGATGCCGCGGACGGCTTCGATCTCCCCGTACTTCTTGGTCAGCTTGCTGACCGAGACCGCTGGGGTCACTCGTGCGTGGCCTCCCCCGTCTCCTCGTCGTCTGCCGCGAGGATACGGTACAGGGCCTTGCGCGTGTCGGCCAGGATCTTGCTGGCCTGCTGGACCTGGGCGGGCGTGCCCGCCTGGGCCACCTGCATGGTGGCCATCATGACCTGCCTGGACAGGTTGTGCAGCTGGAACGCGGCGTCGTCCACGCTGCCCGTCACGGCGTCCCAGGAGGCCCTGAGCTCGTCCGCGTGAGCCGCGACGTACGTCCGGCCCTCGTCGGTCAGCGTGTAGTTCCGCCGCCGGTCCTCGCCGGCCTCGGCCGTGATCAGGCCCTCGTCCTCCAGTTGCTGCAGCGCCGGGTAGACCGACCCTGCGCTCGGCCGCCATACGCCCTGCGTGCGCGCGCCGATCTCCTGGATGAGCTGGTAGCCGTTCCACGCCTGGCCCTCGGCCAGCAGGTCGAGGATCGCCGCGCGGACGTCACCGCGCCGGACGCGCGGACCACGGCCCGCGAACCCGCGGCCCATTCCGGGGGGCCCGAACGGCCCGCCGCGCATCTTGAACTGGACCGGACCGCCGGGACCGCCCCACGGCCCGGGACCGCCCCAGGGGCCGGGACCGCCCCACGGCCCGGGACCACTGCGCATCTTGACGCGCCGCGCATGCGGCCCGTGGCGATGGCCTTCCCGGGGATCGTCCCACTCTTCGTCGTGCATTGTTGACTCCTTCAACGTGTCTAGATCGCTTCTCGATCTCTGTCGTTAGGTCAACGATATATCGGCATCGATCATTCCACAATGGCCAGGTTCGCGATCCTTCCTTTTTCGCCGAACGACTGGTGGTGACTCCTTTGGCCGCTAGGGGCCGGAGGAGATGCCAGTGCGCGCCCTGGTGCAGGAGCGCGCCGTGGTGCGCCCAGCACCGGAAAGATGTTGGAGGGGATCGATGCCGGAAGTCCCACCCGTCCCGCCAACCACAGGATTCGCTCAAGATTTCGCTAGTCATGAGACTCCGACCCCATGGTTGTGACAACGTAACGAAAAGAGCCATTAGAGTGCCACAACCATAGGTTAGGCACGGCCGGAAGTGCGGTGGTGGTGAGTTGAGCGGGGCTTAAGTGTGGCAAGTGACATCGGCGGATGCTGACATGCGGGACGGCGTCGCGGACGGGACGGGCTGGCCGATGTCGTACTGGTGTGCGGATGCGCGGTCGGGGTTCGGCGACCTGCGGGACACGATCGCGGTTCTAGTCGGCGAC
>Ga0210390_10005592_pt1 | contig 10527 bp, 8 predicted proteins | sample IncBWH11OmetaG_FD_161050 | JGI IMG/M metagenome (GOLD analysis project Ga0210390, IMG submission 161050) | Forest soil microbial communities from Barre Woods Harvard Forest LTER site, Petersham, Massachusetts, United States - Inc-BW-H-11-O ... | reverse complement strand
CTATGTCATCCTCGACGGTTTCGACCTCGGCATCGGCATATTGTTTCCGTTTGCCAAGGACGACGCCGAGCGAGACCGCATGCTGACGTCCATCGCGCCGTTCTGGGACGGCAACGAAACGTGGCTGGTGCTAGGCGGCGCCGGGCTCTTGGTCGCATTTCCGCGCGCTTATTCGATCATCATGCCGGCGTTTTATCTTCCGCTGATAATCATGCTGCTGGCTTTGGTATTTCGCGGCGTCACCTTCGAATTCCGCACCATCGCGCATCACAAGCCGTTCTGGAACGTCGCGTTCGCCGCCGGCTCGACGCTGGCCGGCTTTTGCCAAGGTTTGGTCCTTGGCGGGCTGGTGCAGGGAGTGAAGATCGAGAATGGCGCTTATGCCGGCGGCCCGTTCGATTGGGCGACCCCATTCGGCCTGTTATGCGGGTTCGGCGTCGTCGCCGGCTATGCGCTCCTTGGCGCGTGCTGGCTGATGCTCAAGACCGACGGCGACATGGCAACCCGCGCCGCGGCGAATGCGAAAATACTGCTCATCGCCGTGCTGGTCTTCATGGCTGCGGTCAGCCTCTATACGCCGCTGACCGTCCCGCGCATCGCGCAGCGCTGGTTCACGATGCCGAACCTTCTTTATCTTGCGCCGGTGCCGATCGTCACCGCATTGGTCGCCTTCGCCGACTGGCGCTGGATCGAAGCACGGCATGACGTGGCGCCGTTCCTTGCCAGCATTGCGCTATTCCTGCTCGGCTATCTCGGCCTCGTCATTTCAACCATTCCCTATATCGTGCCGCCGACGCTGACGATCCGGGATGCAGCGGCCGCGCCGTCGAGCCAGCTCTTCATGCTCATCGGCACGCTAATCCTGCTGCCGATGATACTCGGCTATACGGCGCTGACGTATTGGCTGTTCCGCGGCAAGGTCCGCGAGGGCGCCGCGTATCACTGATCGTCATCGCGAACGAAGCGAAGCGTTCCAGCGCGACCGAAGCGACCTAGCGCGCTGCCGCCTTGACGCTGCCCGGCCTGATCACGCCCCAGCCGATCCACAGCGTCGGCAGCCTGCCCTCCACCGGCCGATTGAACGCGCGCGGCACTTCGGCGACGAGATCGGGAAAATACGCCTTGATGTCGGGCGGCGGCACTGGCGCGGTGTCGGGCGCGAGCCAGACCACGACCGCGCCCTTCTTGCGGATGTCGTCGGCGGTGACCCAGGGCGAACGCGCCGGATCGGCGTCAAAGAACACGCTCGGCCGGCTCGGTGCAGCGAGCGCAACCAGCGCGGCAAGCCGCCGATCGCCGGTGACGACGGCGAGCGGCTGCCCGGTCCGGCGCTCGAAGCTATCGGCGAAGAAGCGGCCCATGGCATTGGCCGGCTGCGCGACTTTCAAATCCATGCCGGCGGTCCACGGCAAGAGCACGATCAATATCGGTACGAAGACCGCCGGCACGATCAGTAGCCCCGCCCAAGCGAAACCGAGAATGCGCTGATGATAGAGCGCGATGCTGTCGCCGGCGGCGATGACCAGCGCGAGCCCGGACAGCACCACGAGCGGCGCCGCGCCGCCGACCGGCAGCGCCCGTCCGAGCACGACGGCAACGCTTGTGGCCAAGAGACCGGGCACCAGCGCAAAGACCTTCACGTAGCTCAGGGCGAAGGCATCGACCGGCGCGCGCGCAAGCGGCGGCGCCGGTGTTGCGTGCGCCCGCGGCCAACCCACGGCCAGCAACAAAAGGATGGCGAGCCCGGCATGGGCGAGAAGGAGCGCCGCGAGGAGCCGCAGCCACAACATCGTGTTGGCGCCGGCAAGCGCGGCGTCGCGCAGTCGCCCGAGCGCGGGCAAAAGCCCGTCGCCCGAAGCCGCAGGCGGCAGGCCGGCGAGCCAGATGAGATGCAGGAAGAGAAAAGGCACGAGCGCCAGCGCCACGATCCAGGCTTCGATCGCGCGGCCCGCCGCACGCCCGCGTTCGGTCACTGCCGTGAACAGGACCAGCGCGCCGAGAAGGAGCAGCGCCGCATCACTGGACAGAAGGAGCAACGCCGCCGCAACGCCGAGCCCATACCATGATCGGCGATCCCCGCAGATCGCCGCGCGCCAATACTGCAGCAGGACCGCGGCCCACAGCCCCATGGCCAGGATGGGCGGTCCGAAATCCGGCGACGGCACCGTAAACAGCGAGATGCCGACCATCAGCAAAATAGCCAGGGCCGCGTGCGTCGGGCCGGCTATGGCCCGGCCGAGCGCGAACACGCACCAATAGGTCGCGACCACGCAAACTTGCGCCAGAACATAAACGCCGAACATGCCGGCGCCACGAAAGGCAATCTCGGCGAGCCAATAAGCCAGCGGCGGCCCGACGCCGGCATCGAAACGCAATTCGTTACCGATCGCGAGGAGCTGCGCCAACCCCTCCGGCGGAGCCGAATAAAACACCATCGGCACCGCGATCCAGAGCGCGGCCTGCAACAGCGCCGCCGGCCAAAACACCAGCAACGGGCGCGAGCGCAGCATTTCGATGTAAAGGGGAACGTAAAACATCGGCAAATAACATCAGACTCGGCGGGCAGCCGGAAACAGCTTCGCCAAGCGATGGTTTGGCGCTGCCCTATACGGCGGCGAGCCTAGAGAGGCAATACGCTGGCGGTCGCCTCGTCCCCTTCATCGTCGATGAGGCCGAGCGCACCGGCCACCGGCGAGAACGAGCGGCGGTGGTGGATGGTTGGACCGAGCCGGCCGAGCGCGGCGAAATGCTCCGGCACGCTGTAGCCCATATGGCGCTCAAAACCATAGCCCGGATGGGCGGCGCCGAGGCAGGCCATCAGCCGGTCGCGGGTGACCTTGGCGACGATGGAGGCGGCGGCGATGGACGCGACCAGCCCGTCGCCGCCGATCACGGTCTGGCAGTCGCAGCCGGCATCGATGCGGTCGCGGCCGTCGACGAAAACCAGCCGCGGCTTGACCGGCAGCGCGGCGACAGCGCGGGCCAGTGCCCAGAGCGAGGCGCGCAGAATATTGTCGCGATCGATGCGGGCGGGCGGCGCCATCGCCACCGCCACTTGCGCCCGCGCGCAGATGCGCTCGTAGAGCACCTCGCGCCGCTCCGGCGTAAGGCGTTTGGAATCGTCGAGGCCGCGCGGAATATTGTCCGGATCGAGAATGACGGCCGCTGCGACCACCGGGCCGGCAAGCGGCCCGCGCCCCGCTTCGTCGCATCCGGCAACCGGCCATACCCCGCGCTTAAGCGCCACGCGCTCGCGGCGGAACGTCGGCCGAAGCACGACCTCTTCGCCGAGCGGTAGACGCGCGGACGCGGCGTCCTTGCCGGCTGCCTTGCGGCCAGTTCCATTGCGCGTTGTCGCCGCGGGACTCATGCGGCATCATGAGCATGCCGGCCCGCGCTCCGCAACGCCGGCATAAATCCCGATGCGGTTTAGAACAAATCGAGCTGCTGCGCCGCCGGCCGCGGCGGCCGGAAATGCTCGGTCGTGGTCTTTACGCTGGTCAAATTGAAGCCGAGCCGCACGCAGGCGACTTCGAAGCGGCGGCCGATCATCCAGGCGATCGGTCCGGAGCCTGTCATGCGTTTGCCGAAGGCCGAATCGTTGTCCTTGCCGCCGCGGGTGTCGCGGACCAGCTTGAACACATGCTCGACGCGATCGGGAAAATTCTCGGTGAGCCACTCGCGAAACAGATCGCGGAGCTCATGCGGCAAGCGCAGCAGCACATAGCCGGCATTGCGCACGCCGGCCTCGGCCACCGCTTCGAGAATGCGCTCCAACTCGGCGTCGTTGATCGCGGGTATGACCGGCGCGACCAAAGTCGAAGTCGGCACGCCGGCCTTGACCAATTGCCGCAAGGCATCGAGCCGGCGCGGCGGCGTCGAGGCGCGTGGCTCCATCACCCGCGCCAATTTCGTATCGAGCGTGGTGACCGAAATCGCCACCTTGACCAGATCGCGCTTGGCCATGCGCGCGAGAATATCGAGATCGCGCAGCACCAGCGCCGACTTGGTGACGATGCCGACCGGATTGCCGGCGCGCTCCAAAACTTCGAGGATACGGCGCGTGATCTGATAGCGGCGCTCGATCGGCTGATAGGGATCGGTATTGGAGCCGAGCGCGATGATCTTCGGCACATAATTCGGCGCCGATAATTCGCGCTCCAGCAATTCCGGCGCTTGCGGCTTCATCAACAGCTTGGTTTCGAAATCGAGTCCCGGGGAAAGCCCGAGATAAGCGTGGCTCGGCCGCGCGTAACAATAGACGCAGCCGTGCTCGCAGCCGCGATAGGGATTGATCGACTGATCGAAAGAGATATCGGGCGAGTCGTTGCGGGCGATGATCTTGCGCGTCGAATCGACCGTCACTGTTGTCTTGAACGCCGGCAGCTCTTCGAGGCCCTGCCAGCCGTCGTCGAAAACGACGCGCGCCAGCGGTTCGAAACGCCCCGACGCATTCGACACTGTGCCGCGGCCGCGGCGGCGCTCACGGTCGACCGCACTTCCCAGTTCGCCCGCCGGCGCGGAGGGCAGCAGTGCCGGCGGGCGTCGCAACGCGGATGAACGACTCATGGATGACTCATTGGGCAACTCCTGACGCAAAGCTAATGCGCATATGAGAACAAAGCAAGAACAACTATTCGTGATCTGCCCATAAACAAGCCTTGGAGCCGCTGTCGGCAGGGCCTATTCAGCTTCCTGGACACTGTGTTCCAGGAAAGAAGGCTCAGCCGCAGGACATGCTCAGCGTCATCATTCCGACGCGGAATTCGGAACGCCCGCTGGTACCGACGCTGGCCGCGCTGGTCCCGGGCGCAACGACCGGCCTGATTGCCGAAGTGCTGATTGCCGACGGCGGTTCGCAAGACGACACTGCCGCCGTCGCCGACGTTGCCGGCTGCAATTTCCTCATGCTTGAGGGTTCGCTTGCGGGAGGCCTCAAGGCGGCAGTTTCGGCTGCGCGCATGCCATGGCTGATGTTTCTACGGCCCGGCACCATCCTCGATGCTCCGTGGACCGGTGAGGTCGCGCGTTTCCTCCAGCAAGATACCCGACAAGCCCCGGCAGCCGTGTTCCGCCGCGGCGGCCGGCAAACCGCACTGCGCGAAGTCCTCTGCGCCGTCGCCATGGCGGTCGGCGCCCCGCCCCGTCCGGAGCAGGGTCTCCTCATCGCCAAGCATCTCTACGACACCGTGGGCGGCCATTCCGAGCGCGCCGGCGATCCGGAGCATGACCTGCTGCGCCGCGTCGGACGGCGGCGCATCGCCAAATTGACCACCCAGGCGTTCGGCGGCCACTGATCGCAAATTAACGACCCGATTTCGATCGTCGAACGCGGCTCGACAGATACTTGACTTAGTCAAGTATCTAGGCAATGCTGAAAATATGCTGGACCGTGACCAACCCCGCCGCAAAGACGGGACCGACAGCACCGCGGAGCGCATCGCCACGGTGCGCGGCTTCAACCGCTTCTACACGCGACAGATCGGCGTACTACGCAAAACTTTCCTCGACAGCCCCTATTCGCTCGGCGAGGCGCGCGTGCTCTACGAAATCGCGAGCCGGGACGCGCCGACGGCGAGCGAGATCGGCCGCGCGCTCGATCTCGATGCCGGCTACCTGTCCCGCGTGCTGCGCAATTTCGAGAAACGCGGCCTGATCCGGCGCACGGCATCCACCAGCGACGCCCGGCAAAGCCATCTGACGCTCACGCCGCGCGGCCGCAAGGATTTCGCGCCGCTGGAGCGCAGATCGCAACACGACATCGGCGCAATGCTCGGCCGGCTTCGGCCTGACGATCAGCTCCGCCTGATCGCGGCGATGAACAGCATCCATTCGCTACTCGGTGGCACCGGGGAAACGGCAGCACCGGACGCACTGGACAGCCGCTATATCCTGCGCACGCCCCGACCCGGAGATTTCGGCTGGATCGTCAAACGCCACGCTGAGCTCTATGCGCAGGAATACGGCTGGATCGAACCGTTCGAAGGTGTCTGCGCGCAAATCGTCGCTGACTTCGCTAACAAGAACGATCCGCAGCGCGAGCGCTGCTGGATCGCGGAAATAAATGGCGAGACCATCGGCTGCGTTTTTCTCGCCGCCGATTCCGACACAGTGGCGCGCATACGCTTGCTGCTGGTCGATCCGAAGGCGCGCGGGCTCGGCCTTGGCGCGCGGCTGGTCGAGGAATGCATCGGCTTCGCCCGCGATGCCGGCTACAAAAAGATCACGCTATGGACGCACAGCGTCCTCACCGCCGCGCGGCACATTTATCAGAAAGCCGGCTTTGTGCTCACGCGCAGCGAGGAGCGCGTGAGCTGGAGCAAGCCGGTGGTCAGCGAGCACTGGGATTTGCAGCTGTAAAGGCAGCGGCGGCGCATGAGATTTGGCGGCAGCATGCAATCGGTAGCGCGCCAATCCCCGGATCGAGCCATGCGCAGCGGCCGCGGCTGGGTCGCCGCCGCACGCCTGATTGCTGTTATTATCGTAGCCGTGAGCGCGGCGGCAGGGATTTCCAGTCTGCTGAGAGACCATTGGTGGCCGGCCACGCCGGAAAGTTCATCGTCCCCGCTGGGAGGCCTCGGTAAGAATCCGGTGCCACCCTCGCTCTAGCCGGCGTCATTGGTCATTCAATAAGCTCAGAACGGCGAACTGCCGTGAAGCGCCCTTGCGCACGAGCCGAAGAACAAGCAGATGAGAGGAAATCAGGAGGCCCGTGCGGCTGGGTAAGCGCCCGCAGAACGGCGTCAGGACCGGAGGACAAGCGATGACGGCGATCCAAGGATACATCAAACCAACCCGCCGACCGGGTGAACTCGGCGTTCACTCGCTCGACCATTTCCATTTTGCGGTACCGGACCTCGCCACGGCGCGGAACTTCTATGGCGAATTTGGTCTCGAAGTTGGCGGCAAAGGCAACCTTCTAACGCTCAATACATTCGAGCATCCCCACACCTGGGGGACCATTGGCGAAGGGCCGCGCAAAAAATTCGGCTACGTCTCCTTTGGCGCGTTCGAGGATGACATGGACCGATTTTCCGAGCGTCTGCAGGCGATGGGGATCGCGCGGCTTGATCCGCCGCCGGGCATCGACTCGAACGGCCTGTGGTTTCGCGATCACGACGGCGTCTTGGTCGAAATCAAAGTCGCCGCGAAATCGTCACCAGACGAGAAGACCGCATTCTCTTTCAAGTCGTCCCCGCCTGGTGAGCGCGGGGCTCCGTTCCGCAGCGAGACACCGCGTACCCAGCCGCGGCGGCTTGCGCACGTCCTCATGTTCACTCGGGACGTACGCAAGGCGATAGAGTTTTACACCTGCGTACTCGGCCTGCGGCTATCGGACCATTCCGGGGACAATATTGCCTTCTTGCATGGCATCCATGGCAGCGATCATCACATGATTGCTTTCGCGCGATCGGAGGCGCCCGGCCATCACCATTTCAGCTGGGACGTCGGTTCGGTCGACGAGATCGGAGCCGGCGCCATGCACATGCTCGGCAAGGGCTTTACAAAAGGTTGGGGCCTCGGTCGACACGTGCTGGGATCGAATTACTTTCACTACGTTCGCGATCCCTGGGGCAGCTACAGCGAATATTCAGCGGATATCGACTACGTTCCCGTCACCTGCGATTGGCAGGGCGGCGATCAACCGGCAGACGATTCGTTTTACGCTTGGGGTCCAAACGTTCCAGAAGATTTCGTGCACAACTACGAAACTTGACAGCTGCCGGTGGCAGACAACTTGTTAAACCGTCGCCCCAGTGGCCTTCGGCCGGCGCAAATGCTCGTCGAGCCGCGGCATGATCTCGACGAAGTTGCACGGCCCGTAGCGATAATCGAGCTGATGGACCAAAATCTCGTCCCAGGCGTCCTTGCAGGCGCCCGGCGAGCCGGGCAGGCAAAAAATGTAAGTCGAGCCGGCGACGCCCGCGGTGGCCCGGGATTGGATCGCCGAGGTGCCGATCTTCGGGAAGCTGATCACCAGGAACAGTGCCGAAAAGCCGTCCATCTTCTTGTCGAACAGCGGCTCGATCGCTTCCGGCGTGACGTCGCGGCCGGTGAAGCCGGTGCCGCCGGTGGTGATGATGACGTCGATCATCGGATCGGCGACCCAGGCCTTGACCCGGGCGCGGATCGCTTCGATGTCGTCGGTGACGATGCTGCGCTCGGCGACGTAATGACCCGCGGCGACGATGCGCTGCACCAACAGCGCGCCCGATTTATCGTCCTTCATATCGCGCGTGTCGGAAATGGTGAGCACCGCGAGCTTAAGCGGCACAAATTGTTTGGTCTCGTCGATCCCTGGCATCGGTAAACCTTGACGCAACTCTTTACTTTGACCGCCCCGCGAAAGCGGGAGGAGCGGAAATACATCACTCTATTAATAGCTTAGGCCTGCCGGAGCGTCCTGCCAAGCGCCGTTACAGCGCGCCGGCTGACATCGTATCGCAGGCCGCGAGCTGGCCAGAATTAAAGCCGTTCGAGAACCAGCGCTTACGCTGTTCCGAAGTGCCGTGGGTGAAGCTGTCCGGCACGACATAGCCCTGCATCTCTTTCTGCAGGCGGTCGTCGCCGATGGCGGCAGCCGTCTGCAAGGCCTGATCGACGTCGCCCGGGTCGAGGAAGCTGTGGGTCTTCTGCGCGCGGTTCGCCCAGATTCCCGCGTAACAATCCGCCTGCAGTTCGATCCGCACCTGCAATGCGTTCGCCGCGGTCTTGCGCGACGAAGCCTGCTGCGCCTGCACGGTGTGGAGCAGGCCGAGCTCGTCCTGCACGTGGTGGCCGACCTCGTGCGCGATCACATAGGCTTCCGAGAACCGGCAGGCCGTGTCGCTCGAACAGGCATTGAACTTGTCCTGCATATCCCGAAAGAACGACATATCCAGGTAGATGTCCTTGTCCTGCGGGCAGTAGAACGGGCCCATCGCCGACTGCGCCATGCCGCAGCCGCCATCGATCGCTCCGTCATAGAGCCGCAACCGCACCGGATGGTAGGTGCGACCCATAGCAGTGAAAATGTCCGTCCAACGGTCCTCGGTGTCGCCGAGCACCGCGGCGATGAAATCCTTGGTCTCGGCGGTGCGCGCGTCGTCCGCGGGCGGCGGCCCGCTTTGCTGCACGACCTGACCGCCGCCCGAGAGAATTTCCGCGCCGTTGATCAGCACGCTCGGATCGATGCCGAGCGCCCAGCCGACCAGGCCGAGGATGATGATGGTGCCGATGCCGAGACCGTGGGCGCCCCCCGGCATGCCGAAGCCGCCGCCGGTGCTGGCGCCGCGATCGTCCTCGACATAGCTCGAGCGGCGGAAGTCATCCCAGCGCATTTGTTTGCTCCTTCAAAACACCAGCGATGCGGCGTTCATCAAAACGCAACTATTTGATCCTGTCAGCCGAATTAACCAAGTCTTTCCCGGCATTTATTGCCGAGTGACGCCATCGTTTCAGTAACATGTTTTTTACCTTGCGACGGCATGATCCGTTTCGTCGGTTGTAGGTCCCGCGTCGCCGACAGCGTCGCCTGAGTCAGAGTTCTGAGTCATGGTTGTGTCGCGTCGCGGGGCGTCCGTCAGGACGCCCCGCGTGAGTTTTGAGTCGCAAAAGTCCGCCTCCGCGCGCGTTGTCGTCGGCGACTGCGTTGCCGAGATGACAAAGCTGCCGGCGCAGTCGGTCGATCTGGTTTTTGCCGATCCGCCGTACAATCTCCAGCTCCAGGGCGACCTCAAGCGGCCCGACGATTCCCGCGTCGACGCCGTCGACGATGATTGGGACAAGTTCTCGAGCTTCTCCACCTATGACGATTTCACCCGCGCCTGGCTGATGGCCTGCCGCCGCGTGATGAAGCCATCGGCCACGCTGTGGGTGATCGGTTCCTACCACAATATCTTCCGCGTCGGCACGGTGCTCCAGGATTTGGGGTTTTGGATCCTCAACGACATTGTGTGGCGCAAATCCAATCCGATGCCGAATTTCCGCGGCCGCCGCTTCACCAACGCGCATGAGACCCTGATCTGGGCGGCGCGCAGCGCCGAGAAGCGCAATTATACGTTCAACTACGAAGCCCTCAAGGCGGGCAACGACGACCTGCAGATGCGCTCTGACTGGTTCATTCCGCTGTGCACCGGCGAGGAGCGGTTGAAAGGGCGCGACGGCAAGAAACTGCACCCGACGCAAAAGCCCGAAGCCTTGCTGGCGCGCGTCATCCTCGCCGCGTCGCGGCCGGACGATCTGGTACTCGACCCGTTCTGCGGCACCGGCACCACCGGGGCGGTGGCGCACCGGCTGCGCCGGCGTTTTATCGGTTTCGAGCGCGAAACCGGCTATGCCGAGGCGGCGCAAGCGCGCATCGACGCCGTCGCGCCGATGCCGGAGCCGTCGCTTAAGACATTCATGACCGCGCGCGAAGCGCCCCGCGTACCGTTCACGGCCCTGCTCGAGCGCGGCATGATCTCGCCCGGCATCAATCTCGTCGACGCCAAGCGCCGGCACCGTGCGCTGGTGCGCGCCGACGGCGCGCTGTCGCTCGAGATCGGA
>Ga0210390_10005585_pt1 | contig 10528 bp, 6 predicted proteins | sample IncBWH11OmetaG_FD_161050 | JGI IMG/M metagenome (GOLD analysis project Ga0210390, IMG submission 161050) | Forest soil microbial communities from Barre Woods Harvard Forest LTER site, Petersham, Massachusetts, United States - Inc-BW-H-11-O ... | reverse complement strand
GGCGGCGGCGAGCGCGATCGGGTTGTTTTCGCCGAGGTTCTCAGGCCCGTGTTCAGGCGGCAGCAGCATGTAGCGTCCACCGACCAGCCGGGTCAACCAGCCCTTTCTGATCAGGTTGCGGATGACCTTGCGGGCCGCCGGCTCGGAGCCGAGAAGCCCGATGATGTCGGCGGCGTGCACGACTTCGCGGCCTTGCTCCCGGAAGGAGAGGATCACCTTGCTTTCTTTGGGACCGAGCGTGCGTAGGTTTGTTTCCATGTCTTTTCTGCCCTGTGAGGGCCATAATGCGATACAAATAAATCTATACCATGCGCTGTTCCCCGTCAAGTAAGATTGTTTTGAATGCTAAAAAGGCCCTTAAAGGTATAATATTGTATACATATAAATCTAATACTCGTGAAAGGACCGGCAGAACAAGGAGGATACGGATGGGCTCCAAACAGATCGATTTGAAGGAGGTGCCGGGAATTGAAGTCATCCAGGCACGGCTGGCGTCCATTGATCCTGGGCTGTCGGTTTCGGCTGCCGGGTATGACTTCGACCGCTCGCAGTATGTTCTAGAACTGAGCGGCCAAGGCCGGGAGGGTCGCGTCCGGTTTTCCAGAGAATTCCTTGATGACGTGCGCGACAACAAGACTCCTGCGGGAAGCCGGTATTCTCAGGAACTGCAGGCGAAGCTGACTGATGCGTTGCGGGAGGTTATCGAGAGCAACGGTCTGATTTCGTTCAGCGAGAAGGCGCTCAAGTACAAACTGCTCCAGTTCATTTATAAGGAGAGCAAAGAACGAGAGCACATCGAGAAATACAATACGATCGGCCGTGACACGCCGGGCGACTTTGAGCGATGGCTGCGCATTACTCTGACCAAGGAAGAGAAGGAAACGCTGATCTGGATCTGGGGTGACCTGCTCAGGCTTCGCCTGATCACGCCGACAGGCAAGGATCTGGTGGTTCCCGACGATTGGGTCCGCGTGACCGACAAGGGCATCGCGGCCATCGAGGGAAAATCGTACGTCGAATACGATGAACACGAGGTATTCATCGCCAAAGGCGAGGTGTACACCGCTTACCGGACGATCAGTAACATCATGAGTCAGGCCCAGAAGGAAATCCTGGTCATCGACCCTTACGTTGATGAGGACCTGCTCGATATGTTCGCCAGCCTTGATCCTTCAGTGAAAATCAGGGTTATGACGGAACATCTAAAGGGCAACTTTAAGCAGGCACTGCGAAAACTACAGCAACAGCGCGGAGGTATCGAAGTGCGATGCTCCACGCAGTTCCATGACAGATTCATCGTGGTCGACGGGAAAGCCTGCTATCAGCTCGGGGGATCGATCAACCACGCAGGCGCGAAGGCCACGGTGATCGGGACAAAATCGGATGCAATACGAGACCGTGTCATCGCGGAAGCTGAAAAAGCATGGTCATCAGCTAGCCCGGTTTCGTAGGAAGGAAGTTAGCCCATAGCGAGCCTAGTGTTTGACGGAATGGCTCGTATAGCCTTTGAACATTGGATCTGGGCGTGCCAGTACGGCGAGCCAATAGGGTGCCTTACAGATTCATCGCTATGGTGTAATGTGATGAATTACCAAAGGTTTACCCATGAAGATGACGCGGGGGAGTGGCAAAAGCATGAAGATGAAAAGCCCACCGGCAGTTCGTGCATCGATCGTTGCTGACTGGACCCTCAGGTCAGTTGAACGGACACGAAGAACATAAGCGATCAATGACCCAACCAACACTCAACTTTGACCGGCTGCTAAAGCTCCGCCTAGTTATTGCAAGATTTGGCGAGATGGATCTCGCCAGATGGTGGAATACTCGCGGACAGCTCGGCGGACTTGGTGCCGCGGCGGTCCGTCGAGGTCTTCCGCGGACGCACTATTTCGCGCAAGCACGCTCTGTCTTTGCGGTCGCAGCCCATCGCTGCGCTGAAATTTTCGATCCACCTGATAGCGTGACGCTTTGGCGACTGCCTGAAGCAATCGAAGAAGAGTTCGAAGCGAAATGGGAACACTGGCTTGATCATGCGGCCGAGTGGACGCCATTTTTTCAGAGGTTGGAGAACCTGCAAGAAAAGGATTTGAGGGTAGCGCTCCAGTCATTCGATTTGGTCATAGACGGCGCGTCACAATTACTCTCGCGACTGCGAGTCTCTGCTGAAGGGCGCGCAGTGCCTCTACCTGGATCGTTCACGTGCACAGACCAGGATGTTGCCATGCTTGCGCTTGGCTTTGCGCGGGGTGAACCAGGGTCGCTCGCTGTTCCGTACGCGAGGAGGGGAATCGCGTGCTAAATACCAGCTCCCCCATTTCGCAGCGTCTCGTTCGCAAGGGCGCCCTTATCGAAGAAACATATAACCTGTTCAAGAACTGGAAGGACGAGATGTCCTTCGATCAAAACTTCGATCTTACTTTCCATGGGAGTTTCCGCAGTGAAGCATGGAAGAAAGAAATTCATTCTACTTTGCGCCGCAGATTTCGTAATCTAAAGACTGCGAAATCGCTCATTGTACTTGCGCGCGGCGGGTACGACATTTCAGATTGGAAATACTGCCTTCATTTCTATATTGCGATACATGAGACACTCTACAGGCTTTTCTTAACAACGTGGTTGTATCCGGAATACCAATCGGGACGATCTAGTCTCCGTACCGCGGACGCGGTGCAAAATGTACTCAGCGTTTGGAAATCCGATAATCCTCGAAGCACACCTCTTTCCGAATATGGAGCGACAAGGACCGCGAGAGATCTCCTGCGCATGGCGAGAGATTTTGGTCTACTCGGAGGGGAAGGGCCCGCAAAGACATTTTCTTCCGTTCATTTATCAGACGAATTGATTTTGTATTTTTGTCACATCATTGCTTCGGAAGAAAATTCCTCGTCGCGAGTGCCCACAAGTGAACTTTGGAAGTTGGTCCTTGTGAGCCACGGTCAGGTGCATGCTCATTTATTGCGGCTGCATCAATATCGGAAGCTGGAGTATCACGTCGCGGGCAGTCTCGTAGAGCTAACGCTGCCTAGTGCCAGTGCCTGCGAGTATGCGGAGAGGATGGCGGCATGAGCGATCTTGAACATCGTTTGAAGCATGATCTTGAGCCCGTGCTCTCGCTGGCCGATCCGCGCGAGCGAATCAGTGCTTATCACGACATGCCTTATGCGCTCTTCCACTACGAACCAGATGAGGAATTCGATTTAAGGAAGCAAGTGACTTTACTTGAGACCCGGCTTACCCAAATCGGAAAGCGCGTTAAACGGATATCGTTGGCTGAGTGCCTGGACGAAGCGATGCGCTCGCAGCGGCCACTCCAGGAGTGGTTCACTGCGGAGCGTGAACAGGGCACGGACACCATAGTTGAGACTGTGCATTCTGTGCTTTCCGAATACGCGCCTCTGGTTGATCTTGTAGCCGCGCGGATGCCCGATGAACCCAATCCGCTTCGCGATGTCGTTTTTATTCTGCGTACCGGCGCCCTGTTTCCCGTGTATCGAACATTCTCTTTGCTTGAACAACTAAAAGGACGTGTCAGCGTTCCGACGGTCCTTTTTTATCCCGGAGATCTCGATGGCGCGGCTGGGCTCCGCTTCATGGGCGTGCTCGCTGCCGAGCACAATTATCGCCCAAAGATTTTTTGACAGGAACTAGAGCCATGACAACGCCACTCATCAAAGGCCTCTTTGCCAACGACATCCATCGTCGGATCGAGGAGGTCATCAAGGTCGATCAGACCGATGACGATATCTTGCGTGACGAGATCAATGAGTACGTCGTCACTGACGCCATTCGGTCGCACTACACCCATATTTTTGACGCGTACCGGGAGACGCCCAACAAACCACACGAAGGTATTGCCATCTGGGTGTCGGGATTCTTCGGATCTGGTAAGTCCAGCTTCGCGAAGATGCTCGGCCTTTCTATCGAGAACCGGTCAGTGGCAGGGGTCCCCGCCGGCGAGCGCTTCGCACAGCGTGCCGGTGATAAAAAGCTTCAAGTGCTGCTGAAAGCGATCAACGAGAAAATTCCAACTCACGCAGTCATTTTCGATGTCTCAACTGACCGGGGCATTCGAAGCGGTAACCAGTCTCTAACAGAGATTATGTATGGGTTGTTTCTTCAGAGTCTCGGCTATGCAAAGGACCTGGATCTCTCCGAATTGGAAATCGCGCTGGAAGAAAAGGATCAGCTTGAACGGTTCGAGGCAGAGTACCGGCGCCTCTTCGACAAGGAATGGTCCATCGAGAAAGGCAAAATTGCATTTGCGCTGAGTGAAGCAAGCCGTGTTCTGCACAGCCTCGATCCGGCGACATACCCGATGGCCGATTCATGGGTTAAGGCAGTCAAGAACAAGGCAGACATCTCTCCGGGTAAGCTCGCAGAGCGTGCCAATGTTCTGATGAAGCGAAGGCGTCCTGGTCAGGCGCTGATGTTTGTTGTAGACGAAGTTGGCCAGTTCGTCGCGCGCGATGTGCAAAAAATGCTTGACTTGCAGGCCGTTGTGCAGAGCCTCGGCGTGAAAGGTCGCGGTAAACACTGGGTCGTGGTCACTTCACAAGAAAAGCTTGGTGAGCTGGTCAGCGGCCTAGACGACAAAAAGATTGAACTTGCGCGATTGATGGATCGCTTCCCTTTGCAGGTGCACCTGGAGCCTTCTGACATCTCCGAGGTTACTAGCCGCCGTGTTCTCTCCAAGAATGCCGGCGCACAGAAAGCATTAGGCGATCTCTTCGATGCGCACCGAGGGCGGTTTACGGAACAGACGCGGCTCACGGCCGATATCAAGCTGCCTGAGCTTACCCGTGACAGCTTCATCGATCTCTATCCGCTGCTGCCTTATCAGATCGATCTGATCATCCAGGTGGTGTCAGGCCTTCGCACGCAGGGCGGCGCGAGCAAGCATGTTGGCGGCGCGAACCGCACGATCATCAAGCTGGCACAACAGCTGCTGATCAATCCCGCGGTAAACCTTGCTGATCAACCTCTGGGTTCCGTAGCCCGGCTCGATCAGGTCTACGATCTCGTGGAAGGCAACATTGGCTCGGAGGTACGAGCGAAGATTTCAGCCATTGCGAAGGAGCTTGAGCACCCGCTGGCGCAGCCGGTCGCGAAGGTTATTTGCCTGCTGCAATACGTAAAGAGTGTTCACCGCAGTGCGGAAAACATTGCAGCAGCTCTCCACCCCGGCGTCGCCGCCGAGTCCACCCTTGCGGCTGTGAAGGATGCGCTGCGCGAACTTGAGGCTGCCAACAAAGTTCGCCGTGGTGACGACGGATACCGGATTCCGACACCGGCAGAAGACGACTGGGAGCGCATCCGCAATGGCATTAGCCCAAAGCCGGGGGATGCGCATCGGCTTTATTCGGAAGTGCTGGCCTCGTTCTGGCAGCCTCAGCCGTCACACACACTCTTCGACACCAAGACCTTCAAAGCCGGCCTTGCCATTCATGGTCGTGAAGTTGTCGATGGTGACATGATGTTTCACGTTCATCTTGCCGAGGATGGCGCAGCCTCCAAGGCACTCGCTTCCGAATTGCGAGCACGTAGTCAGCAGGAACGGAAAAGTGTGTTTTGGGCCGTTGCCCTGAACGACGCAATAGACCGTGAGACCGTCGAACTCTTCCGCTCTAAGGAGATGCTCGCAAGGAAGGAACGCGAGGCAAAGACGGCACACGAAACGGCTCTTATTGGCGAAGAAAAGCTTCGGCTGCGGCGCCACCAGGATGAACTCCGCCGGGTGCTGAGAGCCGCCGCGTTGGCTGGGAGCGTAAGCTTCCGTGGCAATGATCGAAGTCCTGACGATCGGGCTGTCGACATGGGCAAGAGCGCCTCCGATATCTTGAGTGACGTTCTCCCTGAGGTATTTGACCGTTTCAAGGAAGCTGCAGCGCGACTGACCGACGTGAAAAAAGGTGTGGAAGCGCTGTTCACAGCCGAGAACCTTCAAGGCCTCCCCTCGGTGTTTGGGAGCCTTGGGCTCTTACGAGACGAAAAGGGTAAGACGATCTTTCGGATCGAAAGTGGTCCTCTGGCAGAGGTGTTCTCCCGGATCGAAGAACGTGCTAATTACGGCGACACCGCCAGCGGGCGGTTCCTCTCCGACGAGCTCGCGAAGGAGCCGTTTGGTTGGGACTTTGAAGCTGTTCGTTTGCTCGTTCTCTCACTGCTGCGCGCTGGAAAAATTCAAGCGACCAGCAAGGGCCAGACAATCGATTCCGCGACAGGAATTGAAGCACGTGAGACGTTTTCAAACAACAACTTCTTCCGGCAAGCTTCATTCCGACCAAAGAAAGGCATCGAATTCGATGAGCTTGTGAAAGCTTCCGAGGCCTTCCGGGACACGTTTGGAAGCGAAGTCCGCGAGCTGAATGCCGGAGCCATCGTATCGGAGCTTCGCAAGGAGATAGCGCGTCATGAGGACGCCATTGCGTCTGCGCACGGTCAGCTCATTGCGTATCGATTTCCCGGTGGCGTTGTTCTCGAAGGAGCCATCGGCCAGATGAAGGCCATTCTTCGGGGTTCCGAGGACAACGCAATCGCCACGTTTAACGCTTCCCATCGCTCCATTAAGGACGCCATCAAGCGTGCAGTGGAACTCGAACAAGCTCTTTCCGAGCCGAGTCTGCGCGATCTTGATCGAGCGCGAGACGCGCTCAAGGTGGAGTGGCCCTTCCTACGCGAAGAGTCTGATGTGACCGAGGAGCTGCGATCCAAAGCGACAACCCTCCAAGATCTTCTCGCACGCGAAACCTTCTATCGTGAGCTGCCGGCGATTGAGCAACATGCGTCGGCTATCGAGACAGAGTACAAGGCCCGCTACAAAGCAGCTCTGGAAGCTCGAATTGCCGCGTACACTCAAGCCTTTGACCGGCTGGCACGAACGCCCGGCTGGGAAGATATCGACAAGGACCAGCGGAAGAAGCTGGCGGCGCCGTTCGAGCGCGGGAAGACGCGGGACACGGAGCCAGTACCGATCCCTCAGCTTCGCTCGGAGTGTGACGCAAGTGATGCACGTCTTCGGGATGCAATCGCAGAGCTTCACCGCATCATCGATGGTGAGCGTATCGCGACGGTACGGCTCGGCAGCTACTTTTCTGGCGGAATCGAAACGGAGGAACAACTCGATGCCGCTCTCGATGGCATTCGGGAGGAGTGTTCGCGGTTAATCGGCACTGGCAAGAAAGTGATCGTGGAGTGATGGGCGGGACCAATGGATAAAGCGACCCGCAACGCTATTGAGCGAGCGACCCAGCAAGGTCGGAGACTGCTCGATGAGGACTTCTCTTCCCAGCTTGAAGGCACGTTTGACGTGTTGCGTAGCGGTGTCATCGCTCCAAAAGGGGGCGCGCACCTGTCTTTGCTCCAACAGTCCCAACGGGAGAAAATCGTAGCCGCAATCGAGCACAAGCGTGCCGCCGGGATGACCGCCCTGGAGGGAGTCACGGATTATGTGCGCGATGCAGCCTTCACCACGCTAAATCGTTTCGTAGCACTCAAGATGCTTGAGGCGGGCCAACTGGTACAGGAGTGCATCACGAAGGGCGAGCAATCCCCCGGCTACCGCGAATTCTGTGGTATGGCGCCCGGCGTTGCTCTGCTACCCGATGCTGCCGGCTACCGCCTCTACATAGAAAGCCTCTTCGATGAGTTCTCGACTGAAATTAAGGTTCTATTTGACCGACGCGACGCTGCTTCGGTCCTTTGGCCGAAGCGGCAGACTTTCGAAGCGCTGCTGGCGATCCTTAATGCTCCAGATATGTCGGGGATATGGGGCGAGGACGAGACGATCGGCTGGGTCTATCAATTCTTCAATAGCGGTGAAGAGCGCAAGAAAATGCGCGACGAGAGCCCGACGCCGCGTAACAGTCGAGAACTCGCCGTACGTAATCAATTTTTTACACCGCGCTATGTCGTGCAGTTTCTTACAGACAATACGCTGGGCCGTCTGTGGTTAGGAATGCACGGCGGAAAGACGCGCCTCACTACACTCTGCGAATACCTCGTATGTTCCGCCGACGAATCGGCGCATACGCGCCCGAGGAAGGACCCGCGGGACTTGCGCATTCTCGATCCGGCCTGCGGATCGGGACACTTCCTTCTCTACAGTTTCGATCTGCTGCTGGCGATCTACGAGGAGGCATGGTGGACCGAGGGGACTGCTCCCAAGAGTGAGGCGACGGGCCGGACTTTACGTGATGACTACCCCGACCTCGCTGGCCTACGCCGAGCGGTTCCGCGGCTGGTCGTTGAGGAGAACCTCTTTGGCGTGGACATCGACCCACGCTGTGCACAGATTGCTGCTCTGGCTCTCTGGCTGCGGGCGCAACGAGCATGGAAAGACCTTGGTGTCGCTTCCTCGGAGCGACCGTCTATTCATCGCACGCACATTGTAGTGGCAGAGCCGATGCCGGGCGATGCGGGGCTTGTTGATGAGTTCGCCGCACGGCTTGATCCACCGCTGTTGCGCGACCTATTCAAGAAGATGATCGGCGAAAGCCGCATGGCCGGCGAGCTCGGCGCGCTGCTTAGGGTGGAAGATGGCATCGCTGCGGATCTTAGTCATGCGCGCGAGCAGTTCGTAAAGCAGCGTCGAACTACAGATTTCCTGCCAGGCCTGGCGCCCGTGGCTAAGCAAGGCACCTTGGATCTCTCGGGGATCGACGATGACCTATTTTTTCACGAAGCCGAGGCCCGCATCGTCGAAGCGTTGCGCGGATTTGCCGAGACTGCAATCGGGGGTGCAAGTGTACGACGACGACTCTTTGTGGGCGATACTGCCCATGGCGTCGCCCTAATCGATCTGGTGCGAACGCGATTCGACATCGTGTTGATGAACCCGCCCTTTGGGGCGGGCAGCCTGGCCGCAAAGAAAGAATTCGATAAGGGCTATCCTCGGACAAAGAATGACATCTACGCAGCCTTCGTCGAGCGCGGTATCGAACTGCTTCACCCGTGCGGCCTCCTCGGCGCCATCACTTCACGCACAGGCTTCTTCCTGTCGAGCTTCCAGAAGTGGCGCGAGGAGATCCTGCTTAAGGAAGCACCGCCTGTAGTCTTCGCGGATCTCGGCAACGGCGTGCTAGATGGCGCGATGGTCGAGGTCGCGGCCTACTGCCTGGAGAAAGGTCGAGAGGTCGCGGCATGATGACGATCTTTCTTCGAGTTCTGGAGGCTGCCGACAAAGCCGTGGCACTGCGAACCGCGATCCACGAGCCTAATGCCGCGCTCGGGAAGACCCGATTCGAAGTAGACATAACAAGCTTCATTGGCATTCCACGCTCTCCATTTGCGTACTGGATCAGCGAGCGAGTGCGCAAGATGTTTTCTAGCCTGCCCACATTCGAAATGGATGGCCGCACCGTGAAGCAGGGCTTAGTTACAACTGACGATTTCCGGTTTGTGCGGACGTGGTGGGAGGTGTCTCACGCAACCATCGGCAAGCGATGGTTCCCTTTCGCCAAAGGCGGAGCCTTTTCGCCGTTCTACGCCGATATAGGACTCTGTATGGACTGGCTCTCCAACGGAGCGCAGAGCTGGGCAATCTATGAAGCTCGCCGAGACATCGTCGGCGGTATCATGAAGAATCCCGATTTTTACTTCCGCCCGGGACTCACTTACCCGCGCCGTTTGCATCGACTTTCGGTGATGCCTCTCCCTTCGGGAACAATCTTCAGCGTGCGAGGGAGCGGCATCTTCGGCGATCGAAAAGATTTGTTCCGCATTGCCGGCCTCTTTTCATCCTCAGCCTTCGACTTCCTTGTGAAGTGCATGCTTGGCCGCTTCGGACACCCACAGTTTGATAATGGGACACTGTGTATGGCTCCGGTGCCGAGCGGATTTCCGGAGTCCGCCGACGGTCTGGAGCAACCCACGCGGCGAGCCATGAGCCTGAAGCGCGACCTGGATACCGTTTCGGAGACATCACACACTTTCACTTTGCCCGCGGCCTTGCAGATCGAAGGCGATACTCTCGTTGCGCGATCGAAGGCGAGGACCGAGTACGTTCGTACCATCGAGGCTGAGGTTGACCAGATCCAGAGCGAAATCGATTCGCGCTGCTTTGATCTCTACGGCATTATGGACGCTGACCGAAGTGCGATCACTGACGGCTACGGCCGATCCGAAACATTCGACGCGGATGCCGACACGGACGTGGACACAGATGAGAGTGACGACAATAGCGGCAGTCCTGATGAAACCGCCTACGCTGCAGAGTTGGTGTCTTGGGCGGCCGGCGTGGCCTTCGGTCGCTTCGACGTGAGGCTTGCAACCGGAGCGCGATTCGCGCCCTCCGAGCCTGATCCCTTCGACCCCCTTCCGCTCTGCTCCCCAGCGATGCTAACTGGCGATGATGGTCTGCCGCTCGGAGCCGCGCCAGCCGGCTACCCGATCGCGTTCCCTCACAATGGAATTCTGATGGATGATCCCGGACATCCGAGCGACTTAGCAACGTCGGTGCGTGCGGTACTGGATGAGGTTTTTGGCGCGAGTATCGATGCTTGGTGGAATGAGGCTGCTGCCTTGCTCGACC
>Ga0210390_10005583_pt1 | contig 10529 bp, 10 predicted proteins | sample IncBWH11OmetaG_FD_161050 | JGI IMG/M metagenome (GOLD analysis project Ga0210390, IMG submission 161050) | Forest soil microbial communities from Barre Woods Harvard Forest LTER site, Petersham, Massachusetts, United States - Inc-BW-H-11-O ... | reverse complement strand
AGAGCACTAGCACGCCGGATAGGCCGGCGGCTGCCTGGGTGGCGATGAACTCTTTCGCGGTCAGGTTCATGCCGTCTTGCAAGGAGGTTACCCAGAACACGTCGGCGGCGAGGTAGTGGTCGATTACCTCGGCGAAGGGCAGGTTGCGGGGCAGGTAGTCGATGGGCTGCCAGTTGCTGGTGCTCCAGGCGTGGTTGACCTCGGTGATGGTGTGTTCGAGTGTGTGGCGTGTCGTGTCGTAGGCGGTGATGCCGGATTCGGGGGGTGGGCACACGAGCCGGAATTGCAGGTGTCCGCGCAGGTCGGGACAGTGGGCGAGCAGCGCCGCGATGGCCTCGACCTTCTGCACCGGGGCCTTGATGTAGTCCAGGCGTTCGACGGAGAGCACCAGTGGTCCGCTGACCGGTCGGTGGTGGGGCTTGCGGGTGCGGGCCAGTGCTTCGATGGTGTCGCGGTCGATGCCCAGCGGGTACACGCCCAGGCGTGGCGGTTGGGGGGTGCCGGCGAGGGCCTGCCGGAAGTGCTCGGCGAAGGCCTCGGTGTGGAATCCGGCCCAGTTCAGGCGGCCCAGGGAGGCGCGGATCTCCGGGGCGGTGGGCAGCGTGGCGAAGATGTCCGGTGGGGGGAAGGGTGTGTGGTGGAACAGGCCCAGCCGCAGGTCGGGGCGAATCGAGCGGAGCAGGCCGGGCACGAGCCATAGGTTGTAGTCGTGTAGCCAGACGGTTGCGCCCGGCGCGGCCCGGGTGCTGATGTGCTCGGCGAAGCGTGCGTTCACCGTGCGGTAGTGCGCCCAGGCGGCTGACTCGAAGCGCAGTCGCTGGGGTTGGGACATCAGCACCGGCCACAGCGTCTCCTTGCAGGCTTTGTGGAAGTACCCGGCCCATTCAGGGGGACTCAGCGGCAGGAACGACAGTGGTAGCCCGGTGTTGTGCCCGTCGAGGCGGGTCGTGGGTGTGTTTTGCTCAACGACCGCGGCGGTGACCCAGATGGCTTGCGGGTTTTCGGTGAACAGGCTGCGCAGGGTGGGCAGGATGCCGTTGGGGCTTGACGGCGGCTGCCATCCGCCCGGGGTCCAGCTCACCGGTGGGCGGTGGTAGCTGACCACCAGCGGGTGGTCGCGTTCCACCCAGCCGAGGTTCTGAAGGGCCGACAGGACGCCGGCGGCGCCTTTCTGGTCGGGTCGGTGCACGGTGTCGCTTGGGGCTACCGCCGCGAGAAGGGCGGCCTCGGCGTTGCCGACGATCACGCCGTGCGCGCCGAGCCGGAACAACGATAGGTCGTTGAGGGAGTCGCCGGCGACCAGGACCGAGGTCATCGGCCAGTGGTGCTCGCGGGCCAGGGCTACCAGGGCGTTGCCTTTGGACACAGCCGGTGGCAGCACGTCGAAGTAGCGGTTCGCCGAGTACAGCCACGTGCACTCCAGCGCCCGCACAGCGTCGGTGATCTCCCGGGTTAACTGCTCGGGGTGCAGGTAAAACGAGCAGCGGCCGTCTTGGACCACGCCGTGTTGATAGGTCAGCGCGGGGAAGCGGCCTAACGCGGTGCGCACCCGCTCCGCACCGGGCCAGCCGGCCCGCAGCCGCGCCTGCAGCGCCTCGATCGGTGCCAGGTCCACTCCATCGATCACACTCGCTCCGACGTCGGCGATGATCCAACGCGGTCGCGGCAGCAGCGGATCTCGGAGCGCTTCGCGTACCGAGGGCAGCCCGCGGCCGGTCGCGAAGACCACCATCACCTCGGGATGGCGGGCCAGAGCGGCGTGCAACCGGCGCCGGTCAGCCGCGGCGCCGCTGAGGAGCGTGCCGTCCAGGTCAGCGACCAGGATCTTCATCCAGCGCCTCTCTGGTGGCGTGGGCTGCCGTGTACCCGGGCGCACCAAGTTTGCGCCACGGCCTTTGCCGATCGCCACGCCGGGATGCGCCCCCGCCCGGCCGGGCGGGGGCGCATCCCGGATTAATATCAGCGGAACGGCACATGGACAAGTACCTGGGTGAAGCGCGGTTTCCACGGGCGAGATGCTCGGCAGCTGGCCCGCGCTGCCGGGACGGCCGGTGGAGGGTCATGGGTGAGGAACGCGGGAGAGCCAGTACCGCAGTCCCGCCAGGTCGGGTGCGGCGCTGGAGCCGGGACCGGTGGTCGCCGCGGCACCACAGGCGACGGCGGCGTTGAGGCAGTGGGAAAGCTGTTGTCCGATGAGGTTGGCGTGGACGAAGCCGGCATTGAAGCAGTCACCGGCACCGGTGGTATCCAGGACCTCGACCGGGACGGCGGCGATGTCATACCGCTTCCCACCCTGGACCGCGGCGGCTCCGGCGCTACCGCGTTTGACGACCACGGTATCCACGAGACCGGCAAGCACCTCCAAAGCGTCATCGACTGTGGCGGCACCGGTCAGCCGCAATGCTTCGTCGGTGTTGGGGGCGAAGACGTCGACCTGGGTGAGGACCTCGCGCACCGTGGGAGTGTCGAGGGTGACGGGGACGTCCTGACAATCCATGAACACCCGGGTCCCGAGCCGATAGGCGACCCCCAGCCCAGCCCGCACGACCGCACCGTACTGAAGCTTAGGCAGTATCAACACCCGGGGACGGTGCTCGTGCAGCAGCGCGGCGAGCGACCGCGGGCTGACGGGGTCTTGATAGCTGACCATAGCCCGGTCCCCGGGAAACGACAGCGCCACCGTGACGCTGCGCAGTGGAATGGGGTGATAGCGAAAGCCGGTCTCGTCAAGACCCTCCGCGCGGGCGGCAGACAGGACTTGTTGACTGAACGCGTCATTGCCGAAGTCGGTGGCCCACACGACGTCGTGCCCTAGGCGGCGCAAGGCCATCGCCAGGGTGAAGGCCCCGCCGGGCAGCAGACTGAACCCCCCAGCAAAGACCTCGGTGCCGGACCGGACAGGTCGGGATAAATCCCGAAAGATCAGATCGGCGAAGTAGGCGCCAACGACGAGCACCTCGCGAGCGTGTGACGGAACGTTCACGATCGGTGCGGCCACCCACGCCGCCCGGTGCACTCCTGACACCATGGATCACGAGTCCGCCGACCGGACCAACCGGGCGCTGGACGGTCTGTCAGGTTAACCTTGATCATGATCAAGGTTAACCTGACAGAACCCTCGCCGCCGTCTCAGCGCGGGAGATCTCCTGTACTCGGTGGTCACCGATGAGCGTGGAGAGGTCCTCGAGACGCCGCGCCGCCTCGCCTCCGCGATACCGATCATCGAACTCCACGCGGGCGCTGACACTCCGCACGCCCCGCGGGAGATCATCACGGACCTCACGTGAGCGGCCGATCAGGCGCAACCGGCGAGCGGGTCGTGACGCGGCCGGTGATCCAGCTCCCCAGAGCGCGGTGCGGTGGGAGTCCCACCGCACCGCCTTACACGCATCATCGAGGCCGAACCAGCCGTATTCGGCCTGTGACGAGTATCGGAACACGATCCTGAGTCGCGACTGGAAATCTGTGACGACCGGTGGCCTATTCTGTGCGACAGCGCGGCACCTGAAGTGGGCAAATGCCATCTACGGCGCACATGATAGTGACACGCCTGGCCACTGCCCGCACCCGGCTCTTCCCAACACCCGACGAGCCTGATCATCAACGCCCGAGACCACTTGACCAGGAGTGTTCAGGATCCTGTACGCATCCTCGTCACAGGCCGAATTCCACCTCCCATCCGCGGCCATGCTGCAGCTCCTCGACCTGGCGACGCGCGTAGATGAGCATCGCCGTGGAGGAACTGCCGGTGGTCGGCTTCCCTCTGGGGAAACGTTCGCGCCAAGTCTCTTCCGACCAGTCCAGAAACGAGGAGACACCGGTGCCGGCGACGAAGCTGACGACGTGACGGATCCGCGTCGGAGGGGTCTTGATCCGCCCGTCGTCGTGGCGGCACTGGAGGGCGTACTGCATCTCCAAGAGCAGTTGGCCGGAGAGCTTGCGCAGATCGAGACGCTCGTGGCCAGGGATCGGATCCTCATAGCCACGGGTGAAGTCCTCCAGGTCAGGTTTCCCGGCCTTCCGCCAGATGACCCCATGGGACGCGCAGAACGGACCTCGGGCCTGGATCCAGAGCTCACAGAAGGAGATCAGACAGGTAGACCGTTCAGCCGACGGGTCAACCGGCGCCACGGTGCTCAGCCACTCGTGCGGCTCGGGGCGGCCGACCCGGTCCCATTTCCCGGCGTGGCTGGTGCAAAGCCCGAAGACCCGGACGCCGTAGCGGCAGCCAGGGACCTTGCAGGGCGGCAGCGGTGCGTGTCCGCGCATGTCGGGCCCAGTGGTAGCGGCGAACTCCTCGATGTCCGGACGTCCCTGTCCCGTCCATCGGGTGTGGTGGCCGATACACAAGCCTCGACTGCGACCGATCCTCGGGCAGCCCGGCACCATGCAAGGTGGACCACCGAAGACCAGGTCGCCGGGATCGATTGAGATCACCTCGGCTCGGAACTCCGAGCGGACCGCCGCCATCAGCTTCTCCAGTAACCCCGAGGCTGTCCAGCCTGGCACCCGCGCATGGTCTTCGCCGCGGCTGATTCGCTGCTCCCCGCTCACAGAGACACCTCCGTCCCGGTGAAGAAGCCAGCCCGCTCCAGCGCCCGGCGGCGTCCTCGGCAGTCAGATGCCCATACGTCTCGGTCGTCGTGGTCACCGACACATGTCCGAGAATCTTGGAGACGACCTCGACCGGCACCCCATCCCGAAGAAGCCTGGTCGCCATGGTGTGCCTGAACCAATGCGGATCAAAGTCGATCGTGGTCCGGCGGCGCAGCCGGAGCACCAAGTCGTAGGCGGCGGCGTAGGTCATCGGACGACCGCGCGGCTGGCCCCACAGATTCACGAAGACGTAGTCCGAATCAAGATCACCGTACTCTTGATGCAGGTAATCGGCGTAGAGGCGGACGAGTTCGGCGCTGACCGGGATCGTTCGCGACGCCGTGGACTTGGTGCGGGCTCCGTTGTCGTTGATGCGCGGCCAGATTGTCACCTCCCGCTCGGCGGCCGTGAGGTCTTCGTGCCGGAGACCAAGCGCCTCACCAATGCGAACGCCTTCTCCGGGGGTCTCTGACCCGTTGCATGGTGTCGCCCGAACCGGGTGATCTTGCTGGTGGTGCGGTGGTTCTCCGTGGGTGTGGTGCTCGTGGCTGGTAGTCGTTCATGACTGTCGACCCGAGAGCGAGGAAGCGAGTGCGGGCATTTCCGGTGAGGTTGCCGTCTGGGCGGGTGTATTGGACGGTGTTGGATGAGGATCTGCGGGTTGTTGGTGTGGCTGATGAGTTCTTGCGGTATCAGCGGTTCGGTTGTGATGGCGCGGAGTCCACGACGAAGGCGTATGCGCACGCGATCGCGTTGTTCTTGCGTTGGTGTGGGCGTTCGGGCCGGTCTTGGCGGGGTGGGGTTGAGCGGTTCGCCCTGTTCATGACGTGGTTGGCCCACGCTGGGCCGGGCGCCTCGAGCGCCGAGGCGGGTGGCGGTGGTTCGGGGGTGGTGTTGGCTGGGCCGGGGGCCGCGCCGGCGCGGTCACCGTCGCGGATCAATGGTGTGTTGAGCGCGGTGCGGGGCATGGTGGTGCACGCGGTCGCCGCCGGGGCGGCGCCTGCCGGTTTGGTGTCGCTGTTGTATGAGGTCGCTGACGATCGTGATCTGCCCGAGGCCGCCCGTGGCGAGCAGGGCCGTATGGCGTGGCGGTTGCGGGCTCGGCATCGGCTGCGGGAGCCAGAAACGGCGGTGGACCGCGCCAGCGATGAGGAGATCGTCGCGCTGCTGCGGGCGTGCCGCTGTGCGCGGGACCGGTTGATCGTGCTGCTGATGGCCCGGGCCGGGCTGCGCCGTGGAGAGCTGTGCGGGTTACGTCGCTGCGACGTTCACCTGCTCCTGGACTCGCGTGGGCTCGGTTGCGAGGTGGCGCGGGCACATCTGCATGTGGTGCGCCGCGACAACCCGAACGGGGCCTGGGCGAAGTCGCGCCGGCAGCGCACAGTGCCGCTGGACTTCCTTGTGGTGCGGGCGTTTGATACCTACGAGTTCGAACGGATGATGGTGGCGCGGGCCGCGGAGGGTGATTTCGTGTTCGTCAACCTGTTCCGCGAACCGCTCGGGGCGCCGATGCGCCCGGACGCGATCGGGGAGTTGATGGCGGCGGCCTCGCGGCGGGCGGGGTTTGAGGTGCCGGTCCGCGCGCATCAGCTGCGCCACGCCTGTGCTAGCAACATCGCTGATGCTGGGGCGGGTATCGATGTGGTCGCTGAGCTGCTTGGACACGCTGGGGTCTCGTCGTCGCGGGTGTATGTGCATCCCGACCCGTCCCGGCTGCGGGCGGCGGTCATGTGCCCAGCCCCCGCGAGCGGGCGGGGGCTGGGCACATGACCGCCGCGATGCTGGCGAGCACGTCCGCGGTCACCGAGCAGGCCCGTGAGTTCCCGCATGTGCTGGACGGGGTCGTCCTGGACGGCGCGGCCGCGCGCCTGGCCAGGATGGTGGAACGCGACTTCTTGACTGAGGCGGGGTGGGATCCCAGGACACGGGTGCTGTCGTTACCCGCGCGGCATCGGTTGCTGGGCCGGCCGGTGTGCCGGGCTAAGGGGTGTGAGCGCACCGTCCATAGTGGCCTCCCGGGTGTGTTATCGGTGCTTCACCAGGCTGACTCGGCTGGGGTTGAGCACGGACGAGATCACCGTCGCCCCGGAGTTGCCGGCGGAACCCGCGTCCACCGATCACTGCGCGGTATCGGGATGCCACTGCGTGCCGACGGTGCGCCACGCGGTGTTGTGCGAGCCGCATGCCAGGAAGTTCCGAGCCAGGCGGCCACGGAAGTCGATGGAGCAGTTCCTGTCCGATCCGCGGGTTCGGCCCTTTCCGCCGTTGGCGCGGTGCCAGGTAGCGGCCTGCATCCGAGTGGCCGATAGCGCGTGCGGCTACTGCAACACCCATTATCAGCGCCGGCTTGGGGCCCAGCGGAACAGCCCTGGTCTCGATCATCGCTGGTGGCGGGTCAGGGAATCGGGCGTGGCCGAGCCCGGGCGGGTGAACCTGCGGGCGCTACCCGCGCTGGTGATTGTCGAGGTGTTGTTTGGTATCCAGCAACGCGTCCGTGGTGGAGCGAAGGTCACCGATGGGGAATTGCGTGTGCTGTGTGACGCGCTGCGCCGCCAGCAGATCACCTCGATCGAAGCGGATGAGGTCGAGCTCACGGGTAACAAACCACTCCGCTCGTTGCTGGGCGCGGTGGCCTGCCATGTTCGTCGCGCGCTGGCCGATCCCGGCAGCGAGCAGGCCAAAGACGTCTGGGATCTAGCGATCTTCGGCCATCGCGGCACCTTGTCGTTTGTCGGGATCGCTCAGCCGTGGCTGGCCCAGGCCGCCAAGCGGTGGGCAGCCGAGCGGTTGCCCCCCGCCACCGTGGCCGTGGGGTCGCCCGGGTCCGAGGCAAGATCAACGGGCTGGGGCTGTTATCGGAGTACCTGGGTACCAGGCCAGATCGCGGACTCGTGCCGGCGGTACTGGGCCGCCGCGACATCGAGGGCTTCCTGCACCGGTTGGCCTACGTGGAATCAACCGGCAAGATCAGCCGTTACCGCCGCAACTGCATCTGCCGCGACGTGCGGGAGGTCCTGGCCGGGATCCGCGCCCTGGGCCTGACCCGGCCCGGGGCGCCCGCGGCGGGGCTGGGGCGGAGACGTCGCCCTCGAGCGCGGTGATATCCCCGCGGGTCCCGAACCCCGCGAGCCCGGTCGTGACCTGCCACCGGAGATCATGGCCATCCTGTGCGCCAACCTCGACGCCCTCGAGCCGCCCGAGGTCAAAGTCGCCACCCAGCTGGGAATCGACATCGGGCGGCGGCCCGAAGACATCCTCGGCCTGCCCCTGGACTGCCTGGCCCGCGACAAGGACGGTGGCGCGGTGTTGGTTTATGACAACATCAAAGCCGACCGGCTGGGTCGGCGCTTGCCGATCAGCCAGACCACCGCCACAGTGATCATCGATCAGCAAGACCGGGTTCGGGCGCGCTTTCCGCACACCCCGCCCGCTCAGTTGACGCTGCTGCCCACGTCACGTCGTAATCCCGACGGGCGCATACCGATCAGCATCGACATGCTGGACAACCGGCACCGCGAGTGGGCCGATGCCCTGCCGAGGATGCGCACCCGAGACGGTGCCGAGTTCGACAAGACCAGGATCATTCCCTATGCCTGGCGGCACTGTTAGGGGGCCGACCAAGATACGGGTAAAACCGGTAATGGGATGATCTTGTGTCCGTAAATCCTCTGGTAGAACCGTGTTCGCGAACCGTGTTCACGGGGACACGGCGGAGTGACGGCCACCCGGGCGGTGATCGTCTACAACCAGCCAATGCGATGGGCCGTCCACCCGATGGCAGCCCGGTGAGTAGGGGCCGCTAACGACCTTCTGGGCATCTGACCAGGCTGGACTCCGCCACCACCTCACCCTCAGCTCAGCGCGACCGACGAGTAACAGCCTCTCCACCGGGGAGACTCACCGGACCAAGATCATCCCATTGCCGGTTTTACCCGTATCTTGGTCGGCCCCCGAGCAGGATCCCAGGAAAGCGACCCGGTTACGGGGTCGGATCCACGCGGCCGCCCGGGCCGCCGCGGAACACCGCCAGACCACCTACCACGCCACCGACTCAACGATCACCATCGGCATCCTCGGCCCCGACGCTCAGGACCGCATCAACAGACTGCACACCGCCGTGGCGACACTGGCCGCCAAGCACGGCTGGACGATCCGGCAACAACCACGGTGAACAGCACACGGTGACAGCAACAGACCGCACACACACCCGCACCGCCCTACCTGACCGGTGGCTAAGCGCTTAGAGCTAATCCTCGGCCGGATAGTCCCGATCCCGGGGTCGTGCCGTCGTCACTGCCGGTAGCGAGCCACGTGCCATCAGGGCTGATAGCCAACGCATTCACCCATTCCGTATGGCTTACAAGTTCAATATTTTTTTGATTTGGGACTGAAATTAGCGAGTAACCATGTTTGGCAGTTAGGAGTAGATGCTGGCAATCAGCACTGAAAACGCATCTTATTCCACTGTAAGAGAGCGTCGAGTCGGTTACGTCGATACCATTGCTGTTCCAGAGTCGGGCGGTGCCGTCGTGGCCGGCGGTGGCCAGCCAGGTACCGTCAGAACTGATGGCGACTCCATAAACTGTTTTGGTGTGGTCGGTGAGGGTGGCGCATGGGGTGCCGTCGCTGTTCCAGAGTCGGGCGGTGCCGTCGGAACTGGCGGTGGCGATCCAGGTATCATCCGGGCTGATGGCTACTGCGCGTACCGCATTGCTATGACCGCTAAGAACGCGGATCATGACCGGATTCGGCTTGTCCGGCAACGGTACCCGTGGAGCCAGATATGGTCCACTCGGAGCACCGTATTCGGCGATCAAGGGCTGGATTTCTGGATAGCTTAACAATCTACTGAGTAAGGTGGCTGCTAAAGATGTCTCCAGGTTCTAAGGGCTCTAGCAGGTGTGAATTTTGTTGAATCGCTTGCTTTACCTGTATGGCTTGTGAGTCCGCGCTATAGTCAAGATCGGATTCGACTCCTTCCGGCCCGGCTTGCCGCAATCGGCGGATCAGCCAATGCAGATTTGTGGTCAGCCCATTGAGTTCCGGTGATTTCGCCTCGTGTAGATGATGAACAAGGTTGTTCAGCAAGTAGGGCTCGTCTTCGGGAAGTTCCCACCATGGCCTGCCTGTCCTGTGCGCATCAAGTAGCGTGCGATGGAAGCTGACAAGACGATCGGATACTCGATGTCGCAGGTACCGGTGGATAACGTCATGCAGGCGCAAGCAGGGATGTGAATGGAGCTGATAGTCCTCGATGAGCCGCAAATCTGCAAGGTTGAGACATAACTGCTCCACGTCAGCCCGACTCAGGCCGCTCGTGTGCCGCCACAGTGTATCAAGAGTAGTTTGCGGAATGATCCGGTCCTCAGGAAAGACCGCGAGTTCCAAGTAACGTCCCAGTCCGCCGGGAAAGCTCTCCTCAAGCAGTGTAAGGCTTCCTTCCATTGTTGCGTTCACTGCGAGCCTGCGCTCGGTTGCGTTCGTCACATCCAGGGCCGTGGGTCCACGGTCGGTGAGCTGACGCTCTACTAGAGTGACGGCATGAGCGAAGGTCGCCCCGTAGGAGACATAGCGGCGCAGTGCGCCGTTAACAAGCCGTATCAATACGGGCCAGCAGCCTGTCGCTCTGAGCAGTCGATTTATTTTAGCGCGAGAAGCCCAGCCGGTTGGAAGGTCGGCTAACAGATCGGCGGTCAGCAGTGTTCGAGCTTGATCCGGAGTCATCGCGCCCACCTCAATGGTGACCGCTGCGTCGGGCATTGCACTGCGTACCCTTGCCGTGACGAGTCGAGTGCAACCCGGGCCGCCAATCAAGAACGGAGCGAGCTGAGTCGCACGCCAAACGTCGTCGATGACGAGTAACCAGCGACCTGTCAGAAGCCGCCCTAGATGATATCCGGCCCGTTCTGGATCAGTAAACATCGGGCGGCGTC
>Ga0210390_10005579_pt1 | contig 10534 bp, 8 predicted proteins | sample IncBWH11OmetaG_FD_161050 | JGI IMG/M metagenome (GOLD analysis project Ga0210390, IMG submission 161050) | Forest soil microbial communities from Barre Woods Harvard Forest LTER site, Petersham, Massachusetts, United States - Inc-BW-H-11-O ... | reverse complement strand
CAGGGTGGTCTGGTAACGTGAACGCGATCGGCTTGACGGAATTATTCACCAAAGGGACGCTATTGTCGCCGCCTATGGCGACTGCTTCAATGCCGGGGAGGTTCTTGGTCTGACGCAATATTTCCCGGCTCAAAGCCGCGATGGAGGGCACGGTCCGATACTTGTTCGCAGCAGGATTATTCGGAAACGGAATCCAGATGCGAGCGACAAGGAGGCGTTCGGGATCGAACCCGGGATTGACGCGCAGGGTATTCCAAAAGCTGTGCAACAGAATTGCCGCGCCGCTTAGCAACACCACCGACAAGGCGATTTCGGTGGCCACCAGCGCGCCTCGAAAACGATTCTGGCGCCGGCTGGCAGTGGCGCCACGTGCGCCTTCCTTCAAATCCAGATTGGGATCGGTCCGCGAAGCATGCAAGGCTGGAGTCAATCCGAAGAGAATTCCAGTAAGGATCGAGAGAGCGCAGGCCAAGCCTAGCACGCGAGCATCGAAGTGTACTTCGGCAAGACGGGGCAGATCGGCCGGCATCAGCGCGAGAAGCGATGTTTTGGTCAGCGCCAGAACCAAGACGGCGGCCAGGCCGCCCGCCAGCGATAGCGTGGCGCTCTCGGTCAGCAATTGCCGGATCAAGCGCGCCCGCGAAGCGCCCAGAGCCTGACGAATGGCCAACTCGCGCATGCGGGCGGATGAGCGCGCCACAAGCAGATTAGCCATATTGACGGCAACCATCAGCAATACGAATCCGACGGCGGCGGCCAAGACGATCAGGGTGGGCCGCACGCTGCCGGTCAGGCTCTCCTGCACCGGCTCCAGCCGCAGCGCCCATCTGGAATTGGCCGGATATTCCTTCGGAAACGTTTGCGCCAGCTGCGTGGCCAGGGCGTCCAGATGTTGCTGGGCTTGTTCGATGGTCAAGCCGGGCTTCAATCGCGCGATGGCGCCGGGCAGGAAGCGCTGCGCGCGCGACGGGGTTGGGAAAGGATCAGCGGTAAGGCCGCCGGCGGACCACAACTCCACGTCGCCGGACAAGGTCTCGCCGGGATGCCGGAAATCGGAAGGCATGACGCCGACAATGGTGTAGCCGTCCTCGTCTACACGAATGCGGTGGCCCACAATATGCGGGTCGCCGCCGAATTGGCGCTTCCACAATCCATCGCTGATCACCACGGCTTCGGCCATGCCAGACACTTTATCCTCCGGTCCGAAAACGCGTCCCAGGGCGGCGTGCGCGCCGAGAACGTGAAAATAATCGAAGCTGGCGCAGAGCATTTCGATGCGCTCGGAGTGATCGCCCCCGCTCAACGCCGTGCTGAGCGGAAAGAGGACGCTGATGTCGTCGAAAACGCCGGAGCGATCACGCAAGTCTTCGAATTCCGGTTCGGACATGCCGACGTCCTTGCCGGCCGCGCCATTCAGATCGTCAAAAATGCGGACCAGCTGCTCGGGATGCTGGAAGGGAAGCGGCTGCAAAAGCACGGCGTTCACCACGGCGAAAATGGCGATGTTCGCGCCGATGCCGAGCGCCAGGGTAAGTATGGCGATGGCAGCGAATCCGGGGTTTCTTAAAAGGTTTAGGATTGCATAGCGCAGGTCCTGCAGCGTCTGTTCCAGCCACAGGACGGAACGTTCCTCGCGATGGAGCTGCTTGGCTTGCTCGACGCCGCCATAGGCGCGCCGGGCTTCGAAGCGCGCGTCTTCCATACTCATACCGCGGCGCTGGAACTCATCTTCCAGCAGCGCCAGATGCGCGGAGACTTCGCGATCCAATTCGCGGTCCGCGCGGTTGCGGCCAAAAAGATTTTTCAACTTGGCCAATAGACGCCGCATGGGTTACGAATCCTCAACCAAAAGCTTCTCCATCAAGCCAGACAGTTGACGCCACCGCTCAGTTTCTTCCCCGAGCGCTTTCAATCCGGCTTTAGTCAGGGCGTAGTATTTTGCTTCCCGGCCATTTTCCGTCTTGTCCCACTTGCCTTTGATCCAGCCCTGCTGTTCCAGGCGCACCAGGGCGGGATAGAGCGTGCCCTGGTTGAGCTTCAACAAATCTCCGGAGACTTGTTCCAGGCGGGCGGCGATGCCGTAAGCGTGTTGCGGGCCCAGGCTCTGAAGCGTGCGCAGGACGATGAGATCGAGGGTGCCTTGCAGCACCTGCATGCGTGACTTTCCTTCACTTGACAATCGAGTAGTGCCTCCGTAATCAGTCTCGCGCATTGTGCACTTGATTGTCAAGTGGAGCATCGGCTCGGCTGAAGACGCCGCGTGGCGCGGACTCTCAGTCTGCCGCGCCGAGACCTCGTCTCGGCGTTGGGGGGACATCGACACGAGTGTCGGTGCGGCACGCAAGAGTGCGTGCGCCACGAGGCGTCTTCATCGGAGTCGGTGAAGTTACTAGGAGCGAAGCGCGTCCACGGGCGGAATGCGAACGGCGCGGCGCGCGGGAATCCAGCACGCGAGCAAAGCGACGATGGCCAGTGAAATAGGGACGGCCACAAATGTTAAGGGGTCCACGGGCGAGACGCCAAACAGCAGGCTGGCCATCAAGCGGGTCGCGCCCTGCGCGGCCGCGAGACCCAGCGCCACTCCCGTTAACGTAAGGATGACGCCGGGCCGCAAGGCCAGCAGCAAAATGTCGCGGGCTTCGGCGCCGAGCGCCATCCGAATACTGAATTCCTGGGCTCGCTGGCTGACCGCGTAGGCCATGACGCCGTAGATTCCAATGGATGCCAGAAACAATGCCAGCGCGCCGAACCCGGCCATCAAAGAGAGCGAGAACCTGCGGCGGGCCAGCGAAACGGCCATCATTTCGGGCATGGTGCGAACCCCATAAACCGGCAGGTCGGGATCCACGCCGTGTACGATTCGTGTGACCGCCTGCTTGAACCCCTCGGAATCGGAAGCGCTGCGTAGAAAAACAGCCAGCTCGTTGGAGTCCGCGTCCTGATAGAGCGCGCGATAGAAGCGCGGCGCCACTGGAGTATCCAGCCCATCGTCGCGTACATCGCCCACTACACCCACAATCTCCCAGTCTTTGCGGTCGTAGTTCATTCGCTTTCCGATAACGTCACCTGACAAATAGCGCTTTGCGAAGGACTCGTTTACCAGAACAACAGGCTTGGTTTTATCCGTGTCCGCTTCCGTAAAGGCCCGCCCGCGCAGCAAAGGGGTCCGCACGGCGCGAAAGAAATCCGGGCTAACCCAGGCAAATTCCGCGGAGCCCTGTTTCTGCGCGGAATCGGGCTGGTCGGGTAATGAGAAAGCGCGGAGAGAAGAGAAATTATGCACGAAGGGAACGCTATTTTCGCCTCCCATGGCGGCATCCTGCACGCCCGGAAGCATCCGCACCTGACGCAACACCTCCCGGCTGAAAGCGGCCAACGGAGGAGCCGTCAGATACCGGTTGGCTTTCGGATTATTGGGAACCGGAATCCAGATGCGAGTGACCAGAAGGCCTTGGGGATCGAAACCGGGATTAACGCGGAGGCTATTCCAAAAGCTGTGCAGCAGAATTCCGGCGCCGCTCAATAACACCACCGACAAGGCGATTTCGGTGGCCACCAGCGCGCCTCGAAAACGATTCTGGCGCAGGCTGGCACTTCCACCACGCGTGCCTTCCTTTAAATCCAGATTCGGATCAGTGCGCGAAGCACGCAGCGCCGGAGTCAATCCGAAGAGAATTCCGGTGAGGAGCGAGAGAGCGCAGGCCAGGCCGATCACTCGCGCATCGAAGTGCACTTCGGCGAGACGCGGCAGATCGGCCGGCATCAGAGCGAGCAGCGACGTTTTGGTCAGCGTTAAAACCAGCGTCGCGGCCAGGCCGCCGGCCAGCGACAACATAGCGCTCTCGGTCAGCAACTGCCGGATCAATCGGGCCCGCGAAGCGCCCAGAGCCTGACGAATGGCCAACTCGCGCATGCGTGCCGATGAGCGCGCAACAAGCAGATTAGCTAAATTAACGGCAACCATCAGCAGCACGAATCCGACTGCGGCGAACAGCACCATCAACGTGGGCCGCACGCCGCCGGTGAGGTTCTCCTGCACCGGTTCGAGCCGCAGCGACCATCTGGCGGCGGCCGGATAGTCCTTCGGATAGATCTCAGTGAGGTGCGCCACCAGTGCGTTCAGCCGTTGTTGGGCCTCGCCAATGGTCAAGCCTGGTTTCAAGCGGGCCATAGCGCGGAAACCAAGACGCTGAGCCCGCACGGGCGGCATAGGCATGGGATAAGCGGCCAGGCCGGCGGCAAGCCAAACCTCCACATCGCCGGCCAAGGTCTGGCCGGGATGCCGGAAATCGGGAGGCATGACGCCGACAATGGTGTAGCCATCTTCGTCCAAACGAATCCGGCGGCCTATGACATTGCGATCGCCACCGAATTGGCGCTTCCAGAGTCCATCGCTGATCACCGCGGATTCGCTGAAACCGGGCACGGCATCCTGGGGGCCGTAAACTCGCCCCAATGCGGCGTTGACGCCGAGGATGTGGAAGTAATCGAAGCCGGTGCCGAGCATCTCGATGCGCTCGGCGTAATCGCCCCCGCTCAACGCGGAGCTGACCGTCCAGATGGCGCTGATCCGCTCGAAAGCGCCGGAGCGATCGTGCAGATCCTGCAATTCCGGCACGGACATGCCGACGTCCTGGGCGCCGGCGCCATTCAGGTCGTCAAAGACGCGGACTAGCTGCTCGGGATGCTGGAACGGCAGCGGCCGCAGAAGCACGGCGTTCACCACGGCGAAGATGGCGATGTTCGCTCCGATGCCAAGCGCCAGCGTGAGTATGGCGACGGCTGCGAATCCGGGAGTTTTCAAAATGTTTCGGAACGCGTAACGCAGGTCTTGCAGGGTTTGTTCCAGCCAAAGAATGGAGCGCTCCTCGCGCTGGAACTGCTTGGCTTGTGCCACGCTGCCATAGGCTCGGCGCGCTTCGAAGCGCGCGTCTTCCAGACTCATGCCGCGGTGCTGAAACTCATCTTCCAGCAGCGCCAGATGCGCTGACACTTCGCGATCCAGCTCGCGGTCCGCGCGGTTAGGGCGAAGCAGATTTTTCAGCTTGGCAAACAAACGTCTCCAGTGCCGCATGGCTGAAATCAGTCTCGCTCATTTTTCACTTGATTGTCAAGTGGAGAAAACCCTACACTATTTCCATGCTCCAAAAACTATTTCTCCTGCTCACCCTCGGGATCGCGTGCGCTTCGGCGCAGTCACGCGTTTTTGAACTCCGGACGTACACCTGCTATGACGGCAAGCTCGAAGCTGTCAAAGCCGATTTCAGGGACCATCACCTGGAAACCTTCAAGCGCCATGGCATCGAAAGCATTGGATATTGGGTTCCGCAGGACCCCGAACTCGCCAAGAATACACTTATTTACCTGTTGGCCCATCCCAGCCGGGCCGCAGCCGAAAAGAATTGGGCCGAATTCCGCAAAGACCCTGAATTCCTAAAAGTCATAGCTGAATCCAAAAAGAATGGCGACATGGTCAAGAAGATCGAGTCAGTGTATCTGGATCCGGCGGATTTTTCAACGATGAAATGATTTAGCGGCGCACAAAGTTTATTTCGAAGATGGTATCTTTGCCGTTTTCGGTCTTAGTCCATTTTTCAGAGAAGTGGGCGCTATCGGTGAAGGTCATGATTACCTGGCGCATGTGCGGCGCGGAACGACTGTGAAGGTTCATCGCGTCGTGGAAGGCGAATACGATCCGGCCCTGGACGCCGGCCAGAGCACCGGTTACGAGACGCACCTGGTGGCCGTCGGGGGTGAGAGCGCAGAAGTGCGTAAGGACAATTCGATCGCCATCCCGCGTGTAAAGGGAGACTTCGTTGTCGGCGGCAGTTCCGAGTGTCTCCTCAATGGCCTTACCATTGGAGACCAGGCGAATGGAATCGCTCATCTTGCCGAATCCGGGCAGGTCTGCGTCCCACTCGCCGGCCAACGCCTTCATCCGCTCAAAGGTATCCGCATTGGACGGAGTGTCCGCGGCGCGGGCGCAGAAGGTCAGAACAGCCAAGAGTATCGCGGTGCGCATTTCAAAACTCTAGCATGGCTGGCGGGGAGACAAGCCGGATGGCTTGTCGCCAGGGTCGGGAGGATCGAGAGCGCTTGAATCACATGACTTGAATCACATGAGAGGATATAGGCATGCGGAAACCGGCAGCGTCAAAACGATACACCGTCCGCGGGCAAAAACGAAGCTTCAATCGGGTGATTGTGGAGGAGCTAACGGAGACGGCCATCGGCGCCAGGCGTAGGCCAGATTTGTCGAATGTGACAGGCGGTTTGGTTCCAGATCCGGCATTTGATGAAATCGTGGTCTCGCAACGTCAAATCGACTCGGAAAAATGGAAGTGAGGCGTGTTTGCGCCCGACTTCAACCGGTTCACCGATTGATTCAAGGGTGATGAACGACCGCCGGCGACGCCCACCACGGGAATAATCAGATCCTGCTCGGAAGGCTTCTATCGAAGGCCACCGTTCGGGTTCTGTTGCCTGGGCGCGAGACCGCTGAGCACTATGCCCGGCTGTTTGTACAGCTCAAGCGTGCGGGCACTCCAATTCCCGATAACGATCTCTGGATCGCCGCGCTCGCGTTGGAGCACGACCTTACGTTGGTTACGCGGGACCAGTATTTCCAGCACATTCCCCAACTGTTGCGCGGTTAGACCGGAAGTACGGAACAGTCGGAACCGTTCGCTCGTATTATGGATGATCGACCAGGAGACGGGCCATGTTCTGCAATCATTGCGGCGGCGAAGTCCAGCCTAATCAACGATTTTGTGCTCAATGCGGTCAGGCGGCTGTGGCCCCCGCGCCTCCGCCGGTGGCGCCATCACCGGCGCTGGGACGGGTGATGCGGCACGTGAAAATGCTGGCAGTGTTCTGGATCGCGCTGTCGGCGTTGAACCTGCTGAAGGCTGGGGGAAGGTTCGTCGGAGCGCGCGTCATTGGCGTGTGGGGGCACAGCTGGTTTGACGATTCCGGCTGGGGATTTCCGGCGGGGGAGATTTTGCCGGCGGTGCTTTCCACTATGGGATTGATTTCGTTGGTGCTGGCTTGCGTTGGCTTCGTGGTGGGATTCGGATTGATGGAGCGGCGGCCATGGGCGCGGACGCTGGCCATCGTGGTGGCCATCATCGCGCTGCTGCATCCGATTTTGGGAACGGTGCTCGGGATTTACACACTGTGGGTGCTGTTGCCGGGGGACGCGGAAGCGGAGTACGGGAAGATCAGCCGGCCGTGAGCATTGTGGGGCGGACCCCCTGGTCCGCGCGGGTCACCCAGGACCCCCTCTTCGAGGCCATCTCTATTTCACTAGCAAGCCGACGTGGGCGTCGGCCGCGGACCAGGGGGTCCGCCCCACTTGTTTGCGGCCGATCATGATGAATAGCGCGCCGTCTACTCCGCCGCGCGCCAGCATGTCGAGTTCGGTCAGGATTCGCGTGGTGCGCGTGCCTCTGCCGTGGGGGACGAACAGCTTTTCGTTGTCGCCGAAAGCGGCTGGACCGATTTTCGGGATGCTGAATAGGAAATCGAATCCGTTCGATTCAAACCAGCCCAGCACTTCGTCATAGGAATGTTTGCTCTCGCACGGATGCTTGTATTGGTCCATGAACCAGGCACGCTTGCGAGCGGAGTTGTATGCGCCGTTCCGCATGTGTCCATCGAAAAGGCTGCTCCAGCCGTCGCCGAACGCGTTAAAAATATGGCGCCGGAAATCCGTGGTCAGACGGCCGATCTTGTTGTACAAGCCGACAATGATGTGTCCGCCGGGCTTCACCAATCGAGAGATGGAAGCGAACGCGCCCACGGGATCGCCGGTGTGATGCAGTACCCCGTTCGAGACAACTAAATCGAAACTTCCGGCGGCGAAGGCCGGGCGGAACAAGTTCATTTGCAGAAAGCCGGCGTTTTCGATGGCGTAGCGGTTCCGGAAATCTTTCGCCAGTCGCAAGGAATTGAGACAGAGGTCGCTGCCAAATACAGTCCGATTCCAGGCCAGCCCCAGAAAATTCGTCAACTGCCCGGTCCCGCATCCCACTTCGAGCACCAGTGAATCCGCGGGGATCTGCTCATCCAACAATCGGGCGAAAACGCCGCGCCGAGCCTTGATCGCCAGGCTGTCGCGCGAATCCAAATCGTCATAGTTGGGAAACGGGTTGGTTTCGTAGAACGCTTTTACGATGTCAGTGACATCGCGCTGGTCGCCGGCGTCGTGCGGGTGAAACAGTCGCGGAATATCTTGTTCGATGGGAAATGTCCGGTTACAGGCCACGCATTGCACGTCGTCGTTGCGCCATGTCAATTGGCCCCCGCAGGCGGGACAGGCGAAAATCTCTCGATGTTCGGCGAAGGTTGAAGTCATACACGCGGCTAAAATTGATTGCGCATGGCATCGGGCGCCGGCCCGGGTGGGGTACGCGGGATCCAGTAAGTCTCCGCGTCAGGATCGAGCCTGAGGCGTAAAGGGTCCTTTCCAAGCAGGCGGAAAATGAGTCCGGCCGGAACAAATACCAAAAAGAACAGCAGCGCTGTGGTGATGGGATTGACTACCTTATGCAGCAGCAGGGCGAGCTTGGCCCACACGCGGCTTATCGGATGCAATAAGCCGGGAGCCAACAATCCGATCACCAGGAAAAGTGCGCTGACTACCATCCAGCGCCACTGGAAGGGCTGGTGGCGGCGCAGCGGCAAAACGGCCAATAGAGAGAAAAAGGCGCTAAATGTTAGGCCCAAGGAGCGATCCGAAAAGCTCTTCGTCTGATGAACCCGGCTCAAATCCTCGTGAATTCTTGTATCCATAAGTTAGTCCGGCGTAAATTTGTTTTCATACTGCTGTTTGAGCGCCGGGCTTTGGTCCTCTTTTCGAAGGAAGCAATTGCCGACGGCCATCACATCGATTTCGGTGCCCATGAAACAACGGAAAGCATCTTCGGGAGTACAAACGATAGGCTCGCCGCGCACGTTGAAGCTGGTATTCACCAGAACGGGGCAGCCGGTGAGTTCATGAAAACGGCGCAGCAGCGCGTGGTAGAGCGGGTTGGTTTGCTCATGAACGGTTTGAATGCGCGCTGAATAATCCACGTGCGTTACGGCGGGGATTTCGCTGCGCGGCACATTCAATTTCGCGATGCCGAACAGCTCTTGCTCTGCGGGAGTCATGCTTTTGCGATGAGGTTCCACAACATCGGCGACTAGAAGCATGTAGGGGCTGTCGCCGTCGAGTTCAAACCACTCGCCCGCGAATTCGCGCAGCACGGAGGGCGCGAACGGCCGGAACGATTCGCGATACTTCACCTTGAGATTCAGCACGGACTGCATGCGCGGAGATCGCGCATCGGCCAGGATAGAGCGCGCGCCCAGTGCGCGGGGGCCGAACTCCATGCGGCCCTGGAACCAACCAAGGGCCTTTTCATCGGTGAGCGCTTCCGCGCAAGCGTCCAGGAGCGCGGAATCGTCCAGCACCTCAAAGCGAGCGCCGGCCGCGGTGAGGCGGCGTGCAATCTCCGGCTGCGGGAAATCCGGGCCAAGGAACGAGCCCTTCATGCGGTCGCAGCAGCCGCTGGCGTGGCGCGGCTGGCCCTGGAACTGATGAAAAGCCGCCAAAGCCGCTCCCAGCGCACCACCCGCATCGCCTGCGGCCGGCTGGATCCAAATCCGCTCGAAAATGCCGTCGCGGAGCACTTTACCGTTGGTCACGCAGTTCAGGGCTACGCCTCCGGCCAAGCACAGATTGCGCATGCCGGTTTCCTGGGCGAGCGATCGCGTCATTCTCAAAACCACTTCGTCCAGCACCTGCTGCACCGATGCGGCCAGATCCATGTGCCGCTGCGTGAGCGGTTCTTCCGGCTTCCGGACAGGACCTTGAAACAAATCGTCGAACTTCCCGTTGGTCATGGTCAGGCCGGTGCAGTAGTTGAAAAAATCCAGGTTCAGCCGGAAAGAGCCATCGGGTTTCAGGTCGATCAGAAAATCGAGAATCCGTTGCGCGTAGCGAGGCTCGCCGTAGGGCGCTAGGCCCATCACTTTGTATTCGCCGGAATTGACCTTGAATCCGGTGTAATATGTAAACGCCGAATACAGCAGCCCCAGTGAATGAGGGAAGTGAATTTCTTTGACGACATCGATTTGATTTCCGCGTCCCAGCGCCACTGAAGTTGTTGCCCATTCGCCCACGCCGTCCATGGTAAGGATCAACGCTTCCTCGAAAGGGGACGGGAAGAACGCGCTGGCGGCGTGGCTCAAATGGTGCTCGGCGAACAATAGCTTGTGTTGCCAATCGAATCCGGGAGCCAGCCGATCGAGCTCATCGTGCAGCAGAGTTTTTTGAAACAGCTTCTCGCGGATCCACAGCGGCATGGCCATTTGGAACGACCGCAGGCCGCGCGGAGCATACGCGATATAAGTTTCGAGCAGGCGTTCGAACTTGAGGAACGGCTTGTCGTAGAAGACAACATAATCGAGATCGGTAAGCTGGACGCCGGCCTTCGAGAGACAGAACTCGGCGGCGTGGGTGGGAAAATGCGAATCGTGCTTTTTGCGG
>Ga0210390_10005578_pt1 | contig 10534 bp, 6 predicted proteins | sample IncBWH11OmetaG_FD_161050 | JGI IMG/M metagenome (GOLD analysis project Ga0210390, IMG submission 161050) | Forest soil microbial communities from Barre Woods Harvard Forest LTER site, Petersham, Massachusetts, United States - Inc-BW-H-11-O ... | reverse complement strand
TCGCCGCAACGGGATTTTCTTCAAAAATTCTTCCTTGTTTCGTTCTATCACGACCTGGGACATGTTCGTAGGAAACCAGCCCGGAGCAATTGAGTTTACCTGAATATTGTGGATACCCCATTTGCAGGCCAGGTCTTTAGTGAAAGCAATGACGCCACCTTTGCTGGCGTGGTAGCCGATGGCTTGAAATTCCGGCGGAGCCCCGTGGATGCCCGCAACCGAAGCGATATTGATGATTTTTCCGCGCCGCTGGGAGGTCATAAACCTTCCGGCGGCTTGCGAGAAAAGAAAAGTGCCGGTCAGATTCGTCTCGATCACTTTGTTCCATTGTTCGAGGCGCATCTCTTCGACGGGCGCGCCCCACGAAGTTCCCGCGTTGTTAATGAGGATATCTATGCGCCCGAATTGAGACATAGCCGCTTCGATGACGGACTGAACCTCGGCGGGATTTTTGACATCGCAGGCTAATGCCAGCGTTTTCACTCCGAGGTTCTGCAATTCGGCGGCAGCCTGCTCGCAACGTTCTTTCTTGCGAGCGCAGAGCACGAGATTGGCGCCCATTTCCGCCAGGCCTTCCGCCATTTGGCGGCCTAGACCAATGGAACCGCCGGTGATGATCGCCGTGCGTCCAGTGAGATCAAAGAGTTGTCGAACATTCATCGTCGATCGCGTGCTTTCCAATACTATCTGACGTTCTGCGGAGACCCATCCGTTGCCTGCCGTGAGTGTATTAATTCGCGCATTGGAAAATACTAGAAGCGGGCGCATACGCCAAGCTCGAAGTCGATTATCGAGCTAACTGGAGCGGATTGCCTGGGGCGGCCAAGCTAATCCGTAGCTAACGCCGGATCTTTGAGCGGATCTCGCACGAAACTTCGCCCGTGGCGCTCCGTACCAAGCAGCAGGAGGACGGCGAGCGTAAGAATCGTCACGACTTCAAAACCGGCGATAGCCCACTGGTACCCCACGCGGTCGCGCAAAGCGTACTCAATGTTATTCGTGGGCGATGCGAACAGAATTCCCAATTGATAGGTAAGCCCAGGCATCAATCCGCGTGCCGCATCCGCGGACATTTCATTCAAGTGCACAGGGATTACGCCCCATGCGCCTTGCACTCCCATTTGCATTACAAACGGAGCGATAACGAGAACAGCCAAACTCCCGCCAAACGCCCACAGAGGAATAATGACCAAACAAAGTCCCATGGCCGCCATCATGCTCTTGCGCCGGCCGGCGACTTGCGAGAGATGCCCGAAGATAATTGCGCCGACGACAGCCCCGATGTTGTAAACAATTGCGATGTTCGCGACCACGGCTGCCGAAAGGTGATGAACTTCCTTCAAGAAATCCGGGTACAAATCCTGCGTGCCGTGCGACATGAACATCATGAAGGTCATAAGCACGACCAGGTAGAGAAAGCGTTTCCAGTCGAGCATCACCGTGCGCAAAACTTGCCCCGTGCTGGTAGCGCGATTTTGCTTCCACGCTTCCGACTCCGGAACCTTCGTGCGGATGTAGAGCGCGAGCAGCGCGGGCAATGCGCCAATCCAGAACATCGGGCGCCATCCCCAAGCCGGCAGAAGAAAACGCGCCGCCAGCGCAGCAAGCAGATAGCCGATCGAATAGCCGCTCTGCAAGATTCCACTGAGGATGCCGCGCCAGCGCACCGGAGCAGCTTCCATCGTGAGTGACGCGCCAACACCCCATTCGCCTCCCATGCCGATGCCGAACAGAGCTCGCATGACGAGAAAAAAAGTGTAGTTCGGCGAAAAACCGCATAAGAGCTCTATTAACGAAAAATAGATGACGTTCGCCATCAGCGGTTTGCGCCGGCCGTAGCGATCTGCTAGCAGGCCGAAAATCACTGCCCCCACAGGGCGCATGGCGAGCGTGGCAAAGGTGGTGAAGATGACGTCCTTTTTGGATACGCCGAATTGACGAGCGAGGACGTCATACAGGAAGACGACGACAAAAAAATCGAAAGCATCGAGTGTCCATCCAAAAAAACCGGCGAGCACGGCGTGACGTGCGTTCGATTTGGAATTAACGGCGGCGTCCGTTATTTGCACTCGATGAGCCTTTGCCAATCTGGAGTTGACGGACTCTCATTGTAGCCAAAGAGTTTCGGTGTTACGCAGGCAACATTTGTCCACGAGTTTCGGCTCCAAAAGGAATCAACAGAAGACCGACGGCAAAGGCCAGTGCGGTGATAGCGACTGGAATTCCGAGAGAGCCGTAGCGCTGCACTCCGCTTCCGACCAGAAATGTGATCGCCGCTCCGCCAAAACGTGCAAAGGACGTGGAAAACGCGAAAGCGCTTGCGCGACACTCCGTGGGATATTGCTCTGGGAGCCAAAGCGTGTAAACCGCAAAATTCGCGCCGCCCAAACCGAGGAAAAACAAGCACACAAAAAACCACGGGAGAGCGGTGGGGCCGAGATAGAAGACTTTGCCAAACGTGAGTGCGATGAACACCATCATCAGCGTAAAGAAAAAGCCGAGCGCGCCACGACGGCCAAGCCGTTCCGCGAGCCAGGGCATTGCCAAGCATCCCAGAATGGTAGCGAACGCCACAAGCATAGTGCTGCGGGAAGCAAGCTGTGCGGCTTGCGGTCCAACGCGGCCCGCGGCTTCCGCAAGCGAAGTTACCGCTGCAGGAACATAGACCGTTCCGGCCCAAAGACCGCTTATCGAAGCGAGCATAAACAGTGAGTTCAAGATGGTGCGGCGACGCAAAGCGGGCGAGAAAAGTGCCGCGAAGGGCCGGTAGATCTGCCAGGACCGTACAACCTCGACCTTTGCGGACCAGCGCGAGGGTTCCGTGACGCCGTGCCGCACCCAAGCCAAGAGAAGCGCCGGCACGCCTCCGACGGCAAACATGGCACGCCAACCGTAGTGGCTGCCGATGGCGTAGTTAGCGATCGCGGCAAGAAATATGCCGACGTAATAGCCCGTGTGCATGTAGCCCGCGCCGGCGCGGCGGCGGCTTTCCGGCCATTCTTCCGCAACAAACGTGCCGCCCATGGCCCACTCGCCGCCGATCCCGATTCCTGCGAGGAGGCGAAGAATCGCCAACTGCCAGACGCTGGTGACGAGAGCGCTGAGAAACGTAAAAATCGAGTACCACACGATGGTCAGCATCAGTGTGCGAACGCGGCCGAACTTGTCGCCCACGGGTCCCCACAAGAATGCGAGTCCCCAGCCAATCAGGAAAAGTGCGAAAAGCAAGCCGCCGTAGTAGCCGATATTGCCTTTGGTTGCGGCGATGCCGGAACGAGGAAGAAGTTCACGAAGCGAAGGCAAAAGAACGAGCGCGTAGATGAATGAATCCATGCCGTCGAGAGTCCATCCACCCCACGCGGCCCAGAACCCGCGTATTTGATTTCCAGTGAGCGCAACGCGGTGAGACGCCGGCGCGCTCGAAGATTCGACTGGCATCGTGGGAGGCACTATACCAAAAAGCGTTAACCGGAAAAGAAAGAAGTGGCGCCTCCAAATCCAATTTCCCTGCCACTGGCGCTGATGTAGACTCTCTGATTCGTTTAGACCACGTTCTACGGAAACCGCTCCCTAATGGGCATTGACGGAGAAGCAAGGAGTCCAAAACTAAGCTCTCAAGGCGTCCGCACCATTCCTTCACTGCGCTGGTGGATTGGCGCACTCCTATTCGCTTCGACCGTCATCAATTATATCGATCGCCAAACGCTTTCCCTGCTCGCACCCTATCTCAAACTGGACTACCACTGGACCAACACAGACTACGCCAATCTGGTGATCGCGTTCCGCGTAGCCTATTCCATCGGACAAACTCTGAACGGCAGACTGATGGATCGCATTGGAACAAAGCGCGGGCTCACGTTTACGGTCCTGTGGTATTCGATTGTTTCTGTCCTCACTCCGCTAGCCAGAGGGCTCTACTCCTTCATGGGATTCCGTTTTTTCCTTGGGCTTGGGGAATCCGGTAACTGGCCCGGCGCAACCAAGGCCGTTTCGGAGTGGTTTCCAAAACACGAGCGCGGCTTGGCTACTGCGCTCTTCGATAGCGGCTCTTCGATTGGCGGAGCTGTAGCGACGTTCATTATCCCCTGGCTGTACTTTCGCTGGGGCCTTCGTCCCGCATTTATCGTTCCTGGCCTGCTAGGATTCTTGTGGCTTATCGTTTGGCGCTGGCTCTATCACCTACCGCAAGACCATCCACGCATAAGTATCGGCGAGCGGCAGATGATCCTGAGCGACCACAAAGAGGATGAGCCACTCTCAATAACACCGCCGCGCTGGCGCGATCTTCTCAAGCTGCCGCAAACTTGGGGAACCATCATTGCTAGGAGCTTCACCGACCCAGTCTGGTTCTTCATCGCCGATTGGTTTCCTATCTATCTCGTCGCCAAAGGGATCGCTCTTAAGAGCGGCTTGATCGCCGTCTGGATTCCTTTCATCGCGGCTGATCTAGGCAATTTTTTCAGCGGCTGGCTTTCCGGTCTTTTGATCAAGCGAGGCTGGTCTGTGGGAAACGCGCGCAAAGCGCTTGTGGTTTTCGGCGGCTGCGGCGTGGCCCTGCTCATTCCCACCATATTTACCGTGAACCTCTACTGGCTTACGCTTCTCTTCGCCCTCGCCACTTTTTCCTACGCATCTTTCACGACCATCGCCAACGTGTTACCTTCTGACCTTTACAAAAACGAATCGGTGGCGACCGTCAGCGGACTGAGCGGGACGGGAGCCGCGCTCGGCACGATCGTCGTTTTTGAATTAGCGGGCCATCTTTCCGATGCGCGTGTTGCGACGGGGACACACTTGTTCGACCCGCTTATGATCATCGCTGGTCTGATTCCGTTCGTCGGGATGATTCTTGTGCTGCTCCTAGTGCGAAATACAAAAGCTACGGATCAAGGCCTCGTCCGGCGGATATGAACTCTACCGCGCATGCTGTTGGCAAGCGGGGTGGCAAGTAGCGAAGCCGAGCAGGAAAGACCGATTGAAACTTGAGGAGGATCGGTGAAGATCACAGACGCAAAGGTATTGATCTCTTCGCCCGGCAGAAATTTCGTCACGCTCAAGGTGTACACCGATCAGGGCATTTACGGCCTCGGTGATGCGACGCTCAATGGCCGCGAGATGGCCGTTGCAGCCTATCTCTCCGAGCATCTAATTCCCTGCCTTATCGGCCGCGATCCCTTTCAATCCGAAGATATTTGGCAATATTTCTATCGCGGTGCCTACTGGCGCCGCGGCCCTGTGACCATGGCTGCCATCGGCGCCATCGACATCGCTCTCTGGGACATCAAGGGCAAAGCTCTCAACACTCCGCTTTACAACCTTCTCGGCGGAAAGAGCCGCAACGGCGTCATGGTCTACGGCCACGCCAACGGCCGCAACATCGAAGAAACCATCGATGAAGTCGCCAAATACGCCGCCATGGGCTACCTCGCCATTCGCGCGCAATCAGGAATTCCCGGCATCGCCTCAACCTACGGCGTCGCAAAAGACAAGCTCTACTACGAGCCAGCGGAAAAAGGTCTTCCTCCCGAGAATCTCTGGTCCACCGAAAAATATCTGCTGCATGTCCCAAAGCTCTTCGAGTCTCTACGCCTCAAGTTTGGCGATGACGTTCATCTCCTGCACGACGCGCATCACCGCCTCACCCCGATCGAAGCGGCCCGCCTAGGCAAGAGCCTTGAGCCGTATCACCTCTTCTGGCTCGAAGATGCCGTTACCGCAGAGCTCCAGGAAGGCTTTCGCATTGTTCGCCAACATACCACCACGCCACTTGCTCTAGGTGAAGTCTTCAATACGATTTGGGACGCCAAGACCGTCATCACCGAGCAATTGATCGACTACATTCGAATGGCCACCGTCCACAGCGGCGGCATCACTCACCTCAAAAAAGTCGCGTCCCTCGCGGAGATGTATCACGTCCTCACCGGCTGCCATGGCGCCACGGATCTGTCGCCCGTGTCTCTGGCTGCTACGCTTCATTTCGATATCTCCGTCAATAATTTTGGAATCCAGGAATATATGCTCCACACGAAGGAAACCGACGAAGTTTTTCCGCACTCGTATTCTTTCAACGACGGCTTCCTTCATCCCGGAGACGCCCCCGGTTTGGGCGTCGACTACAACGAGAAGCTTGCGGCGATGTTTCCTTATGAGCGCGCCTATTTGCCAATAAACAGAAAGTTGGACGGCACGATGTTCGACTGGTAGTGCGAAGGAAATGGCGCAGCAGCGGCGCCACACGCGATGATCGGAGAAGGAATCTTAACTCGGAGAAATAAATCATGGGATACGGCAAGCTCGATCTGACAGGCAAATCAGCAGTTGTCATCGGCGGCACCTCCGGCATCGGCCGAGCGATCGCGCTCGGCCTGGCCGAAGCCGGCGCCGACGTTGCGCCGACGTCGCGGCGCCTCGACCAAGTCGAATCCACGGCACGCGAAATCGAAGCGCTAGGTCGCCGCTCCCTTCGCGCCACTTCGGACGTCACCGACCGCGCCTCGCTACAAGGAGTGCTCAACGCGGCCGTGAAGGACTTCGGCAAAGTCGATATCCTCGTGAACTCCGCCGGGCGGACGAAGAAGGCCCCCACCATCGATTTCTCCGAAAAAGACTGGAACGACATTCTCGAAACAAATCTCACCGGCATTCTGCGCACCTGCCAGATTTTCGGCCCGCACATGATAGAACGTCGATACGGAAGAATCATCAACATCGCCTCCATTGGCTCTTTTCTTGGCATGCTCCAGGTAGCCGCCTACTCCGCCAGCAAAGCCGCGGTCGCTTCGCTGACGCAGTCGCTGGCCATTGAATGGGCGCCGCACGGCATCTGCGTGAACGCCATCGCCCCCGGCGTCTTCCGCACCGCGCTGAATGAAAAGCTGCTCGACGGCACGCCGCGCGGCAACGAATGGCTCATGCGCACACCCATGAAACGCTTTGGGAAAGTTGAGGAGCTCGCCGGAGCCGCCGTCTACCTCGCATCGGACGCGGCCAGTTACACCACGGGATCCGTGCTCATCGTGGATGGCGGCATACTCGCCAGCGGCGTAAACCAATGAACCAGTTTTACGAAGTGATTGAAAGAAAAGAGCTTAGAAATTTCTAGGGCCAACGGCGAGAGTTAAACTCGTGGAATTCCAGGATTCGAAAGTGAACTATCACGAACGCGCCTGGTCGCTAGAAAGCAAGTCCGGCAGAAAACTCAGGCGCCGTGAATCTATCGGACGGTCACATCAGCGACTTCAGGGCTAGTACTCCACTTTACCGGTAACCGCGTTTACCAGGCACAACCCTACCCGGGATTCCCGCATACAAGTCGGGGAACCGGAAAAGTGTCTGCTGGGACCACGACCTGGCAGTGCCCAACGCAACGTGGCTGAAAGCCCTAGTTTGCTTGTGCCCGCGTCTCGTTGAGTTTAAGCGAATTGCGGAGGCACCTGCGTAGCTTTGAGCGCGTGCTTCTGATCCAGCTGATGAAACGCCTTCCCTTGCTGCGTCACCACTTTAAAGTAGCGCGGGGCGACAAAGCGCGTCACCGGGATGCTGGCGCCTCTTGTCGCTTGACCTGGCTTGGGAATGGGACGTAAGTTTTCGGATGCCACGGAGGCTCCATACAGTCGACTGTCAGGACAAATGGCAGTTGAGCCGCACGCCGCTAATTAGGAAGGCTGGGGCAATTGGTCCGGTGGGAGGGAACACAAAGCAAAGCAAGCGCAATTCACCCGATTCGAGCAACGATAAAAGATCGCGCCAAGTGGGCCAAGTTTCTGGGTCTTCGCTCTACTTGCATGCACGGAATCGGGCCTCAACTATAGCTCGTTTTGGCATTGTGGCCGGGTGACCAAGTTCAGGCTCTAGTCAGGAGGATTCATCATGACCACTCGAAGCGGTTATCGGGAGCGGGCATTCGTGCGCCTGACGTGTTTACTTGTGGCGTTGTTCGTATCAGGCACTCTCCTGTTGGAACTCACCCCTAGCGTTTCACCGGAGCCTCGTAACCGACTAATAGGTCGCTCGATCCAAAATACTTACGTTCGCAATGCGGGAAGAAATCCACGCGGTATTCAGCAGGCAATGCTGGAGGCACGGCAAAGAATCATGGCCGAGTATAGTACACTCCCGCTCGTTTTCGAGCCGAATCGAGGACAAGCGAGAGACGCCAGTGACTTCCTGGCCCGGGGGCGCGGATACGCAATTGCGCTAAATGCGCAGCAGGTCACACTGTTATTGGGAGAATCGCGTGTCCGCATTGAACCGCATCTTAATCAAAGACATTCCCGCCTGATCGAAAGCAAGACGGTCTCGACCCAAGGCGCCAGTGTAGCAATCAAGCTCGTTGGGTCTAGAGAGGCCGGGCCAGCGCTTGCCCTTGAGGAACTTCCTGGCAAAAGCAGCTACTTCATCGGCGACGATCCGAAAAAGTGGATCTCGAATGTTCCTCACTACTCTCGCATACAGTACGGCCATGTCTACTCTGGTATAGATCTCGTTTACTTCGGCAATGGGCAACAACTCGAAACCGACTTCATCGTAGCACCAGGAGCGAATCCTAAGAACATTAGATTGGCGGTTTGCGGAACTCAATCACTCGAACGCAGCAATGACGGTGACCTTATTGTTCACATGAACAATGGAGAGATTCGATTCGGCAAACCAGTTGCTTATCAATTCATCAACGATCTCAAAACTGAGGTCGCGAGCAGCTACCGACTAATTGGGCGGGACCAGTTCGCTTTCCAAGTACCAACCTACGATGCCACCAAACCGCTCATCATCGATCCTGTGTTGACGTACTCTACCTATCTAGGTGGGAGCGCCGGTGAAAATGGTTCGGATTTCGGCACCAGTATAGCGGTCGATTCCGCCGGCAACGCGTACGTGACGGGCTTCACGGTGACAACTGATTTTCCTACCCTAAACCCGGTGCAAAGTACCAATCAAGGGGCACTAGACGCTTTTGTGACGAAGCTGGATCCGACGGGGACCGGTCTGGTTTACTCCACATATTTGGGCGGGCAAGGCGACGATTTCGGCCGTGGCATCGCTGTGGATGCTGGTGGCAATGCGTATGTGACCGGAATGACGCTTTCTCAGAACTTTCCGACGACGGCGGGTTCCTTTAGCACCACTTGCACGTCGACCGACCAGAACGGTATTGTGCGAGCCGATGTCTTCGTGACGAAACTCAGCGCATCGGGCTCCGCGCTGTTGTATTCCACCTGCGTCGGCGGCAGCGCAGACGACGAAGGCTTTGCCATCGCGGTAGACGCCCAAGGCAATGCTCACATAGCGGGAGGAACCAGCTCAACGGACTTTCCGGTCACGAGCGGGGCTGTGCAAACCACTTTTGGCGGCGGCGATATTTCTTCTCCGGGTGCGTTCCAAGATGCATTTGTGACTGAATTGAACGCATCGGGCTCTGCGCTTCTGTACTCTACCTATTTGGGCGGATGCGGCAACGATCAGGCTAATGGTATTGCTTTGGACTCTTCCGGAAACACCTACGTGACGGGCGAAACAAGGTCGACAACGTGTCTCTCGGCCAACTTTCCAACCACTCCGGGATCTTTTCAACCCAAAAGTACTGAGATGGGCCCGTATGGCGATGCGTTCGTAACGAAACTTAACCCGAGTGGTTCAGCTCTAGTGTATTCCACTTTCCTAAGTGGCAACCTCGAAGATTCGGGGAACGGCATCTCGGTCGACTCGACGGGGCACGCCTATGTGGCGGGGAGCACCCAGTCCGCAACGTTCCCGTCAACGCCGGGTGCCTTTCAGAGCCAAGATCCGGACCCAATCGGCACAAAAGGATTTATCACTAAACTATCCGTTGACGGCTCGGCACTTAATTATTCAACTTTCCTGGGCGGTGAATACTCGGACAGTGCGTCAAGTATTGCCTTAGACTTCTTGGACAATTCATATGTCACAGGCACGACGTATTCCGGCAATTTTCCCTTTGTGAATCCTCTTCCTCAACCCTGCGTTACCACTCCTACAGGGGAGGGCAAGGTTTTCATCGCGAAATTGAACGGCGCAGGCTCAGCACTCTCTTACTCAGTTTGTGTAGGGGCCCACGGAGACTCGGGGAGTGGCATCGCTGTTGATGCAAGCGGCGGCGCTTACGTAATCGGTTCGACGTTCAGTTCCAATTTCGTCACCACTCCCGGTGCTTTCCAATCGACGTTACATGGTACCAGCGACGCGTTCATCTTGAAACTCACAGAGACTACGTTGCTCAGCACCAGCAGTATTAACTTCGGCACTCAGACACTCGGGGTCACGAGCAGTGCGCAAGACGCTACTGTCACAAACGGGGGTACGACGGCGATTACTATCAACACAATCGGCCTGTCAGGTCCAAACGCTGCGGATTTCCAATTAGCCGCTGATACCTGTACGGGACAAGTCCTCGCGGCAAGCAGTAGCTGCAACATCGGGGTGACGTTCACACCTGCTGCGACCGGGAGCCGAAGCGGCGCCGTAGCGATCGCCGGCTCCGCCCCGGACAGCCCCGTGAGTGTTGCTCTCGGCGGTA
>Ga0210390_10005575_pt1 | contig 10535 bp, 8 predicted proteins | sample IncBWH11OmetaG_FD_161050 | JGI IMG/M metagenome (GOLD analysis project Ga0210390, IMG submission 161050) | Forest soil microbial communities from Barre Woods Harvard Forest LTER site, Petersham, Massachusetts, United States - Inc-BW-H-11-O ... | reverse complement strand
TCCCGACACCACGCCCGCCAACAACGCGGCGATCAGCGTAAACCACAATACTCGGCCATTGATGCCCAGCCGCTCCCAACCGGGCAGATAGCGTTGCACTTCCGTTGGAAGGGACGAGCGCATTATGTACAGGCCCCAAAATGCCAACAGCAAGCCCAACAGCGCACCCAGCAAGCCCAGCAATGCGCTTTCACCAAGGAATTGCCGCAGCAATCGAAATCTGCTGGCGCCCAGCGCGGACCGGATGGCCATCTCTTTGGAGCGCAGCGAGACACGCGCAAATTGGAGATTGGCGACATTCGAGCAAGCGATTAACAAAACAAATGCGACGGAACCCATCAGCATGATAAGGAAATCCTTGACCAGGTTTCCGGAAACATATTCCCGCAACAACTCCACCCGTACGCTGCGATGAAAATGCGATTCCGGATCCAGCTCGGCGATTCTCTCGGCCAGCGCCGCCAACTCCGCATCCGCCTGCTCCACGGAAACGCCGACGCGCAGCCGGCCCACCACGGCCAGCGACTTTACCGATCGCTGGCCACGTTCCTTTGCATCCATGGCCAGCGGGACCCATAGATCCACGCCCGGCGGATAGCGAAAATCCTTGGGCATGACGCCAACTACACGATAGCCCTGGCCCTCCAGCTGAATGGTGCGATTGAGAATGTGGGGATCGGATGCGAAGCGGCCGGTCCACAGAGTGTAACCGAGGATCACCACGCGGTCTTGCCCAGGAGTGTCCTCGCCTTCCAGGAAAATCCTTCCTTGCGCCGGCCGCGCGCCGAGAGCCTTGAAAAAGCTGACCGAGGCGCGCGCACTCTCCACCCGCTCCGGTTCGCCGTCGCCGGTTAGGTTCAAATTGGCTGGCACCCCGGCGCCCAGATTATCGATGGTGCGAGTCTGCCGCTGGAAATCGAGGAAATCGGCGGGCGACAAGGGGTCGAAGGATTTGCGGTTGCCTTTGTCGGTGCCGATGACGGTCACCACGCGTTCCAGATCGGGAAGCTCCAGCGGACGATAAAGCAAAACGTCGGCCAGGCTGAAGATAGCCGTGTTGGCCCCGATTCCGAGCCCCAGGGCCAGCACGGCCACGGCAGTGAATCCGGGACTCTTGGCGATCATGCGCGCCGCGTAGCGAAGATTTTTCAGGAGCAATGTAATTCAAGTGTCTCACGCGGTCACGCGCCATCGAACGCATATCACACCATACAACCGCCGAACGCGCACGAACAACAACCGAACGCAAACCGAGCCGCGACCGCAAGGAAGCGCTACCACGTCCGCGGCAATCTTGCCATCTCGTTACTCCGTTGAAGACGCGGGCCTAAATCGCGGGCCTTGAGCGATTCGCTGCTTCGCCTGTCCCCTTGCTGACGCGCGGGGCTACAGTTCAGCGTCTTCATCACCTTGGTGGGCCAGCAGGCCCATGGCCGCTCCTTCGCGGTCGGGGCTCGGTTTTTTTTGCATTCGTCGGTTTTGCGCGTTCCAATGTTACGATGCATTCAGGATGTCGTATGACCCCCGCGAGGACATCGCGCAGCGCTTCGCCGAAATACATCCGCCGCTCCATCCCCAGGCCGCGCTCGTGGAAGCCAGCCGCTGCCTCTATTGTTTCGACGCACCTTGCTCCGCGGCGTGTCCTACCCATATCGACGTTCCCCGTTTCATCAAGAAAATAGCCACCGGAAATCTGCGCGGCTCCGCGCTCGGTATTCTCGACGCGAACATTTTGGGCGCAAGCTGTTCCCGCGTCTGTCCCGTAGATGTTTTGTGCGAAGGCGCCTGCGTTTTGCATCATTACAACCAGCAGCCAATCGAAATCGGCCGCCTGCAACGTCATGCCATGGATCATTTCTATAGCCATGGCGCGAAGTTGCCTTGGCCCGCCTTGGAAGGGAAGGCAAGAGTGGCATGTATCGGCGCAGGTCCCGCTTCGCTTGCTTGCGCAGCGGAGTTGCGAAGGCGTGGCTATAGCGTGACCATCTTCGAGAGCCGCGCCCTGCCCGGCGGGTTGAATACCTACGGTGTGGCGGAATACAAACTGCGGCCTTCCGACAGCCTGCGCGAAGTGGAACTGATCAAATCGCTGGGAGTGGAATTCCGCTTCGGCGTTCGTGTGGGCGCGGAGATCACGGTGGAGCGACTGGAGAAGACTTACGCCGCCGTCTTCCTGGCCGTCGGCTTAGGGCCTTCCGAACCGCTTGGGCTTCCCGGGGAGGAACTGAGCAATGTTGTGGACGCGCTCACATTCATCGCCGATTACAAAACTGCGCAGACCGTTTCAATAGGCCGCAAAGTGGCCGTGATCGGCGGTGGTAACACCGCCATCGACGCCGCGAACGCCGCCCTGCGGTTGGGTGCAGAGGAAGTCTACCTGGTTTACCGGCGCAGCGAGCGCGAGATGCCCGCGTTTGAGTTCGAATACGAAAATGCCAAGCTGGAAGGCGTACGGTTTCGTTTTCAGACGCAGCCGGTTGCTATCCAGCCGAGCGGCTTGGAGTGCGTGCGCATGGAATTGGGCGCTCCCGATCAATCCGGACGCCGCAAACCGGAGCCCGTGCCTGAATCGAATTTTGTCATCGAGTGCGACATGGTGATTCTGGCCGTCGGGCAGTCACGTTTGCTCGATTTTCTTTCCGCATGCCGGGGAGTGGAACTGCGGGACGGAAATGTAGTTGTGGATCCCGAGACCGGCCGGACCTCGAATCCTCGCTATTACGCCGGCGGCGATTGCGTAAACGGCGGCCGTGAAGTGGTGGACGCGGTGGCCGAAGGAAAACGCGCCGGAGCAGCAATAGCGCAATGGCTGGATGTATAGTAGGGCGGACCCCCGGGTCCGCAGCCGACGCCCACGTCGGCTTTCTCCGGGAGAGGACGTTCGGAACAGCATGGCTGACCTGACCACTATATTCGCCGGCGCCATTCGTTGCCCAAACCCATTCTGGCTAGCCTCCGGACCACCCGCCAATTGCGGCGACCAGGTGATGCGCGCCTTCGACGCCGGATGGGGTGGCGCAGTCTGGAAGACGCTGGGCGATCCCATTGTCAACGTCTCCTCGCGCTACTCGTCGGTGGATTGGAACCGCCAGCGCATGATGGGACTCAACAACATTGAACTGATTACGGACCGCCCGCTCCACGTCAACCTGCGCGAGATCAGCGAAGTAAAGAAGCGGTATCCGGCACACGCCGTAATTGCTTCGCTCATGGTGGAATCAAAACCGGAAGCCTGGCGCACCATCGTGAAACAGGCCGAAGACGCCGGCGCCGACGGTTTGGAACTTAATTTCGGATGCCCCCACGGAATGAGCGAGCGCGGCATGGGCAGCGCGGTTGGCCAAGTACCCGAGTACACGGAACTAATCACAAGCTGGGTAAAGGAAGTCGCGCGCACTCCTGTGCTGGTCAAGCTCACTCCTAACATCTCCGACATCCGCATGGTTGCGCGCGCGGCTAAGCATGGTGGCGCCGACGGCCTTTCGGCCATCAATACCATCAACTCCATCACCGGCATCGATCTCGACACTCTCATTCCGCGTCCAGATGTCGGCGGCCAATCCTCGCATGGCGGCTATTGTGGCCCGGCCGTGAAACCCATCGCGCTCCACCTAATTCAGCAAATCGCGTCGGACGAAGCATCGCGGCTACCCATCTCCGGCATCGGTGGGATCTCCGGCTGGGAGGAAGCCGCGGAATTTATCCTGATGGGCGCGGGCACCGTGCAGGTTTGCACCGCCGCCATGCACTACGGGTTTCGCATCGTCGAGGACATGATCGACGGTTTGAGCAATTGGATGGATGAGAAAAGCTTCCGCACCATCGACGATTTCCGCGGATTGAGCCTTCCAAAAGTAGTGGAGTGGAAAAATCTCGATCTGAATTACAAGATCATCGCGCGTATTCATCCGGAGAAATGCATCGGCTGCGATCTTTGTTATACGGCCTGCTGGGACGGCGCCCATCAGTGCATTCATCTGGACCGCGTAACGGGCGCGAACGGCCACGGCCATCGCACGCCGGCTGAGATAGAAGCCGAGAGCAGCCGCCGCATCGCAACCACGCCCATCGCCAAGCTCGACGGAGTCGCCTTCAATAATAGTTCCACCCCGTTGGCCCGGATTCCACGTGTTGATGAAGACGAATGCGTCGGCTGCAACCTGTGCGCGCTGGTTTGCCCGGTGGACGGTTGTATCACCATGGATCGCGTCGACACCGGCCGGCCATTCGAATCCTGGGAGCAGCGCACCGCGACACTATGAGCATATTGATTCGAAACGGCACCGTAGTTACGGCCGAATCCACATTTCCGGCCGACATCCTCGTCGACGGCGAAAAGATAAAAGAGGTCCGTCAGGGCATTCCACTGAACGCCGGCGATCGGGTGCTGGATGCTACCGGGCTGCTGCTGCTTCCCGGCGGCATCGACGCTCACACCCATCTGGACATGCCCTTCGGCGGCACAACGTCGAGTGACGATTTCGAAACCGGTACGCGAGCCGCGGCATACGGTGGAACAACAACCATCGTGGACTTCGCCATCCAGGCGCGCGGCACACGGATGCGCGACGCTCTGGACACCTGGTGGAAGAAAGCGGAACGGAAAGCGTGCATCGATTACGGGCTGCACATGATCGTAACGGACTTAGGCGGGGCGGGCCTGGAAGACATGGACGACATGGTGCGTGAGGGCGTGGCCAGCTTCAAGCTGTTCATGGCTTATCCGGATGTTTTGATGGTGGACGACGCCACCATTTTCCGTGCCCTATCGCAGACTGCGAAAAACGGCGCGCTCATCTGCATGCATGCCGAAAATGGCGGAGTGATCGACGTGATTGTGCAGCGCGCCTTGGCCGACGGAAAAACCGCGCCCATCTATCACGCTTTGACTCGCCCCACTACGGCCGAAGCAGAAGCAGTGCACCGGGCCATCGCCTTAGCGGAGATCGCCGGTGCTCCGGTGTACATCGTGCATCTGTCTTCCGAAGATGCGCTGAACGAAGTGCGCGAAGCGCGCGATCGCGGATTGCCGGCCTTCGCCGAAACCTGCCCGCAATATCTTCTGCTCTCCATTGAAGAACTCGAGCGGCCAGATTTCGAGGGCGCGAAATACGTGTTTACGCCGCCGCTGCGCGAAAAAAAGCACCTGGGCAAACTCTGGGACGGGCTCAAGCAAGACCATCTGCAGGTGGTTTCCACCGATCATTGTCCCTTTTGCTTCGAGGATCAAAAGGTGCTCGGCAAAGGCGACTTCACCAAAATCCCCAACGGCGGCCCAGGCATCGAGAACCGGCTGCAGTTGATCCACCATCACGGCGTGAATCAGGGAAAGCTGACCATAAACCGCTTCGTGGAACTGGTTTCCACCACGCCCGCGCGCATTTTCGGAATGTATCCGAGGAAAGGCGTGCTGGCGCCCGCGAGCGACGCCGATATCGTGTTCTGGGACCCCACAGCCGACTACACCATCAGCGCCAAAACGCATCACATGCGCGTCGACTATTCCATGTTCGAAGGCTTCCGTGTGAAGGGCAACGTGCGAACGGTAATGTCACGCGGCGAGGTGATCGTGGATAACGGTCAGTTCTTAGGAAAGACCGGCCGCGGCCAATATCTAAGGAGGCAGGCACGCGGCGGCGCCTGGGCGTAATGGCAAAGCTGCTTGGCAGTCGAAAGCGCCTGCCCCACATGATGCAAGTAGTTGAGTGCCAAAGTGGGCAGGCGCTTCCGCCTGCCAGCTCCGGCCTTAACTCAACGTCTGCAAACGGTCAAAACTCCGGATCGCCGTCGTCTCGTCTTCGAATGTCTGCAACACGGAATCGATCTTAGTCACGTTCAGCACCTGCTTCACCGAAGCGTCCGGATGCAGCAGCTTCAAAGCGCCCGAGTTCTTGACGGCGTGACAATAACAGTTCATGAGCACGCCCAAGCCCGTGCTGTCGATCCGGCTGACTTTGCTCAGATCGATCAGGACCTTAGTATCTTTTTCCACGCGAATGGCTTTGGTAAGTTCGGTCAATTCCAGCGACGACGCCAGCAGTTGGCTGGTCTCGGTGAAGCGAAGCACCGTAACGTCATTTACCTGTCTGCGTTCAATAATAGGTTCGGCCAGCCCGCGAATCAACAATTCAGTCGCGCGCATCTCCTCATAGCATTCCCTGCATTCCAGGTAATGGCTCTCCAGCGCTTCCACCAGGTCCGGGCTCAGGCGGCGGTAAAGATACTTGGTGACCAGTTGTTCCCGGTAAACCACGTCGCTATGGAAATCCAGCTCCATATCACTAAGTGACCTCAGAGGCCCCGATGTTTCGTTTGCTCCAAATAAATATTGCGAAATCTTTCCTTAGCCCTGCACAGCACCACGCGGAAGTTCTCGTCGGTCATGCCGGTGACCTTCAGAATCTCTTCCTTTGATTTTTCTTCAAGATAGTAGGCCCGCAGGATCCGGCGATCCCGCAGGGAGAGTTGTTCCAGGCCGCTCGCGATCGCGTCGCGCATCTCGAATAGATCCGCGTCCTGCAATCTTTTTCCCGCCGGTTCGGGAACGATCTCGGGCATCGGTTCGTCCCGGCGCGCCCGGCGCCGGTATTCGGAAATTACATTACGGCAGATACCGTTCAGGAATGCGCCCGGCGCAGCTGTATTCCGAACCTTATCGTCTTTGGCAGCTACGAAAAAGCGTATTAAAGTTTCCTGAACGATGTCATCGACATCCGGGCACAGAAAGCCTACCTCATAGCAAACCTTGAAGCGTACCCTGGGCCGAAGCTGTTCTATATCCTCGTCAGAAAACTGCATGCCAGCCGGAGCAAGATTGTAACATGCCTTTCTGTGGGTTTGCGGGCTCGTAGCTTGTCTTCTGCAAATGTCTTCTGTAAGATGAGGAGCCATCCACGGTCGCCAAACATGATGAACATCGAAGCCACCCAATTTGAAAAAGCGATTCTGCTGAAGGTCAGCGGCCGAATGGACGCCGAGAACGCGGTCGAATTCGACAAGGCCTGCGATTTGTGGATTTCCCAGGGCGGCAAACATCTGATTGCCGACCTGTCGGATTTGCAGTACGTCAGCAGTATGGGGCTACGTTCGTTCCTGGCGGCGGCCCAACGACTAAAATCCGTGTCCGGGTCACTGATGCTATGCGGATTAAAGGGTCTGCCGCGCCAAGTCTTTGAAATGACTAAACTTGATACCCTGTTTCGCATTTACGAAACGGCTGAACAGGCACTCGCCACGCTCTGATGGACCGCTCGTTTGAACGGCTCACGCTCCCGGCCAGGGTGGAATCCGTACGCGTGTTCCATCAATTCGTCCGCAGCGGAGCGGAGGCGGTTGGCTTGGGCTCCGCCGATATGAATAAGCTGGACCTCGTTCTGGAAGAGATTTTAGTAAACATTGCGCGGTACGCTTACGAGGGTGGCTCCGGAGATGTCCAGGTGGCTTATTCCACGGAACCTGGTTCGCTCCTGGTGGAGGTTACCGATGGAGGCCGCAGTTTTAACCCTTTGGATTCAGCCCCACCCGACCTGGCCCTGGGATTGGCCGACCGGCCAATTGGCGGCCTGGGAGTCCTTTTAGTCAGGCAAATCGTTGGATCGCTTAGTTATCGCCGCCAGGACGGCCAAAACACGCTCTCCTTCCGGTTTCCAGGCCCTGGACCTATTAGTACTTGAAAAAGCTTTTTTTTGATACTTGCAACATCTACCATAGTTGCGTCACTCTATAACAACCGACCCGTTAGGGCGTAAAGGAGAAAAAGGCAGATGACAACGTTTCGGAAGCTGAGGTTCCCCATCCTGATTGGAAGCGGCATCCTTGCCGCGGCAGGGCTGATTTATTTTGCGAACGGTCGCATAAATTCCGACAAGACTCAGGGCGCCATCGGCAAGCGCGATGTTTACCGCGATGGCCAGGTTGACGCCGCCACCGTGGGTGCAACTCCCGGCGCCGCTCCGGTAGCCATGCAAGCCATACTGGACAGCAAGGAGTTCAAGTCCCTGGCCAAGAACCAGGCGTTCCAGGAACTAATGGCCAGCCACGAATTCCAGGCCGTGGCGCGAGATCAAGCCTTCGTGAACCTGCTCTCTAACTCGGATTTTCGGCAGATGGCGCAAAATACCGCGTTTGCGCAATTGATGCAGCATTCGGAATTCCGCCAGGAGTTGGGGAAACAGGCTCTGGGTAAGTTCGACATGAGCTTCGCGTCCATCAGGCAGGATGCCAACTTCCAAGTGCTGGAGCGCAACCAGGCATTTGTCAACCTGACGCAAAATATGTACTTCAGGTCCATCGCGCGGAGCGAAGCCTTCGCGAACCTGATGGTGCGATCATCTTTCCAAGCAATGATGAGGACCGACGCTTTTCAAGGCCTCATTTTGCGGTCGGAGTTCCAAAACGCTCTCCTGAGCGGCAGCTCCGCCAACTTGGTACTTCAACACGCCCCGACCGGCGGCGGCAATCATTGAGCAGGGTTACAAAACGTTTTAGAATTCCCGGAGTCCCGCGTTCGATAGCGGGACTCCTTCTTTTATTGGCGCCTTGCTTCGCGGCTCACCCGCGCATCTACATCCAATCCTCGGAACACATCGAAGTTCTGTATTACAGCCCCTCCCACGAATACCTGGTCAACCATCTCATTCGCTCCTATGAAAACGCGCTGAACTTCGAGCGCAATCTGTTCCACTTCACGCCATCCCGCAAAGTGAGCGTCCTGATCGAAGATTTTGGCGACTATGGCCATGGCGCTGCTGGAACCGTACCCTCGAACTTCATCAGCGTGGGTATAGCTCCGTTCAGTTACACTTACGAAACTTTGCCAGCCAACGAGCGCATGACCTGGATCATGAATCATGAGTCCATCCATATTGTCATGGGCGATAATGCCAACGGCATCGACCGCCGTTTTCGGTCTCTCTTTTTTGGAAAAGTAGCGCCCACCGATGAAGAACCCGTCTCAATGCTGTACAGCTCCTTGACCAGCCCCAGGCATTATTCCACCCGCTGGTTTCACGAAGGCATCGCAGCGTTCATGGAAACGTGGATGTCGGGCGGCTTGGGGCGCGCCATGGGCGGCTACGACGAAATGGTGTTCCGCGCCATGGTTCGGGACAATGCTCGCATCTACGACGTGGTCGGCCTGGAATCCGAAGGGACGGCCGCCGATTTTCAGTCCGGCGCCAATTCCTATCTCTACGGAACGCGCTTCATGACCTGGCTGTGCTACACCTATGGTCCCGGCAAACTGCTGGAATGGGTCACGCGGGGCGAAAACACCAAACGTTATTTCGGTTCTCGCTTCGCTCAAGTCTACGGAATGGGCATGGCGGAAGCGTGGAAAAAGTGGATCGCCGGCGAACGAACCTGGCAGGAGGCCAATCTCAAAGAGATTCGCAAGTATCCGGTCACCCAACCACAGCGGCTCTCGTCGAAATCGCTGGGGTCTGTCTCGCGCGCTTATTACGACTCCAAACTGAACGTGATATACGCCGGCATTCGATATCCGGCGCATATGGCGAGTGTCGCCGCGGTCCATCTGGATACAGGAAACATCGAAGAGCTGAAAGATATCAAGGGGCCGGCGCTTTACTATGTGACATCTTTGGCCTGGGATGACCGTAACAGAAAACTGTATTACACCACCGATAATAACGACTGGCGCGATCTAATGGTGTATGACATTGATACCCACCGCTCCCAGCGTCTGCTGAAGGATTTCCGCACCGGAGATTTGGCTTTCGATTCCCAGGACAACTCACTGTGGGGTGTCCGTCACGAGAACGGCTTGTCCACGCTGGTAGAGATCCCCTCGCCTTATAGCGAATTCAAAACCCGGCATGAATTCGACTACGGCATCGACATCTTCGACATCGATGTTTCGCCCGACGGGAAATACCTCACCGGCGCCATCACCGATCTGAGTGGGCGTCAGAAGCTGGTCCGCTTCCAAATCGACCAATTGCGCAAAGGTGAAGCTACCTTCGAAGTCCTCTATGACTTCGAATACAATACGCCGGGGAATTTCGTGTTTTCCGCGGACGGGCGCTATATGTACGGCTCGTCCTACTATACCGGCGCGTCTAACCTTTTCCGCTACGATTTTGAGACCAAGAAGATGGAGCCGATCAGCAATGCCGAAACCGGCCTGTTCCGGCCTCTGCCTCTTCCGGACGGATCTGTGATTGCTTTCGAATACACCAGCAAGGGATTCGTGCCGGGGCGAGTTCCCACCAAGCCGCTGGAAGATGTCAGCGCGGTAGAGTATTTTGGGATGGCTACGCTCAAGAAATATCCGGAGCTGAAGACCTGGAAACTACCGCCGCCGTCGACCATCAGCTCCGAGAATCTCATTACGCGGGCGGGCGAATACAAGCCATTGCAGAACGTGCAGTTGATTTCGGCTTATCCCATCGTCCAAGGCTTCGAAAATACAGTCGCGGCCGGAATGCGAGCTGAATTTTCAGATCGGCTGCGCTTGGCCGGGGTCAATGTGGATGCCAGCTATTCACCCGATCCGAATCTCGCCGCTGGAGCCCGCG
>Ga0210390_10005573_pt1 | contig 10536 bp, 7 predicted proteins | sample IncBWH11OmetaG_FD_161050 | JGI IMG/M metagenome (GOLD analysis project Ga0210390, IMG submission 161050) | Forest soil microbial communities from Barre Woods Harvard Forest LTER site, Petersham, Massachusetts, United States - Inc-BW-H-11-O ... | reverse complement strand
GACCCGGGTCTACGCCAAGGACGCGCCGCCCGCGGTCGACGCGCTGGACCTGGACATCAAGGACGGGGAGTTCATGGTCCTGGTCGGCCCGTCCGGGTCCGGGAAGACCACCGCGCTGCGGATGCTGGCCGGGCTGGAGCCGCTGGACGGCGGCCGCATCGAGATCGGCGAGAAGGACGTGACCTGGGTACAGCCCAAGGACCGCGACATCGCGATGGTGTTCCAGAACTACGCCCTTTACCCGAGCAAGACGGTCGCGGAGAACATGGGCTTCGCGCTGAAGATGCAGCACGTCCCGAAGGACGAGCGGGCCCGCCGGGTCCTGGAGGCGGCCAAGCTGCTTGACCTGGACGAGAAGCTGCTGGACCGCAAGCCCAAGGCCCTGTCCGGCGGGCAGCGGCAGCGCGTGGCCATGGGCCGCGCCATCGTCCGCGAGCCCCGGGTGTTCTTGATGGACGAGCCGCTGTCCAACCTGGACGCCAAGCTACGGGTGCAGACCCGCAGCCAGATCGCCGAACTGCAGCGCCGCCTGGGCGTTACGACGGTCTACGTCACCCACGACCAGGTGGAGGCGATGACCATGGGACACCGGGTGGCGGTGCTGAGCGGCGGCAAGCTGCAGCAGTGCGACACCCCGCGCCAGCTGTACGACAACCCGGTGAACCAGTTCGTGGCCGGGTTCATCGGCTCGCCCGCGATGAACCTGCAGACGGCCCCGCTCACCGAGGGCGGCGCCCGGCTGGCCGGGACGGTCATCCCGCTGCCCACCGCGGTGCGGACGGCGGCCAGCCAGGCTGGCCTGAGCGAGCTGGTCATCGGCATCCGCCCCGAGCACCTGCACCTGGCCGACGGGGTCGGGGAGATCAAGGGCGAAGTGATGCTGGTCGAGGAACTGGGGGCCGACGCGCTGCTGCACGTGCGGCTGGCCGAGACCGGGAACCAGGTCGTGGCCCGTACCGAGGGGCGCAAGCCGCCCGCACCGGGGCAAGACGTCACCTTCCGGGTCCAGCCCGATGACATCTTCGCGTTCCACCCGGTGACCGGAGCCCGGATTGGCGGCTGACCCGCAGCCGCTCAGCGCGCGGACGCTGGCGTGCTGGCGTGGTCAGCTGCCGGTGCCTTCCTACGACCGCAGCCTCGTCACGCCGGGCGTGGTGCACGTGGGCGTGGGCGGTTTCCACCGGGCGCACCAGGCGATGTACCACGACCGCCTGCTGAGCGAGGGCGCGCTGGACTGGGGCATCTGCGGCGTCGGGGTGATGCCGGCCGACCGGCGGATGAAGCAGGTCCTGGACGCCCAGGACGGCCTGTACACGCTGGTGCTCAAGGACAGCGACGGGACCTACGAACCGCGGGTGATCGGATCCATCGTGGAGTACCTGTATGCGCCCGACGATCCGGAGGCGGTCATCGAGAAGATGGCCGCGGAATCGACCCGGATCGTCTCGCTCACGATCACCGAGGGCGGGTACAACCTGAGCGACATCACCGGCGAGTTCGACCTCACCAACCCGGACGTGACCGCTGATCTAGTCCCCGGCGCCGTTCCGCGGACCACGTTCGGCCTGATCACCGAGGCCCTGCGCCGCCGCTGGCAGCGCGGCCAACGGCCGTTCACCGTCATGTCTTGCGACAACCTGCAGGACAACGGCTACCTCAGCAAGCGGGTCTTCACCGCCTTCGCCCGGCTGCGGGACCCGGAACTGGGCGACTGGGTGGAACGGGAGGCCCGCTTCCCCAACTCGATGGTCGACCGCATCACCCCGGTGACCACGGACGCCGACCGGGCCGAGGTCCGGGAGCGGTTCGGGATCGAGGACCGGTGGCCGGTCGTCTGCGAGCCCTATACGCAGTGGGTGCTCGAGGACGCCTTCACGGTCGGCCGGCCACCGTACGAACAGGTCGGAGTTCAGGTCGTCGACCACGTGGAGCCATACGAGCTGATGAAGCTGCGGCTGCTCAACGGCAGTCACCAGGCCCTGGCCTACTTCGGCTACCTGTGCGGCTACCGGCTGGTACACGAGGCCGCCCAGGATCCCCTATTCCAGAGCTTCCTCCTCGGCTACATGGACAAGGAGGCCACCCCGACCCTGGCCCCCGTGCCCGGGGTGGACCTGGAGGGGTACAAGTACACGCTGCTCGAGCGCTTCTCCAACCCGCAGGTCCGCGACACCATCGCCCGGCTGTGCGCGGAAAGCTCGGACCGGATCCCGAAATGGGTCCTGCCGGTGGTTCGCGAGCAGCTCGCGAAGGGCGGTGAGATCAGGCGTTCGGCGGCCGTGGTGGCGAGCTGGGCTCGCTACGCGGAGGGTATCGACGAGGCAGGCCAGCCGATCGAGGTGGTGGACCGGCTCCGCGACACCCTCATGCGGGCCGCCCGGCGCCAGCGTGAGGACCCCGACGCGTTCATCGCCAACCGGGACGTCTTCGGGGACCTGGTCGACCAGGAGCCGTTCGTCTCCGCCTACAGGTCCGCGCTGGCCTCGCTGCACGAGCGCGGGGCCCGGGCGACGTTGGAATCGCTGGTGTGATCAGCCCGAAGTGATCGCTTAGCGGAAGTGGCGGGTCAGTTCGTTGGCGTAGGTGCGGCCCAGGGTGCCCTTATGGTCGCTGATCCACTGCATCAGCGAGATCTCACCGGTCGCGGGCCCGTCGGTGTCGGCCAGGCCCTCGGCCATCGCCTCGTACTCCTCGGCGGTGAGCAGCGTATCGCGCAGCGCCAGCCCGAGGACGCGGGCCGCGGGCGGGATGAGCGAACCGGGCACGCAGATTACCCGGCCATGGCTCCCCACCGAGTCCCTGATGTGGTGCACGAGTTCGAGGAAGGTCGGCCGGTCGGGCCCGACGGCATCGATGACCTCGTTCTCGGCCGATGCCGCGGCCCGCACGGCGAGCCGGGCCAGGTCGTCGACGTGGATCGGGCGGACACGGTAGGAACCGGTGCCGCCCACGGCGAACACCGGCATCCGGCGCAGCAGCCAGGCGATGTTGTTGATCAGGACGCCGTTACCGCCGAACAGGATGGAGGGTCTCAGCACGGCGTGGGACAGGCCAAGATCAGCCAGCGCCAGCTCGACCGCGGCCTTGCCCCGGAAGTACGGATAGGGCGAGTCGGCGCTGGGATGCGTGATCGACACGTGCACGACCCGGCGCACGCCCGCCTCGGCGGCCGCCTGGAACAGCACGCGCGACTGCGCCACCGCGGCCTCGTGGCTGACGGCCCCGTGGGCAAAACGCACCCAGTAGGTGTTGAACAGCGCCCGGGCACCGCGCAGCGATTCCGCCAGGCCCGCGGGATCGCTGAAATCCAGCGGCCTGGCCTCGATGGCGGTGCCCGCGGGAGCGCGGCCCGGATGGCCGGTGAGCGTCCGGACGCGGCGCCCCGCCGCCTGCAGTTCGCTGGCGATGGCCGCGCCCGAGTAGCTGAACGCCCCGGTGACGACGTCGAAGTCCCCCGCAGACTCGGTGGCCATAATCCGAGCCCGGTGATCAGCGCGGTCAGGGTCCCGCCGAGCGGGGCGTCGAGGATCGCCGTGGCGTGCTGGTCGCCGCGGGTGGACCCCTGGTTGACGATCACGATGGGCCGCCCGAGCTTGGCCGCGCGCCGGACGTAGCGCAGGCCCGACATCACGGTCAGCGAGGACCCGAGCACCACCAGCGCGCGGGCACTCTCGACCAGCGCGTAGCAGGCCTGGGCCCGCGCGGGCGGCACGTTCTCGCCGAAGAACACCACGTCCGGCTTGAGCGCGCCCTGGCACCCCGAGCAGTCGACCACCCGGAAGGACTCCGTCGCCGAATCGGCGAGGCCCGCGTCACCGTCCGGTTTGATCGTCGCCGATAGCAAGCCCCAGCCGGGATTGGCCGCCTCGAGCCGGCGCTCCAGGTCCACCCGCGACGTGCGCTGCCCGCAGGACAGGCAGATGACCCGGTGCAGGCTGCCGTGGAGTTCGGTCACCTCGGGCGACGGCGAGCCCGCGGCCTGATGCAGGCCATCGACGTTCTGGGTGATGATCCCGGCCAGCAGGCCGCGCCGGCCGAGTTCGGCGACGGCGCGATGGCCGTCGTTCGGGACCGCCCGGGCGATGCGCCGCCAGCCCACGTGGCTGCGGGCCCAGTACCTGCGCCTGGCGGCGGCACTCCCGGTAAAGGTCTGGTAGGTCATCGGCGTGGCGCGCAGGGCGAGGCCGGTCGGCCCGCGGTAGTCCGGGATGCCGGATTCGGTCGACAGCCCGGCTCCGCTCAGCACGAGCACGCCGCCGGCCGCGACGACGCCGGCGAGCACGCCGAGGGAGTCCGTGCCCGTCGCCGAGGCCAGCTGAGTTACCGTCACCACTCCATGGTGCCTTACGGCACCAGGAAAACTGACGGCCGACCGGGAAGCTAGACCGCCCTGGTCGTGATCGCCCGGGCCACGGCGGCCGCGCCCTGCCCCTCGTACATGATCGTGTAGTGATTCACGTCGGGCACCAGGAGCGGCCGCAGTTGCGGGGCGCGCTCCTGCCACGCGGCGACGACCTCGGGCGGCTGGAAACCCGGCGGCTCACCCAGGAGTCCGTCAGGAGCGGTCAGCAGCGGCGTCGGCCTGCTCAGGTGGACGAGCGCGTCCGCGAACGGCTTTTCCGTCACCATGTCGTGGGTGTCAGCGCGGACCGCTTCCTCGATCGCGCGCGCCCTGATCTGGCCGGGCTCGCCGATGATGTCGTACCGGGCGTACGCCTCGACGTCGGGGGTCCAGTGATCGGCCAGCGCCGGATGCGTCCGCCAGAAGGCCAGGTACGCGTCGGTATCGGCGTAAGTCTGACGGAGCCGGGTCATCGCCGGGCCGAGCGTCGCCTCGAGCGACGCTTCCGGGTCCACGCCCTCTGGGACCGGCCGCGGCAGGCCGCCGTCCACCAGGACGAGGCGCCGGACGAGCGACGGGTGCGCGTCGCGCGTGAGCAGCGCCACGTACGCCCCCATCGAATGCCCGGCGAGTACGGGCCTGCCGCCGAAATGCCGCAGCACCGCGGTCACGTCCGGGACGTGCCTGTCCAGGCCGTACGGGCCGGGCAGGTCGCGGCTATATCCGCGTCCGCGCAGGTCAGGAGCGGCGAGCGTCCAGCCGGCCGGCATGTGGCGCGCGACCCCCTGCCACGACATGGCCGAGGCCGTGATCCCGTGCAGGCCGACCGCGACGTGCTTGCCAGAGCCCCACACCAGCAAGCGGAGGTCCCCGCCTTCAACAGGGACGTCAATCAACCGGGATTGCATAATTACCCTCCCCAAGCGGAGCTGTTTAGTCAGAACCGCCATATCTCACCCTTATTATCAGGCGCTAGGTCGCCGGCGAGATGACGCCACGGACACGAAACAGTTACCGCCCAAACCGTGCCATGCTGGACTGGTGGCGCCAATGCCAGGTAAAACCAGCGTGGAGGTGTGCGGATCATGTCGGCAGCGCTGAGTTACTCATCAGGAGAATCCGAAACGCCGCTGCTCGGCGACACCATCGGCGCCAACTTCGACGCCACCGTCGCGCGGTTCGGGGACCGTGAGGCGCTCGTCGACCGGACGACCGGGCGGCGGTGGACCTACGCCGAGCTCGCGGCCGACGTCGATGCCCTCGCGCTGGGCCTGCTCGATCTGGGCATCGGCCAGGCCGACCGGGTCGGCATCTGGGCGCCGAATTGCCCGGAGTGGACGCTGACTCAGTACGCGACGGCCAAGATCGGCGCGATCCTGGTCAATATCAACCCGGCCTACCGCACCCGCGAACTCGAGTTCGTCCTCAACCAGTCCGGCGCCAGGCTGCTCATCGCGGCGGAGCGGCTCAAGACCTCCGATTACGCCGCGATGATCGCCGAAGTCCGGCCGCGCTGTGCGGGCCTTTCGCACGTGGCGATAATCGGCGGCCCCGACTGGCAGTCGCTTATCCAGCGCGGACGTCAGCTGGACCGGTCCGCGCTGGAGCGCATCGAGCTGGATACGGACGACCCGATCAACATCCAATACACCTCGGGCACGACCGGTTTCCCCAAGGGCGCGACGCTTTCGCACCACAACATCCTCAACAACGGGTTTTTTGTTGGCGAGCTATGCATGTATACCGAAGCGGACCGGATATGCATTCCGGTGCCCTTCTATCATTGCTTCGGCATGGTCATGGGTAATCTCGCTGCGACTAGTCACGGCGCGTGCATGGTCATCCCGGCGCCCAGCTTCGACCCGGTCGCGACCCTCGAGGCCGTGCAGGCCGAACGCTGTACCTCCCTGTACGGCGTTCCGACGATGTTTATCGCCGAGCTGTCCGCGCCTGGCTTCGCGGGCTACGACCTGTCCAGCCTGCGCACCGGCATCATGGCGGGCTCGCCGTGCCCGGTCGAGGTGATGAAGCAGGTCATGTCCCAGATGTCGATGCGCGAGGTGTCGATCTGCTACGGCATGACCGAGACCTCGCCGGTGTCCACGCAGACCCGGGTCGACGACTCGCTCGACCGCCGGGTGTCCACCGTAGGCCGGGTCGGGCCGCACCTGGAGGTGAAGGTCGTGGACCCGGCCACGGGCGCGACCGTGCCCCGGGGCACTCCCGGCGAGCTGTGCACGCGGGGGTACTCCGTAATGCTCGGCTACTGGGAGCAGCCGGATAAGACCGCCGAGGCCATCGACGCCGCCCGCTGGATGCATACGGGTGACCTCGCCGTCATGGACGAGGACGGCTACCTGGCAATCACCGGCCGGATCAAGGACATGGTCATCCGCGGCGGGGAGAACATCTACCCGCGGGAGATCGAGGAGTTCCTTTACACGCACCCGGACATCCTGGACGCCCAGGTCATCGGCGTTCCTGACGCCAAGTACGGCGAGGAGCTGATGGCCTGGATCCGCCTGCGCCCCGGCGCGCAGGACCTGACGGCGGAGTCGTTGCGGGAGTTCTGCGGCGGCCAGCTGGCGCACTACAAGATCCCCAGGTACGTCCATATCGTCGACGAGTTCCCCATGACCGTCACCGGCAAGGTGCGCAAGGTCGAGATGCGCGAGCGCTCGGTCGAGCTCCTCGGCCGCGGCGACTGAACCATCCGGGAAGGGGACAGGCGGGCGGCCGGGTAGGCGCCACCCCGCCGTGATCTGCGGGTCCTCGGCTTATGGGATATAAAAGCGCACCGTGGTCATGCATGTTGAGGATCGCGAACTTAATGGTGGTAGAGCGGGAAAAATGATTGTATTGGAGGAAATCACAACAGAACTACCAGCACAGGACTAGGAACAGACCGCTTGGTGGACAACCCCGCTGCTCACGGGGTTGCGGGGGGCGAGATGGGCCAGGAGAACCACGTCGTGACGTCGGCAGCCGGCGGCAGCCGGCTGAACCCGTCGTGGTCGCACGTCGTGGTCACGACGATGCGCCTGTGGTTCGAGCGTCACCGCGGCACCGCTCAGGGCAGGGAGCTGACGGCGCGAAGCCGGCGCCTGCTGATCGCGCTGAGCGCGATCGCCGCCATGGCCGCCGGAGCGCTCATCACCCTGGCCTTCACCCAGGACGGGCCGAAGGCCGCGTCACCGCAGCCGAGCTACGCGGCCCACAGCACCCCGAGCACGCTGCAGATCGCCGCGGCCAACCGCGCCCAGGCCGCGGGGTGGATCGCGGCGCAGATCCTGCCGAGCGCGGTCATCGGCTGCGACTCCGCGATGTGCAGCTCGCTCCAGGAGGCCGGCGTGCCGGCGGGCCGGCTGTACGAGTTCCAGCCGACCACCCAGGACCCGCTGAACGCGACCGTGGTCGTCGCGACGCCGGCGGTGCGGGCCCTGTTCGGCGCGCGCCTCTCCTCGGTCTACGCGCCGCTGCTGATCGCGGCCTTTGGCACCGGCGCCGAGCGCGTCGAGGTCCGCGGAGTGTGGCCCGGCGGAACCGCCGCCTTCGACGCCTCGCTGAGGACAGATTTGTCCGCCCGCATCGAGGCGGGTGACCAGCTGCTGACTAACAAGAACGTCCACGCCTCGCCGCCGGCCCAGGCGGACCTTCAGGACGGTAACGTCGATCCCCGCCTGCTTGTAACGCTTTCAGCACTTGCCGCCAAAATGCCAGTACAGCTGATAATGTTCGATGACTCGTCACCAGGTGCAAGCGCGGAGGTACCGCTCCGCGGTGCCGAAATCGGTGCCACGTCGGCTTCCGGCCTGACGGCGATTATGGGGTTCCTAGCTGCGCAGCGGTCGGACTACCTACCCTCAAAGTACACAATTGTCCACCTGAATAACGGTCAGTCCGCTGTAGCCGTCCAGTTCGACGCCCCGGGTCCCCTGGGTCTGAACGGCACCTAGCAGCTCATCAGCTGGGTTATTGGGAGGGGTCGACATGAAATCATCGAGACTAACTAGGCGATTGCTCATGCTCTTGGCCGCGTCGGCCCTGCTGCTGGGCATTCCCGCCGCCGCGACGGCGTTCGCGTCGTCGGCCACCACCGGGACGGGCTGGATCAGGCTGGCCCACCTGTCCCCGAACACCCCCGCCGTGGACGTTTACCTGTACTCATTCGGCAATTCGAACGCGAAGATCGTGCTGCACCACGTCGCGTACGGAGAGGCTTCACCGTATGAGACGGTGACCGCGGGCGACTACAGCGTCGCCATGCGCCTCGCCGGAGCGTCCCCGTCGACCTCGCCGGTCCTTTCCACCGGCGTAACCATCGCGGCAGGTCACGCCTACACCGTGGCCGGCATGGGCCCAGAATCGGGCCTTCGGCTCCAGGTCCTGGATGACGACCTGACCACCCCATCCGGGCAAGGCCTGGTCCGGGTGATCCAGGCGTCCCTCAAGGACCAGACGGTCAAGGTGACCTACGGCTCCACCGTCCTAGCGAGCAGCCTGGCGTTCGCGACCGTGACGTCGTACAAGGCCGTCACGCCCGGCACGGTGACCGTGGCCGTGACCGCCGGCGCCGGGGACGCGAACACCAGCGTCACCGTGGCCGCAGGGACCGTCCACACCCTGGTTGTCCTCGACGGAGCAAACGGCCTGGAGATCGACAACCTCACCGACGCCTCCGGCAGCGGTGTAGCGCCCGCGGGCGCCGTCAGCACGGGATTCGGCGGCACTGCGGCGCACGGGCCGGGCTCGGCACTGCCGTGGCTCGCGCTCATTGCGGTCGGCCTCGCGCTGGCCGTAACCGGCGCGATGACCGGGCGCAAGCGCCCCCAGCCGCGCCACGGGTTCTAGGCAATGCACTCGCGCAGGCCGGCCGTGCTCCTTGCGGCCGGCCTGCTCGTCCTCGCGGGTGGAACGGCCGGCCTGCTGCTGACCCGGCACGGGACCCCGGCCCTGCGCCCCCCCGCGCTCGGCGTGAATGCCGTGCCCGCCCCCACCAACTCGATCGTGGCTCCGCCGCCGTCGGCGCCGCCCCGGCCGGTCTCCCCCCCGGTCGCGCTGACCATCCCGCTGATCGGCGTCCAGACCAAGCTCATGTACCTCGGCCTGACCTCCCACGGCGCGCTGCAGGTCCCGCCCTTGTCCATGGTCGCGGTCGCCGGCTGGTACACCGGCAGCCCGCGCCCCGGCGCCATCGGCTCGGCCATCATCGTGGGTCACATCGACTCGCACAACGGACCAGGGGTCTTCTGGCGGCTGAACACGCTGCGCCGCGGGGACAAGATCTACGTCAGGCGAGCCAACGGGACGCTCGTCGAGTTCCGCGTCACCTCGGTCCAGGCCTACCTGAAGGACCACTTCCCGACGGAGGATGTCTACGGTCCCGTCCCCGACCCCGAGCTGCGGCTCATCACCTGCGGCGGCACCTTCGACTACGCCACCGGCCACTACCTCAGCAATATCGTGGTGTACGCCGCAGAGGTCGGCTGAGGTCGCGGACCGCCCTCTCACGCCGTTCTGCATAAAATCCCCATGATGTCCGAACGGCGATTGGTTCCCGTCCCGCGTTTCCCACCACGGACGCGGTGACGACGCTGCCGGCCGCGCCGGGCCGCCCCCGATTTCCGCCGTCAACCACGCCGGGGCGGCGAACGTCATAGTGTCGACCCCATCCGGGAAGCCGATTCGGGCGGAAGGAATCATTGATGGCATTCATGGCGCGGGCCGCCGGGGCCCGGCTAGTGGTAGCGGGCACGTCCCTGGCGGGCCTGACGATGCTCGTCGGGGGTTGCGGTACCGCGACCAACTCATCGACCGCGTCGAACACCTCCGCTCCCGCGGCGTCCCCGGCCAATTCCGACCCCTCGGCCCCGGCCGGTACCGGCGCCACGGGCTCGGGCGCCCAGACGCCGACGCCCGCCCTGACGCTGACCGCTCCCCCCGCGTACGGCGTGCCGAACCACGGCTACGCGTGCCCCATGTCGTCCGTGCAGGTCACACTCGGGCTGTCGCAGGGCACCAAGTCCCTCACGTACCTGGTGATCGACTTCACCAACCGCGGTCCCAAGCAGTGCACCGTCGGCGGTCAACCGGGAGCCTCCCTGGCCGGAGGGACGCCGCTCGCCCAGATCGGCCTGGCCGCCAAGCCGCCCTCCGGCACCCTGGCGCCGATCGTGCTCAACCCGGGCCAGGTC
>Ga0210390_10005568_pt1 | contig 10544 bp, 7 predicted proteins | sample IncBWH11OmetaG_FD_161050 | JGI IMG/M metagenome (GOLD analysis project Ga0210390, IMG submission 161050) | Forest soil microbial communities from Barre Woods Harvard Forest LTER site, Petersham, Massachusetts, United States - Inc-BW-H-11-O ... | reverse complement strand
CGAGAGTCTCGATGGCACGTCTGTCCGCCTCGGCAGCAGGCCCATAGTTTGAGAAATCGTGGATAAAAGCGGTGTGGATCACTCCGTCGGCAGCCGCTGCGCCGCTGCGAAGGCTTTCGAGATCTTCGAGCGAACCGCGATGCACCTGGGCACCAGCCGTGATAAGCGACTTGGCGCCCGCATCCGAGCGCGCAAGGCCGAGCACCTGATGACCAGCGTCGATCAGTTCTCGGACGACTGCCGTACCAATAAAGCCTGTAGCGCCGGTAACAAAAACACGCATATTCCTTTCCTCCTAAGCAATTTGTGGTTCGGTCGTTATTGATAACGATGAGGACAAAGCGCGCACTCGACTTGCGAGCCGAATCAAAACCTTCGCACTGATCAATCGCCATTCGCGGGGTGAAGCGGGCAGACCATCGACTTCGATCAGCTCCCGCAGCCAGTCTTCTGCCGAGACCTTCGCCTGTTCTGACCCGAACAACCGTGTGACGGCGTTGAAGAACGCTGATAACTCCCGCTCCGCCATAGCCATCAGATCGGCGCAGGGAGCATCAGAATTCTTTGATGGTTTGTAACCAGCCAGTGCATTCATATTCCTTACCTCTCGGAGCCGGAGATCGAAGCCGCGGAACCCGGAACCGCTATTGACAGGCCACCGCGTTCCGACTAAAACGGAGAGTGTCTCCGAATCACTAGATAAGATAACCGGAGACTACCTCCGGTTGCAACTTTTTTATGCCGTCCAAAAATCAGAAAACTGCCCCGCGCAAACCGCGCACCGACGCGCAGTTGAATCGTGGACGCATTCTGGAGGTGGCGAAGGAGGCATTTACCCGGTCCGGCGGGAATGCCAGCCTTGACGACATCGCCAAAGTGGCGGGGGTTGGAGCCGGAACTCTGTATCGACACTTTCCGACGCGAGATGCACTGATCGAAGCGGTCTACCGGACCGAAGTGGAAAAGCTAGCGGCCGCAGAGCGGAAATTCTCCGACGCGATGCCCCCGGTCGAAGCGTTGCGAGCATGGATGCTCTTGTTCGTGGATTACATCGCGACGAAGCAGATCATCGCCCCTGCGCTGAACTCGCTCGTCGGAGGCCCCTCGAAGCTATATGAGGGTTCGCGCAGTCAGATCCAGGGAGCGATTGATTCGCTGGTGAAGCGCGCAATCAAGAGCCGCGACATTCGTAGAGATTTGGAACCATTCGATCTACTTCGCGCGCTGATCGGCGTTTCCCACGTGGCGTCCGGCCCTGACTGGCAGCAAAGCGCCAGGAGACTGGTGGACATCCTCATCGCGGGTTCGCAGCCAATCAAGTAGACGCGAGTCGCGGACTTCGAACACCGTCGCGGCTACGAGCTGTGAAAAGCTCGCCTGTCCTCAACTTTCATGGCTTATGAAATTTGGGCATGGAATACGTAAAACTTTTCAATCGGGCGTTCGAGGTCGGAGCGAAGCTGAGGCACTGGGTTCCAGAAAGGGGCGAAAGACAGTAGCCACGATAAAGCCCGGGAAGAAACGCCCGAAGCCTGCACTACCGCTTGCCCATGCTGGCTGGCTGAATCTCTTCCACGTCCACCCAATTGGTGGGATACGAACCGGTGTAGCAGGCCGAGCAGTAGCTGGTCTTCTCGCCATCGCCGCAGGCCTTCTTCAATCCCGGCAGCGAGAGATAGCCCAGCGAATCTGCGCCGATAAATTCGCGAATCTCCTCCACCGATTTGTTAGCGGCAATCAGTTCTTTCTTGGAAGGCGTGTCCACCCCGTAGAAGCAGGGCGAAATCGTCGGCGGACACGAAACCCGCATGTGCACTTCTTTCGCTCCCGCGCTGCGAACCATGCGCACGATCTTGCGGCTGGTGGTGCCGCGCACAATCGAGTCGTCGATCAGCACCACGCGCTTGCCTTCAAGCAGGCTGCGCACCGGATTGATCTTCAGCCTCACTCCAAAGTCGCGCACGCTCTGTCGCGGCTCGATGAAAGTCCGTCCCACGTAGTGATTGCGAATCAGACCAAAGCGAAAAGGAATCCCGCTCTCCGCCGCGTAACCCACCGCCGCGGTCACGCCGGAGTCAGGCACCGGCACCACGACGTCGGCCTCGGACGGCGCTTCCCGCGCCAACTGGCGCCCGAGCTGCTCGCGGCTCTCCTGCACCGCCCGCCCAAACACCCGGCTGTCAGGCCGCGAGAAATAAACGTGCTCGAAGATGCAACTCGATTGCGGCAGCGCAGGGGCATAAGTCCGCGAGGTAACTCCCTCTGGACCCACGATGACGAGTTCCCCTGGCTTCACATCGCGCTCGAAAGTCGCGCCAATTAAATCGAACGCGCAAGTTTCCGAGGCAAACACGATGGTATCCTGCCGTTCACCGCCGTGCGCCGGAATCCTTCCCATCGCCAGCGGCCGAAAGCCGCGCGGATCGCGCGCCGCAAAGATCCGGTCCGGGCTGATCATGACCAGAGAGAACGCGCCCTCCACTTGCCGCAGGGCATCGGCAATGGCTTCCGGCAAAGTTTGCTCTTTCGAGAGCGCAATCAAGTGCACGATCACTTCGGTATCGCTGTTGGTCTGAAAAATCGAACCCTGGCCGTCCAGCCGCTGCCGGATATCTTGCGCATTCACCAGGTTGCCATTGTGCGCCAGCGCCATCATGCCCTTGTTCGATTGCACCATGATGGGCTGCGCATTCAGCAGCGCCGAATCCCCCGCCGTGGAATAACGCGTATGCCCAATGGCCAGCGTGCCCCGCAACTTGGCCAGAACACCTTCCTGAAAAATATCAGCGACCAGGCCCATGGCCTTGTGCATGTGCAGCGCCATGCCATCGGAGGTCACAATCCCCGCCGACTCCTGCCCCCGGTGTTGCAAAGCATGCAGCCCCAGGTAAGCCAACGTCTCCGCCTCAGGGTGCGCATAAATCGCCACCACCCCACACTCGTCGCGAAATTTATCGGAGGTTAGCATTTGGCTTTTAGCCTTCAGCATTTAGATTGAACCCGAGCCCACGTGGTGACAGTCGCCCTCGGCTGTCGGCCCAGCAACACTCACAGTTCTTCTCCGCGATCTTTGCGGCATTTCTCAGCGAACTCTGCGATTAAAAGCTTTCTGCCGGAGCCCGCAAACCCGCCTCCAGCGCACCCTCGTGTGCCTCACGCAATTCGCTCACCGTCGCCGACACCACAACTCGTCCATCCATCCGGATCTCCACCAGCTCAGAAACCGTCTCGCCGATCTCCTCCGCAGACACTTCATGCTTCGCTGCCACCTCTTGGATTGCCGACAGATGACCGCGGTCGCATGAGATCACAACCCGGCTCGCATCCTCGCCGAACAGAATAAACTCCAGCGGCAATCCGAGCGATGCCAGGTTCACCCGGAAGCCAACACCCCTGGCAAAAGCCGATTCTGCCAGCGTAACCGCAATGCCGCCCTCCGAGCAATCGTGCGCAGAATCAACCAGGCCCGCGCCGATCATCTCGATCAACGCCTTCTGTAACGCCACCTCTCGCCCCAGCTCCAGCGCCGGAGGAAATCCCCACATCGCACCCAGAATCTCCTTGGCATACTCGGACGAGCCAAACTCAGATTCCACGTCGGTGAGATCGCCTGGCTCCGAAGCGCGCAACAGAACGATCGCCCGTCCCGGTTCGCGAAAGTGCGGAAACACCGCCTTGTGCACATCTTCAAGAATGCCGACGATGCCAATCACCGGCGTCGGATAAATTCCTTCGCCCAGGGTCTCGTTATAGAAGCTCACATTGCCGCCGGTAATCGGAACGTCCAGTTCTTCACACGCTTTAGTGATGCCATCAATCACCTTCGAAAACTGCCACATGATCTGCGGCTTCTCGGGATTGCCGAAGTTCAGGCAATTGGTCGCACCCACCGGAGTCGCGCCCGAGCAGGCCACGTTGCGAGCCGCCTCGGCCACAGCGTGCATCGCTCCGAGTTGCGGATCGAGATAGCACCAGCGACTGTTGCCATCCAGCGCCATCGCCAACCCGCGCTGCGAACCTTTAATTCTGATCACGCCCGCATCGCCCGCGCCGGGACCTTCGACCGTATTTGTCAGCACCATATGGTCATACTGCTGCCACACCCAGCGCTTGCCGCAAATATTCGGACTGGCGAGCAGGCGCTTGAGATTGCCTGTAAAATCGCCTGCTTCGGCCAGCTTGACCGATTCAGGCATCTCGCTCGGAACCGGAGGTTGCCAGCGTTCGAGCGGACGCTTGTACACAGGCGCATCATCGGTAAGCGCTTCGTTCGGAATCTCGGAAACCACTTCTCCGTGATGCAGCACGCGCATCTTGCCGTCACTCGTGACGCGCCCGATCTCGACCGCATCCAGCCCCCACTTCTCAAATACCCGGAAGATTTCTTCTTCGCGGCCCTTCTGCGCCACCAGCAGCATGCGCTCTTGCGACTCGCTGAGCATGATCTCGTACGCACTCATGCCCGTCTCGCGTTGCGGCACCCGGTCGAGTTCAATCTCGGTCCCGACGTGGCCGCGCGCTCCCATCTCGCAGGTTGAGCAAGTAAGACCCGCCGCGCCCATGTCCTGGATGCCCACGATCGCGCCGGTCTGCATAGCTTCGAGACAAGCTTCGAGCAACAGTTTCTCCAGAAATGGATCGCCGACTTGAACATTCGGACGCTTGGCCTCGGAAGCTTCGCTGAATTCCTCGCTGGCCATGGTGGCGCCGTGAATTCCGTCGCGTCCAGTTTTCGATCCCACATAAATCACCGGATTGCCCTCACCCGCGGCTTTCGCGTAAAAGATCTGATCCCGCCGGACGAGCCCCAGCGCAAAAGCATTCACTAACGGATTGCCAGAATAGCAAGCTTCGAATTTCGTCTCGCCGCCGAGGTTGGGCACACCAAAACAGTTTCCGTATGAGGCAATGCCGCTGACCACGCCTTCGAGCACGGAGTGGTTCTTGTGAATCTCCGTTTGCGCTTGTGTGGTGCGGACATTCTTGTCCGCAGCAGTTGACGGAGCAATCGGCCCGAAGCGCAGCGAATCCATCACCGCCGCCGGCCGCGCTCCCATGGTGAAAATGTCGCGCAAGATCCCGCCCACTCCGGTAGCCGCTCCCTGAAAGGGCTCAATGAACGAAGGATGATTGTGTGATTCGATTTTGAAGGCGCACGCCCAGCCATCGCCGATGTCGATGATGCCCGCGTTCTCGCCCGGGCCCTGCAGCACCCGCCGGCTGCGAGTGGGCAAGCGTTTCAGATGCACCCGCGAAGACTTATAGGAGCAATGCTCGCTCCACATTACGCTAAAAATGCCCAGCTCGGTGATGGTGGGCTCACGTCCGCCGAGAAGTTGTTTGACCTTCTCGTATTCTTCCGGCGTGAGGCCGTGCTCGCGAACAATTTCTGGAGTGATGGCAAGCGTGGAAACCGTGGTCATGGGGAGACTCTATTGTCGCATCTGAAGCGAAGCTAGGGAAGAATCTTTCTGCCATATCGCTACCCTGTCATCCTGCGCGCAGTGGCTGTGGCGCGCAGCGCAGCAGGCACGAAGGCGAAGGCCCCCGCGATGCATGCGCAACCAGAAAACAGCAAGGCATTCTGCCGACGACTTGCGGGGACTGCTGGGAACTCCCTGACGTGGGCACGCGGGAATTGACTTGTTAGGGATCCTTCGACTCCGTTGCGATCACTTCGCGACGGCAACTGCGCTCAGGATGAGAACGGTAAAGAGCTGAATGCTTCTTCCACCAAGTCCCAACTATACTGTCTTGAATGAAATCCGTCATCGTAGGCACCGCCGGGCACATCGACCACGGCAAGACCGCGCTGGTGAAGGCGCTCACTGGCATCGATGCCGACCGCCTGGAAGAAGAAAAGCGCCGCGGTATCACCATCGACATCGGCTTTGCCAATCTTGAATTGCCCCTGCCCGATGGCGAAACTCTGCGGCTCGGGTTCGTCGATGTGCCCGGGCACGAGCGTTTCGTGCGCAACATGCTGGCTGGCGTGGGTGGAATTGATCTGGTGCTGCTGGTCATCGCGGCCGACGAATCCATCAAGCCGCAGACGCGCGAACACTTCGATATCTGCCGCCTGCTTTCGGTGCGCCGCGGCATCACGGTGCTAACCAAGTCGGACGCCGTTGATCGGGAAACGCTGGACGTCGTGCGCCTCGAAGTAGAAGAGTTTCTGCGCGGATCTTTTCTTGGTCAACCCAGTCTTGGTCAACCCAGTCTTGGCCAACCCAGCCCCATCGTAGCGGTCAGTTCGCTGACCGGCGCCGGTATCTCCGATTTGAAGCGTGAGCTTTTGAGAGTCGCAGGCGAGGTCCCGGCAAAAGATTCCAAAGCCATCGCCCGTCTGCCCATCGATCGTGTGTTCACCATGAAAGGCTTTGGCACGGTGGTGACGGGCACGCTGGTTTCCGGCACCATCCGCACAGAGGATGAGTTGGAACTCTTTCCCAACGGGCAAAGGGTGCGAGTCCGGGGAGTTCAGGTACACGGAAAATCTGCCGGCCAAGCCGTGGCGGGACAACGCACCGCGCTGAACCTGGCGGGCGCGACCAAGGAAGAACTGGCGCGCGGCATGATGCTTGCGCCTGCTGGGACCTTCCATGCGACCGCCCGCGTGGACGTGGAATTATCGCTGCTGCCTTCGGCCAAGCCGCTGAAAGACCGCGCCCGCGTGCACTTCCACTCCTACACTTCAGAAACCATTGCCAGTGTGGTGCTGTATGGCAAAAAACAGGTGCGTCCCGGCGAGAGCGCGTTCGCGCAATTGCGGCTGAGCGAACCCACGCTGCTGCTGCCCGGAGACCGTTTCATCATTCGCCAGTTTTCGCCAGTAGTCACGGTCGGCGGCGGCGTTGTCGTCGAGAATGCTCCTCCGAAAAGAGTGAGGAACACGGCGGAATACGCCCATTTCCTCCAGAACCTCACAGAAGAATTGAGGTCTGGCATGTTGCGTGCCAGGGTGATGGCGAGCGGTGCGCGGGGGCTCGGCATCGCCGAAGCGGTGGCGCGCAGCGGATGGCTTGCGCAGCAAATCATTTCCGGGGTCGCAGGCAATCCCGAGATCGTCCGCATTGCTGACATTTTTATCTCCAGGCCTGCCCTGGAACTGCTCCGCAAGGATCTCATTTCCGCGCTTGAGGCATTTCATAAACACAACGCCCTGGTGGCCGGCATCAGCAAGGAAGAATTGCGTGGCCGCTTTTCCGAGGTTGCGCCAACCGTCTTTGACAGCGTCCTGGACGAGGCTTTCCGCGCCGGCAAGATTGAACTGGCTGGCGAACTGGTTCACCTGGCGGGGCGGGGCGTGGTCATGAAAGATGAAGAAACCGAGTCCAAGAAGATCATCGAAGCGGCATTCGCCAACGCCGGGCTCAAAGTGCCGGCGCTGAAGGACGTGATCGCGGGATTAAAGGTGGATAAAGTTCGGGCGCAAAAGATTGTCACTCTGCTGCTGCGCGACAAGGTTCTGATAAAGATTTCCGACGATCTGGTCTTTCATCGAGATGCGCTGGCTGATCTTAGAAAACGAATGGCGGCGGAAAAGGCCAAGTCGCCCCGGCTCGATGTGGCGCGCTTCAAGGATCTGACTGGCGTCAGTCGCAAGTACGCGATTCCTCTGCTGGAGTATCTCGACCGCGAACACGTCACCCGCCGCGTGGGAGATGAGCGAGTGATTTTGTAGTCAGCATTCAGCACTTGGCATTTCGCGGTTGGATTTCTGGCGGTTCCGGTTTGAATACTGAGTGCTGAATGCTGAGTGCTGTCTGCTCAAAAGTACCGGCTAGCTAGAAAGTTACTTCTGTTTCCACAGCGCGAGGGAGTATGCTGCGCGCATGGCAGTCTCGGTCTCGGTGCTGGCCAGTGGCAGCCGGGGAAACAGCACGGTGGTGCAAAGTTCGTCGACGCGCATTCTGGTGGATGCGGGAATTTCCTGCCGTGAGACTTTCAAGCGCATGAAGGCCGCCGGAGACGATCCCAATTCGCTTTCCGCCATTCTTATCACCCATGAGCATACTGACCATGTCTCGGGCCTGCTGGTGCTGGCCAAGAAACTCAAAATTCCCGTGTTCATGACCGGAGCCACCCACCACGCCTGGTCACGCTCCATGCGGGACGCCGCGGGCGAGCGACCGCAACTCGCCCGCCTGGAATTGTTCTCCTCCGGCCACAGCTTTCGCATCGGCGATATTGCAGTCACGCCCTTCACCATTCCTCATGATGCCGTCGATCCCGTTGGCTTCACTTTCCTTGCGGAAGGCATCAAGATTGCCATTGCCACCGATCTTGGACGGCTGCTGGCCAACGTGAAAGATAACTTGCGGGCTTGCGATGTGCTGGTGATCGAATCCAATCACGATCTCGAGATGCTGCGCAACGGCCCTTATCCCTGGTCGGTGAAGCAGCGCGTAGGCAGCCCTACCGGGCATCTGTCCAACGAGAAGCTCGCGGAATTCTTTGCCACCGGATATGATGGGCATGCATCCTATATAGTGTTGGCGCATCTGTCCGAGCACAATAACCATCCTGAGCGGGCTCGGAGAGAAGCGGAGACGGCTCTGTCTGGCCGCCGCACGCTGCTCCACAACCGGATCATGCTGGCTGGTCAAACCGAGCCCATGCAACCAATCCGGTTCTGACTCTGTCTGAACTACGTAGGATTTGTAACCGGCAAGCGCGACTGGCAACTCTGGGCATTCTAGTAGCATTAGAGATCAGCAGTTCATATGAGTGAGTGTGTTGATCCCGTTGTCGGCAAGATCCTGGCAGGCTGGCGCTACGACATTTCCGGCCTCGCGCCGGAGATGGCTGGCGACTACGAAGAGCACTTCGCCGCCTGCGAGCACTGCCGCAGCCGGCAGCGTCTGCATCGCACCATTGACATTTCTTTGATTGCGTTGGCTTCGGTTTCCGCCGGCGTTTTTCTGTTGGCTTTCGGTGTGATACGCCACTTTGGTCCGCGCAACGCTTTCTGGCTGGAGATTGCCGCCCTGGTAGGCTTCGCATTATCGGCGTTAATTTGGCTGATCGTGGCCGTGGCCACACCCGCGCCCATGGCGGTCGTCGACGTGGCCAGGATTGGCGCCCGTCATGTGCACGATCGTCTCCCGGCGGAAATTCGCGAACGCCTTCCGGAAGAATTGCGACTGAAAATTACTGGCTCATAACCCGTGCTGGCCTTTTCCAAGACGCTGGTGATGCTGTTGCTGGCTGCGGTGATTACAGCTCCGCTAGCGGCACAAGGGCTTGGCCCGGATGGCCCACCCCAGGAGCGGCCCGCGGGATGCCACGAAGACGATGGGAGCATGCCCTCGCCTGCACCCGTGACTCACAACTGCTGCATGGCTGCCCATCATCCCGCGATTCTGCAGCAATCCTCTACGGTGAGAGCTTCACTTCACGGCTCGGCACGGGTTGACTCTGTGCCGCGTTCCGTTGCAGTGGCGCGGCCCCACACTTTCCTGAATCTCCTCGTCGTACTTGGCGATCCGCCAATGCTATCCCCCCTGCGCGTCTAGACTCCTGCGAGTTTCGCCCTACCCAACATTCATTAGTTGTATCGAACTGCGCCTTCCAGGAACGTTGGCGCAGATCCATTTGCCAGCGCGAGAGTGATGCATGCGAAGAGCAGTGTGGTGTTTTTCAGCGATTACAGTTCTAGCGATCTCGTCCCTCGCTCAGGATGCAGATCAGACCATGGCGATGCCAGAGCAGAATCAATCGGGGCAGACAATGCAAACCATGGGAGGCGCGAGCATGAACATGGGCGCGACTGCATCCTCACTGCCGTCGTTTCATGCTTCCTCGGGAAGCAGTTGGCAGCCGGCTTCGGTGCCGGAAACCATGTGGATGATCACGCGCGGGAACTGGGACCTGATGTTTCACGGCACCGTGTTCATCACCTACAACCAGCAGGGTGGGCCACGCGGCGAGGGCAAAGCCGAGTCGACGAATTACTTCATGTTCATGGAGCAGCACCGGCTGGGCTCGGGCACAATTTTGTTGCGCCAGATGTTTTCAGCGGAGTCGCTGACCTCGCCCCATCCCGGCTTTCCAGAACTTTTCCAGACGGGCGAAACTTATCACGGCCAGCCCCTGGTCGATCATCAGCATCCGCACAATGTTTTCGCCGAACTGGCTGCGCTGTATACCCTGCCGCTCAATCCGAAAATTTCATGGCTGCTTTATGGCGGACCGTCGGCCGAGCCCGCGCTGGGGCCGGTCACCTATATGCACCGCCAGTCGGCATCGGAGAATCCCGAGGCGCCGCTGGGCCATCACTTGCAGGATTCCACGCATACCAGCTTTGGGGTCGTGACCACGGGCTTCATCTTCGATGTTTCCAAGCTAGGCCACTTTAAGGTTGAGGGCTCAGCTTTCAATGGACACGAACCCAACGAAGAACGCTGGAGCATCCAACCCGCCGCCCTCGACTCCTGGTCGTTCCGCGTGACTGCCGCGCCCACGCGCAACTGGACCGCGCAATACAGCTACGGACGTCTGCTGCATCCCGAAGCGCTCGATCCCAACAATGAACTGCGGCA
>Ga0210390_10005567_pt1 | contig 10545 bp, 7 predicted proteins | sample IncBWH11OmetaG_FD_161050 | JGI IMG/M metagenome (GOLD analysis project Ga0210390, IMG submission 161050) | Forest soil microbial communities from Barre Woods Harvard Forest LTER site, Petersham, Massachusetts, United States - Inc-BW-H-11-O ... | reverse complement strand
TTAAGTAGCTTCTCGCCAGACAAATCGCCAGGAAGCGATCGCTACGTCTCCGCCAGCTTTTGAAACGTGCGGCGCAGAAACCGGAACAAGTGGTACAGCAGAAACAGCGAAACGACCACCAGCACCCCAACCACGATGATGGCCACAGTCGGATGCGCGGTGGCAAACCACGTCAGCCACACTGCCAGCAAGTCTTCGCCAAAGCTCAGCGCCCAGTTGCTCAGCGGCTCCGGGGACATGTTGGCCGCAGCTCGCGCGCTCGCTTTTGTGCCATGGGATGTCAGCGCGATGCTCCCTGCCAGCAAAGCCGCCGCCCAGCGCCATGGTTCCGCAGCCGAAGCGGTCACGCTGAACGCCAGCAACGCTGCGGCCGGCGGCCGTATAAATGTGTGGACTGCCTGCCAGATCGAATCGATATAGGGAACCTTGTCCGCCAGAAATTCCACCACATAAAGGCCGATGGCGACGCCAAGGACAACAGGATGCGAAAGCACCTGCAGCTTATCTGGCAAATGAATGACGCCAAAGCGCTGAAGCAAGCCGAGGGTGGCGACGGTGGCGTACAGATTCAACCCGGAGGAAAACCCGGTTCCCAGCACAAGGCTTAATGTTTCGATCGGATTCATGGCTTCAGCCGCGTAATTATTCTAGAGCTGGGCGGTGCTCTTGAAAGTATCACGAAGAGGGGAAGGCACTGCAAGGCGATGTGCTGCCGTGCGGAAAATCGCCGCTAAAAGCGACGTCCCGGCCAAAGACCGGGACGTTCGGAAAATGTGGAATGTAGCCGTTCTTATTTGTAGCTGTTGGACTGCGGAGCCAGCACGCGCGTCCATCCCGTGGTGCTCACGGTGCGGAACAACGGCGTGCGCGGCGGCAACAATGTCGGGTTCAGGAAGCTGGTATCAAAGTTGTAGCCGCGAGTCGGCGGGCTATAAACCGTGGTGCAGCACTTGAAGGTGCCGTTGGCCTGACGGCTGGTGTAGAGGTCCACGATGGACCCGTTGTAATTCAACGTGCCACCCCAAGCCTCGATGTACCGCAGGAAGTTGTGTACTCCGCCGTCCGTGCCGTAGTCGGCAGAAACTCCGCTAAATGTCGGCTGAGTGAAGGGAACGGTAGCCCCACCGACGATTGCGGTGCGATACCAAGTCGTGTTGCCCGCGCGCAAGCCCAAGTTATAAGGACCAGCGAAGGAGTTTACGTCGTTCCATTGATCGGAAAGCAGAGTGACAGCGTCGCCTGCTACCGATGAGGCGATTTCCGTGCTGCTCCATCCGTTGTTATTCGCGTTGGCGTTGTAGTCGCCCTGGATGTAAACCGGGTTCTCCACGGCGATGGACAAGCCACAGTTCACATTGCTAGGGCAAGCGCCGACCGGCGTCAAGTCGGCACCGTCGACAATCTTCACCGCGCGTCGGAAAAGCAGCGGGGGATTTTCCCGCAGCGCGTTGCCGTTGGCGATGCCATAGACATATCCCGGCACCATCATGGGCCAGATGCCGTCGCTATTCGTGGTGTTCGAGTAGGTCGGGGTTGCCGTGCAGTTCGTGGCTGTGGCGGTCACGCCAAACGTGTGAGCGGCGCCCGCGAGACTCGCAAAGATACCGTACTGGCCATTTCCCAGCACGGCTGAGGTGGTTAGTCCAAGTCCTCCACCGTGGATGTACTTGGCGTTTGCACCGTAGGTATAAAGTAGACTCATTGTGTCCGGATCTTCACCTGTCTCCAGCACATTGTCCGGGCAGCCGTTTTGGTCGGTGCTGGAATTGACCAGGTCGTTCCAGCCGTATTCGCCGGTCTCAAAGCCCGAGGGAGATGTCGGCGGCCAAGAGGCTAACGCCACACTGTTGTCATAGTTGCCGCGGCGGTCGGAGATGTAAACCAGGAAGTTGTCGGGTGCAACCACCGGATCCTTGGTGTTGCCGCCACTTGTCGCGACGCTCGGGTTGCCCACCTTGCCACCGAAGAATTGCGCGACGTTGTGGGCATCCAGTTCGATGTAATGCATTGTGCCGTTCAAAGTAGGAAGTACTGGAGCCGGCGTCGTTTCGTCTCGGAGCGTGCCTTCGCGTGTGTCAAACAAGGTGTTGGGCCAAAAATCCCAAGGTTCCGGCGTCCACATGGCGGTTTTGCCGGTGGCGTCTGCAATCACCGGCAGCGTTTTGGTGGCTGGATCGACGCCGCAAACAACAGCCACCGGCGCCACCATGGGTGGGTTGGCACCTGTCGAGAACACTCCGTTGGCCACGTAATTGACCCAGTTGTTCGAGGCATTTTTGAAATGGGCAGCATATAGGGAAGATGGATTATCGCGAATCCTCTCCAGTCGGATGATCGCGTTCGGGTGCGGGTCCATGCACGAACCGGTTTGTCCGGTATAACTTCCCGCAGCCATGGCACCTGCGTTCTGGTAGCCAACCGCCGCCGTCGGCAACGTCGGAAGCGGGTAGGAATATCCAGCGGCAATCGTGGTTAGCTCGTTAGGAGGCACACCATTATAGGGGCTGAGGGTGTATTCGGCTGTGGTGCCGCTCGACAGTGGGTCCATCTCAGTGCAGGAAGTGGTATTGGCGCAGCCCGCTGTGCCTACGCCAGGCCATTCCGGGTTGAGTGACTTACCATTGGTCGAGCCCGAAGATGCCGGAGTTATCGATTGAGAAACCGGGTTAATGTTGCGGCCCACATACCCGAGAGCCAGAACCTCAATCGTGACATCTTTTTGATCGGCGGATGTGCACCCGCTCGTCGGGTATGGAGCGAGCTGCTCTTCGATTTTGATGTAGCCCTTGATAATCGGGAAATAATTCTTATTGCCGGCACCGTAGACGTTAGTGGTTGGCGGCAGCCAATAACCATCGGCTGCGGCCGAAGAGTAAGTGGTCCCCTGAGCGGAGGCGGAGGTAGCGAGCGGGAGGATCAAGGTTCCGTCCGCGATCATCTGTTTCGCCAACGCTTGGAGCGATGCTGGAGCTGTGGCCGCAAGCCAATTAGCTCCGTTTAAGCCCGGAGCCATTGCCATCATGCTCAAATCGAACGGCTGGGTGGTCTGGTCAACGCACGGAAGATTCATGATGTCTGCGGGATTGTCCGACAAGAGAATTCGCAAACTGGCTTGCGCGAAATAGCGCTCATTCGTAACGTTGCTGGGTTCAGCCGTGCCGTAAGGACGGCGAATCAGGTCAATACTCTGCGTGCTGCCACCACCGATCGTGACCACCGCAAGATTCAACTGGCTGGCCCCTGTGGAATACTGCGGGAACGCGCTGCCAGCACCGTTACGAAGGTTCGAGTTGTAGTCCGTCTGCGAAATGGTGCCCCAGTTGGTGTTGCGCACTGGGGTGTCATAGGGCGCGACCGTTCCGGTGAGGCTGCCTTCCGTCATAGCCAATGCGCGAACGTTGGGCGTGCAGGGTTGCGTGCAAGGCTGCGTGGCGATGTCGATTGTTCCGCTTGCGTACGCTGTGCCCCCTGTCGCATATCCATTTTCAAGTCTCGTGCGAAGCACGTCCTTGTAAGCGTCCACCTTGTCGGAAAGAGTCAGCGTGCTCTGACCTGCGAGCCACAGATTTCCGTTGGTGTGCGTGCGGCCACCGAAGTTGAAGGTGGGACCTGGGAAAAAGTCGAGGTCGGTGTTGGCAAAGATTCCGAACTGGAACATCGGGATGCCCACCGTCTGGGTGGTGCGAATCAGGTTCACTTCGCGTCCCGTGTTCGTACGCGCGTTGACGGTCAGCGTGTACTCCGTCGCCATGGCGGTCATTCCCTGATACGGTCCGGATTTGATCGTGGTGATCGTGGGCGCGGGGTTGCCGTTGGTGTCCGTAGCCCCAGGAACGATTGTGTAACCGGGATTGCCGTCTCCCGTGATATAGCTGACGGATTCGCTCGGGTTCAGCGCGGTGAAAAGAGAGGTTTGCGGCGGCCCATAGGGCGAAGTCTCCAGCGCGTTGATCTGTCCAATGCTCGGAGAATAGGTGAGGGCAAAAAGATTGCCGAGGTCCGCGGTCATCTTCTCCATGCCGGCTTCCGCGGCATAGAACGCCACGACCTGGTCGTTATTCGCGCCCGCCAGTTGCTGGTTCGAAAGCAGCAAGAGCGAGAAGCCCACCAGCAAGCTGGACATCAGGAACAGCAGGAGGATGGTGGTCAGGAGAGCAATTCCCGCGTCTTGTCGAAAACGCTTGGATTTTTTTATTAAATTCAGGTTCATCGCATGCTCCTCTGAATTAGTACACATTCTGATAAGCCATACTGCGCAGGCTGACTTGGGTCATCAAGTTGTCTCGAGAATAGTGAGTGGTGTTGCCCTGGCGTAGCAGGTAGCTGGAACGCGCCGCGAGATAAATGTTGACGCACATGATTTGCGATTCCGAATCGCCTGTAGGCACCGTGGGCTGGTTCGCGGGATTGCCGTTGCCGTCCACGAAGTTATAGGTGAACTGCAGATTTTCCAGGGTTTCGCCGACTGGCGTCGCCGTGTTGAAGCCAACCTGGCGGATCAGGCGTATGTACGGTGGACTGGTGACGTTGTCCAGGTAATAGCTGACCATCCAGATGCGCGTCGCGGTGGTGTTTGCGAAGCAGGCGTTGGTGCCGCCACAACCGGTGGTCTCCAGCTGGTTGATGGTTCCACCGGCTTCCGTGCGGCCGTTAAGATTGAAGGCATCGCCAGAAGCGAAAGTCAGCACCTGTCCACTGACGGACGTGACAGCCAGAACGGCTTCGCCCAGCGAGTTGCTGAACATGATCAGATCACCCGGGCTAATGGTGATTCCGTTCTTTACAAAGTTTACGCAGTTATAGTTGCCGTTCGAATTCATCGTGCTGCCATCAAACACAGCCGTGAGCGTGTGTCCGGATAAGGTCAGAGAACCGTTTGGGCAACCTGGATTCGCAGGACTCGTCGTGGCCAGAGCGTTAATCGGCCGTGAGTCCAGACCGAGATTGTCGGCGTAAAAAACGGTGATTTCGTCGGTGAAATTGCTGGGATTTGACGGCAGCCCGGTAGTCGCGTCAGGTGCGGTGATGAGCGGACCCAAGGCGTTCCCGGGTTCCACACCTGGGAATGTCGAGTGGCATGCTGGAAAGGTAGTGTTGCCACCCAGGACCGGACGATTGGGAGGGGGCGTGGTGCCGCAAGGAGCCGTGGTGGAGTTGTTTGACGTGTACGGTATGGGGATGCCGCCCGTCGGAATGCCAGATCCCGCCTGCTGAAGATCCGTCTGGATCAAATTCAAAGCGCTGCGCAGGTTGTCGGACATGTCCGCATCCTGGGTGACCTTTGTATTCGTCTGCGAGGCGTCGCGGAAAGCGAGCACCGCGGCATACAGCAGCACCATGACAACACCCATCGCGATCATCAACTCGATGAGTGTGAAGCCGGCCAATTTGCGTTTTGTCTTCGGTTGCATGAAAGTGCGCCTCACGAATACGACGAAATGTAACTCACCAGCTGAACCTCGCCGGTCTGCCCTTGATATTGATAGCTCACCGTGATTACGACCTGAATCATGTTGGAGTAGCTATTTACCGCAGTGAACTTGATCGTTCGCGTCATCCAAGGATTCAGGGGAATGGTTGTATCGTCTGCTGTACCGAGGATGCCATCAGGGCCCGGACCAGTAACAATGACGTCGGGGTTACTGGAGTCATCATCGGCAGTGCCAACGAGGCCGTCTGGGCCTGGCGCCCACAAAGGTTGGGCACCATCTTTGAAGACGCCGCCAGCGCTGATGTTGTTGAGCTGCCCGAACGAGAGCAACTGAGAGTCACGCGCGGTGAAGATCGTTTCCAGAGCTTCCTGGGCCTTTTGGTTGGCCACATATTGCATCTTCACAGCGTTGGAGCTCTTCAGGCCCTGTGAAAAGAAGGAAGCCACCGAAAGAACACCGAAGCTGAGGATGGCCATGGCGATCATGGTCTCCAGCAGTGTGAAGCCTTGTTGTTTGCGAATCAGTCTGTTTAGTTTCATGAGCGACTCCCTATTCCTGCCATCCGAGGGTGCCGCCCTCGAAGTTGTAGGCTCGAACGCGGCCGGTTCCACCCATGATAGTGACCGCGCGCGCGCTGGCCGATTTATTCGGGATACCCATAAAAACTGTTCCGTAGAGCAAAGTCACGCCGGTGTTATCCGTGAAGGTCCCGGTGGAATTGAATTGCATGATCGGCGGCCCGCCGGAAACGGGTGGATTGCCGATATAAACGGCGGCGGAATTTCCGAAGGCCATGGGGGTATCCGGCACGCCAGATTCGAGAACGAATTGAACCGTTCCGGGAATTGGAACGCTCACAAGCGGTCCGGCGACTTCATTGGTCAACGGCGCCGGTTGGACCTGATATTTGACGTGATAGCGGTTGTCACTCTCGGGAGCACTGTCAATCCAGATCTGAACGACGCGCCTCTGGGAGATCGCCAACTGACGTGCGACACGTAATTGGCTGACCACCACGTCCATCGCGGAGTTTGCCTGATACGATTCCAAGGAGCCAAAGCTCTGAATGATAGCCATGGCTGTGAGCACCGCCATGATCGCGATGACCATCAGTGTTTCCAGTAAGCTGAAGCCAAGCTCGTCTCGATTTGTTTTTCTCATGGGCGACTTCCAATTCCTCAGAGAACTGACATTCACGGTAAAACTCCGTGGTGTTTCCGCGCCGACGAGCCAGCTCCAAGGCCGGTTCGAAGGCCAGATGCTGCGTGAGCAGCACGGGTACACCCGCTCCGCCAATTCTTGGTCCTATCGAGAGTTAACTCCTTCTTCCAGGGGGCGACAACTGGACGAAGGGACGGGTTCCGAGCAGCCGAGATGCACCCGGCCGTAGGTTCCAGTGGGACAGTTACGAAGGTTTACTTGGGAACACCGCTTGAATGCGAGGGCTGGAACACTCGCGAATTCGCTTAAATCCTTGTAGAACAAGTGTTTTCATGCGAACAACGATGAAAATTCTCATCTCGTTTCGATCTGGCGCAATGCGTTCCAGCTTGGCTGTTTTGAGTCGAAGTTCCAATCCCGATAGTACTTGTGGCGTTACCTCTCGGGCACGGATTGTGAACAAACTCGCGTCACAATCCGTGGAAAGCGCGAGATTCGTTGGCACGACAGCTTATGCCTGGATGCGTCGGACCATCTAACCTTTCGAACCGGCCGGGAGGCGAGTGAGGGGAAGCCGGATTTGAAACGCAGTATGCCCTGGCCGTGAGTTTATATGAATGTTGCCTTGATGATTCCGGACGATGCGTTCGACGATATCGAGGCCCAAGCCGGTTCCCTCCCCCACGGGCTTAGTGGTGAAGAATGGCTCGAAAATCTTGCCACGAATATCCGGGGGAATGCCGGGACCACTGTCAACGAATTCGACCAGCACATCCTCCGGCTCCAGAACAGTGCGAACGGTAAGCGTTTTCGCTCCGTTCGTCTGCGAATTCATCGCGCCAATGGCGTTGTCGATCACGTTGGTCCAGATCTGGTTCAATTCGCTGCCGTTGGCCGGAATTTTGGGTAGATTGCCGGCGAATTCGCGTTTCACTTCGAAGCCATGCTTCAGTTGGTGCTGAAACATGCGCAGCGTGACGTCAATTCCATACTCGACATCCACATCGCTGATTGGAGTTTTGTCCATGTACGAGTAAGACTTGACGGCCTGGACAAGATCAGAGATGCGGTGGGAGGCTTCTTCGATTTCACGGGTGAGGCAAAGAATCTGATGATCGTAGACAAGGATGCGTAGGCCGTGACGGGAATGTTTGGGCGTCAGAAGCTTTGTGAGCGGCTCCAGATCGTCGATGCGAATTCCGGCGTCGACCAGATCGCCCGCAAGATCGTCGGGCAAGTTTCGCTGCAGCAGCCAGTCGGCAAGATCCGACTCCAGATCAGCACGTTGTAGCGCATCGAGCCTATTGGTACCCGCACCGCACTCTGCGATGGTGTCGCTGAGTTTGGCCATCAACGCTTGCGCTTCGGGTGGAATCACCTCGCTGCGCAAGGCAATGGCTTCGCGGCGGCGGCTATTCTGCGCTTCGCGCATCAACGTGGCAGAACGCAAGACGGCCGAGGCAGGATTGTTTAGCTCATGAGCCAGACCAGCGGATAGCTTTCCGAGCGCCAACATTTTGGCGGTGCGTTCTTCGTTGCGCGCGGTTTCGCGTGTGCGGTCCGTCATTTCTCCTACAAGCTTTTGCGCGAGGTTGGGAGCGCGATAGACGAGTTCGCGTAATTCCGTGGCAGGCATGACAGCGATGCGAGTGGGTCCAATCGCCGTGCCGCGGCCACCAGCAACTTTCATGCGCGAAAACGGAAGCACACCAGTGGGTTGGCCTGCGGTACGGACAAAGACGGGAGCGTACGGATCGTTCACTCTGCGGTAGTGCAGCTCTCCTGCGAGAACAACTGTAAAGTCCTTCGCCGGGGAACCTTCGTGAACGATGGTTTCGCCCGATTCGTACGAGAGAACCTGAAAATGGTCGGCAAGCCATTCCAACGCAGCGCGATCATCGTCGGCGAAAAGCGGGATCTGCGCCAGTTGGTCGGCGGTCAGACGGTCTGAAGGAACGGGCACGTGCGGACCTCCCTAGCGGTTCGCCAGATATTGATTGACGAAGTATAAGACGATGGAGCCTTCGCCGACACTGTTGGCAACGCGCCGCACGGCGCCATTCCTCACGTCGCCAACGGCGAAGACGCCAGGCACATTGGTCTCCAACAAGGCGGGATCGCGATCGAGAGTCCAGCCTGGAGGACGCTTGCCACCGCTCAACAAACTTGCTCCTGTAAGAATAAAACCCTTGCCATCTCGGCAAACGGTGCCTTCGAGCCAATCGGTTCTCGGCTCAGCACCGATGAAGATGAACAATGCTCCAGCTTCACGTTGCTCGATTGCCTTCGTATCATGATGACGGATGGTCAGACCGGTCAGACGGTCTTCGCCGTGAACCTCGAGCACTTCCGTGTACGGCTCTACCTTGATCGTTGGGATGGTCTGGATTCGTTCCACCAGGTAGTGAGACATGGAACGGGACAACGATTCACCACGCACTAACATCGTCACGGAGCGGGCGTATTGTGAAAAGTGAACTGCCGCCTGACCCGCGGAATTCGCGCCGCCAACTATGTAAATGTCCTCGCCCCTGCAGGACGATGCTTCGGTGTTCGCAGCGCCATAGTAAACGCCGGCGCCCGTGAGGCGGTCCATCCCTTGTATATCAAGGCGCCGCCATTGCACGCCGGAAGCAATGACCACGCTGTGGCCCACCAACTCCTGGCCGCTGGAAAGTTTGACGACGCGGTATTCACCTTGAATCGCAAGCGATTCTGCCTGAACCGGGGCAAGGACTTCGGTGCCGAATCGTTTCACTTGAGATACGCCGCGCCGCGCCAGATCCGCGCCGCTGAGGCCTGCAGGAAAACCAAGATAATTTTCGATGCGTGAACTGAGTCCCGCCTGGCCGCCGGCAGCTTCGCGTTCAACGAGAATGGTGCGAAGCCCCTCGGTGCTGCAATAGAGTGCACAGGCCAGGCCTGCGGGGCCGGCACCAATAATAATGACGTCGTAAAAGTCGCGGCTCGGCGCGGTGGTCAGTCCGAGCTTCGCGGCCACATCCGGCAGTGTGGGCTTCTGCAGGATGGAGCCATCGGCAAAAATTAAAACCGGAAGACCTTCGGGCGTGTCGCCGACCGCAGCGGTGATGCGCGGATCGGAAGTCGAGCCCGGTTCGATCCAGCGGTAAGGAATCTGGCTCTTGGCCAGGAAATCCTTGAGCTCGTGAGTACTGGGAGACCAGCGAGTGCCGACAACATAAATACCTTCGAAGGATTCACGGCTGGTAGCGTTCCAATCCTCAAGCAAATCCGAAAGGATGGGGTAAAGGTTCTGTTCTGGCGGCTCCCATGGCTTCATGAGGTAATGATTCAGCCGAACTTTATTGATGGCGTCGATCGCGGCACTGGAATCCGCATAGGCGGTCAGCAGAACTCGCCTGGCATCGGGCTGCAGCGCGAGGGCGTTCATAAGAAATTCCGTGCCGCTTACGCGAGGCATGCGCTGGTCGACAAGGAACAGCGCGATGCGATCGCCGCGAGTGGTGAGTTGCTGCACAAAATCCATGGCTTTATCGGGAGCGTCTACCGCGAGTATCCGGTAGTCAGCGGAGAATTTGGACTTCAGGTCCCTTTCCACGGCGCGGAGGACAGCGGGATCGTCATCCAGTGCAAGAATAAAAGGCTTTTTGGCCATATCAAAAAATCCCAGAATATGAAATTTGCCACTTCTATGGTATTTGCCCTTGCAGCGACAGGCAAATTAAAATCCCGGTCGCTGCCCGGTGAAGAGGATCTCAAGAAAGTATGACGCGGCGGTTGGCCGCGAGATCATTATCCTCCACCGTCTTTGCTACCCGCTTGAAATTACCTCTGATCCGCTAAAATCCAGCGTTTCCTTACTCCAGGCACAAATGGTTGAACTCACGGCGCAACTGTTGTTGAATGAAAGAGTAGCCGAGGTTGCGCCCGTAGCTCAGTTGGATAGAGCGTCTGCCTTCTAAGACTCTCT
>Ga0210390_10005566_pt1 | contig 10549 bp, 7 predicted proteins | sample IncBWH11OmetaG_FD_161050 | JGI IMG/M metagenome (GOLD analysis project Ga0210390, IMG submission 161050) | Forest soil microbial communities from Barre Woods Harvard Forest LTER site, Petersham, Massachusetts, United States - Inc-BW-H-11-O ... | reverse complement strand
CGCCGTCCGTATCCTCGGCGCCGCTGAGAGCCCCGAAGGCGCGGCCCTGCGCGCCAGGCTCGTCTCCTTCGCCGAGGCCCTCGCGGACCAGGCCCGCGCCAAGGGCGCGGCCCTGCGCGACCGGCGTCCGTAGTTTTCTGCCGAACGAGCGGCGTTTCTGCCCAGATATCCGCTTTTGCCTGGACAGCGGAACAGCGGAACCTAGACTCGGGTACTGATCCCCCGCAACCTTAGACAACAGGGATCCATCCTGGGGTGCTAGGAGGCGCGCGTGAGCATCGGCGCGACGCTGGCTTCAGCCCGCCGCCGATCCGGGCTGACCGTCAGCGAGGTCAGTAACAGCACCCGTGTCACAGAGCCCATCATCCGGGGCATAGAGCAGGATGACTACGCTGCGTGCGGCGGTGACTTCTATGCGCGAGGCCATATCCGCGCCATCGCCCGCGCGGTGGGGGAGGATCCCTCGCCGCTGATTGACGAGTTCGACGCGACGTGGCGATCGGCGCAGGAAATCACGGCGGCGGAGGCCTTCCAGCCGCGCATGCCGCTGCGCAAGCGCGAGCGGCGGCGAGTGCGCTGGACGGCTTTCCTGGCCGTGCTCGTGCTAGCGGTCCTCGGCTTCGCCGGCTACAAGTTCGTCGCGGGGATAGGCCGCGAACGGCACGCATCGACCGCCGCCAGCCCGCGTCTCTCCCCGCCTGCCCGTACCAGCCTGCCGCCGGCCAGCGGCCCAGCCGTCCAGGCCAGCGCGGCCCAGGCGTCCCCGGCCAGCACGCCCTCGGCGAGTGCCACTCCGTCGGCAAGTCCCGTGGCGATCCGGGCGCTCGCCCCGGCCAGCGTGGCGGCGTTCGGCCCGGCCGGCCTAGCCGATGGCGACAATCCCCAGCTGGCGGCGCTCGCGGTGGGCCGGAACCCGGCGACGCCCTGGTCCAGCCAGTGGTACGCCACCCCCGGGTTCGGCGACCTGAAGGCCGGAACGGGCCTGCTGCTTGACATGGGCCGCACGGTCACCGTCTCCTCGGTTCGGCTTTCGTTGGTCAGCCACTCCGGTGCCGACCTGGCGCTGCGGGCCGGGAGCAAGCCGGCCCTGTCGTCGCTGCCCCAGGTCGCCAGCGCCTCGAACGCGGGAAGCACGGTGCACTTCCAGCTCGGCGCGCCGGCGCACGTCCGCTACCTGCTCATCTGGTTCACTAAACTGCCGCCGGACAGCGCCGGCACCTACCAGGCCAGTGCCTACAAGATCATCGTCCAGGGCCAGCCGTGACCCGCCAGGCCTCCGAACGGACCCGCTAACTGCCGATCCGGCCTGCGATCTACCATCGAGGCATGAGCGATGATTTCCCGGCGTTTGCCCTGTCCGAGGAGCAAGAGGCGCTGCGCGAGGCGGTGCGTGCTCTGGCCGATGACAAGATCGCGCCTCGGGCCGCCGAGATCGATCGCACCTCCGAGTTCCCCTGGGACGTGTACGAGGCGCTGGTCAAGGCGGACCTGCAGGCCGTGCACATCCCCGAGGCCTATGGCGGCGCGGGCGCCGACGCGATCGCCACGGCGATCGTCATCGAGGAGGTCGCCCGGGCCTGCGCGTCGTCGTCGCTGATTCCGGCCGTGAACAAGCTCGGCACGGTGCCGCTGCTGCTCGCCGCGTCTGAGGAAGTCAAGGCTAGGTACCTGGCGCCGGTCGCGCGGGGCGAGGGGATGTTCTCCTACGCACTGTCCGAGCCCGAGGCAGGATCCGACGCTGCGGCCATGAAGACCAAGGCGGTGCGCACGGACTCCGGCTACGTGCTGAACGGGGTGAAGCGGTGGATCACCAACGCCGGGGTGTCGAAGTACTACACGGTGATGGCGGTCACCGATCCCTCGGCGGGCGCGAACGGGATCTCGGCGTTCGTGCTGGAGGACGGGGATCCGGGCTTCTCGTTCGGGGCGCCCGAGCACAAGCTCGGCATCAAGGGCTCGCCGACCAGGGAACTGTACTTCGACGACTGCGAGATCCCGGCCTCCCGGCTGATCGGTGCCGAAGGCGAGGGCTTCAAGATCGCGCTGCGCACGCTGGACCACACCCGTATCACGATCGCGGCGCAGGCCCTGGGCATCGCGCAGGGGGCGCTGGACTACGCGCTCGGGTACGTGAAGGAACGTAAACAGTTCGGCCGCGCGGTCGCCGACTTCCAGGGCCTGCAGTTCATGATCGCCGACATGGCCATGAAGCTCGAGGCGGCACGCCAGCTCACCTACGCGGCGGCGGCCAAGTCGGACCGGGCGATGGCCGGGGAGAAGGTCGCTGACCTGACGTTCTTCTCCTCAGCTTGCAAGTGCCTGGCCTCCGATGTGGCCATGTCGGTGACCACCGACGCGGTACAGCTACTCGGCGGCTACGGCTACGTGAACGACTACCCGGTCGAGCGCATGATGCGCGACGCCAAGATCACCCAGATCTACGAGGGCACCAACCAGATCCAGCGCATGGTGATGGCCCGCCAGCTCCTTATGTAGCATTTTGGTTAGCATTTGCGCAGGTCAGCGGCGGCTGAGATGCTGCGACGTGACCGTCTAGCCCGGCGTGTGCCGCCGGGCTGGACGGCTCAGGCATCGTGGCGGCGGGCTGATCAACGAATACAGCCGAGCCGCCTGACGCCACGACGAAACCGCACGCCAGCAGCCGGATCCTATTTTCGAGCGGGACAGGTCACGGCCTGGGAGTCGCGGGACAGCTGAACGGACCGGTGCCGTTCAGCACAGTGGGCCGCCCGCCACGTAGATCACCTGGCCAGAAACGTACCTCGCACCCTCGCTGGCCAGGAAGGAGATGGCGTGCGCGACGTCGTCGACCTGGCCGATCCGGCGGGCTGGCACCTGGGACGCCACGGTGGCCTGGAAGTCCTCGAATGTCATGCCGAGCCGGGCGGCGGTCGCGGCCGTCATGTCGGTGGCGATGAAGCCAGGCGCCACTGCGTTGGCGGTGATGCCGAACTGGCCGAGTTCGATGGCAAGGGTCTTGGTCAGGCCCTGCATCCCGGCTTTGGCCGCGGAGTAGTTGGCCTGGCCGCGGTTGCCGAGCGCGGAACTGGAGGACAGGTTGACGATCCGGCCGTGCAGCTGGTCCACCATGTGCTTCTGCACCGACCTGCTCATGAGGAAGGCCCCTCGCAGGTGCACGCCGAGGACCGTGTCCCAGTCATCCTCAGACATCTTGAACAGCAGGTTGTCCCGGAGGACTCCGGCATTGTTGACCAGCACCGTAGGCGGCCCCAGTTCCTCGGCTACTGTGCCGACGGCGGCTTCTACCTGGTCGTCCTTGCTGACGTCAGCGCCAACCGCGATGGCGCGGCCGCCAGCAGTGGTGATTGCCGCCACCGTGGCATTGCAGGAGCCGGCATCCAGGTCGAGTACGCCGACCGCCATCCCGTCGGTTGCCAGGCGGCGGGCTGTGGCGGCACCGATTCCGCGGGCGGCTCCCGTGACGATGGCCACCCTCGGCGGGTTGTCCGGGATCTTGTCCTCCGCAGGCAGTCCCGGGGTCTCGTCTTTCAGCTCCTGCCCGGGGTGCGGGGTCTGGCTCATCTCGCTCCTCCTCGGATCTTTATGCAAACTATATCAAGCATATTGCAATATATGTCAAGCGATTCGTGGCGGGCCTGGGAACAGCAGCGGTAGCGGCATCGGCATGGGCTCGCGCTTGAGACCGTGCGAAGGTAGTGACGGCCCGGCGTTTCCGGCCCGAGATGACCTGGGGACCAGGTGACGTGGCCCACGCGCGCTGGAGGAGGGTGCGGACCTCGTCCCAGGTCGGCAAGGCGTCGGATGGCCTGGCACCGGCACGGGCCTGCCCGGCGGAGGAGAACCCGGAGGCATCGATCATGAGGACGGGGAACGGGTCTTCCCTGGGGGTGAGTCCAGCAGGTCGGCCAGGGCGGCCAGGTACATGGCGATTGCCTGCGTGGGCTCACGCATCTGTCGTGCCGACAGTTGCTCGATCTTCCCCAGGCGGTATAGCAGCGTGTTGCGGTGGACATGGAGCCGCTCGGCCGCCCTGAGCAGGTTGAACCCGCCCTCGCTCCAGGCGATCAGCGTCTCGCGCAGGGTGGGCCAGTCGGCCCGGTCGCGCAGTCCGCCAAGGACCGACGCGGCGAATTCCGACCGCTCTTGCCCTACCGCCGCGGCCACCAGTTGCGGGACCCGGAGATCGGCGACGGCGAAGACCCGGGCGTCTGGGTCCAGCACGGGACCGATCCGGAGCGCCGCCGCCGCATGCCGGTACGAGCTGTGCATGCCGGCCAGGCCGGCCGCCGGCTCGCCGGCCGCGATCCAGGTATCTAGGCCGTGCCGCTGCCGGATCAGATCGGCCAGCAGCTGGCAGCGGCCGGTCAGGTCACCAGACACGGTGTCCATGGCGTGCAGCACCGCGTACCGCCCGGCGGTGATTTCGCCGGCCAGATCCTGGCTGCTTCCGAAAAACTCCCTGACCGTGCGCAGCAATGAGATCCGGAATACCGCGGCGGTGCCGTCCGGTCTGGCTCGCACGTCCAGCACTACGGCTGTGTGCGCCAGTGCGGGGGTGAGTCCCAGCGCGGCCGCCCGCGCCTGCAGGGTGTCCGGGTCCATCACCTCGGGGTCGTGCAGGGCTATGTCCCTGAGGAAGTCGTCGACCGCCTGCTCGCGCAGCAGCCGTGAGCGGAGCAGCGCCGCCTCCTCGAGCAGGAGCTCGGTCTGCCGCTGCACGACCAGGCCGAACCGGCGCACTTCCTCGGGGCTGCCGGTGAGGCAGACCGTCCCGATGGCCTCCGCGCCGACGATGATCGGCAGGCTGATGCCGGGCTTGACGCCGCGCAGCCGGCGGGCCTGCCCAGCGGTGTGGGTCTTCGCTTGCCGGGTGCGCAGCACCTCGTGGGAGGCCTCGTGCAGGGTGCCGAGCCGGCTCTGGTCCCCGCAGCCGATGACGACTGCCTGCCGGTCGGTGATCAGCACGTTGAAGCCGGTGATCCGGCCGATATCGATGGCGATCTGCTGGGCGAGCTCCGGAGTGAGCGCCGGGACGTCGTGATCATCGTACATGTGCGAATAGTACAAAAAAGATAATCATACTAGCCATAATTTCGGATTATTCATACGGTGACGGTCCGGGCTCCGGGTTCTTATGGTGAACCGATCAGGGCACTTTGCCACCGGATAGGGCGGATAGGCCGAACGTCCCGGCCGGGAGCAGGAGGTTCACTTGATCGCCGTCGTCGGCGGAGGGGTGATCGGGCTGTCGGTCGCCTACTACCTGTCCCAGGCCGGCGCGGAGGTGGTGCTCTACGAGCGGGGTATGCTCGGCCGGGGCTGCACCTGGGGCGGCGCGGGCTGGATCAGTCCCAGCGAATCGGCACCCGTGGTAGGACCGCAGGCCATCCGCCAGGCCCTCTACTCCCTCGGCCGGCCCGGCGCGCCGCTGTACCTGCGGCCGACGCTGGATCCCGGCCTGTACCGCTGGCTGCTGCAGGCCACCCGCTACTGCAATTCCGCCACCGCCGCCCAGGGCCTCCGGGCGGTGGCAGAACTCAGCCGCCCTACTTTCGAGCTCTACGACGAGCTCAAGCGCGCCGGACTGGCCGCCGGCATGACGTCGCACGGACTGCTGCACGTCTTCGGCCGACCGCGGCCGGCCGCCCGGTCGCTGGCGTCGGCGGCGGTCATGCGCCACTACGGCTACACGGTGCCCGATGACCTCCTCACCGGGACCGAGCTGCGGGAACTTGAACCCACCCTGTCCCGGCGGGCCGAGACGGGCTACCTCATCGGCCAGGAGCGCCACATCGACCCGGCCCGGCTGACCGCCGGGCTGGCCGGGCTGGCCCGCAAGGCTGGCGCCGAGATCTGGGAGCAGGCCGAGGTAAGACGCCTTGACGTCGCGGCCCGGCAAGTGCGAGCGGTCGTAACAGGCAACGGCCCGCTGCCGGTGGCGGGCGTGATCCTCGCCGGGGGAGCTTCGTGCGGAACGCTGCTGCGACCCCTCGGCATCCGGCTGCCGCTGACCGCGGGCAAGGGATACAGCTTCCTGCGCCGGCTGCGTACCCTGCCCAGGCGGCCCATCCACCTGGGGGACATCAAGGTCGCCGTCACGCCGTTCGCCCGGGGCCTCCGGGTAGCGGGCACGATGGAACTCAGCGGCAACAACGAGACCCTCCGCCGGTCCCGGGCCCGGGCCATCGCGCGCGGTACCGCGCCGTACTTCGACGGCTGGGATGAGCTCGAACCAGGCAGCAATGGCCGGGAGCCAGAAGAGCTCTGGGTCGGCAGGCGTCCGCTGACGCCGGACGGGCTGCCCATCCTGGATCGCGTGCACCCCTTCGAGAACCTCTTCATCGCGACCGGGCACGCCATGCTCGGCATCACCCTGGCCCCGGCATCAGGCAAGGCCCTGGCCGGCTACGTGCTGTCCGGCCAGCGACCAGAACTGCTCGAGCCCTTCCGCTTGCGGCGCTTTGCCTCGACGAGCTGACACGATGGTGATCGTCTCCAGCGTCACGACGCCCCGCCAGGGGGTCCTGTCCGGGTGCCTGACCCTGTACGGTGCGGCATGACCACCGGCGGTCCCGTGATCATCGTCTCGGGCTGGCCGATCGTCGGCACCATGACGCTATTCGTCGGGCTGGCCATGGCCGAGGTCTGCTCCAGCTTCCCCACGGCCGGCGGCCTGTACTACTCACCTGGGCGCGCTGGTGCCTCCGGCTCAGGTGTGGGCCACCGCGATCGTGGACACCGAGGCCAAGCTGCTGCTGGTGCTCGCCATCGGCGCCCAGCCGTTCTGCGGGATGTCCTCGATCACCGCGAACTCGCGGATGATCTACGCGTTCTCCCGGATAGTCGCCGACGCCTGAGCGGTGACGACCCCGCGCACCGGCGCACCGGCCGGCGTCGCCAGCGGCAAGGTCGCCACCACCGGCTGGCCCGGCTAGGAGACATCCGGCATCCGCGCAGCGCACATGCGTTCCGCAGCGTCAGCGCACTGCGCGCAACAGTTACCGACGAACACCATCTGGAGGAACACCGTGGCGAAGACCTCTCCCGGCACGACGCGAACGGCGGCCGGGGAACAACATCTGCACCGGTCGATCGGGCTGCCCGGGCTCACCATGATCAACGTGGGCGGGATCATCGGGTCGGGCTGGCTGCTGGGGGCGCTGACCGTCGCCAAGGTGGCCGGCGGCGGATCGCTGATCTCGTGGCTCCTGGGGGCCGCGGTCCTTGCCGTGCTCGCGCTGGTCCACGCCGAGCTCGGCTCGACATACCCGGTGTCGGGCGGGACCGCCCGGTTCCCCTTCCTCGCCTTCGGCGCGCTCGGCGGGTTCACCGGCGGCTGGATGTCCTGGCTGTACAACGTGACGGTCGCGCCGATCGAGGCCGAGGCATCGCTCGGCTACCTGGACTCGCATTTCACCGGCCTGCACTTCATCAACTCCAGCGGCCTGCTGACCGGCCGCGGCATCTTGGCCGGCGCCGGGTTCCTGCTGGTGTTCGTCGTGATCAACGCGATGGGCGTGAAGTGGCTGTCGGATACCAACGCCGTCGCGGTGATCTGGAAGGTCTTCATCCCGGTGCTCACGATCGTCGCCCTGATGACGACGAGGTTCCACGGCTCCAACTTCACCGCCGGCGGCGGGTTCGCGCCGTACGGGTTCCACGGGATCTTCGCGGCGCTCCCGCTCGGCGTCATCTTCGCGGAGGCCGGGTTCGAGATGTGCATCCAGGTCGGGGGCGAGGCGAAGAACCCGCAGAAGAACATCCCCCGGGCGATCATCTTGTCGCTGATCATCTGCACGCTGATCTACCTGCTCCTGGAGGTCACGTTCGTCGGCGCGCTGAACCCGGCGCACCTGCTGCACGGCTGGGCGAACCCGATCGGCGGCGTCCAGAACTTCGGCCCTTACGCCACCCTGGCCACCGCGGCGGGCCTGGGCTGGCTGACCACCCTGCTCCTCATCGACGCGGTGATCTCCCCGGCCGGCGCCGGGCTGGTCTACATCGGCACGTCCTCCCGGCTGTCCTACGCCCTGGGCCGCAACGGCTACTTCCCCCCGGCCATCAGCCGGATCAGCAAGCGCGGCGTCCCGTTCACCTCCATCATCATCTCCTTCGTGGCCGGCATGCTCTTCTTCCTGCCCTTCCCCAGCTGGAGCGGCCTGGTCGAGCTGGCCACCTCGGCGCTGGTGTTCATGTACGCGCTGGCGCCGCTGGCGCTGGGCGGGCTGCGGCGCGAGGATCCGGACCGGCACCGGCCCTACCGGCTGCCCGCGGCGGGCGTGCTCAGCCCGCTCGCGTTCATCTTCGCGAACCTGCTCGTGTACTTCGCCGGGTTCAGCACCGTCCTCTGGCTGGAGGTGCTGATCGTCCTCGGCTTCATCGCGTTCGCCATCTACCAGGTCAGGCTGCCCAAGGCCCGCCGGACGGTCATTGACCCGCGGGCGGCTTTGTGGGTCGTGCCCTGGCTGGCCGGCCTGCTCCTGCTGTCCTGGCTGGGCCGCTACAACGGCTCGCCCCCCACGGTGTTCGGCGTGACCCTGCTGGCCACCAACCACCTCCCGAACTGGTGGGACCTCGCCGCCATCGCCGCGTTCAGCCTGGTGATCTACTACTGGGCCGTGCATAGCACCCTGCCCCACCAGCGCGTCAGCGCGGCCGTGGAGCAAGTGGAGACAGAGGCGTCCGTCGAACTGGAAAAGTCGCTCGTCTGATACCTGCTGGCCGGGGCGGGCCGGGACCCGAAGACCCGGCCCGCCTCGGCCCTTCCGATGGGTCGGCAGCATTGCCACAACGGATCCCAGGGCCGCGGCTGCCTGTGGTATGAGGTGCCGCGGCCACGCCAGCCGGAACCATACACCGGCGTGCACGATCCGTCCGGGCAGCGTGACCCGCCCCGTGGTTGCCTGCGGGCACCCTAGAGCACGTGGCGTAACCCTGGTCGGGGTGGCGTCAGCCTGGTTTGCGGCCGGGGGTGATGAGGCCGGTTTCGTAGGCGATGACGACGAGCTGGGCTCGGTCTCGGGCGTTGAGTTTCATCATGGTTCGGTTCACGTGGGTCTTGGCGGTGGCTGGGCTGATGACCAGGCGTTCAGCGATGTCGTCGTTGGACAGGCCGGAGGCGACGAGGGTGAGGATCTCTCGCTCGCGGGGGGTGAGACCGGCGAGCGCGGCAGGTGTGCGGGCCAGTTCGACGTTGGGTTGGGCGAGGACCCGGGCGATCAGGGCCCGGGTCGCTGTGGGTGAGAGCAGCGAGTCGCCGGCGGCCACGTTGCGGATGGCGTCGAGCAGGATCTCGGGTTCAACGCCCTTGCCGAGGTAGCCGCTTGCTCCGGCCCGGAGGGCGTCGACGATGAGCTCGTCGGTTTCGAACGTCGTGAGCATGATGATCTTGACGTCGCGAAGGTCGTCGGCCGCGGTGATGACGCGGGTGGCCTGGATGCCATCGACCTCGGGCATCCTGATATCCATCAGGACAACGTCAGCGCGCTCGCTGCGGGTCAGCGCCACTGCCTCGCGCCCGTTGGCCGCCTCACCGGCAACGTCCATGTCGGGGACGGAGTCGATGAGCAGCCGGAAGGTGGCGCGCAGCAACGCCTGGTCATCAGCGAGCAGGACACGGATCGTCACGACGTCACCGGCTTGTCGCTCCGGCGAGGATCACGCATCGCCGCGGCGGATTCCGCCGAGCCAGTGGCGGCGGCGTTCAGTACGGGCAGCGTCGCCGTCACGCGGTAACCGCCCGCTGCGGCGGGACCGGCACTGACCGTGCCGCCGGCTGCCGCCGCCCGTTTCCCGCATGCCGATCAGCCCGTGGCCGGTGCCTTCGTTCATGAGTCCCTGCGGCGCGGCGGCTGGTCCGGTGTTGCTGACGGTGAGATGAACCGATGCGGCGGACCAGTCGATGCCGAGGCAGACGCCGCTGCCCGGAGCGTGCTTGGTGGCGTTGGTAAGGGCCTCCTGCACGATCCGGTAGAACGCGAGGTCGGCCGGTCCGCTCAGGGAGCCGGGTTCGCCGTGGACTGCGACGGTGAGCCGCAGGCCGGCGTCAGTGAAACTGTCCAGGAGCAGGTCGAGGTGCTCGATCGTCGGGGCGGGGGCGCGGGGGTCGCCCGGTGCGGTGTCGCCCTCTGCACGCAGTAGCCCCAGGGTTGCCCGCAGCTCGTCGAGTGCGGCCCGGCTGTTGGCGGCGATGCCGGCGAGCGCGGTGTCGGCGGCGTGCGGATCGGTGCGGAGCAGGTACTGGGCGACACCGGCCTGGGCGTTGACGACAGCGATGTGGTGGGCCAGGACGTCGTGCAGTTCGCGGGCGATGCGGATGCGCTCGGCTGTGACCTGGCGGTCGGCTTCGGCCTGTCGGCTGTGCTCGGCGGCCTCGGCTCGCTGTTCGGCGGCGGCGATCCGTTCGCGCCGTTCCCTGATGAGGAGGCCCAGCGCGGTGGCAACGACGGCCCAGTTGAGGTAGAGCAAGTCCGGTCTCGGGTGTGGGTAGCTCACCAGGGCCACGGTGAACTGGATGACCCCTGCCACTGCGGCCGCCGTCCAGGCC
>Ga0210390_10005564_pt1 | contig 10553 bp, 9 predicted proteins | sample IncBWH11OmetaG_FD_161050 | JGI IMG/M metagenome (GOLD analysis project Ga0210390, IMG submission 161050) | Forest soil microbial communities from Barre Woods Harvard Forest LTER site, Petersham, Massachusetts, United States - Inc-BW-H-11-O ... | reverse complement strand
GCGCACCGACACTGGTCCCGGCGACCATGCGTACCGGGATGCCTTCTTCTTCGAGAACTCTCAGAACTCCGATATGCGCGATGCCACGGGCAAAGCCGCCGCCCAGCGCTACGCCTATTGCCGGAAGCTGGGACGCAGGGGCCGGAGCAGTTTTGCGGGAGAGTTCCCGTCCAAACGCCTGCACCGATCGAATAATCTTGCCCAGACTCTTCACAGCCAACTCCACATCCTCCGGCCCGCTGGCGGCCGGAACTCCAACGTATTATGTAAGATGCCACAACCACCCTGGAAGGTGTAAGGGCACAACGGTGCCATGCGGTGTTACGTTGGGAAGAACCTTCGGCGAAGGTATGGTAACGGTTACCCTAGCACCAGCTTTCTAGAAGAACAGGCCCGTGACGAAACTCCTGTATTCCTGCTAAGTTGCGAACTCTATGATGCGAGAGATCTCATCCGGCGGGGTGGTTCTGCGACGCCGAGACGGTATCTGGTGGATGGCGGCCATCGAGCTACCCTCGAGTGAGCCCATCGCGGCCCCGGCTCCCGGCCAGCGCGCGGTCAGCCTGAAACCAAAGGCCGTTCTCTGCCTGCCCAAGGGATTGATTGACCCCGGCGAGAAGCCGCTCGAAGCCGCATTGCGCGAAGTTCGCGAAGAAACTGGAATCACCGCCGAACCCATCCTCAAGCTCGGCGACAGCAAGTATGTCTATGTGCGCACCTGGGGCGACGGCGAGCGCGTATTCAAGATCGTCAACTTCTACCTGCTGCGCTATGAGTCCGGACGCATCGACAATATTACGGAAGCGATGCGGGTCGAGGTGGCGCGGGCACTCTGGGTGCGGCTTGAAGAGGCGCCCAAGCTGCTGGCCTACCGCGGTGAGAAGCAAATGGCCCGCAAAGCGCTGGAGTATTTGGAGTCCCACCCGGACTTGTGATTCTCTGGCGCGGCGTTCTCCGGTGCTAGATAAATTCACCCCCCAGCCATTACCATTACAAGTTCAAAAGCCAATTCGTAATCCTCTGTGCTCTCAGTGCCCTCTGTGGTAGGGATTTTTTGCTCGAGGCTCGCTCATGAAGCGCATTCATAAAGTTGCTGTTCTCGGCGCCGGAACCATGGGCGCCCGCATCGCCGCTCATTTTGCCAATGCCGGCGTTCCCAGCTACCTGCTCGATATTGTTCCGGCCGGCGCGGACGGGCCCGAGCGAAATAAGATTGCTGCCGCTGGTCTCGACGCCGCCAAGAAATCCAAGCCCGCCGCTTTTATGGAAACATCGCTCGCCCCCTTGGTCACCGTCGGCAATTTCGACGACGACCTCAAGAAACTTGCCGATGTCGATTGGATCATCGAAGCCGTGGTCGAGAACCTCGATCTGAAGCGGGCGCTCTTGAAAAAGGTGGAAGCCATCCGCAGGCCCGGGACCATAATTACTACGAACACCAGCGGTTTGCCGGTCGGCAAAATCGCTGAAGGATTCTCTGACGACTTCAGGAGATCGTGGTTTGGAACGCATTTTTTCAATCCCCCACGATACATGCGCTTGCTCGAATTGATCCCCACGCCCGAAGCCGATCGAGCCCTGATCGACGCCGTCTCACATTTCTGTGACGTGCATCTCGGCAAGGGCGTCGTCATCGCCAAAGACACGCCGAACTTCATCGGCAACCGCATCGGAACTTTTTCGGTGTTGAACGTCATGCGTTTGATGCAGGAGATGGACCTCACCATTGAAGAAGTCGACGCGCTCACGGGACAGGCTGTCGGTTGGCCGCGCTCGGCTACGTTCCGCACCATCGATCTGGTAGGACTCGACATTCTCGGGCACGTGGTTAGCAATATGACGACCAATGTTCGCGACGAACGCAGCGACCTGCGCCTGCCCGAATTCTTCTCGAAGATGCTCGAGCGCAAATGGCTGGGCGATAAAACCAAAGCCGGCTTCTACAAAAAGATGAAGGGCGCCGACGGCCAGGAAGACGAGCGCCTGGCGCTCGATTGGAAGACACTTGAGTATCATCCGCGGCAGAAGCCGAAATTTCCCGCGCTCGATATGGCGAAGAATATTGACGACACGGGAACGCGCCTGCGCACGCTGCTCGGCCTCGACGGCAACGCCCCGCAAAAGGCCGACAAAGCTGGCGCGTTTCTTTGGGCCGCGCTCTCCGACCTGTGGACTTATTCAGCCAATCGCGTTCCCGAAATCTCCGACTCGATCGTCGAGATCGACCGCGCCATGCGGCTGGGATTCAACTGGGAACTCGGGCCGTTCGAACTGTGGGATGCGGCTGGCGTCGAAGCCACCGCTGCTCGGATGAAAAAAGAAGGCAAGCCGGTCGCGTCGAACGTGGAAAAGCTTCTCGGTGCAGGCCAGAAGTCGTGGTACGCCGACGATCCGAAAACCGCTTCAGGCCGTAAGTTCTGGCAGTTGGCCACCGGCAGCTGGCAAGCGGTTGAAGTTCCAGCGGGCGTGTGGTCGACCACGGTTGCGAAGAAATCGAATGGCGTCGTCAAGAAGAATTCCGGAGCGTCGCTGATCGATCTCGGCGACGGCGTGGCTTGTCTCGAATTTCACAGCAAGATGAATTCGCTGGGCGCCGACATTGTCGGTCTTATTAGTCAAAGCTTGAAACCTGGCGGCCCCGGTGACAACTTCGACGCATTCGTAATCACCAACGACGCTACGAATTTTTCCGTGGGCGCCAACCTGATGTTGCTGCTCATGAGCGTCCAGGAAGATGAGTGGGATGACGTTGACCTCGCCATCCGGCAGTTTCAGGGGATGACGCAGGCCATCAAGTTCTCGCCGAAACCGGTGGTGGCTGCGCCGTTCGGCTTGTGCCTGGGCGGCGGCACGGAAATTTCTCTGCACGCTGCTGCGCGCCAGCCGCAGGCGGAGCTTTATGCCGGATTGGTCGAGGTGGGCGTCGGCTTGCTTCCGGGCGGTGGCGGATGCAAAGAGATGCTGCTGCGGGCCGTTGACAGGGCGGCCGCATCGCGCGGCAAAGTTTCTGGTGAGGCGTTGGCTGGCTCCGTCGAAATGATGGAGGCCATGAAGAAAGCTTTTGAAACCATCGCCACCGCCAAGGTCGCCACCTCGGCACACGAAGCGCGCGGCCTGGGATTCATTTCTGACGCCGACCGCATCACCATGAACCGCGAGCGGGTGCTCTCCGACGCTAAGGCCCGCGCCCTTGAACTTGCCCGCGGCGGATATGAGCCACCCGTGCCGCGCATCGACATTCCTGCCCCCGGTGAAAGCCTTCTGGCCGCGCTCAAGATGGGCGTCTACCTGATGCGCCAGGGCGAGTTCATCACCGACTACGAAGTGAAGCTCGGCGGCAAGATTGCCGAAGTGCTCTGCGGCGGCAACGTGACGCCGGGCACGCCGGTGAGCGAGCAATACATCCTCGACCTGGAGCGCGAGGCGTTTAAATCGCTGTGCGGCGAGAAGAAGACGCAGGAGAGAATTCAGTTCACGTTGAAAACGGGGAAGACACTGAGGAACTAAGACTCCGATCGAGGAAAGGACGAAACTAGATTATGCAGATATTCAGAAAACCTATCTTACCGATGCTTGTACTGTTGGCGGGCCCGCTTCTGCTCGCGTCAGTCAGCGCTCAATCCACCGCCCAGAAAGACGCGCCCGCGCAGGAAATTGCTCCCGACGTGCCGGATGCGATTGCCGTCCCCGCTGGTCTTGAGCCTGTCGTTTCGCTGCACGCCAAGGGATCGCAGATCTACACCTGCCAGGCCGGTGCGGACGGCAAGTTTGCATGGGCGCTCAAGGGTCCCGAGGCCGAACTCAGCGATAGGAAGGACAAAGTGATTGGGCAGCACCTCGCCGATCCGACTTCGAAGCTGCCGACGTGGAAACTGAAAGACGGCAGCGAAGTCTCGGGCAAAGCCGCGGCGCACGTCGACTCGCTCGATTCGGGGTCCATCCCGTGGCTGCTGGTGAATGTGGTGAGCAACGCCGGCAAAGGACAGCTTGCCAAGGTTACCGCGATTCAGCGCGTCCACACGCACGGCGGCAAGCCCGGTGACGACGCGTGCGACGAGTCGCACAAAGACGCGGAAACCAAGAGCGCTTACACGGCTGACTATTTCTTTTTCGCGCCGGGGAAGTAACCCAAAGGCATCCGCGATGAAAGGACGTGATGTGATCAAGCGTCTTGAAGCCGAAGGATGGCGCCTGCACGAACCAAAGGGAGCCACAGGCAGTTCCACCATCCAGCGAAGCCGGGGACAGTTACCGTTGCGGGTCATCCGTCAGTAGACATTCCGCCCGGAACATTGAACAATATCTTCAAGCAGGCAGGGCTGAAATGAAATATCTCGTCATCTACGAAAAATCGCCCGATGGTTGGGGCGCTTATGCACCTGATCTTCCTGGCCTAGGCGTCGCTGGCGCCACGCTAGATGAAGTGAAAGAACTGATCCGTGAGACCGTCGAATTCCATCTCGAAGGCATGCGACAGCACGGTGACCCGATTCCAGCGCCCAGCGCGACTACGGAATACATCTCGGTATAGATCTCATGCGTGAAGTCATCATCGCTTCTTCGGTTCGCACGCCCGTTGGTCGCGCTTATAAGGGCACGCTCCGTGCTACTCGGCCCGATGAACTGGCGGCCATTGCCATTAAGGGAGCGCTCGAGCGTGTGCCGCAACTCGACGCCAAAGAAATTGAAGACGTCATCCTGGGCTGCGCCATGCCCGAGGCCGAGCAGGGGATGAATGTGGCTCGCATCGCCTCGCTGCGCGCGGGATTGCCCGTGGAGGTTTCGGCGCTCACTATCAATCGATTTTGTTCCTCGGGACTGCAGGCGATTGCCATGGCGGCTGAGCGCATCATGAGTGGCGGGGCGGAAGTGATTGTGGCCGGGGGGACGGAGTCGATGTCGATGATCCCGATGGGCGGGCACAAGATCTCGCCGAATCCCTGGCTGGTCGAAAATTATCCTGGCGCCTATCTCACGATGGGACTCACTGCTGAGCGGGTGGCGCAGCGAATCGGTATTACGCGCGAGGCGGCGGACGAGTTCTCGCTGCACAGCCACCAGAAGGCGCTCGCGGCGATCGCGGCTGGAAAGTTCGCCGACGAAGTTGTGCCGGTGCCTGTGAGTTTCAGCACACCGAATGGTTCGAAACCGAAACGTCAGGAAATCACTTTCAAAATTGATGAAGGGCCGCGCGGTGATACGTCGCTCGAAGCGCTGCTCGCGCTCAAGCCCGCGTTTCATGTGACGGGCACGGTAACCGCCGGAAATTCTTCGCAAATGTCGGACGGCGCTGCCGCGGCCGTCGTGATGTCGGCTGAGCGTGCTAAGGCGCTGGGCATCCAGCCGCTGGCTCGATATGTCGCCTTTGCGACTGCTGGGTACAAGCCTGAAGAAATGGGACTTGGGCCCGTGTTCGCGATTCCGAAGGCGCTGAAGATGGCCGGACTGGAGCTTTCTGACATCGATGTGATCGAGTTGAACGAAGCGTTCGCGACGCAGGCTCTGGGCGTCATCAAGGAAGCGGGGCTCGACCCGGAGAAGGTCAATCCCAACGGCGGCGCGATCGCCCTGGGACATCCTTTGGGATGCACCGGAGCCAAGCTGACGGCCAGCGTGATCCGCGAACTGAAGCGCCGGAACGCCCGCTATGGCATGGTCACCATGTGCGTCGGCGGAGGCATGGGCGCGGCTGGGATTTTCGAGAATCAATAACCACGAAGGGCACGAAGGTTCACGAAGGGAAACCGGATCAACGCGCTTCCTTCGTGAACCTTTGTGTCCTTCGTGGTTCCCGTTTTGGGTTTTGTTTTTTTAAATCGTGATAGATGAACTGGACTTATCGGCGGCAGAAACGATATCCCTGAAGGCATGGTTACGGCCGCGATTCGACGAATCAGCGCGCAGGAAGTCAGTCATGCGATTATTACGGCGGCGATGCGGGTACATTCGGAGCTGGGGCCTGGGCTGCTGGAGAGTGCCTACCAGGCGTGCTTGCAGCATGAACTGCAGGTGGCGGGCGTTCGATTTGCAGGCCAAGTCGGACTCCCTGTTGTCTATCGAGGGGTGAAACTGGAACTCGGGTACCGGATGGATCTGCTGGTTGAGGATCTGGTTATTGTAGAAATCAAATCCGTTGACGCGATTTCGCCCGTTCACCAGGCACAGGTAATCTCGTACCTTAAGCTCAGCGGCAAATCGATCGCATTGCTGATCAACTTTAACGTGGTCCACTTGAAGGATGGGCTCAAGCGCTTCGTCAACGGGACTGCTTGGAGGGAAGTCACAGGCTTTAACCACGAAGGACACGAAGGTTCGCGAAGGAACGCGCGATAGCTTCGTACCCTTCGTGGTTTTCGCTTATGGTTCTTTTGTCTGACTGGCATATATGCGACGCGTCGAATCGGGTCCGGCGCTATAATTTGCTCGTAGGAGGGTTCCTATGACTCTCGCCCGCGTTCTCGCAGTTACTCTGCTGCTGTGTTCTTTATCGGCCTTCGCTCAGGATCAGCAGACTCAAAGCTCGTGGCCCTCGACTGGGGTGATTACTGTCCATTTCAAGAAAGGCCCCAGTTTGAACCGGGAGTTCTTCTTTTCTAACCTGAACCTACTGACAGCCGCCACAGCGACCGAGCCCTGGAGGATATTCCCGGACACTACGGCCGCTGTGGTCTCCGGGCAAACTCGTCCTGATCAGACTCCCGCGGACCAGGCCAAACTTGAATTCCGCGTTCGCCAGCTGCTGGAGAGCCAGATTGACCGCTTGAGCGAGGAGGGCCCGACCTGCTACGCCATCCGCAGCTACGTTGTGGCGCGCGATTCCAAGGATTCCGACTCCACGCATGCGGCGGGCTATTCGACTTGCCAACCGGCGGGGCGTTATGGCATGAAGACAATAACAAGCGGGCCCGAACCGGGCCGACCGCTAGGCGATCTTTCGTCACAATTTTCTACCCATCTTTACCCGATTGCTACGCTCTTTGACACGGTCTGGGAGTAGTCTGTCATTGGACGCAAAAGGTTCAGAGTAGACAAAGCATCCCAGGGCCCGGTCGCTCGGTAGGATTCGTCGGGTAAGGTCGGCCAGTATGATTCGGTCGGTACGGGAGGTGCTGTATGAGGCTCTCCAAGGATAGCGTTTTGGCGTTGCACTTCGCGTTGGCTTTTGCGGTCATCCTGCTGTTTTCCTCCAACACCTTCGCACAGCATTCGGGAGGCGGCTCGGCCAGCTCTGGATCAAGCGGCGGTGGTGGTGGCTCTCATGGCGGTTCATCGGGTGGGTCTGCTTCTTCGGGGGGCCACAGTTCCGGCGGGGGGTCGAGTTCGCACGGATCGACGGGTCACAGCTCGGCAGGACATAGTTCGAGTGCGGGATCGGCCTCATCTCACTCCGGCACCTCTCACTCCAACCCGCCTCACTCAAATACGGCGCGCTCCATTCATTCGCCAGGCAAAGGAGCACCAGGAACCGATCAGGCCTCTCAGAAGCGAGGTTTCTTTTCGTTTCTGCGGCATCACGTTCCCAGGCCGTTGCCAAATCCAACGGAGCCTAAACCTGAGCCGAGGGAAGCCGTCGCCAGAGTTAGGCCGCCACTCTGCTTAAAAGGTCCGTGCCCGGTTTGCCCGGCAGGACACTTCCACGGGGGAAGCGGATGTGGAACTGACCTGCACGAGCGCGTCCGGCGTCTCTGCCCTGCCGGAGAATATTGGGCTGCGGGCGCTTGCCTGCAGCAGACCGAGTATCAGGACGAGTGTGGCGGATTGCGCACGATGATGGAGCGGCAGGCAAAACGCCTGCGGGAAGCGGACCAAGATCGGCAAATCTCATGCGTTCTGGGTCCGAGGCAGCAATGTTCAGACTTCACCGATTCGGCGGCGAGCGAAGCCGGTTTCTACCAGGCGCTGCAGAACAGATATCAAGCGTGCCAGCGCAGGTTACCGACTGGCCCTCGCTACAACGGCTTTAGGGTTCCGGGCTATTCGGCGGGGTTGTCATTTAATTCTCTTGGCCTGGGCCTGGGCCATCGCTAGGGGATCATCGCGGGAAGATCGTGACTAGAGAATCGTCGCTGGAGTGCCTTCGACCGGAGAGCGGGCCTCCGAGCAGCGATCCGATTGGCGCACGTCTCGAACACCGAAGATACCGGTAAGAAACACCCGCTAACACCGCAGTTTCCCTCCTATCATTCCCTTCTCTCGGGCATTAGAATTACAGGAGTTCTTTCCGCCGCGGATTCGGCGGTTTTCTTCGCGAGGGAGATACATGGCAACGACCACGGCAGTTCCCAAGACCGGCATTTCGAAGAGCAGGATTTCCGGCGGCAGCTTCTTGCTGGAAACGCGGCAACCCGAAGACATATTTACGCCCGAAGATTTCAGCGAACAACACCACCTTATCGGGCAGACGGCGGAGGAGTTTGCCGTCAACGAAATCCTGCCGAACGCTGAGAAGATCGAGCACAAAGATTTTTCGGTTTCCCGCGAGCTGCTGAAAAAGGCTGGCGAGCTTGGACTGAGCGCGGTCGAGATTCCCGAGGCCTACGGCGGACTTGAAATGGACAAGGTCACCGCCGCGGTGATCGCCGACCACATTGCGAAGTATGCCGGCTTTGCCACCACCTGGGGTGCGCACAGCGGCATTGGCATGTTGCCCATCGTGTACTTCGGCACCGAAGAGCAGAAGCAGAAGTATCTGCCGCGGCTGGCCGCGGGCGAAATTGTCGGCGCCTATGCTTTGTCGGAAGCTTCCTCGGGATCGGACGCACTGAACTGCCGAGCGCGCGCCGAGCTTTCGTCCGACGGCAAGCACTATGTGCTGAACGGCGAAAAAATGTGGATCACCAACGCGGGGTTCGCCGACCTGTTCACGGTGTTCGCCAAAATCAATGGCGAGAAGTTTACCGCTTTTCTCGTCGAGAGAACTTTTCCCGGATTCTCTGTCGGGGCGGAAGAGCACAAGATGGGGATTCGCGGTTCGTCGACCTGTCCGATTATTCTTAACGATTGCAAAGTTCCGGTCGAAAATCTGCTGGGTGAAATTGGCAAGGGGCATGTAATCGCGTTCAACATTTTGAACGTGGGTCGCTTCAAACTGGGCGCGATGTGCGTGGGCGGAGGCCGGGTATCGATGGAGAATGCCATCGGCTACGCGAAACAACGGAAGGCATTCAACAAAGTGATCGCGGATTTCGGACTGGTACGGGAGAAGATCGCCAACATGGCGACTTTGCTTTATGTCGGCGAATCGATGGTCTATCGAACAGTTGGCATGATGGATACGGCTTTGGGCGAAGTCGACAAATCGGCCGCCGACGCGGCGCGGCAGACGCTGAAGGCGATTGAGGAATACGCCGTCGAATGCTCGATCATCAAGGTTTGGGGATCGGAGATGATCGATTACGTTGTCGACGAGACGGTGCAGATTTACGCCGGATACGGATTTGTCGAAGAGTATCCCGCCGAGCGCGCCTACCGCGACGCCCGCATCAACCGTATTTTCGAAGGCACCAACGAAATCAACCGGCTGATCATTACCGGCTTCCTGCTGAAGCGCGCCATGAGCGGGCAGTTGCCGCTGATGCCTGCTATCAAAAAACTGATGGACGAAGTGCTCTCCGGTCCTTCGTTGGCTGAGGATCTCGAAGGTTCTCTGCCCGAAGAACGAAAGCTGGTGGGGCAGGCCAGGAAGCTCGGGCTGTTCGCCTCGGGCGCGGCCACGCAGAAATACATGCAGGCCATTCAGGATCAGCAGGAAATCATGGGCGCAATTGCCGACATGACGATTGAAACCTACGCGATGGAGTCGGCAGTGCTGCGCGCGCAGAAGATTGTAGACGCAAAGGGCGAAGCCGGCGCGGCCTTGCCGATCGCCATGACTCGCGTCTATCTGACGCAGGCTTTCGAGAAGGTCGAATCTGCGGCGCGCAAGGTGATTGCCGCAGTCGCCGACGGCGACATGCTGCGTACCCAGCTTGCGATTCTGCGTCGGCTGGCGAAGTACGAACCGTTCAACACCATCGAACTGCGCCAGCAGATCGCGCAGAAAATGATTGAACGGGGGAAATATACGCTGGCATAGCGTCGGTTGCTGTTCGCGTGTCTTTCACCTCTTCGATGAGAAATCGAGGATGAGAAAATCCAGCAGGAGAATCCGGTGGAACACGCCGACCGGCGCGGCAATGCTGGCGATCTGGCTGTTGGCGGGATGCGGCTCAGGTTCGACTAAATCGAATACGCCACCTCCCGTCATCACCACCCAACCGTCCAATCAGACTGTCGATAGCGGACAGACTGCGACGTTTAACGTCGTCGCCACGGGAACATCTCTCAACTACCAGTGGAAGCAAAGCAGCACCAGCATCTCAGGCGCAAACGCGGCGAGCTACACTACGCCTGCTACCAGCGCCACCGACAACGGATCGCAGTTCGAGGTAACCGTCAGCAATCCAGGAGGCAGCGTCACCAGCAATGCCGTGACCCTGTCGGTGAATTCGAAGCCGCTCATCATCACGCAGCCCTCTAACGAGAGCGTCACGGTGGGAGCGACGGCGACGTTT
>Ga0210390_10005563_pt1 | contig 10554 bp, 7 predicted proteins | sample IncBWH11OmetaG_FD_161050 | JGI IMG/M metagenome (GOLD analysis project Ga0210390, IMG submission 161050) | Forest soil microbial communities from Barre Woods Harvard Forest LTER site, Petersham, Massachusetts, United States - Inc-BW-H-11-O ... | reverse complement strand
CGCGCCAGACGAATTCGCCGGCCCGCGCCTCAATGCCTTTCGCCGGGCCCTCCTTGTCGACCAGATGCCCTTCGAGAACGTAGGTCTGCTCGATATTGACGTGTTCGTGGTCGGGCAATACCGCGCCCGGCGCGAACCGCATCAGCGCCGTCATCAGGCCCGTCGCGCGATCGAACAGCAGCGTCTTGGCCTCGCAACCGGGGAAGCGCGTCTTCTGCCACTCCATGTTCTCGGGACGAACGAGGTGGGAATGGGTGTCGGCGGTTTGCGGACCTTTCGGCGTCACGGCGTCCATGGCAATGCTCCTCCGGTAGATTGCCAAGATGATAGCAGCTTTGCCCGCGCCCGTCTCCGGCGTACGGTGATGGGCAATGGCTTTGCCGCCGGCCTCCCCGCGCAGCTAGAATATGCCGATGAAGCAGCCTGATTCCCTCCCCATGCCGACGCGCCGCGCGCTGTTGCGGTGCGGCGCGGGTCTTGGTTTCCTGCTCGCCCCTCCCCTCACCGCGCTTGCCGCGGCCCCGCCCGGCTTCGACCAGTGGCGCGACAATTTTCGCGCGCATGCGCTTGCGAAGGGAATTTCGGATGCGACCTGGACCCGCGTGATGGGTCGCATCGAGCCGGACATGTCCGTCTTCGAGAAGATGCAGGACCAGCCGGAGTTCCACGAAGAGATATGGCAATACATCAATCGCCGGGTTTCGGACTGGCGCATCATCGCCGGCAAGGAAGCGCTGAGAAAGAACGAGGCGCTGTTTGCGCGCATTGAACGCGATTACGGCGTCGAACGCGGCACGCTGCTGGCGCTGTGGGGCGTCGAATCCGCCTACGGCGATCCCCAGGTGCAGCAGAACCATATGCGCCTCGTATTTCCGTCGCTAGCCGCGCTCGCCTGGAACGCGCCGCGCCGCCGCGCCTATTGGGAGAGCGAGCTGATCAATGCGCTGCGCATCGTCGATCGCGGCTGGAGCAGCCCAGAGGAAATGCGGGGATCGTGGGCCGGCGCCATGGGGCACACCCAGTGGATGCCGGAGGTGTGGCTCAATGTCGGCATCGATTACGACCACGACGGCCGGGTGTCGCCCTTCGGCAAGCCCGACGACGCGCTTGGCTCCACCGCGCGCTATCTGGTCGAGCGCGGCAAATATCACCGCGGCGAGCATTGGGGATATGAAGTCCGCGCCAACAGCGCCTCCGCGCGCGGCAACCGCACCTACGCCGCATGGGCGAGCGGCGGCGTCACGCGCGCCGACGGCGAAGCGTTCCCGCAACCCCACGCGTCGGCCAAGCTATGGACACCGGTCCCGGGCGGACCGAGTTTTCTATTGGGACCGAATTTCTATTCGGTGCGCAGTTACAATCCGTCGATGAACTATGCGCTCGCGATCTGCCATCTCGGCGACCGCATTCTCGGCGCGCCGCCCTTCATCCAGCCATTCCCGGGATCCGAACGCGCGCTGACGCTGGCCGAGGTGCAGGAGATGCAGGTCCGCTTGACCAAAGCCGGTTTCGACACCGGCGGCACTGACGGGCGCGTCGGCAACGACACCATGCAGGCGGTCCGCGATTATCAGACCAAGATGGGACTATCGCCGGCCGATGGTTACGGCGGGCTGAAGGTGCTGGCGCGGTTGCGGCAGGGCGGGTAGCACCTCTTCCGTCATTGCGAGCCAACGGGTCGCGCGAATGCGCGCCCGATGACAGGCTCCGCGAAGCAGTCCACCGTTGCAACATCGGGATAGATGGATTGCTTCGTCGCTGACGCTCCCTTGCGCAAACGCTCTGCGTTTGTCGCAGGCAATGACGAATTGAAACGCTCTCACCTGATCACAGCCGGTCCCTGATCCGGCACGGCGACGTCGAGCACGCGCAACTGCACCCGTTCGGTGCCCTGCCAGCGATCGACCGCGAGCGATCCCGCCACGTGCAGCACCTGCCCCCGATTTGCGGTCAGTGCGTTGCCGAGTTTCTGTCCGATAGAACGAAACGCCATGCCGTTGACGATCGCGCCGTCGCCGGATTTGAACCGCACGCGCAGATGCGATTGCCCTACTTCATCGGCAAAGATGAGTTGGTGGGACGGTAGGGCGATCACTGCTTCCGGATTGCCGGCGCCAAAAGGCCCGGCGCGATTGAGGGTGGCGACGAATTCCGGTGTGACGGCGCGCGCACTGATCGCGCCATCGATGAAGAGTTCGTTGACATGGCGCGAGGCCGCCACGTCATGGGCGAGCGCGCTTTCCATATAGGCGCGGAATTCGGCGAGCCTTTCCTTGCGCAAGGTCACGCCCGCGGCCATGGCGTGGCCGCCCCCCTTCAACAAGAGGCCGTCATGCACGGCCTGCCGCACCGCCTTGCCGAGATCGACGCCGCCGATCGAGCGGCCCGAGCCGGTGCCGATGCCACCGGGCTCAAGCGCGATAGCAAAGACAGGCCGGGCGAATTTTTCCTTCAGCCGTGCCGCCACGAGACCGACCACGCCGGGATGCCAGCCTTCCGATGCGGTGACGATCACGGAGCCCTTGTCTTCGAACCCGAGCGCCGCGAGTGCTTCGGCTTCGGCCTGCGCCTCCGCCATCTGCTCGATGACGCGGCGTTCGCTGTTCAACCGGTCGAGTTCAGCCGCGATCCGTGCCGCTTCCGAGACATCGCCTTCCAAAAGCAGCCGCACACCTAGATCGGCGCGTCCGATCCGTCCGCCCGCGTTGATGCGCGGTCCCAGCATGAAGCCGAGATGCCAGGCTTCGGGCGGCCCGTTCAGGCGCGACACGTCCATCAGCGCGGTGTGACCGACATGATCGCGGCGGCGCATCGCGATCATGCCCTTGGCAACGAAGGCCCGGTTCAGCCCGATCAAGGGTGCTACGTCGGCGACGGTGCCGAGCGCGACATGATGCAGCATACCCAAAAGATCGGGCTCGGGCATTTCGCTGGTCCAGAATCCCCGCGAGCGTAACTCGCGATTGACCGCAACCAGCGTCACCAGCACGAGGCCGACCGCGGCGAGATGACCGAGGCCGGAGAGATCATCCGGCCGGTTCGGATTGACCAGCGCCTCGACCTCCGGCAGATCGTCGCCGCACTGATGATGGTCGATCACCACGACCGACATCCCCAGCCGTCGCGCCTCGGCCAGCGGCTCAAGGCTGGTAGTGCCGCAATCCACCGTGACGAGCAGCGTGGCGCCCTTAGCCGCAAGCATGCGCACGGCCTCGACATTGGGGCCGTAGCCTTCGAAGATGCGGTCGGGAATATGGATCAGCGGATCGAGCCCGCAATGGCGCAGATGCCAGGCGAGCAGCGCTGCCGACGTAGCGCCGTCGACATCATAATCGCCGAAGATCGCGACCTTTTCGTTGCGCGTGGCGGCGTCCGCGATGCGTTTGGCGGCCACCTCCATCTGCGTCACGGTGGAGGGGTCCGGCATCAGCTTGCGGATGGTCGGATCGAGAAAGTCTTCGACCGCATCGATCTCGACGTCGCGCCCCGCCAGCACCCTCGCCAGCATCTCCGGCAACTGAAAGCGCTGTGCGATTGCAAGCGCCCGCGCCGCGCCCCGCGCATCGAGCCGGTCGCGCCACAGGTTCCCGGTAGCCGAATGCGACACGCCAAGAAACGCCGGCGGGGCTTCGACGGGCAATGCGGTGGCGGGAAGCGTCATGATGCTTTCCAGAACTAAGCACGAAGCGCGACGCTTCAATGATTCGCCTCCGGCCGCTAGCCCCGGTCTCCGCCCATAGGCGTTTTCTTCACGCTAAACACCGGGCCCGGGCGATCCTCTTAACACCCCATCCGCCCGGCCAGCTCGCCAAAATCCTTGGCAACGATGTCCCACTCACCGGTCGCCTTCATGTCGTACTTCTGCAACGGGCCATATTCGGTCGGGCGCGCGACGAAGGCGGTCTTTAATCCCAGTTTCTGGGCAGCCTTGAGGTCGTGGTTGTGCGCGGCCACCATCATGACCTGCTCGGGCGGCAGGCAGAGCAGACGCGCGGCGCCGAGATAGGTTTCTTCATCCGGCTTGTAATGCTGGAACAGTTCAGCCGACAGGATCAGGTCCCATGGCAGGCCGGCGAATTTCGCCATTTCGGTCAACAGCGCGACGTTGCCGTTGGAGAGCGGACCGATAATGTATTTCGTCTTCAATCGCGTCAGCCCGCCGACAGTGTCGGTCCAGGCGTAAAGCCGGTGCCAGCCCATCGTGAGGTAAAGCAGGTCGGCCTCGGTCAATCCGGAAATCTCAAGCTCGGCCACGAGCTTTTCCAGGGACCTCCGATGCAGCGTGTCCAGGATCACATAACCATGCTCCGGATGCTTGCGCACCTCGTCCATCGACGCCGCATAGACCGCGCGCCAGCCATCTACCAGCGCTGTCCAGTCCGCATGCACGCCGCGCGTCAGGCTCCATTTGGTGAAATCATTGATCAGGCTGGTGCGCCAGTCGACGCAGGTGCCGAACACATCGAACACCAGCGCTTTCACTTGCGAAATGTCGGACATTTTCGCTCCTCCTTAGTCCGTCATTCCGGGGCGCACGTCAGCGCGAACCCGGAATCTCGAGATTCCGGGTCTGGTCCTTCGGACCATCCCGGAATGACGGCATCTTTCAATCAAGATGAAATTTCTCAAGCTGCCGATGCTCGGCCTTGATGTAGCGGACCGTTCCGGTCACCGAGCGCATGACCACGGTATGGGTCTCGATCACGTCCTTGCGGAACTTGACCCCGGCAAGCAGCGATCCGGTCGTGACGCCGGTGGCGGCGAACAGGCAGTCGCCCTTGGCCATGTCCTCGATGCCGTAAATCATGCGCGGATCGGCGACGCCCATCTTGCGGGCGCGCTCCCGCTTCTCCTCGCTGTCGAGGATCAGCCGGCATTGCATCTGGCCGCCGATGCAGCGCAGTGCAACCGCGGCCAGCACACCTTCGGGGGCGCCGCCGGTTCCGATATACATGTCGACCCCGGTATTGTCGGGGTCGGCGCAATGGATGACGCCCGCGACATCGCCGTCAGTGATCAGGCGGACTGCCGCTCCGGTTGAGCGCACGCCGTTGATGATGTCGGCATGGCGCGGACGATCGAGCACCAGCACGGTGATGGCAGACGGCTCGACGCCCTTGGCCTTGGCCAGGCGACGAACGTTATCGGCCGGCGGCGCATCCAGCTCAACGACGCCCTTGGGATAGCCCGGACCGACGGCAAGCTTCTGCATGTAGACGTCAGGCGCGTGCAGTAGCGTGCCACCGTCGGCCATTGCCATGGTCGCGATCGAACCCGGCATATTCTTGGCGCAGAGCGTGGTGCCCTCGAGCGGATCGACGGCGATATCGACCCTGGGCCCGGCGTTCATTCCGACCTTTTCGCCGATGAACAGCATCGGCGCCTCGTCGCGCTCGCCCTCGCCGATCACGATCGTGCCCTCGATCGGCAATCTGTTGAGTTCGCGGCGCATCGCGTCCACCGCGGCCTGGTCTGCGGCTTTCTCATTGCCATGCCCACGCAGCCGCGCCGCCGACACCGCCGCGCGCTCCGTCACCCGCACGATCTCGAGCGTGAGAACGCGCTCCAGCAACAGCTGCGGCGGAACGGAAATATGGGTCGACATCGGCGAACTCCTTCGGAACATAACGCGCGGCTCTTTCAGCCCGCAATCTTATCGTCATACTTTTTGGTTCGGGCTGTGGGTCAGTTCTTCTCGATCCGTATCACCTGCGGCCTGCCGCTGATTACCTTGTCCCGCTGCACGGCTTCAAGCGCGCGATGCACCGCGTCTTCGCTGGTGGCATAGGTGATCAAGATGACCGGCACCGGCGCAGCTTTCCCGCTCACCCGGCCGGCGTCAACGCCGTCGCGATGGCGCTGCACGATCGATTCGATGGAAATCTTTTGCTGTGCGAGCCGGGTGGCGATGGTGGCGGCCGTTCCAGCCAGATCGCGCGCCATCAGGCGGATGTAATATCCGCCTTCGTGACGCTCCATCGGCGCCTTTTTGGTCGCGCGCAACCGCTCGACCGGGCGGCCGAACGGCAACGCGCGGATGCCGCGCGCGACATCGGCAATGTCGGCGACGACGGCGGACGCGGTGGCCGCGCCGCCCGCACCTGGACCCACTAGCGTGATCGGCGGGATCCCCTCGCCGTCGATGGTCACTGCATTGGTGACGCCCATGACCTGCGCGATCGAGGACGATTTCGGCACCATGGTCGGGTGCACGCGTTGTTCGATGCCTTTGGCGGTCCGCACCGCCACCCCGAGCAGCTTGACGCGGTAACCGAGTTCCTCGGCCGCGCGCAAATCTTCCGGCGCGATCGACGAGATGCCTTCCACATAGACCGCGCTTTGGGCGACCTTGGTGCCGAAGGCAAGGCTGGCGAGAATGGCGAGTTTCTGCGCGGTGTCATGGCCGTCGACATCGAATGACGGATTGGCCTCGGCATAGCCGAGCCGTTGGGCGTCCTTGAGGCATTCGGCAAACGACAAACCTTCCTGTTCCATCCGGGTCAGGATGTAATTGCAGGTGCCGTTGAGAATGCCGTAGATGCGATTGACGGTGGTACCCGCCAGGCCCTCGCGCAAGGTCTTGACGACGGGAATGGCCGCGCCGACGGCCGCTTCGAAATTCAGCGCACCGCCGTGCTTCTCGGCGGCATGCGCCAGCCGCAGCCCATGCCGGGCGATCAGCGCCTTGTTGGCGGTGACCACCGATTTGCCGGACTTAAGCGCGGTCTCGATCGCCGACAAAGCCGGCTCGCCTGCCCCACCCATCAATTCGACCAGGCAATCGATGCCGGGATCGCTCGCCAGCGCTAAGGGACTCTTCGCCCAGTCAATGCCGCGCAGATCGAGGCTGCGCTTCTTGACCTTCGAACGCGCCGTGACCGCCACGACGCGAACGGCGCGTCCGCTGCGCGCCGATAGGGTCCGGCTCTGCTGCTCGATAAGACGGACCACTTCGGCGCCAACGGTGCCGAGCCCCGCAATACCCACTTTCAGGGGTGCGACCATGACGGGAAAACCTGCCGGAGAGATGTCGATCTAGGCATGACCGATCCGAAAACCCCATCCCCGGGTCAAGACCGGGGACACGCTTTTCGGCACCATGCCTAGCGCCGGTTGGCGAGAGGAACCACGTTGTGCAACGTTTCGATGCCGCTTTCAAGGAAGCGGCGCACCCCGCGGGCGGCCTGGCGAATACGTTGCTCGTTTTCCACCATGGCGATGCGGACAAAGCCCTCGCCATGTTCGCCAAAGGCGACCCCGGGTGAGACAACCACGCCGGATTTTTCGACCAGCAGCGTCGCAAACTGCATGCTGCCGACGCCGCGGAAAGCCTCAGGCAGCGGCGCCCAGGCGAACATCGAGGCTTCGGGCGGCGGGATCATCCAGCCGGCCCGGCCGAAGGACTCCACCAGCGCGTCCCTTCGTTTGCGATAGGTTTCGCGCATCTCGCGAATACAATCGTCCGGACCATTGAGCGCCGCAGTCGCCGCCACCTGGATCGGCGTGAACGCACCATAATCGAGGTAGGATTTCACCCGCGCCAGTGCCGCAATGATCCGCTCATTGCCGACTGCAAATCCCATTCGCCAGCCGGCCATCGAGAAGGTCTTCGACATCGAGGTGAACTCGACCGTCACATCGATCGCGCCGGGAACCTGCAGCACGGATGGCGGCGGGTTCCTGTCGTCGAAATAAACCTCGGCATAAGCGAGGTCCGACAGGATAAAGATCTCGTGCTTCTTCGCGAACGCCACCAGATCCTTGTAGAAATCAAGGCTCGCCACATAAGCGGTGGGATTGGAGGGATAGCAAACCACGAGCGCGAGCGGCTTGGGGATCGAATGAACGATCGCCCGCTCCACCGCTTCGAAGAATTGCGGCGTCGGGTCCGATGGCACCGAGCGTATCACGCCGCCCGCCATCAAAAATCCGAACGCATGGATCGGATAGCTGGGATTTGGACACAGCACCACATCGCCCGGCGCGGTGATCGCCTGCGCCACGTTGGCAAAACCCTCTTTCGAGCCCAGCGTCGCAACGACCTGGGTTTCCGGATTGAGTTTCACGCCGAAGCGCCGGTCGTAATAGGCCGCCTGTGCCTTGCGCAGGCCGGTAATTCCACGCGAAGCCGAGTAGCGATCGGTTCGCGGTTTTCCCAGCGTCTCCTTCAGCTTTTCAATGACATGGGGCGGCGTCGACAAATCCGGATTGCCCATGCCGAGATCGATGATATCGGCGCCGGCATTCCGCGCGGCCGCCTTGGCCCGGTTTACCTGCTCGAACACGTAAGGCGGCAGACGGCGGATGCGGTAAAAATCTTCCATGGGACCTTGCTCCGGCAAGCGAGGGGCAGAATCGCCGACATATTTTGCAGCGAAGCTTTCGGCTCCGTCCGGAAATCGCCTAAAATCAAAGACTTAGTGCGAATTCAGGGCGCAAATTATGGATTTTGCCCGACTTGCGGTTGAACTGGCGCCCCTTTTAGCACGGACGCCCGTTCGCGCCAGCGTCAGAGCACTTCGCAGCCGCGTCTTTGGCGGCCACGGTGGAAGCCTGGCGTTCTCGGGCGGCAACGAGTTCTTTCTGGACCTTGGCCCGCTCCGCAGGCTCCATCGCGGCTTCGTCGCGATCCGGCGGCAGTTGATTGACCGGAAGATAGCCGCCGCTGTCCTTGGCGCGCGCTTGCGCGTCGGCCGGAGTTCCAGCCATCGGCATGTCCGAAATCGGAATCGAGCAGCCGCCCAAGGCCAGCGCTGACAGCAGCAGCGCTCCCATGGCAAGTCGCCTCGTTTCTCGACCCATCGACATGCGTTTGCAGTCCTTAGCCCGCCAATTGTGGCCCCGCCGCTTTTTTACTCGATCGTCGAATGCCGGCCGCACGAAACGATTGTCGCCCGGATTCATTAAAACCCAAACAACAATCCGCATCCATGCGGCCTCAATGTGACGAGACAATGGTAAAATATCGCAGTGCAACACGCAACTTATTGCCAGCGATTTCTTTGAGCCGTGTCAGCGTCCAACTGCGCGGTGACGAACTTGAAATGAACCTATAGTGTTGCGTCATGACTGACGTCTCGACTGAAACCCAGACGGCAAGGAAATTCGACCCCGAGGCTTTCGCGTTGAACCTCGCACGGGCGATGGAGAACAGCGGCAAGGCGCTCGCCGCTTATCTCGCGCCGCGCGAGAACGGCGAAGCCAAGGACAAACCGCCGAACGAACTGACCGAACTCGTCAAGACATTCGGTGCCGTGGCGGAATATTGGCTGTCCGACAACGATCGGGCGGCCGATATTCAATCGAAGATCGCCAAGGCCTATCTTGATCTGTGGGGCTCATCGGTGCGGCGCCTCGCCGGCGAAGAGGCGCCGCCGGCGATCGCGCCGTCTCCGCGCGACAAGCGTTTTGCCGATCCCGAATGGAAGTCGAACCAGTTCTTCGATTTCGTGCTGCAACTCTATCTGCTGACGACGCAGTGGGCGCACGACCTGGTACGCAACGCCGACGGCCTCGATCCGCACACCCGCAAGAAGGCGGAGTTCTACGTCCAGCAGATCACCAATGCGCTGGCGCCCTCGAACTTCGTGCTGACCAATCCGGAGGTGCTTCGGGAGACCTTGACGTCGAACGGCGACAACCTTGTTCGCGGCATGAAAATGCTGGCCGAAGACATCGAGGCCGGCCGCGGCACGCTGCGCATCCGCCAGTCCGATCCGTCCAACCTCGAGGTCGGCGTCAATATGGCGACAACGCCGGGCAAGGTGATTTTCCAGAACGATCTGATGCAGCTGATCCAGTACGCGCCATCGACGGAGAACGTGCTACGCACGCCGCTCCTTATCGTGCCGCCGTGGATCAATAAATTCTACATCCTCGACCTCAAACCGGAAAAATCCTTCATCAAATGGTGCGTCGATAATGGCGTCACCGTGTTCGTGATCTCCTGGGTCAATCCGGACAAGAGTTTCGGCGCCAAGACCTGGGAAGACTACATGAAGCAGGGCCCGCTGGCGGCGATGGACGCGATCGAGCGGGTCACCGGCGAGATGAAAGTCCATACCATGGGATATTGCGTCGGCGGCACCCTGCTCGCTACGACGCTGGCGTGGCTTGCCGAGAAACGCCGCGTGCGCGTCACCTCGGCGACGTTCCTGGCGGCCCAGGTCGACTTCACCCACGCCGGCGATCTTCTGGTGTTCGTCGATGAAGACCAGATTTCGGCGATCGAGCGTGACATGCAGGCGGCCGGCGTGCTCGAGGGCGCCAAGATGGCCATGGCGTTCAACATGTTGAGATCGAACGATCTGATCTGGTCCTACGTCGTGAGCAATTATCTGAAGGGAAAGTCGCCCTCTTCGTTCGATCTCTTGCACTGGAATTCGGACGCGACGCGGATGCCGGCGGCGAACCATTCCTACTACCTGCGCAATTGCTATCTGGAAAACCGGCTGTCGTCAGGAACGATGGTGCTCGACAACACGCTGCTCGATCTTTCAAAGATCAAGGTGCCGATCTACAACCTCGCGACGCGGAGGACCACATCGCACCGGC
>Ga0210390_10005562_pt1 | contig 10554 bp, 11 predicted proteins | sample IncBWH11OmetaG_FD_161050 | JGI IMG/M metagenome (GOLD analysis project Ga0210390, IMG submission 161050) | Forest soil microbial communities from Barre Woods Harvard Forest LTER site, Petersham, Massachusetts, United States - Inc-BW-H-11-O ... | reverse complement strand
CGCCATCCTGGCACTGCGCTGCTCTCACCTCAATGGTCGCTTTGAGGACTATTGGGAGGCGCGCCGGGCGGCTTGATTCCCACTTCTATGTCGCGCACCCGTTCATGAATGTTCAGAGGTTGTTCATCAATATTTTTGATGAAACAAATAAGAAAACGCGCCGCCAAGTTGCCCACGGCTTTTGGTTGTGCTCACGGTCGATACTCGATACTTGACGCCGACTTTACCCGGCGAGACCATTACCCTGGGCTTCTAGGGGTGCAACGAGTCCCTTTGGCCATCCGTCAAACGACATAGCAGATTGGCCAGAGTCGCAGGTGGAGGTGACCCATGACTTCCGGTAGCGTGTTTCGTTCCATTCTTTCCTTCTCCTTGGGCTTTGCCTTTATGGCTGGCCTCCAACCCGCGGTCGCCGACTCCACCCATGCCCGTGTCATCCGCCTTAGTCTCGTCCAGGGCGACGTGCGCTTCACTCGAGAAGCACATGGAGATCCCCTCGCGGACCAAAAAGCTCAATGGGAAACGGCTCAAGCCAACCTGCCGGTCCGTCAGGGCTATGTGATAGCCACGGACAATGGCCGCGCCGAAGTCGAATTTGAAAATGGCGCGATGGCTTTTCTCAACGACAACACCGTTCTCGAGTTTTACGATCTTTCTCTTGAGGATGGCGCGCGCACCACGCGTCTGGTTCTCCGCCAAGGCTCGGCTTCTTTTTACGTAAACCCATCGAACGGGGACTATTTCAGCGTGACAGGCGGCGATTTCACGGTGGAAGCCAACGGCAAAAGCTCTTTCCGCGTTAACAACTTTGACGACGGAAGCAACGTGGACGTGCTAACCGGCCACGCCTCCGTCCTGCACAAAAAGGAAACCACCCCGCTCAGCAAAGGCCAGTCACTTTCCATGAAAGCTGGAGAAGATGCCGTGGACATCGCCCGCCTTCCCTCCGGCGATGATTTCGACCATTGGGTTTCTGGACGTATTGATTCGGTTTCCTCGGCCACGAACGCTTCTCTTCAATACACAAACTCTCCCTATTACGCACCCGGATACGCCGATCTTTACACCTACGGCGCTTGGTCCTCCTGCGGAGGGTACGGCTATGGCTGGAGGCCTTTCGGCGCAACCCTGGGGTGGTCGCCCTTCAGCATGGGCCAATGGCTATGGGATCCCGGTTTCGGCTGGACCTTTGCCAGCTACCAACCCTGGGGTTGGGCTCCTTACCACTATGGCGGCTGGCTCTTTGACGCCTCTTGTGGCGGATGGTTTTATTCTCCCCCAGCCTATTTCGGATACGGAGGCAGGCGTATTCTGCCCAGAGTTCACCCGCCTCACCCGCTCTATCGGGCCGCCACCGCCGTTTTCGTCCGTCAAAATGGCCGGCTCGGCGTCGTCCCCATGAACCCGCTCGATAAGGAAGGCAAGACTCCTCTGAATCTGGAGCACGGCGTTTTTTCCATCCATCCAGCCAGCAATGCCGTGGAGCCGGTTCTTTCCGCCTCAGCCGGTCAAAAATGGGAAACCGTAAAATCGCCGCCGCGCGACGCACTTAGCGGCGGCCTGGTCGCTACCACAGCACCTGTGCGCACCTCGCGCACGCTAATCGAAGGAAGCAGCGGAACGCGCATCGTTTCCCTCAGCCACGATTCTTCCATCACGTACGATCCCCGCGAGCGTCGCTTTGTTAACAGCAATGCCGTCACGCCTTCTTCGCGCGAGACAGAAGCCCCTGCGGAAAAGAATGGGCTCGGCAATGCGAGAAACGATCGCATCGGGCAAAACGCGTCAACCGTAACGGCTAGCCGCCCGCCCTCCACCTCGGCGCGCGCAGCGGCTCCGCCTTCCCGATCCATTCCGGCACCACCTGCCGCCCGCTCATCGAGCAGCGGGGGTGGTGGTAGCGCTTTCTCCGGCGAAGGTGCATCTTCGCACGCGTCATCAGCTTCCTCGGCATCGCACGCTTCGGCTCCATCTTCCGGAGGCGGTGGCGGCCGTCCGCACTAACGCTAGTTTTCTGGAAAACTCCTGAAGACGGCTCCGCCATTTGGAGCCGTTTTTCTTTTTTAGGAAAATCTTGCGCCCATCTGCATTTTGGATATTCTCAGGAGAAAACTATCCCTGCATATCCCACAACCGCGCTGAAATCCCCGGAAACATCCCCTGACGTTGCATAGCGCACCAACTCTGCTCGCGTGCTTCCCAGGTTTTCGAGCGCCGTCAGCATCGCCACGGTCGGCCCCAAACCGCACATGGAGATCGCCTCGTTCCGGCAGGTGTCGTACAGTCCGCGGGCGTCCAACGCCAGGATGCGGTCGATCGCCTTATGGTCTTTAAGCCGCGTCGTCGCGTCATTCTCGTAATGATTCAAATCGGAAGTCGTCAACAGAAGTATCTCTTCAGTGGAAGCGGCCAGCACACGGCCGATAGCTTCGCCCAAGATGACAAGATCCTCAAATCGCACGTTTCCGAGAGCCACGGGCACGAAAGTAAACCCTGGCTGCAGCGCTTGCAAAAACGGGACTTGCACCTCCAGCGAATGCTCGCCGCTGTGGGCCACACTGTCTTCATGCAATAACGGGCATGACAATCGCAGCGCCTCTGCCAACTGCTCATCGATCGCCGCATCTCCGAGCGGCGTCCGCCAAGCCCCGCTTGAAAGAATCGCCGCATTTTCTCCGCGCGGATAGTGCCGCACACCGAGAATCAGAATTTTCCTCGGAAAAACAATTCGCGCGTACACTGCTCCTGCCACGTGCCCTGAATAGACGTAGCCCGCGTGCGGAACGAGCGCCGCTTTCGCCCGCGCTGGCATCACAGTATTGTCAGCTCTGGAGCATTCCCGAATCAGCGCTTTCAGTTCGATGGGATCGGAGGGGTAAAATCGGCCGGAAACTGCAGGGAGGCGAAGCATTGCGCTGCTCCGCAAATCAGATTGGCTTGGACGGTTTGCCTTTGACCTTAAGGGCCTTCAACGAAGTCTGATCATAATAAACGGTAACTCTGTCGCCGTACTGATAGCCGCCCTTATCGACGATCGACTGCATTCTCGATGACGCTTGCTGGGAAAGAGGGAATGTCTGCAGCGACATGTCGTTCCCCCTGGCGCGCACCGTAATCTGCGCGATGTTTGCGTGCATTACGTACCCTTCATACTTGCCGAGCCCCGTGGCTTTTGGCTTCGGCTTGAGGGCATCCACGGTACTCACAATGATGGGCACAGCCGTATCCACAATGACGGGTGCGACCTGCGCGGGAGTCTGAGCATTGAGAGGCGCGCCACAGAGGCCAGCCAATACCAGTGCTGGGAAACTCCATCCCCCGATTTTTCTGAACCTCTTCATTCGATGTCGTCCGTCGCTATCCGCAGCGACTTCAAAAACCGCACATCCTGCGGCGTCATCGTCAGCCTGGCCGCTGGCTTCTTGTCAGGCACCTGGTCAAACGATTCCTGGTCCACCTGAATCCGCAACGATTCCAGAAAGCGCCGGTCCTGCGTCGTAAGTTTCGCGGCTTCGGCGGCGGCAGCATCGCGTTTTGCCAAGCCAATCGTCGCGTCCAGCTTCAGCACGATGTCGTACCCGTGCGCGCGCACTCCCGCAATCGCTCCAGTGATCCGGTCGGAGTCGGAAACCGTATCATTAATTGCGTGTCCCAATTCACGAAGCAAGTTTTTCAGGTGATCATCGAGTTGCAAGGGCGGCTCCCCTCACTACATTCGTCATTCTAGGCCTGCATTTCTTAGGATACAAGATGCCTCGTTTTGCGTTGTCTCCAATAGGTTCACAGTCCTTTGGTGCAGGTCGGAAGCCTGTCCCAGCACCCTTTTGCCCGAGGCCTCGGCGAATTTCGCCCTTCGTTTTGCGCTAAGATGCACTCATGTCTTCGGCCGCCAGTTCAACGACAGCCGCGCCTCGCCAGGGCGGTTTCCATCGCTTCTGGCGCGCCCTGAAGCAACTCTTCCTCGAGGTTGCCGGTGCCATGTTTGCCTTCCTCGGAATCGTCTTGCTCAATGCAGCTCTGCGCTCATGGACCCGCGACGTGGCCCACTGGCTCATTGCCTCAGCCGTTGCCGTTGCTTTCGCCCTCTTATTCTTTTTTTTCGCACTAAGTTCGTTCCGCCGCGCCCGCAAGTTGTAATCTATTCCGTGGGGGCACGCCAAGCCGCGCCCGCTCCTGTTTTTCTATTCGCAATTGGCTAGAAACATCGGCTCCAAAATGACCGACGCAAAAACCAAGCCCCTCGCCGGACTGAAAGAGCAATTCACAACTCTTTCCGGCCTTCCCGTCGACCGCCTGTACACGCAAGACGATCTCTCTGGCACGGATTCGGAAGCTGCTATCGGCTACCCCGGCGAATTCCCCTACACGCGCGGCATCTACCCAACCATGTACCGCGGCCGGCTCTGGACCATGCGCCAATACGCCGGATTCGGCACCGCCGTCGAGTCTAACCAACGCTACCGCTATCTCCTCAGCAAAGGCCAAGCCGGCCTCTCCGTAGCGTTCGATCTGCCGACACAAATCGGCATGGACTCCGACCATCCGCTAGCCCTCGGCGAGGTCGGCAAAGTCGGCGTCGCCATCGATTCCCTTGAAGACATGGAAACGCTTTTCGGCGGCATTCCGCTGGAAAAAGTCTCCACTTCGATGACCATCAACGCCACCGCCGCTATCCTTCTCTGCCTCTATGTTGCCGTAGCCAAGAAACAAGGCGCCAATCTCGCAAAAATTTCCGGCACGGTACAAAACGACGTCCTCAAGGAATACATCGCTCGCGGCACGTACATTTATCCAGTCCGACCCGCTATGCGCATCGTCACGGACATCTTCGCCTGGTGCCGCGACAATCTCCCCAAGTGGAATACCATCTCCATCTCCGGCTATCACATTCGCGAAGCCGGCTCCACCGCCATCCAGGAAGTCGCCTTCACTCTCGCCGACGGCATCGCCTACGTCCAAGCCGCGCTAGACGCCGGCCTCGCCGTCGACGAATTCGCCCCCCAACTCTCCTTCTTCTTCAACGCTCACAGCGACCTCCTCGAAGAAATCGCCAAATACCGTGCCGCCCGCCGCCTCTGGGCCAAAATCATGCGCGACCGTTTTCATGCCGAGGACCCTCGCTCGCTCCTCCTTCGCTTCCACGCCCAAACCGCCGGCTCATCCCTCACCGCCCAACAACCCGAAAACAACATCGTCCGCGTCGCCATCCAAGCGCTCGCCGCAGCCCTAGGCGGCTGCCAGTCTCTCCACACCAATTCCATGGACGAAGCGCTAGCCCTCCCCACCGAAGACGCCGCGCTCATCGCCCTGCGCACCCAGCAAGTCCTCGCCCACGAAACCGGAGTCACCAACACAATCGATCCCGTAGCTGGCTCCTACGCCATCGAACACCTCACGGACGCAATCGAACAAGGTGCCGTCGATTACATTTCCAAAATTGACGCCATGGGAGGAATGCTGCGCGCTATCGAATCCGGTTTCGTCCAGGGCGAAATTCAAAAAGCCGCCTACGATTTCCAGCGCGCCGTCGAATCCAAAGAACAAATCATTGTCGGCGTGAATGACTTCATCGCCGAAGAAGAGCGCTCCATTCCGACGCTCCGCATCGAACCCGAAATCGAACGCTCGCAAGTCGCCCGCCTAAACGCCCTGCGCGCCAATCGCGATTCCGCCCGCACCAAATCCGCCCTCGCCGAACTCGAGCGCCGCGCCTCAACGACAGAAAATCTCCTCCCCGCCATCCTCTCCGCCGTCGAAGCCCACGCCACCGTCGGCGAAATCTCCGACACCCTCCGCCATGTCTTCGGCGAATACCAAGAGTCTGTCGTTATCTGATAGCCCAGGAGACGATAATGGGCGAGATTTTACTTCTTATTCTGACTGCTGGCGGTATCCCTGCATTCCGGGGCGGACGATGCGGCAAGCCTTGGCTCTCGGGGACTCTTACGGTCGCCGGCTATTTTCTCGTGCCTTTTTCGGTGTGGAGCTGCAAGAACTGCAGCTATCTCAATAAGCAGTATGCTGTAATCTGCGAAGCATGCCGCGGGCCTTACGCCTCAAAGGCTCTTTCTTTTTCATGAAACTCATCCTCGCCTCCACTTCTCCCCGCCGCGCCGAGATTCTCCACGACGCGGGCTTTTCTTTCACTGTCGTCGCTTCGGCGGTCGACGAAACTCCCATCCCCGGCGAATCTCCGAGTGATCTAGTCCAGCGTTTAGCCAATGCCAAAGCCGAACTCGCCGCCGCCCGCGCCATAGGCCCCGCCATCATACTTGCCGCCGACACCGTCGTAGCCCTTGAGGGTCACATCTTCGGCAAGCCCCGCTCGAGCGAAGACGCCCGCCATATGCTCGAAAGTCTTTCCGGCCGAACCCATGCGGTCGTAACCGCAGTTACACTGATCCGCCTGCCAGACGCCGAGCGCCGCACCTTCGTCGAATCCACGCTGGTCCATTTCGCCCAGCTCTCCGGCGAAGAAATCACGCGTTACCTCGCCACCGAAGAACCGCACGACAAGGCCGGCGCCTACGCCATCCAGGGCCGCGCCGGCCGCTACATCCCGCGCATTGAAGGCGACTACTTCAACGTCGTCGGCTTGCCCCTCGCACACGTCACCCAGGCCCTGGCCGAACTCGGTTGGTCCGAGGACTAACTCTTCCGTCCCCTCGACCGCTCTCGTCTTGGCCATAACCGTCCTGCTGACACGCTTCAAATTTAGACTGCAGGTACAGCGACCAATTCCGGCCGCCAAGCTCATTTCTGCGATCCGCCCGGCGACAGGGACGCGGGCGCATCATGCCTGGTCATTTCCGTGCCGGTGATCACCGCGTTTCGGATCTGACTAAACAAATCCGTCAACGTATTTGGCGTATGCGGTATCAAGACGGTGTTGGTGCGATCGTTAGCGGCAATATCCTTCAGCGTGTCGAAATACTGCGTCATAAGCACGAGTTGCATGACGTCCTGCGGCGTCGAACCTGGAACTGTCTTCGCAAAGTCTTCCACCGAGTCTTTCAAGCCTGAAATGATGGCTTTGCGTTGGTTGGCGATGCCTTCGCCTTGCAGCCGCTTTGATTCGGCTTCTGCTTCCGCCTGCTTCACGAGGAGCAACTTGTTCGTTTCCGCCCGCGATACCGTCGCTTCGCGTTCCCGTTGCGCGGCGTTAATGTCGTTCATCGCGGCTTTCACTTTTTGATCCGGCACGATGTCGGAGATCAGCACTTTCACGATCGAGTAGCCGTACTCCTTCATCGAGCCGTCCAGGCTGTCGCGCAAATCATTGGCGATCGCTGCCTGATTCAGAAACGTATCGTCCAGCTTCATTTTCGGAACGTGCCCCAGCACTACGTTGTAGACCATGGATTCGATCTGCTTCACCGGATCGGTCAGTTTGTAAAAGGCCGCTTCCACGGAATCCGGTATCACTTTGTATTGGATCGAGACAGGGATTTGTACGAACACGTTGTCCTGCGTCTTCGTTTCCACTTTCACGTCAAACTGCTGGACCTTCATGCTCATGCGCCGGACGACTGTCTCGATAAATGGTGTTTTCCAATTAAGCCCCGGGCCTGCAACGCGTGCAAATTTACCGAGTCGCTGCACGATGGCCACCTGCGCCGTCTCCACGGTAAAGAACGAACCGAACACCAAGCCCAAGACAAGAATTACAAAGATCACACCGAAAATCGTGAGCACACCGCCCATCGAATCCATCCGTACCCTCCTCGATCGCTCCACAGTGAGCCTGACGAACCGTGCTGCCCTCCCGGCCTCTAGACACTCGCGTGGTCAGCAGCTGTCGTTCGTCAAAGCTCACAGGCAATTGACGGGCGCCAATCTAACATGCCGCGCGGCCCTCTGTGTGTTAATCCTTGGCAGAGCAGATGGTTTTCCTGGTTCGGTGAGTTATACGCTTCACAGCGTCTGGCAGGCACGCCTCGTGAATTCGTCCCCTCGGAGATTTGCGCGCGTCTTGGACCGCGGCGGCCTCATTTCAGCGCACCCGCTCCATACGCTTTCAATAGCTCATCAACTTCCGCATAACCCGACGGATACTCGACGCCGCGAGTGGACGCGCCCGCCTTGAGCAGTGCCTCAACCGATTCGGGCGTGCGCCGTTGTTTCCAATACGAATCCACGCAAGCCCGCACCGCAAGCGCCAGAGCCGTGCGCCCCTTCCCGTCCAGTGCATCTACACGCGCCCCGCGTTCAAGAAGAATCTTTACCGTCCGGGGCCACCCTCGCCACGCCGCCGAGTGCAGGGCGGTGCTGCTCTTGGCCACATCAAAATACGGATCGCCCTCTTCGGTCAACGTGTTCACGTCAACGCCGAGATCGAGCAACTGCCCGACACCTTCCGTATTCCCGACGCCAGCAAATTCCGCAAGCAGCTTGCTTCCCTGCTGCACCAATTCGCGCACCAGTTCGGGCTCCTCGTCCTGAATGCCCCGCACGCCAGCCGAATCATTCCTGGCGCATGCGGCAATTAGCCTCTCGACCCCCTCTAACTTAATCGCCATCCCGCGTCGTTCGATCAAACCCAGCACGTCGCCTCGTCCTCTTCGCGCCGCCATCGCCACCGCCGACAAACCGGGACCATCCGTCTGCTGCAGGTTCCGACGCTCCGCCACAAGCGTTGGATCCGCGCCGTGTTCCAGCAACAGCTCGATGATGTCGATGCCGTTGTCGCGCGACACGGCATGGTGGAACGCCGTTCTCCCCCAACGCGTCGTGCGATTCGGATCGGCCCCGTGCTCCAGCAGCAACCTAATCCCATCGAGATCGTGCCAGTCGGTCTTGCGCAACAGCAAAGTCGTCATGCTTGTCTCATTCAGGTTGCCCTTCTCCACCAGAATCTTCATCACCGTGTTGTCGTAAGTCTCAGGCACATGGTAAGGAGTCTCGCCATCGTTCGGATCGGCTCCCCGTTCCAGCAGCAACCGCGTCAGCTCCGGATGCTGCGCAATGCCGGCGGCACCGTAGATTGCGGCTTCCCACGTGGGTCGTGGGTCATGCTCCGTTTCCATCCAACCTGTATTCGGGCTCGCGCCCGCTTCCAAAAGCGACTTCGCCGCCCGAACGAAGCCCTCGGACCTCGTACGATCGAGCCGCAGATACCTAGAGAAACACAAGTGTGTCAGCGCATCCCAGCCATATGGCCCGCCCTTCGCGGTTACGTTATGCCGATCGAGCATCAGAAATCTCCGCACACCGGCCGCATCGCCAAGAACGGCCGCAGTATAAATGTCGGCATTCGCGACCGAAGGATGAGCGGCAAGAATCGCCTCCGCCCGCTCGAGTGTCCCCGAGCTATGCCACGCGTCGCGCGGAACACACGCCGCCTCAAGGAATGCGGTCACAGGATCCTTCACGGAAGCCGCGAAGCTCGCCATTGCCAGCGCTTCTACGTGCTTGGCAAACTTCGGCCAGCTCTCAAATCCATGTTCGCGCGCGATCACAAACTGCGCATCAGCCAACACAAATTTCGTTTGTGCCATTTCGGCCTCAGAAAGCGCATCAAAGCGCGGATGCTGCTTGACTCGCTGAATTATTACGGATGGAACCACTTCGGAATCAGTGGACTTCGGGGATTGCACTCTGCGAAAGACCTTCACCAGCTCTTTCGCTTGCTTCTTATACTGCTCGAGGCTCGGGCGAGCCGGTAGCGTTTTGGCATCCATTACGACCTTCCTTTCGTAAATGCGCCTGGAGTCCGCCCGAATCAGGCTGAAAGAAGGTTCGTAACACTACTCGAACACTGAAGGTGGGCACGGCCCTTTCCGCGGACTGGATGCGCCCTTCGCGCTAACCGAAACTCTAACGCTCTCCGCCCACCGCGTCAATCCGCGCAGTAACAGGCAGCGGGTCAGTTTCCGGTAACGGCTGCCAGGCACTGACAATTCAAGACGAAGGTTCGAACCATCCTGCTGGAATCTATAATTGGTATATTGTCCTGATATGTTTTGCCCGAAATGCAGAACTGAGCACCACCACGGCTTCGCTCGTTGTGCGGATTGCGACTTATGAACAGTCCAATTGAGAGAATCGGTCAACATCTGTTTCCGGAAAAGATTAGGCGCTACCTCACATTCCGTCTAATGACCGTTTTTGTTGTACTCCTTTTTCTCGTTAATTTCGCCCTCAACGTACTAAACGAGCCCGAACCGTACTCCGATGTTGCCCTGCGACTTAGCAAGATTCGCGGTCTGGTTCACTTGCCTATATATCTAATCTTCCAGAATGTCGGCTTAGCTCTGGGTTTCTGGTTGGTCTACGCAACGAGGGAAAAGAAGCAATATTACTGGCTCAGAGTGGTCTTTTACGGGATGCTGCTAGGCGGCCTTCTCGGCGAAATCGTCAGCTTCTTGTTACCTATCCACCAGCCTTGGTGGAATTCCCGATGAGACTTGGTGTCAAAACCGGCGCTACAAAAACAAAAAAAGCGCTCCGACCTGGCCGGAGCGCCTCGAAACCAATAAATTGCGGCTAAGCCGTTCCTACGACTTCTTTTCTTCCGCAGGCTTCTCCGCAGGAGCAGCCGCTGGCGGAGGAGGT
>Ga0210390_10005560_pt1 | contig 10555 bp, 9 predicted proteins | sample IncBWH11OmetaG_FD_161050 | JGI IMG/M metagenome (GOLD analysis project Ga0210390, IMG submission 161050) | Forest soil microbial communities from Barre Woods Harvard Forest LTER site, Petersham, Massachusetts, United States - Inc-BW-H-11-O ... | reverse complement strand
GGAACAGATCCAGACGTTTTCCCAGGCAGGCGGGATAGCCAATGACCGAATGCGTTGCAATTCGGCTGTTCCGTTCACTGGTTTTCCTTCGGCATCGAAAAAGGCGAACCCTTCCCCTCTCCTCTTCCTGATGATTCCCGAAGATTCATCAGAGACGTAACGCAGACCGGCGGCAGTGGCCGACTCCTTTGGATCTGGTATCAATGTTTCCGGTATAAGTTCCTCTCTTTCGAGTAAAGACTATCTCCCTATAAATCGAACGAAGAAGGATACCGGTTTCCAAATTTGCGGCTTATTTTTCGGAATGAAATTCCCTTTTCAGAAAAAATGCTCCCTTGCCTGCGCTGCGGCCGGTAGTCACCGAATGCCCTATCCATAAATCAGGGTCGCACCCGATGAGCCCTCCCTAAGTCGCGCATCGTTCCCAAGAACAGAATTGTCCTAGCTTCAGCCAAATGGCAGAGTTGAACGATGCAGAGCCACTGGTTTAAAAATGCCGTCATTTATTGTTTGGAAGTGGATGTCTTCAACGACAGCAATGGAGACGGGATTGGCGACTTTGTTGGTCTTCGTCAAGGCCTCAGCTATCTCGCCGGGTTAGGAGTCAGTTGCCTTTGGCTGCTTCCCTTTTTCAAATCTCCCGATCGAGACGACGGATATGATGTCATGGACTATCTCTCGGTGGACCCGGTGCTCGGGGATCTGGGGGACTTTGCAGCCTTCATGGACGAAGCCCGGGACCGGGGAATCAGGGTGATTATCGACCTGGTCGTAAATCACACCTCCAACCGGCATCCCTGGTTTCAACGAGCGCGTCGGAAAGATCCAAAATATCACGACTACTATGTGTGGCGCTCTGACCCTCCCGGTGATACGAGCAAGGAAGTCGCGTTTCCAGGAAAAGAAAAAAGTGTCTGGCAATACGACAAATTGGCCAAAGCGTACTATTTTCATCGCTTTTATCATTATCAGCCCGATCTGAATACAGCTAACCCAGCGGTCCGCGAAGAAATTAAGAAGATCTTGGGTTTTTGGGCTGCACTCGGCGTTTCGGGTTTCCGCGTTGACGCTGCACCGTTTGTCATATCGGCAAAAGGAGCCAATGTCGAAAAGCAGCCGCACGAATCATTCGAATTTCTAAACGAATTCCGTGAATTTCTTCGCTGGAAAACGGGTGACGCTATTTTGCTCGCAGAAGCCAACGTGCCACCGGAACAGTTGACAGACTTCTTCGGTCCGGAAGGGACCCGGATGAACATGTTGCTCAATTTCTACGTGAACCCTCATTTGTTCCTGGCGATCGCTCAGAAAAGTCCGGAACCAATCCTGCGGAGCCTGAGAGCACTCCCTCAAATTCCGGCTTCATGCCAGTGGGCCTACTTTCTTCGAAACCATGACGAGCTTGATTTGAGCCGGTTGGCTGAACCGGAGCGGGAAGATTGCCTGCGAGCCTTTGCCCCAAAGAAGGAAATGCAGCTTTACGGCCGAGGTATTCGACGACGACTCGCTCCGATGTTCAATGGAGATCTTGCCCAGACGTTACTTGGCTACAGCATTATTTTCACGATCCCGGGCACTCCGGTTTTCTGGTTTGGCGATGAAATTGGTATGGGAGAAGATCTTTCACTTGAGGAGCGAAACAGCGTCCGGACACCGATGCAATGGTCAAACGAACGAAACGCTGGTTTCTCGACGGCCCCCAAGGAACAGCTTCGTCGCCCGGTCGTCAGCAAAGGTAGATTCAGTTACCGCAAAGTGAATGTTCGGGACTTACGCCGGGAACCACAATCTCTTCTGAACTGCCTGGAACGGATGATCCGAACTCGGAAGGAATATCCGGAGTTTGGAACCGGATCCTATCGAATCCTGGAGACTGACAGACCAAAGGTTATTTTTGCTCACGCCTGCGAAGACGACGGCGGCCACGCCGTGTTGGCTGCTCACAATCTTTCCGACAAACCCGAGACGGTCACCGTCCACCTCTGGAAGGACAGCTTCGACCATTTTGCCTACCTATTTGAGGAGCGGGAAGATGAGCGTATCTCGGACGGGAAAATCCATCTCAAGCTTCCCGGCCACGGATACTCCTGGCTGAGGCTCGCACCCAGATGAAGGGCTGGGAGGTGAGGACACCTTGGCTTCCGTGAGACAGCGACCTGAAGGGAAAAGCATCGCACAGCGGTCACGGAGGCCACAGAGGAGGAATTGGTCAGGGCTTTGGACCAACCAAAGCGTTATTCAGACTCCCCTGTATATTTTCCTTGCAAAATCAGCCCAGCCGAAAGAAAGTGTCGCCGGGCAATGGAGTTTGCCTTCTCCTCTACCAAGAGACAAACAGCTTCAGCATGGGGCTAATAACTCCTACCTAACACTTAACTTGTGGAGGTAGTTTGATATGAGCAGACAGCAACCTATCATTGTCTCGAAGGACAGTGTAAACGGGTATGGCCTTCTTTCCCGAACCCTTGCTGGAGAATGCTTCGCTTTTTACCCGGTTTCGCGCGGCCGTAATGATTCACCCCGACAACTTGCATAAGAATTCTCCATGACTTTTCACAGCATACTTTCTTTGGGAGATGATGACAGCATCTCGAAAGAAACAGCTCCTGCTCCCGAATTCTTTGTTGATTTAAACTTAGATCAAATCATCGACGCTCTGACCGCCAGCAAAGACGAATATAATTTGCAACCATTCTTTTATACTTCCTTGCACGATATCCACACCATCTACTATCGCCAAGCCATCTTCCGGGACCTTGAAAACATTCTTCTCTTCAAACATATCACCTCGTTCGCCCGTAAAATGCGATCCGCACGGGAACATCTTACTCAAGCAGCCAAGCTTAACCATCGATATCAAAAATGCAGTTGGTTCTTAGATACCGTCGCCATCTACTGCGACACGATTACCGGCCTGGTGCACGATCTCTCTCTTGTTGATTTACAGTCGACCGGGTTTCTCGCCTTCCGTGATTATGTAATCCACTACTCGCAATCCGAACGCTTCGCGTCTCTCCTAACGGAAACCAAAGCGCTTAAGACCGACTTAGCCACCGTTCGATATTCCATCCTGGTCAGAGGTGGCGGCTTCAAGGTGCGCAAGTATGAAGGTGAAACCGACTACAGCGCGAATGTCGAGGAAACCTTCGCGAAATTCCAACAGGGAGCGGTGAAAAACTACGCTGTTAAATTTCCTTCCTCGCTAGGGATGAACAGTGTTGAAGAGAAAGTCCTGGATTTCGTCGCTCTTTTGTATCCTGACATATTTCTCCATCTTGATAGCTATTGCACCAACAACCAACATTATCTGGATCCCGCGATCGGCCGTTTTGACCGCGAAATTCAGTTTTACGTTTCCTTTCTAGAATATGTCGACAAATTCAGACGAGCCGGGCTGGCCCTCTGTTACCCAAAATTGTCAGACGCTAAAAAGGCAGTTTACGATCGTCAATGCTTTGACTTAGCCCTGGCCGATAAACTTCTTCGTGAAAATTCATCTGTGGTTTGCAATGACTTCCACTTGCAAGAGCAAGAACGCATCTTTGTCGTTTCGGGTCCCAACCAGGGTGGCAAAACGACTTTTGCTCGCACCTTTGGCCAGTTGCATTATCTGGCAAGCATCGGGTGTCTGGTCCCAGGCAGGGATGCCCAACTCTTCCTTTTCGACAGGCTCTTTACCCATTTTGAAAAGGAAGAAAACATCACCAATCTGCGGGGAAAACTTGAGGATGACCTGTTCAGGATCCACGAAATTCTCAACCAGGTAACAACTCGAAGTATTGTTATTATGAATGAGAGTTTTACCTCCACTACTCTCAAAGATGCCGTTTTTCTCAGTAAGATGGTCTTAGAGAAAATCATTCAATTAGATCTACTATGCGTTTGCGTGACGTTCATCGACGAATTGGCCTCTCTCAGTGAGGCGACGGTAAGCATGGTCAGCACGGTCGTGCCCGAAAATCCGGCCTCGCGAACCTACAAAATTGAACGACGGCCAGCGGACGGGCTTTCCTACGCTATCTCCATCGCCGAAAAGTACCAATTGACCTACTCTTCTTTGAAAGAGCGCATTAGATCATGAAAGCTTTTCTCTTGTCTAGAGATCGTGATTTCGATCTGCAGGAAGCATTACCGGCCCAAGCAGAGGTCTTGACGCAAGACCTGGAACTGAACACCCTTTTCAACGCCATGGCATGCGGAGATACGGTGCTATTTGATGTTGCCCAGAAAGCGATTTTGTCCGGTTTAAGCGATCTTGACACTGTCCTCTATCGTCAAGATATTCTTCGGGATTGTCTGAACAATTCTTCCATCGTTCGAGATATCTATGATATCGCGGTGGCATCGATTGAAAGAGAGAAAACGGGGTATTGGAGTTTACTCCGCGACTTTCCGGACACGATCCTCCATCGGTCGATCGAGGTGTTGCAGATGTTTGTCGGCGCGCTTAAAGAACTAAGAAATATCGCCGATGAGCACGCCGATCAGTTTCAATCGGAAGGCTTCACCGTCTTTTTTGCGATGCTCAAAAGAGAGCTGGGTGACGAATATTTTGCCACCGTGCAAAAGCATCTAAGGCAATTGAAATTCCGCGACGGGGTGTTGATCAGCGCTGAACTTGGAGAGGGCAACAAAGGGATCAACTACACCCTTCGAAAGCCACACGACCGCAAGGAGAATTGGATTGAGCGGATCCTGGAGGAAAGACCGCGCTCCTACACTTTTCACCTCCACCCTCGCGATGAAAATGGCGCCAAAGCCCTTTCGGAATTGAACGACCGCGGGATCAACCTGGTGGCCAACGCGCTCGCGCAATCCACCGATCATATACTCAGTTTCTTCAGCATGCTCCGAACCGAATTAGCCTTCTATGTCGGTTGTCTGAATTTAGATGCGAAACTTGAGCAAAAGGGCGCGCCAATGTCGTTCCCGCTCCCCGTTGCTTCCAGCGAACGGAGACATTCTTTTGCGGGATTGTACGACATCTGCCTGGCCTTAAGCCTGGAACAAAAAATCGTCAGCAACGAGGTCAATGCGGACAATAAAGACCTCGTGTTCATCACTGGTGCGAACCAAGGCGGAAAATCGACATTTCTGCGCGGCATCGGTGTGGCCCAATTGATGATGCAAAGCGGCATGTTTGTGCCGGCTGAATCCTTTTGCGCCAACGTCTGCGAAGGGATTTTCACCCACTATAGGCGGGAAGAAGATACCACCATGAAGAGCGGAAAATTCGATGAAGAACTGAGCAGAATGAGCGGGGTCGTCGATCACCTGAAGGCGAATTCCATGCTTTTATTTAGCGAATCCTTTGCCGCCACAAACGATCGAGAAGGTTCGGAGATAGCCAGACAAATAGTCTCCGCCCTTTTGGAAAAGCGGATCAAGGTCTTTTTCGTTACGCACCTCTATGAATTTGCGCACGGATTTTACGACAAAACTATGCCTAACGCCATTTTCCTGCGAGCCGAAAGACAGGTCGACGGGATGCGGACTTTTAAGCTGATGGAAGGTGAACCATTGCAAACCAGTTATGGGGAAGATTTGTATGACAGAATTTTTATCGAAGCGGCGGTTTGCAAAGGCAGCTCGGCGGTTGGATCACCGCCTTCGGTGCAGGTAGGGCGAAGCTCCGTCTGAGTCGGGGCTCCCCTCTTGGCCTCACCCAAAAACGTCACCATTTCCCAGCCGCCACCCGGGTCAGAAAATCGTCACAAATCCCTAAACTCAGCGTCATCCCCGATTGTCACCGAATCGCTCATTGGGCCACGGCAGCTGGAGGCAGAGTTCCGCCGGTTCGAAGAACCGCGATCAGGCTTTCTACATCTGAAGAGGCGAGCGGAGTGCGAGCATAAGCTCGCACAGTCGCCTCGATCGGGTAGGCAACGCGGCGCAGTTCGAGTTTGCCATCTTCGCAGACGGCATACGGAGCCCTGATGTCACCATCCTTAGGTTGACCCACGCTTCCTGGATTAACGATGGTCGTTCTGCCGATCCGCTGCAAAAGTGGCCAGTGCGTATGCCCGAAAAAGAGGTAATCCGGAGTTCCGGCGACGCTGATTTCATTTTCGAGATCTTTCTGCGTGGTGCGCAGGTACCGAAACAAAGGATCGCTCGGTGCTGCGTGACACGCCACGCAGCGCTTACCAAGCATTTCGAATGAATCCATGGGCTTCAGCTCCCGTAGAAATTGAAGCATCCCCGGGGTCAAAGCCTGGATAGAAAATGCTTGCGTACTAACCGTCAAACGGCGAAATGGAGGGGAACTTCTCGGATCCTTTCTCAAGGCAACACCCCAATCGTGGTTTCCTTGGATAAAGCGGGCTTTGCTGCGTTCTTGCATTGCCCAGGCGACACACGCAGCCGGTTCGGGCCCGTAGTCCACCAGATCACCGAGGCAGAGAATTTGATCGGCATCAAATTCGGCGTTGACGATTGATTGCAAAGCCGGCCAGTTACCGTGAATGTCAGAAAGAATCAGGAGTTTCATCTCTGTCCTACCTACCGGATCGACGTTTTTCGTTTTGGTAGGAGTCATCAGCCCGGACTCGAGCAATTACCCGTTCACACGGAATGGCAAACTCCATTGCCACCAAGATTCTTTATTCTAGCTAATGCTTGGGCTAAACGAAAACAAAAAAACTTATCAATGCCATTTCAACCGTTGAGATCCGCAGAGATTTTTGGTTGAACTTCATCGCAAAAGGCGCTACCTAAAACTCGGGCAATGGAGTTTTGCCTTCCCGTAACTCTGGGCAACCGCGCTGACTGATTCAGCGCTAATAACTCCTGCAAACGCCTTCAGTGTGCTGCAGGAGTCTTTTTATGCCAAAGTACGTCCGGATCGCCCCCGCTCAATCCTCTTTTCACAAGAAGTCAGTGGTTGTCGGATTAGGGCGCAATCGATGTTCTATCAACAATAACGCGCGGCGAACAAATTCCGAATGATATGAAGCTCGCACGATGAGGGGAAAGCCAACGGCAGAAAAGTAGGTAAATAAACATGTGGAATCCGTTGAGAGAACACGAAAGACATCTTCATAAGTTGTATCCCGATTTACCCCCGAAAGCTCTCCTTCTTCAACATTTAGGAAAGAATGGGGCTGGGAATTGCGATGAATATCAGAGAGCTCAATGGTTCTGGGAAAGAAGGCCGAGTAAACTAGTCTTATCGCCGGATAAAGCCGCACAGATCGGCGCTTTATACATTTTGCTTTTCCTCATATCTATGATCGTCCACAACCAATCTCTGGCCACCGAAGTCATCCGAGGCGTTGCCTGGATCGCACTTGCTGCAATTGGAGTAGGCGTTTTTGTGGATATCACGCGCTATGCTCAGTGGAAGTGGGAGTATCGCTGCGCACTTTCCAGATTTTTGGCAACCACCGGTCAGTAGGAGATATCGAAGCCTCAGGGTAAGCTAGCCCCAGGGTTCAACCCTGGGAACCCTGCAAATAATCGGGCGGAGCCTCACCCTACCAGGAGTTTCGCCCCTTGCTACATTGTTCTTCCGGACTGCCGAATCTCAGGACGATCCGGCAATAAGGTCGTTAATCGCCTTCTCTTATTCGGAAATCGGTGATACCGTTCTGGTAATTCTTCCATCTTTGTATGGCCCCGCCAAACAGAAATCCCTCCGCTGGAGAATCGTCTCCAGCCCCGAAGACCAGGGAGCTGCCGGAAGAGTGCTCCCTTCTCCGAATATTCCTGGGTGAAGCCGACGAATATCTGAATCGCCCGCTCTACCGGGCAATCGTGCTGAGAGCGCGAGAACTCCATCTCGCCGGTGCGACCGTGCTGCGTGGCCCGATGGGCTTCGGTCGGTCGACTCGCCTCCATAATGCGCATATCTTACGACTATCCTTAGATTTACCAATTGTCGTGGAGATCGTGGACGAGACCCAAAAGATCAAGGCCTTCTTGCCGGAATTGGAGAAGATGATGCGGGGCGGCCTTATCACCATGGAACGGGCTCATGTTTTCCGCTACCGGCATTAATCCTTCCGGCGACAACATCAGAAACCCTACTAAGCCAAGTTTGAATGGCATCGACTGGCTCTATTTTCGACCTCGTCCGATCGGCGGTTTTCCGCGGTAAAAGATAGCTTGCACTTTTTCCAAGGTGATCAGCCCGGCGCCAATAATGGATTCCACTGCGACGAGAAACTCTTGAATCTTTTCCTCCGTGTCAACAATCTCGACGACAATCGGCGAATCCATTGAAAGACGGAAAGTGGCGCGGGTATGCAGATCGGTGGATCTTCCGAAACCCAAAGGACCACGCAGGACGGTGGCTCCTGCCAGATTCATCTCGCGAGCTTTCAGCACGATCTTCCGGAAGACCGGCTCTCCCTCCAACTCGTCCGACTCTCCAAGGAATATCCTTAACAGCGTTGCCTCTCTGGGAAGTTCCATTTCAGCCGATAAAAGAATTAGGAATTTACACCTTGGGTGATTTGCCAACCAAAGGCAACACCTCCGAAGGAAAGCCCGGTTGAAAAGATAATATTAGACAATGCCGATAGCCATCTGCCTTCGGTGATTAAGCTATACGTTTGCAGGCTAAATGATGAGAAAGTGGTTAACCCCCCGCAAATTCCGACCACCAGAAATTGCAGAAGTGCAGCCGCGATAATGCCGTTGGAAACGTGCGTCACCAGACCCGCAAAAGTACCAATCAGGATAGAACCCACGATATTAACTGCCAGCGTTCCGAAAGGGAAAGTCTCCCCGAAGCGCTGTGCAATCAGACCGGACCACCAATAGCGCCACATACTTCCTACAGCGCCACCGAAAAATACCAACACGATCGCTAAGAGCATAATCGTAAGAGGATTTATCTGCGCAGAGCACGCAACAGAGCACGAGAAGCGTGAGGGAACGGCGCAGCGACGATAGCTCCGACCCAGACGCTGATCAGGCAAAGGATGTGCGATAGCCCGATATTCAACCAAAGGTCCGCGAGGGCTCCGTGCCGCGCTGCGACAAAGGAGATCAGGCTGAAAGAGCTGAAGGTGGTGTAGCCGCCGCAAACACCAACGAGGAGGAATAGACGGCTCCGCGGGCCTAGATAAATGTCTCCTGATGGATCCGAAACGAAGTTTAAGAAAGAGATGGCAAAGCAGCCGCTGACATTAATGAGCAAAATTGGCAGGAGTGCCCACCTCGACACCGAGAACACCCATTGTGCTATCGCAAACCGCATTAGACTACCAATTCCTCCACCGATCGCCACCAAAAAGTACCTTCTCATCCAAACGAGATCATATAAATTCGCGCCATCGGCTTTCAAGAGGTTTGGAACAACAGAAACACCACAAGAACAATCAGCAGCGACAAAAGCGCGTAGGCCGCGTAGGCGTTAAACCGTCCGTGGTGCATTGCCGCCAACAAGGCAGCACACCAAAACGCCGCCTCCCTGGTTGGTTTAAAGACCAGCTTCTCCACCAGATGGACGCGTTCTTTTTCGCGTCGGATGGCGATCCGGAAATGTTCTGCCACGGTCTCACGGGTGTCCGCCACCGTGGTCGGTCGAAACACCGCATCGAAAATCACCCGCACCGGATTCGAAAAGCCGGTCGCCGTGTAGGTCATCTCCGGCCACAAGCGCATCACCCCGCCGTCCCAGCGGCGGCGCCGCGCGAGTTGTCGGCGACGGGTCAGCCAGAGTCGGACGATCAGGTAGGTGAGAACCAGCAAGACGATCAGAGCCACCATCATGTAAGAGGTGGACATGGCGAAGACGACAGGATTCTCATGACCGCCGCGATGCAGTACGACCAGCCCCCGTCCAGGCAGAAGGCTTTGTCCGACTTGTGCGCCGAGGTCATGGAACTCAGCGGCAAACGCAGGCGGCAAAGAGTGATGCCCGGGGTTTGAGGCGAAGAAGGGCGGCACCAACGCATCGGCAGCGTTACCCCCGGCTAACGGGGCTAGCGCCAAACCCAGGACTGGAATGATGTAGGTCGGCAGCACGCCGAACGCCAGACAGAGCGTGGCAAGAATGGCCATTGGCACCAAGGCAGCGGATTTGGCTTCGGTCACTTTTTGCTGGTCCTTCAGACGGCGCATTCCCAAAAAGCTCATCGCAAACACCTTCACGAAACAGGTGACCGCCAGCGCCGCAGTGAGAGCGAGTCCCGCGCCACACAGGGCAAAAACGATTTTCGCCAAGGTCGAAGAGAGTTCCGCGGAACGCAGCATGGTTTGCAAAGTAAGCCATTCACTCACGAATCCGTTGAAGGGCGGCAGCGCGGCGATGCAGAGTGTGCCAGCGAGGAAGCCAAGAGCAGTCAATGGCATCCACCTAATCATGCCGCCCAACTGATCCATATCGCGCGTGCCGGTCTGGGTTTCCACTGCACCGACGCCAAAAAACAAAAGCGTCTTGTAGAACGAGTGATTGATCAGATGATAGAGCCCGGCAACGAACGCCATGGCGGCCAATGCCGGATGATTCGTAGCGACAAAGACCATGCCCGAGCCAAACCCGGCTACCACGATGCCGGCATTTTCAATGGAGCTGTGCGCCAGCATCGTTTTCAGATCGTTATCG
>Ga0210390_10005559_pt1 | contig 10561 bp, 6 predicted proteins | sample IncBWH11OmetaG_FD_161050 | JGI IMG/M metagenome (GOLD analysis project Ga0210390, IMG submission 161050) | Forest soil microbial communities from Barre Woods Harvard Forest LTER site, Petersham, Massachusetts, United States - Inc-BW-H-11-O ... | reverse complement strand
TATGAAACCTTCCTTCAGATTGTTGTACCTCCGGCCTGTAATCCTGGTGTTCTTGCCATTCCTGCTCAATAGCTGCGGAAGCTCGAGTTCGACCAAAACTCCGCCGCCTCCAGTTACCTTCACCATTGGCGGCACGGTCTCGAATCTTGTGGGCACGGGGCTCGTGTTGCAAAACAATGGTGGCAACAATTTGCCGGTGGCTGCGAATGGAAGTTTCACGTTCACCACGGCAATCGACAGTGGCGCCGCGTACGCCGTTACGGTTTTAACGCAGCCTTCCAATCCTGCGCAGACCTGCGTGGTGGCAAGTGGCAGCGGAACAGCCAGCGCGAATGTGACCAGTGTCACGGTCAATTGCAGCCTTATTACCTTCACCATCGGCGGCACGGTCTCGAATCTTGTGGGCACCGGGCTCGTATTGCAAAACAATGGTGGCAACAATTTGCCGGTGGCTGCGAATGGAAGTTTCACGTTCACCACGGCAATCGACAGTGGCGCCGCGTACGCCGTTACGGTTTTAACGCAGCCTTCCAATCCTGCGCAGACCTGCGTGGTGGCAAGTGGCAGCGGAACAGCCAGCGCCAATGTGACTAATGTCACGGTCAATTGCGACCATAACGAGTGGGCGTGGATGAGCGGGTCGAATACTCCCAATCAAAACGGCACGTATGGCACTCAGGGTACTGCGGCCGCGGGTAACGTTCCCGGGGCTCGGAGTTTTGCCGCCAGTTGGACGGATACATCTGGAAATCTCTGGCTCTTCGGCGGATTCGGTCTCGATTCTGCCGGGACAAATTCAGGAGGGGAACTCAACGACCTCTGGAAGTACAACCTCTCCAGTGGCCAATGGACCTGGGTAAGCGGATCGAACCTCATAGGCCAAGCGGGCGTCTACGGCACGCTGGGTACGCCCGCCACGTCCAACATCCCCGGGGCGCGAGATAGTAGCGCCAGTTGGATCGATGCGACTGGAAATCTTTGGCTTTTCGGAGGGGAGAGTGTCGATTCGGGCGGGAATACGGTCTACCTGAACGATTTGTGGAAGTACTCCGTCACCGGCGGCGAATGGACATGGGTAGGCGGATCGAACGGAACCAATCAGGCGGGAACGTATGGCACAGAGGGAGCGGCGGCCGCGGGTAACATTCCGGGGGCGCGCGTCTACCCCGCCGTTTGGATTTCTTCTGGAAATGTATTCCTCTTTGGAGGGGGTGGTTACGATTCGACTGGGATTTCAACGGGCTATCTGAATGACCTTTGGAAGTACTCGATCGGCAGCGGTGAATGGACCTGGATAGGCGGGTCCAATACGTTTGGCCACGGGGGCACATATGGAACGCTGGGTACGGCGGCCCTGGCCAACATTCCGGGGGGCCGAATTGCCCCCACCTCATGGATTGATTCGTCGGGAAATTTCTGGCTTTTTGGCGGAACCGGTTTCGACTCTGTACCGGCAATTGGATTTCTAAACGACCTGTGGAAGTACAATACGATCAGTGGCGAATGGGTATGGGAGGGAGGACCGAACCTTGCCAACCAGAACGGCACGTATGGCACGAAGGGCACAGCAGCCCAGGCCAACGCCCCTGGTGGGCGAAGCAATGCTTCCGGCTGGGCTGATCTATCTGGAAATCTCTGGCTCTTTGGAGGATCGGGCCTCGATTCGGCGGGGACCAATGCCGGAGCCGAATTGAACGACCTGTGGCAGTACAGCATTTCCAGCGGTGAATGGACTTGGATCAATGGTCCGAACGTCGCAAACGGAACCGGTGCTTACGGAACTCTAGGCGCGCTGGCCCCGGGCAACATTCCCGGGAGCCGCGATAGTAGTGTCAGCTGGACGGATTCGTCCGGACATTTCTGGCTATTCGGCGGCGAGAGCGGGGCTAACAATTTTAATGACTTGTGGATGTATATGCCCTAATAAAACGCCGAATTTATTCTTCATCCATGAGGCGATATTCGTTGGAAACCACTCTACTTGTTGGCGTCAGAAACCGAAGGGCGTCATCATCACGCTGCGATCCGCGTACTCGGTAGCAGATAACCTAGTAGTTTTTGTTGGTCTGGACGGAATCTATGTGCCTCTTTAGGACAGAATGATTCTTCTGATTTTGAGCGATGTCCTGCTTGGTAAGTCGCAATAAAGCGAACGTACATGTCTGGAGTCCATGACTCCACTCGAGACCAAATACATTTGCACAAACCACAAGCCATCGTTCGTTTTTCGCTTGCAACTCTGCAGCGGACAGTCCACACCGATGACTGCTGCCAGCACAACCGGTCATTGCCATGCATCCCCTCGTCTCTTGATCCCACAGCGCATTTCAGATCGAGCCGATCCAACGCGTCCGCATTCAACCAAACCTAAAAAGAGGGTGTCTTGTTTGAATCAACGTTCGCGAACGAATTTGGCCGTTGAAAGTCCAATGAATAGAATTCAGAATTGGTGTTGGATCGACCCATTAAGACCGCCGCGCGTCTGGTAAGTTGGCTTGACTCGAGTCTGTACTCGTGACGCCGATTGACTATCGATACAGACAATCTTCAAGAACTCACACGCCGAACCCGTGCATAGGAGAAGTATGCGAATGACATCTTCAAGTCGGAACGCCCCCTTCTTAATTTCGTCATAGACGGTCATCTCCTCTGCGAACCCTCCGCGAAAGTCACGATATGGCCTCAATTCTTTACATGGATTCTTCCCGGATCAAACTGCAAAAACCAGAATGCTCTGATTATTGAGTAAGAAAGTTGATCTGCGACAGATACCGCTCAAGATTTTTCTTCTGTATACGCGCATTGTGTCCGCCTATCGTCTTTGCAATCCACAAGCAGCAGAGAGAGGCAGTTTGTCTTCCTGTTTTCGTTAAAGATCAGTTGCGACAGCTACGATAAAATTTGCAATGAGTCTGAAGCTGGCATTGTTGTTCGCGTGATGTAGCTTGATCTGTCTGGCCTGTGCTAAGGTCTCTTCGAAATGCAGGCCAATCAACCCACGCTGGAAGGATTTGAACAAGTTCTTGAATCGATCGCGACTGATCCGAGACTGCCTTCAAACTTTCCCGGTTGGGTGCGTGCAAGCCTCAGGACAGCGGGGTTGAAGATCCAAGTCCTGCGATATATTTTCGATCACGCCCCTAATCGAGTTTCTCAACCTTCTCTCCTCGATGTAGGCGCTCAATTTGGTTCCCTGGCCATCTACGCGGCTAGGCTAGGCTGCCGTGTTGCGGCAGTGGATTACGGCCCATTCGCGCAATGTTACGGAGAACTGGCCAGCGATTACGGAGTTGAATACAAAGAGTGCGATCTTGGGGCCGAACGCCTCCCTTTCCTCGACGGAACATTTGATTTTGTGACTTATACAGATGTGATCGAACACCATTCGTTTTCGTCGAAGCGAGTATTGCAGGGAATTCACCGCATCCTGGCTCCCGGCGGCCGGCTCATCCTCCTGACACCGAATCACGCGTCCATTTACAACCGGATCAGGCTTCTGTTGGGCCGCAACATCAACGATGATTTCGATTATTTCTTCGAGACATGCGCGAAGGACGCCGTCTATGATGGCCACCATCGTGAATACACGCGTTCGGAAATAAGTGCGGCGTTGGTGCGGACGCAGTTCCGCGTGCTCGAATGCAGCGTCGTCGAGCAAGACTTGGTCCCTCTTATTCATTATTTATTCCGCCACACAGCTGAATCGCAAGGCCTTCCCAAGTTTCGCGATCTGACGCTCTCCGCTCTCGGGAAAATCTGGACGCCTCTGCGCTTACCGTTTGGAAGATGGATCTGGGCGGTCGGGGAGAAAGAATCAGCTTGAGAGTTAGGAGATCATTGGCTTAGATCAATGGCCCGAACGTCTCTGACCGAACCTGCACTTACTGAACCCTAGGCGCGCTGGCCCCGGACAACATTCCCGGGAGCCGCGATAGTAGTGTCAGCTGGACGGATTCGTGCGGACATTTCTGACTATTCGGCGGCGAAAATGCGACCGACAATTCTAATGATTTGTGGATGTACATGCCCTGAAAAGGCGGTGTATAAATCGAACTGGAGAGTTCAATCCGTTGACCGGAGCCGCTGATGAAGCCACCCTGGTCGTTTAGGCGGTCCACGCCCGCCGCATTTCGGCAGGCTTCTGCGGGAGATTGAAGAGGAGAGCCGTTCACTCGTAATCGAGAAACGTGGCACGCCGAGAGCGATCCTTCTGAGCGTGCGCGAGTACTTCCGCCTCGCCGCGCCCGAACCTGGAGTCCTGAAGGCGATCGGCGAGGAGTCAAACGCAAGGGCACGCATACACTCTCTTCCCGCGAGATTGATCGGGTCATTCAAGCAGCGCGCGCGAAAAAGCCCAAGCGCTGATGCTTGCGCTGCGCCTCGTTCAAGTTAGGAATTGTCGTCGCGCAGGCGGCCGGGAGAGTTCTCTTGCCGGAAAATAAAACCGCGGGATGGACCGGGATCACCGGCCCACCCCGCAGGCAATTGCGAAGAATTACTGGCCCTTCTTCTTAGTTGTCGACTTGGGAGCTTCACCGACTTTCGTGGTAATCCCGACGCCCATGGCCTGCAGCGAAGCAAGTCCATCCTTGGCCTGTTGTCCGATCGGCCCGTTCGGATCGAGATCGATCGCGTGCTGATAGGCTTCCACGGTTCCGGGCTGCATCACCGGAGTAATCTTGTCGCCCTCGGTCTTGAACTCCATGGTGTTGACCAGGGCAATTCCGAGAAGCAGCCAGGCCGTCGCGTTCTTGGGATCGAGCGTAGTAGCCTTCTGCAGCGGCTCGATGGATTCCTTCATACGGTTCGAGTTATAGAGCACGGTTCCGAAATTGCGCCATGCCAGCGCCGCATCGGTCGGGTTCAAATCCACATATTTTTGATAGGCTGCACGGGCCTCGTCGACTTTCCCGAGTTTCGCCAGATCGTTCCCGAGGTTGTTGTAGTTGGGGGCGGCGTCCGGCTTCAAAGCGATCGCCTTCTGGTAGGTGTCCGCGGCCTCCTGCCACTTGCCCATGCTCTCGTAGGCTTCGCCCAGGCGTGACAAAACGATGGAACGGTTCGGATCATCCGGCTTCTCGAGTTCCAGCGCGGCCGAGAGCTCCGTAACCGCCGTTCCACCGGCCTGACTGATCTGGGCCTTCACGGGATCCTGCTGATCTTTCGGCGTCGATCCCAGCTTCGCCTGCGCGGCCTTCATCTGCTCGATCGCGGCAATGCCGGCGTCGTAGTGCACTTTCAACTGCGCAAACTGCTGCTCCGCCTCTTGCCGCTTCCTTTCGGCCTCGACGGCGGCGAGCTTGCCCTGTTCCTGGAGGTCCTTCAAATTAATGTCGAAAGCGGGAACCGTGCCGGCTGCCAACTTGATTCCGGTCTGGTAGAGAAGCATTTCTTTCCCGTCTTTGTCCTTGCCCTTCACGTCGACGTTATAGGTTCCCGCGCCCAGGCCGGGGGCCGAGTAGTGACCCTTGGCGTCAGTCACGACATCGGTTTGTTTATTGGTTTCAATGTTTTTGATCGAAATCGTAACGTCGGGGTAGGGTTTTCCAGTCAAATCAAACACCGACCCGGCGAGCGTGCCGGCCTGCGCGTGAGCGGCAGGCGCCATCCACGCCGCGAGCGACCCGGCAAGCAGCGCCATCATGGCTGCCACCCTGATTCTATTCATTCGGTTCATGATCTTCACTGCCTCCTAGCAAGACAGATCCGGGCGGGAGTTACCCGCGCCGTTCGTTATTATCTCTCAAATTGGGCCCGACAGGCGATTGGATCGCCGTTCCCTGCTTCGGTAAAAGCTTTGAACCGCGGCAGGCAATGATAACAATTACCGAGACACATTTACTCGCGCACTCTTTCCTGGAAGACACAGGAACCACCCGGGCGGTAACCCGGACAGCCGGAACTTGCGTTGCCGATGGCGCGATTAAAAACCAGTATCCTGACCCAGCGTCCTCAGCCTAGTTTACCGCAACTACAAGAAGATGCGCGTTATAATATCGGACGTACCTGAGCCGAAATTCGTTGCTGTCAATTGGAACGCCCGCTTTCCCCTCCTGCACTGTGACGCGGGGACAACACAGGGATTGACCAGCGCCCTCTTAATACTCAGTTGCATTCCTGAAGTTGGAAGTTTATACGCCGAACGCACCCGGATGCCAGATGATTTTGTGAGCTTCGGATCATGGCCGTAGCGGCGAACCGGGCGCCACATTCCCCGCATGATTACTGGCTTCGCCGAGCCGTTTTTCGCTTCTGATGCCTCTGAACGAGAAGCACCGCGGCGACCACCACAACCGCCGCCCCCACAAAGCGGAATGGCTCCAGGGCAAACCCGCGCCAGTGAAACACGAGCAGGTACCCGGCGCCCACTGCAATCGCGGGCAAAATGACGATGAGAAAAGAGCGATTCATGGCATTGATTTACGTTCAGGACCAATACGACGCGGAAGTCGTGTCGGTCTCCCAGACCGTGACGCGAGCGATGTGTGCTCCCTCAGGCGTCGCTCCCAACTGGCGCGATATTTCATCGTAAAAAAATTTGGCGAGATTTTCCGCCGAGGGATTCACCACGTCGAAGGGCGCCTGATCGTTCAGGAACTTGTGGTCCACGCCGCCGATAATTTCGCGGAGGATGCGCTTCAAGTTCGTGAAATCGTAAAGCAAACCGACGGAGTCGAGGCCCGGTCCAATCAGAACGATGCGTACTTTGTAATTGTGGCCATGCACATTCTCGCATTTCCCTTTGTAGCCGCGCAGGGCATGCCCCGCGGAAAAAGTCTCGTCCACGCTGACTTGAAACATCAGTTTTCCTCTTAAGATTTCGTAGCACAGGCTTCAGCCTGTGGGGTTCTGTTAGTCCTTGCGAGGACAATCGGAACCCCACAGGCTCAAGCCTGTGCTACTTATTTCCGCATGAACCGTTCAACAACCGCGATGTCCCTGGTGGTCGCGTACGCCGGAAGCGATTCCATAAAAATCTTACCATACTGCATTCGCTGGATCCGGTTATCGAGAATAGCCAGAACGCCGCGATCCGTGCGCGAACGGATGAGCCGCCCGAACCCCTGCTTCAGCGCCAGCACCGCTTCAGGCACCTGGTATTCGGCGAAGGCGTTGCGCCCATCCTCCTGCAGCGCCTTCACTCGCGCCGCGACGATCGGGTCCGAGGGCACGGCGAACGGCAGGCGGTCCACGATCACGCAGGAAAGTTGCTCGCCGCGCACGTCGACGCCTTGCCAGAAGCTCGACGTGGCGAAAAGTACCGCACCGGGCGTCGTCCGGAATTTTTCAAGAAGAGCCGAGCGCGGCGCCGAGCCCTGGATCAGCGTCGGAAAACGCACGCGCGTGCGCACGCGTTCGTACAGATCGTTCATCTGCGCGTAGCTTGTGAAGAGGCAAAACGCGCGCCCCCGCGAAATTTCCAGCAGACGCGTTATTTCCTGCGCCGCGCGTTCGGGAAACGCGGCGTCGCGCACGTCCGGCAGCGTCGCGGGAATGTAAAAAAGCGCCTGCTCGGCAAAATCGAACTCCGACGGCAGCACGCGCTCGCTGGCCATGTCAATGCCGAGGCGCTGCTTCAGAAAATTGAAGCGGCCCTCAACCGCCAGCGTCGCCGAAGTGAGAATGATCGTTTCGAACTGCTCGAAGAGGCGCTCCCGCAGCAGGGCGCTCACGTCGATCGGCGTGGCCGCGACGAAGACGCCTTTGTTGCGGCGTTCGAACCAGTACACGTAGTTTCCCTCGCTCGATTCGAACAGAAATTTCAATTCGCCGCGCAATTCCATTCCGCGGCGCGCAATGTTCAGCAGTTCTTCTGGCTTTGAGGGGAGCGAGGCGATTTCCGCTTCGAGGCTCTTCAGGCTGTTCACCAGAGCGTCGTAGGCTTCCATGTTTTGCTCGAGGAACCCCGCGCGCTGCGTCTTGTCGAAAGGAAAGCGGCCCTCACGCCCGGGAAAGGCCTCGAAAAAAGTGCGCGATCTTTCGCGCATCCGCGCGAACTGTTTTTGCAGGCCGGGACCGTCTACTCGCGTGACGCGCGCGGCGATCTCGGCGTCGCGCGCCAGCTCCTCGAAACGATAATTGGAAATTTGCCGGCCAAAGTAATCGCTCGCCACATCCTCGATTTCATGGGCCTCATCGAACACGACCGCGCCATATTCGGGAAGCACGCTGCCGAAATCGTCCTGCTTGAGCGCAAGGTCGGCGAAAAAAAGATGGTGGTTCACGATGATCAGGTCGGCCTCAGCGGCGCGCTGGTGCATCGCCGTGAGAAAACAGCGGTTGAACTCCGGGCATTTTGAGCCGGTGCAGGCATCGCGCCGCGCGTCAAGCCGCTGCCACAGCTCCGAATCATCGGGCAGGAAATTCAGTTCGGCGCGGTCGCCCGTCGCCGTCACTTTTTCCCAGTCGCGGATTTGCAGGAACCAGTCCAGATCGTCGAGACCCTTTAGCGCTGGCTGGTTGCCCATGCGGTAGACTTTTTCGCGGCACAGAAAATTGCCGCGCCCCTTCATCACGGCCACTTTCAATTTCGGCGCGAAATATCTCTGCAGGAACGGAATGTCCTTCTCAAAAAGCTGCTCCTGCAGCGATTTCGTGGCCGTGGAAATCACCACGCGCCGCCCGCTGCGAATCGCCGGGATCAAATACGCCAGCGTTTTCCCCGTCCCAGTCCCTGCCTCGACGATCAAATGCCGCTTTTCCTTGAACGCTGATTCCACCAGCTCCGCCATCTCCAACTGCGAGCGCCGGTGCTCGTACCCCGCCGGCATGTATTTTTCGATCGCGCCGCCCGGCCCGAAAATTTCTGCGATGGTGTGCTCTTCCAGCGCCGGCGTGCCCGGACGCGCGCGTGCGGGTTCGAGTTGCGGTGACGCAGCAGCAACGGTGTGTGCGTTTTCCTTGGCGCGTTTGGGCATGGGAGGGCGGATGCGAGTAGTTATTCTCGAACAACCGCGAACAGATAAAATAGCACACCCTCAGAAGAGCGACCGGTGATCATATCGTTCGAACAATTTCTATGCTCTCAATAACGCGAATCGCTACGGCAATTCCTCTTATGGTAGTATGCACAATAATAAATTGAGGACTGGAGTACATCTCTTGTATTAGTGGGCCCGTCTCTGGGGCCTGCTTTGTAGGCAGCGGATCGGTCGGAAATTAATCAAGGATTGACTTAATGGCGAATAAAAGGCGAATATAACCGCAATGGAAAACAAGAACCAGTTCGAGGCCGGGAGTGGCGATGAGATACAACATCTCAAGCGGGTCTCTCGAGTAAAGCACGTCATTCTGGCGAGATACTTTCCTCCTTGGGCAACGATCTTGGGGTCGCGAAACGACCAGTTAGCTTACGTCGATTGTTTTGCGGGACCAGGGCAATGGGAAATGGATGGTGAGACAGTGGACGGGTCGCCGATCATCGCCGTCAAGGAGGGTGCCAAACTCGTGGGAAGTGGGCGCGTGAAAAGCCTGCTCCTGTACTTAGTTGATGCAGACATCCAACAAGTTGACCGGCTGGAAGCAGGGCTTCATAGTTTACAACCATATCCCCGAAACTTGAAAGTAGAGATCATCTGTGCCGATTCCCGAACTGTTGTTCCGAATTTGCTTCGTGATCTCCCCCAGCGAGTACCGGCTTTCTTTCTTATTGATCCCTACGGCCACCCGCTCTCGTTGCCTGTAATAAGAAAAATCCAAAGGCGTCAGCACACGGAAGCGCTGGTCAATTTAATGTGGTTCATAGTCAACCGGGATCTCAACAACCCAAAAGTAGAATTTAGGTTGAACGAGCTTTTTGGAGACGGCGAGTGGCGTAACCAGCCATTCATGGGAATGCATGGGCTCGAGCGTGAGAAAGCATTCCTCGCATATTTTAAATCGCGGCTGGCTTTCACCTATGTCCTCCCGTTTAGGATTCGATACGACATCGAGGATTCCACGGGCGGTCGTCGAACTAAGTATTATCTTCTTCATGGAAGCAACCACATTAAGGCTGCGCTTCTAATGAAGGAAGTAATGTGGCCTTTAGGAGACGAAGAAGGAACGTTTGACTATTCCGGGGAGGATCAAGGAGTTTTGATTTCTCAAACTCCGACCGAGAGCGAGCTGATGGGAATCCTGCTGAAGACTTTCGAAGGCAAGGAAGCAACTTTTGACGAAATACGGGAACAAACTTGGAATTTGCCTTTTATTGAGAGGCATTATCGGTCTGTCATCAAGGCAATGGAAGGGAAAGAAGTCACGATCAATCGGGTGACTTCTAAGAAAAGTGGCGTTGCTGGCAAAGACCGAATTCGCTTTAACTAAAAGGAGGGGATTATGAGTTTCACCTCAGCTATAGAGTGGACTGACGCAACCTGGAATCCAGTGCGGGGCTGTACAAAAATTAGCCCGGGCTGCAAACATTGCTATGCTGAGACGTTCGCGGAACGGTTTCGTGGAGTCAAAGGCCATCCCTATGAGCGGGGCTTTGACCCACGACTCGTCCCAAGCAAGTTGGGTGAGCCGCTGCGTTGGCGAAGCCCAAAAATGATCTTCGTGAATTCGATGAGCGACCTTT
>Ga0210390_10005557_pt1 | contig 10562 bp, 11 predicted proteins | sample IncBWH11OmetaG_FD_161050 | JGI IMG/M metagenome (GOLD analysis project Ga0210390, IMG submission 161050) | Forest soil microbial communities from Barre Woods Harvard Forest LTER site, Petersham, Massachusetts, United States - Inc-BW-H-11-O ... | reverse complement strand
AAGCACTCTTTGAGGCCCTCGCTTGAACTCTCCCACAAATTTCCATCCCTTGACCATCGACCCTCTCTTTTCCAGCCCGGCAAGGCCTATCCGTACGGAAGCAACGCCAGCGCCGACGCGGGCCGCGGAGGGCCCTTCTCAAAAAAAAACCCTCCACTCGTGACAAGTGCCAGTTCGGGAGGATACACGGCAAAGTAACTCGAATCCCGGCCTCGTTATGTGTCCGGATTCGCACACGGGGAGGGAAACTCACTCCGGCCGCCATATGAAGCTTCCTACTCGTCCCAACGATTGTGCGCGCCGGCGCTCAAGGCGCACCAGCACGCTTGGAACATCTGAACGAAACGTGAGATTTGGGCACCTTGTGGTCGAGTCTCCCCACTACCATGAATCGTGAGCGGGGCCCCGACACGGGAGATCCATCATGCGAAAGCTGATCACGACGATAGCGTTGCTGGCCCTGATCGACACTTCGGCGGCGATTGCGCAGACGGCTGGTTCGCGAAATCCATCCGCGCCGCCTCCATTGACGAACCCGGACAAGCAGTTGCTGCCGGAGGCACCGGTCGGCCACCGCCAACCGCGGGCCGATCAAGTGCCCTCGGAGAAAAACCTGCTGGGTAGTGATCCAAACGATCTAGTCAATCGCGAGAACGCGACGCTGGACCGCGCGGTCAAAAGCATTTGCCGCGGCTGCTAAATACTGCGCGGGACCGTTGCCAGCCCCGCTGCCTTTGTTCTCGTCTTGCAGTTATCTACCGCTTATCCACAGCGGCCGGAAACGCATCATGATCGGATCATGAATCGTACCGCTGCCGGAGTACTCGGGTGTGTCAGCTGCCGGCAACGGATCGGCAGCTCGGCACACACCCCGCCTCACTCCAGCGGCTGGACGGGTGGCAGAGCGGATCCGTTTGTTGGAACAGATGGCGGCGCTGCTGTTGCTGGCATTGCCGCATAAGCCTCGCTTGGCCGCGTAGATGATCTGTAGCTTGCATTTGGACCTGGCTCGGCCGGCCGCCGGGGATAGCTTGATCGTCTTAAACCCCAGGAGCTCGCAATCGATGGTCCCGCGGAATAGCCGACAATGGCTCCGGCTACGGCACCAACTGGTCCGAGCACAAGGGCGCCAGATAATGCCCCCAGCGCGGCGTCTCCGGTGCGTTCTTGGGCCATCGCTGCCGAAGACATCAGCGCCAGAGAGAGCGTCACCGCAGCCATTGTCTTTTTCATTCCATGCCTCCCACCAACGCTCCAAAAACAATAACATTGGTGGTGTTCTGACGCTGTGTCGCGGGTGCCACATAGACCAAACAATGAGCGCAGGACCGGAACCCCGCCCTCAACGAAAAGCCGCCGCTGGGTTGAGATCAGCGACGGCCTGTTGTTCGAGACCACCAGGAGGTCAGGACTAGGATGAGCCTAAAGCTTTAATCTGCGGTTACCTGTCCTCAGCCTTCTGGCGCGCTTAGCCAGCCCAATACGGCCAAACGGCGAGCTTTCCAGTTTTCGTGTCAAGAACCTTCACGCAAGCATCCGCTTCTCCACACTCGAGGCAGAGCCACCTGAAGCGGCGCGGATCTTTCATTTTTGAAAGGCCAGGTTCGTAGAGCAATCCATGAGCCTCGTACGCGATTTGCGCTAGCTCTAAAGCTTGATAAAGACCGCCAGCTCCCGGATCTTTTGTGCGCCCCGTCGTCCATGGTGCTCGATGTACCAACTCATTGCACAACTCGGCATAAGCCTTGCCATTTGCCAATCTTACCTCTGGTTCATGCTTAGCCACGGCGATTCTCCAAGACCAAGGTAGAAAAAGCGCGGGACCGAAGCCCCGCGGCGGTTAGCTGACCTGCGCCAACGTTGTGCTGGCGAGCGGCTACTGCCGAATCAAATATCTTTTACGACCGCGAGCGGAAGTTTCGCGCATACTCGGTCATCCGCCCCACCCGAATCCGAGGGAGGAACGCATGATGAAATCCGGGCTGACTGGCGTTGCCGCAATCTTCTTTTGTCTGTTAGCAGGACCCACGATGGCCCGGCCCGTAATCCACCCCGGCCAGAGCATCTTTTGCGCAACCAGGGAAGCGGGAAATCCCTACAGCAAGTATTGCGATTACCTCGCCTGGAGCGGCTGGCGACGGCGAGGCGGCTGGGACAGTAGCCTCGATAATGCTTGCTGGCACAACCCTGGTTATGTACCTCCCGGATGCCAGCCTTTTCAAACTCCATTGGGAAACGGCTATTAGCAAGTCTGCTCGAAGCGCCGCGGCCGGTGAGCTACACGCCGGGACCGAAGCCCCGCCTCGTTAGTGGCCGCTCTTGTCTCTGGCTTTAACCGCCGCTGCTTGGCGGTCGCGAGCAGCGGTCAGCTCCTTCTCAAGCTTCACCCGCTCATCGGCTGTCATGGCTGGAGTTTCACGCGGCTGCGGCCGAACATATAGGGGCAAATAAGTGTCTGCGTTCGCGGGCACCGGAGACTGGGCCCGAGCATCCATTGGGCTCAACAGCAGCACAGCCGCCGCAACGAGAGACGCAATCTCACCGACAAACGCGATGCGCATACAGGCTTGTTTCACAAGCATTGCGGGCTAATTGTGACTATCGGGCGGTCGGAAATGTTAAGAAATGTTCAGAAATGCAAAATGCAAGAAGTGCCTGCGGCACAGCACTACATTAAATTTAAGCAAGGAATCTTTCTAGATGAATGTTGCTGCCCGGTGACAGCGTTTCAGTCTGATGATGATAAACGTATCCGTCGTGGGGCACAATTCTACGACGGAAAACCAGACAATGAAGAAATTGCTGCTTGTCACGACGGCTGCTATTGCGCTTGGCGCCGCGCCAGCCGTTGCCGCGGATCTTCCGGCACGAACAACCTATCCGGCGCCTCCTCCGATCGTCGCCCCGATCTATGATTGGAGCGGCTTCTATATCGGCATCAACGGCGGCGGTGGTACCAGCAGCTTTGACTGGAATCTGGATGGCGTCGGGGACGAAGGCAGTCATAACGCGACGGGCGGCACGGTCGGTGGTCAGATCGGCTACCGCTGGCAGCTGGCGTCCTGGGTCTTCGGCGTGGAAGCGCAGGGCAACTGGGCTGATTTCACCGGCAGCAACATTAGCTTCCAAACCGGTGATCAAAATCAAACCAAGATCGACGCCTTCGCCCTCTTCACCGGTCAGATCGGCTACGCCTGGAACAATGCCTTGTTCTACGTGAAGGGCGGCGCTGCGGTCACCGACAACAAATACACGGCTTTCCTCACTCCGGGTGTCGTGGACGATGCTGCAAGTGAGACGCGATGGGGTGCCGCGGTCGGCGTTGGCTTCGAATATGGCATCACCCCGAATCTGTCGCTCGGCGTCGAGTACGATCACCTGTTCATGGGCAATAACGACGTAACTTTCGTCTCTGGCCTTGGCGATCACATCAACGAGAACGTCGATCTCTTCCTAGCGCGCCTGAACTACAAGTTCGGCGGACCTGTAGTCGCACGCTACTGAGTCGCGCTAACGCTCTCTGGCATCAAAGCCCCGGCCGAGGCCGGGGCTTTTTTGTGCCCGTGTGACGCGCATCACTGCAGCCGTCCGACTTTTTGCGTATGGTTCTTGAATCCTCGCTTTTGCCCGAAAGACGCCACATCGTCGGATCCTCGGGTTCTAACTTGCAACCGCTGAGGGCGGCGCACCTTCCTCCGCTTAAACTTAACGGCATGAGCCGCGCCGGCGGCACGTTGCTCGGCCTCGGTCAGGGGGAAGATGAGAAGAACGCACGATCCTTCGGCGGCGTAAGACGTATGAATGTGGCCGCCCAAACTGCCGGCCAGTTCGCCGATGATCGCTAGCCCTCGACTGCGCAGGATGGGTTCAGCTGCCGAGCCATTGTCAGAGACCCTGCACTTTACGGCGTTGCCCGCAAGCGTCAACTCCACTCGCAATTCTGGATCTCTACCGTCGAATAGTGCATGTCGCGCCACGTTGGTCAGTAGCTCGCATGCAATCAGCCCAAGCTTCCAGCAGCGTTCTCCTTCGAGCCGCAGATCATCCGCTGAGAACAAGACAGGTATCGCCAGACGATCCAGTCGGTATTTCGTGAACGTGACGCAAAGCTGCTGAAGGTAGCTCGCGGCATCGGTGAGGCGCCCAGGCTCCGGCATGCGCAGCGCTCGATGAACGTCGGCCCATTGATGCAGGAGGTCTACGACGTCGAGCAGCGCGGCCTTGACGGCCACGCTATCCGACTGCACCGCCATGGCTGAAACCGAGTGTATGACAGAAGTGAGCTCGTTTTTTGTTCTGTGGTTCAACTCGCGAAGAAACAGTGACGGATCGGGATTCGGTACCTTTACAATATGCTTTGTCATTTCGTGCTCCAGCGATTGCTCTCTCTGGCCAACAATGAAGCCAAGGCCGCGGTTTCGTTCGGATAGCAACACCGTTCCAGACAGCTAACCCCGAGGCGGACGACAGCGGCCAATTACTTCCGATGCAGTTACCGGGCTCTTGGCTTTCGTCAATACATCGAAGATCAGTGACCAGCTGGCCCCGACGCCATCATTCCTTCGTCGAGTTGCTGCAAGCGCGATGGCACTGCAAAATAGCCGGGTGCGGCATAAGCATTGCTGTTGCGGAATTGCTCGCTTGACACCGGGTAGCCCTTCGTTCGCGTATGGTGGCGTTCTGAGGCAGCCGCCGCTTGCACGGTTAATGTGGCAACTAGCGGAACAACTAGTACGGTGAGAATCTTCTTTCGCATTGTCATCTCCATTTTGTTTGCGGAAAAATCGCGATTGCGTCTCCGCATGCACTGGAGATAGGGAAAGCTTTTCTTGCCTCGACTAAATTCACGGTCATGAATCTGAATTAGTACCCGCGTGGCAACTCGAATCAAAGGTGAGCGTGTGCCAAATCATTGGACCGATACTTGAGCGGAGGGGAGTGACGGACGGTTCGCAAACGATATCCGACCCCTGAACATGAAATTCACGTTGTACGACCCCCGGGCTCCCCCGTCCCGGGCAAGGTGAGAATTCTCATCGACACTCTTGTCGAGCGATTGGGAGGCCAACCGGAATGGGAGCGGTTCCTAACGAAACGCGAACAGTCACAAGTGTTGCCTAGAGACTCTCGTGACCATCACCGGCAAGCCATCGTCCAGCCGTTCATCGAGGATCATGGGGATCGACAACGTCTAGGTCGATGACGCCGGCTATCCACTGCCGCACATGGCGAGTGATTCAGGCACCAAAGCCGCCCGATACTGTGAAAATCTGAGAGCAGTTTGCCAGCGGGATATTCTCGTGAACGCATCGATAATTTCCGCTCTTGCGGCGCTCGCGGGAGCCATCACAGGCGGACTTACATCTGTCCTCGCGTCGTGGTTGGCGCAAACACGCACAAACAAGGGCACAACGGCGGGCGCTGGACAAACTGGCGGCAAGAACTCTACAAAGAATTTATCGCAGCGGCTTCGAAATGCTATATCAACGCACTCCAGTGCGACCAGGCGGACGTACCCGCATTGGTCGAACTATATGTCAGGGTGGGCAGAATGCGCAGCCTGTCCTCGACAAAGGTGGTCGAAAGTGCTGCGTTTGTCGCGCGTCTGTTCAGCGACGGCCGCGGCCCCGCGGAAATCTCCAGTACGCACCAGGAAAGTATGATGCGCAGCGAATAGTCGCATTTCATGGTATGGCAATTCCAGAACCTGTGCGAGTGAGAGCGCCGTCGTAAGAGCTGCGAGGACTTCCCTGCTATTTCCCTTGACGAGCATTAGCGATACAGCAAGCGCTTCTTGCAGCTTCATTTCGCGACGATCGCCTCGGGTATTGAGTTCGGCAATCGCGCGTTCCATCCAGACGCGACACTCCGTAAAAAGCGACAATTCAAGAAAGAGCGGAGCCGACGCTGCAGCGAGTGCGATACCGAGCTCCTTGTCTCCCCGCTCTGAGAAGCTCCATTCCAAGGCAACCCCCGCATTGCTTACATGCCGCCAGCTTTCTGTGGCGCTGTCACTTTTGGCGTAAGTAAGGGAGGTATTCTCGATACTCTCCAGGAATATGCGATAGTAGATTGCATGCCGTTGCGCGATCGTGTTTCTCTCGCCGCTGTCTGTCATTTTGGTCAGGACGTACGCGCGCGTCGTATCGAGCAACCGATAAAGCGTCCCCGTGGGGTTCGTTTCCACCGAAACAAGGGATTTCGTGACCAGACCTGCGATGGCCTCGGCGACTTGCTCTCTCGCTAAGATGCCGCCAGCGAAGACATATTGTGCAGCCTCAAGCGAAAAAGCTCCGACGAACACAGAGAGCCCGCGGAGGGTCGCGCGTTCGGACTCGTCGAGCAGATCGTAGCTCCAGTCGAGCATGGCGCTCAGTGTCTGATGCCGGGGCAACGCCGTGCGTCGTCCCTGCCACAGCAGCCTGCATGGGCCATCGAGAAGTGATGCAATTCCCTTGATTCCATAGACACCAACGCGCCCGGCGGCTAGTTCGAGGGCAAGCGCAATTCCATCGAGTCCACGGCAGACTTTGCCAACGATCGGCGCGTCGGCATCATTCAACTCGAAACCACTGCCATGCTCAGCTGCTCGCTCAACAAACAGTTGCACGGCTGGAAAGGCCAGCGCCTGTGCGGCCGTCAACGATTCATCATCAGCGGGGAACGCCAGCGGATGTATTCGATAGACCTGCTCACCTTCGACCTGCAGCGGTTCGCGGCTCGTCGTCAGGATATGGACCTCTGGAGCCTCCCGAAAAATGCGCTCCGCCAACGGAGCAATCGTCTCCAACAGATGCTCACAGCTGTCGAACACCAGCAGCAAGCGCCGGTCCCGCAGGAACGCAGGTATCGCAGCAAGCGGATCATCGAAATTGCCTGGCAAACCTACGGTTGACGCCACCAGGTTGGGGACAAGAGAGGGAGTTCCCAGTGGCCCAAAGTCGACGTAATGGACCGCACCGTCGAAGGCGGCGAGCATAGTGCGACTGACTGCGTTGGCAACGGTGGTTTTGCCGATCCCGCCCGGTCCCACGATAGTCAAGAAGCGCCGCGCGATCAATTCGGCTGAGATAAATTGGACTGTCTCGTCGCGTCCTATCATTCTGGCCGGACTTGAAGGAATCGCGACGGGTAAATGAGCGAGCGAACTACTCAAGGCCGCGCGGGGGCTTGCGGCACGCGAAATCGGCGCGACAAAACAATAGCCGCGGCCCGACACATTGGCCACATAGCGTGTGCCCGATGGGCCTCCACCGAGCGCCTTGCGTAACGCCAAAACGTGATAACGAAGATTGCACTCGTCAACCACAAGGTCCGGCCATACCCTTGCGAATAGCTCCGTTTTGGTAACTACTTCGGCGGAGCGCTCGACGAGGGCGATAAGAATGTCGAGAGCGCGACTCCCGAGCCGAACCCGGACGCCCTCTTTTTCTAAGACCCGCTCGGTGACGGAAAGACGGAAAGGGCCGAAGTAGATCAGGTCCGGACAAAGAGGGCTTTTAGATCGCGCATCCATGAAATTCATTTTTTGTCTTGCCTAAGTATGCCCCTTCCCGAATTCCATTCTCGACAACGGTGAACCGGACGTTCTGACAGTGAACCCAAGTAGCCAAGCATGTATCTATCGCACCTTCAGAAGGGCGCGGCACCCCGCTGACCCAACTTTACCGGCTGCCAAGGCCTGAAAAACCGCACGCCCAAACCAACACCGCCCGAGCAAAGACGTTGACGAAATCCGTCCCGATGCATGCCGCAGTCGATTGCCCCGCGGTTTGACCACCTCCAGATTCGAGCGCACAACACACTCTGCGCCGAGTTCGTCTTACCGGGAAATTGCATCCAGCCACGCAAATCGTCTTTCAGAATCGACCTCCGATTTTTTGAATCAAACTGGAACCCAAAATGAAAAGACAATGCGTTTCGATTTTGTTAGTCGCGGTGATAATGCACTCGATAGTGACACCGTAGCGTAGTGCGTAGAGATGTCCGAGGCGCTCGAAAGGGCGGCGGCTAGCGAGAGGATTGGCGCCAGCGCACAGGAGTCGTTCCGATGACCTTTTTGAAGACGACCGTAAAATGCGCTTGCGAACTAAAGCCCATCATGGCGGCCACACTGGCAATCGACAATTGCGGATTGAGAAGGAGCCGTTGTGAATGCGCCACCTTCCTTCTCAGAATGTAGTTATAAGGAGAACATCCAGTTGCCGCACGAAATTGGGCAGCAAAGTGCATCCGAGTCAAACCGACGACATTGCCGAGTTCAGCCAAATAGATCGGCCTAGTCAGGTTGGCCTCGATATAGTCGACCGCGCGCTTCAGCCGCCATTTAGGCAGGGGCGTGGATCTGTTCGATACAAGCGCTCCACCCCTCACCGAATTTAGAGTAAAAAGCCGAGCCGCCAACGCACTGCTCACGCCATCGACAAAGGTCGGCCCGGCTGGACCTCCATCGTCGTCAACTTTTGCCAGCAGGCTAGACAACTGAAAGACAATGGGATCAGCCATGAAATGAGGATCAAAAAGCTCGATTGGACCGGAGGGCGAGTGTCCATAAATTTCCGTAAAACACTCGGCAAGAAATGATTGCGACAGATAAATGCGAACGCAATCGAATGTTCTTGTGAAAATGGTGCGACTCGGTTCTCCCGGTCCCGTTATTAAAACGGTATCCATCTGAATTTTGCCGTTTGCGACCTGCTTGCCTGCAAAAAAGAATTCTACCGAACTGGGAACGAGAGGAAATGTGATGAGGTGTGAGTCATCGGGATAGTTCGCCACCAGTTCCAACGGCTTGATGGGCTTCGTTACCGTCCATCGGGAGAGCGTTATGCGATGTCCTGCATCGGGGCGCGCATCTTTGCTGACTGGACGCTTACGCCACTCGATTTCTGGTAGGATCAGTTTTGCGGGAGCCGCAACATCAACGAACATCAATGCCTCTGCACCCTCAAAGGTTCCCTGCTGGTGCTTGCACCGTCGACAAGATGGAGGCATACAAGTTTTTCCCTTGCCGTTCTGACGCCGCTCTGAGAGCGCGCGATTTGACGGTAGTCGATGCACATCGGGCTCTCGAATGAATAGAATTTAGTGTTGTAAGGCGGGATACAACGGCGAAGTCCTATATTATATAGCCCGCTCTAAGGCCCGAAGCGGCACGACAAATCGGCACGACAAAACAGTAGCCGCGGCCCGACACATTGGCCACATAGCGTGTGGCCGATCGGCCTTCACCGAGCGCCTTGCGCAACGCGCAAACGTGATAGCGAAGGCTGCCCTCATCGACCACAAGGTCCGGCCACACTCTTGCGAATAGCTCCTTCTTGGTAACTACTTCGGCCGGGCGCTCGACGAGGGCGATGAGAATGTCGAGAGCACGACTGCCAAGCCGGACCGGGACGCCACCTTTTTTTAGAATCCGCTCCGTGACGGAAAGGCGGAAGGGGCCGAAGTAGATCAGCTCCGGAGAAAGAGGCCGCTCAGTATGCGTATCCATGATATTCATCTGTTCTCGCCCAGATATCTGCGAGGCCGACTTCATTTTCGATAACGGACGGCTTGGACATCCAGCATAGGATGGACCCAAATAGCGCAAGTGGTCCCTCGCACCATTGACCGCCTCCATGGTTCCACAACGCAACACCATTTTACACTCGGATCGCAGCGTGGGGCGCTGCCTCGATACTTAGGGATGCCTTTTGCCTTTCACGACCGACTAACTTCCGAGAAATCTATGGAACTCCTCGCTCAAAAGTATTTCAAGCAAGACATCGTCGTCGCGTGCCCGGCGACGACCTCCCGACGAGCTAGGCCAAGAGACCGCAAGAATTTGAGCCGGTTATAGTCGCGGCCGTCCTCCTCGAAAGCGGCGTCAAAGGCATCCTACGCGCGCTTGCGCATGCGCCTATCCCCCTTCCGGAAAGACAGCACATACCAACGTCTAGGTGGAAACGAAGGGGTGTTTGGCCCTTTGCGTGCTACAGCGGCGATGACGCGCCCGAACGCTGCGATCGTATCGAGTCTCAGCCTGCCGGAGCCCGAATCGCGGGCAAGGAAAAACTGAAGTGGGCTCCTCCTAGAGCGGACTTGTTATCACCTTCGATGTGGCCGTCATGAGCTTCAATGTGGATCGGCAGATCGACAGGCGATGCCCATGCCGGTATCCTTCGTCGTAAAGAAACTATCAAAGAGACGCGTGAGATGAGTCTGATCTATGCTAACACAGCACACGTTTCGGGATCGGACAGCACGGTCCGAATGAAAATGCTGCGGCGCCCCGCTCCCGACTGCACCATCGCCTGCACGGCATTGATCACCAGATTCACGATCACTTGATTAAGCTGGGTGCGGTCCCCAGTCACCTGAGGAAGCGCCGGCGCCAACTCGAGGGAAACGGAGACCCCTTTAGATTGGTGTTCATGGCGAGGGAAGAGCATCGACTCCGCGATGGCGTCATGGAGCGACAGCGCGGTCGGTTGTGGTGCTCCCCCTGTCGCCATCGCCCGAATTCGCTCGATGATGTCGGCGGCGCGACCGGCCTCATTGAGACCACGTAGCATTGATTC
>Ga0210390_10005556_pt1 | contig 10563 bp, 11 predicted proteins | sample IncBWH11OmetaG_FD_161050 | JGI IMG/M metagenome (GOLD analysis project Ga0210390, IMG submission 161050) | Forest soil microbial communities from Barre Woods Harvard Forest LTER site, Petersham, Massachusetts, United States - Inc-BW-H-11-O ... | reverse complement strand
CGGCAGGTTTTACGACGAGACCGGCGCGGTACGCGACGTGATGCAAAACCACATGCTTCAATTGCTGGCCAACCTTACAATGGATCCGCCAACCGGGGAAGAACACGAAGCGGCGCGCGATCAAAAAGCAAACCTGCTGAAAGCTATTCGACCGTTAACCCCCGGCTCCGTAGTCCGTGGCCAGTATCGCGGATATGCTTCGGTCCCCGGCGTTACTCCTGGTTCCACGGTCGAAACATATGTCGCCGCCAAGTTGTTCATCGATACCTGGCGATGGGCCGGGGTCCCAATTTTTATCCGTGCGGGTAAGGAACTGCCGGTCACCTCAACCGAGGTCTTCGTCGAGTTCAAGCGCCCACCTCGGGAAACTTTTGGTGAGATCGTGCCGGCCACCTCCGCTCATGTGCGCATGAGAATCAGTCCTGACATCACCATCGGCTTGGGCATTCGAATCAAGGTTCCGGGGGAACGTATGGTGGGCAATGACGTTGAACTCAAGCTCACCGAGCAATCTGCCGACGATATGCCTCCCTATGAAAGATTGTTGAGTGACGCCATGCACGGAATCAGCGATCTCTTCGCTCGTCAGGATTTGGTGGAAGCGCAATGGCGAATAGTCCAGCCCATCCTCGGCGATGTTACGCCCTCCTATACCTATGAGCCCGGAACCTGGGGGCCGCAAGAAGCGGATCAACTGATCGGCACTGACGGCCCATGGATAGACCCGCAAGCGCCGAGATAGCAGCTATGAATTCTGACAACTCCGCCTAAAATTGGGCCGAGTCCAAGTGCCTTTCGTAACGTTACCTGTCGCCAAAATGCTGGCAAAACAGCTCGATGCGCGTGATCCTTTGAATATCCCGTGTTATTCGGAGCTAACCAACATTTATGGCACGCATGATCGAAGTTATTCGTTCCTCGGGGGCGGCCTCTGGTGTGATGCATACCGCCGCTCGGGGCGCACTGAATGTCCCTCCGCAGGAGATGATAGAAATCCTGGTTTACCTGGCCACGCAAACCAAAATCTTCGCCGAGCGAGCGCGCCTCACCTTGGCAGGATGGGACGAGGTCTCCTCCCGCGCGGCAGCCGCCGACCCGCGCACCCCAAAAGATGTGCTGGCTTACCTGGTCACGGCTGGGAATCTTCGACCGACGCTGCTTCCCGCGTTACTGGAGAACCCCTCAGTCTCCGAGGAATGGCTGGTACAGCTCGCTGCTTCGGCTTCCCGCTACATGGTCGAGACCCTGGTCAAGAGCCCACGGGTCAATCAGTCGCATGCAATTCTTAGCTCACTCAGTTCCAATCCGCATTTGAACCCAGCTCAATCGGCTGCGGTCGGCGAGAAGCTCTCCTCCTTGTCACCCACCACCACAAGCGAATCTAAAACGCCGGCTGCTTCCCCGGAAACCACCAATGCAAAGGAGCCCGCAGGGCCAGCGGTTCCGCAGTCAACCCACCCAGAGACTAACGCGGACGAAGTCCCCGAAGAAACCGTCACTGCATACCTGGCCGAGCATGCCACCGAAATCTCCGCTGATGCAGATAAACCGTTTCAACCGATCGGCGGGATGGACGAGGAACTTACGCCCCAGGTTCCCGTAGCCGTTCCTGCACCAGCGCCTGCCCAAGCCCAAACTGCTACCGTTGCTTCCGGCACCGCCCAGGGTTCAGCCGCGGCAGCCCGAAAAGCTCCCGTGAAGAAGGTTTACCTGAGTGCGGAGGAGCAGCGGGGCAGCGCTCTGCAGAAGATTTCCAAACTCGACATCAAAGGGCGCATTCAACTGGCAATGAAAGGAAGCAAAGAAGAACGGTCAATCCTTGTCCGCGACGGGACAAAAGTGGTCTCCCTGGCCGTGCTGGAATCGCCGAAGATCACCGACAGCGAAGTCGAAAAGTTTGCCGGTCAAAAAAACGTGCTCGAGGCTGTGCTCCGCGGCATTTCGATGAAACGGCGCTTCATCAAGCAATACCCCGTGCTGAGAAATCTGACCTTCAATCCGCGAACCCCTATCGATGTTTCGCTCGGCCTGATCAAACACCTCTTGACACCGGACCTCAGAAATCTGACGGGCAACAAAGACGTCTCGGATACGGTGCGCAAACTGGCAATGAGAATGTTCCGACAAAAGCTGGAAACAAGCGGAAAAGACTAGCGCTAATGCAGGCCCGCGCGTCCACGCCCGTGCGTCCCCGCCAGACTGCCAATAATTGGCTTCCGCTGGCCGCCATCGCTACAATACTTTGCTATGTCCTCGTCGCCCCAACCTGACGCCATTGCCGATCTGCTGAAGCGCTCCAAAACTATCGCGGTCGTCGGACTCTCCAACAGTCCCATGCGGCCAAGCCACGGCGTCTCCGCGTACATGCAGACCAGCGGCTACCACATCATTCCAGTCAACCCTAATATCAAAGGCGCTTTGGGTGAAAAGGCTTACGCGTCGCTGCTCGATGTTCGTGAAAAAATCGATATCGTGAACATCTTCCGCCGTCCCGAGTTTGTGGAGGAGATCGTGGATCAGGCCATCCAACTCAAGGTTCCCGCGATTTGGATGCAGGAGGAAGTGATCAACGAACGGGCTGCACAGAAGGCGCGCCAAGCGGGCATCTTCGTGATCATGGACCGCTGCATCCTGAGAGAGCACAAGGCCCGCTTCGGCTGAGATTGTCTGACGCGGGCTCCCCCGGTAACTACGCCTTCAGCAGAATCACCGTCGCGTCGTCGTGCAAACCAGCTCCATCGGCGAACTCGCGGACGTCATTGAGGATGCTCTCTGCGGAAGCGTCGTTCCGGCCAAAGTGTTTTTCCAGCCGCTCCGCGCCGTACTCGTCCTCTCCCGGATTTGTCGCTTCAGTAATGCCGTCGCTATAGAACAACAGTCGCGCGCCTTGGGATAAATGCACTTGCGCCTCGGAGTAGTCTCCAGGTCCAATGCCGAGAGGTAAACCTCGCTCGGTGTCGAGGAAGCGAGCTTGGGAATTTTCAATCAAGAGCGGACGCAAATGTCCGGCGCTGGCGAAGGTCAGAGTTCGCGTTACCGGATCAAGTACCGCGTAAACCATGGTCACGAACCGTCCCGAAGGAAAATCATTGACCAGCAACTGATTCAGCTTGGTAAGCACTTCACTCGGGCTGCAGGATGCCTCTGCCAGCGAGCGCAGAATGCCGCGAGTAGCCGACATCAAGAGCGCAGCAGCCATGCCTTTTCCGGAGACGTCGGCGAGCACCAATCCCCAGCGGCCATCGCTGAAAGGAATGAAATCGTACCAATCTCCACCCACGGCACCCGCCGGAGTCGAGAGTCCGGAGATGACAAAACCTGGAATGTAAGGCGAACTACGCGGCAACAGAGCCTGCTGAATCTTGCGCGCCTCGTGGGCTTCGCGGCTCATCTTCTGCCGCGCGTGATGCTCCTGCTGGAAACGGCGCGCGTTGTGAACCGCCACTGCCACATAGCTGCACAGTGATTGCAAAAGGCGAAGTTGCTGCGCCGAGAACGCATCCAGCTCAGGATGCGAAGCCGTGAACACGCCAATCAGTTTTCCCTCAACGTGCAGCGGAATCGCCACCTCGGAGCGCGTGGAATCATCGCATCCAATGTAGTACGGATCCTTGCGCACGTCGGGTGCATAGCGCATCTGGCCCGTGCCCGCGACGTAGCCCACCATGCCTTCTTTCCCGATCTTCAGGCTGTTGCCGTTGCCGCATACCTCGCAACCAGCACAACCGTGGGCGCAAGCCAGAACCAATTCTCCGCGCTCTTCGTTGTACAAGTAAATATCAGCCTCGACAAACCCGAACGACCGTGCCACATCATTCACGACCTGGTCGATAAGCCGATCAAGGTCGAGGATCGAGCTAATCGTCTGCGCCGCCTTCTGCAGCTTCAGCAGGTCTTCCACCTGATCGAAAGCCAGCTGATGCTCGGCTGAATATTCCGCTGTCGTCACTCTCGGCATGGTGGCCATGGCCTTGCTCCCCCAAAATGTAAGTTCAAGTAAGAACGATACTTACGACTGTATATGAGATGCGGGCCCGGGCCTTGCCGATTCAATATTGAGGCCAAGAATGGGGCAGGAAACCGCTCGCCACGGGCCTGTCGAAATGGCGGAGGAACCCCGCCAACGGTACCAAATCATTGCTGAACTCTCTCTCGCGCTGGGCGATGCAACTCGACTAAGCTTTAGACCCAGCCCAGTTTCCCTGGCGGCGCAGGCGAAGCTGCTAAACTGGTGGAAATCATGGCCCGGGCGCGTAGCTCAAACGGATAGAGCATCGGATTTCTAATCCGAGGGTTGCAGGTTCAATTCCTGCCGCGCCTACCAACCTTTTCTACAGCTTAGAAGCCAATCTCACTTCGAAGGTGCTCGGTAGATCTGGAAGCGTAATCCTGATTCTCAAAGGTAATCGAAAAGAGGATTTTGGCAAATGGGGCGGATTCAAGCGGAGCCAATCGGAGTTGAGATATTCCGTGATAGCGGTGTCATCAAACTTCACTGCGTAGCACCAGCGGCGATTCGTCGGGGCGAGACAGCGTCAGCAATAAGCTCGTTGCGCTGAATATCTATTTCACCAAGCGGAAAATATAGTCTACCAACGATTGCACGTTCTGAAAGCGCCCCGTCCCCGACGTCCGATGACGAGCTCAGGCATGGTGTTTTGCAGGTGAGCTTACAACTGATCAGTGACAGATACTACAATCGGCGAGACAGTCGGCTCTAGTTTGGTGGAGCGGCTGCGAGTGGACCCACTCCGCTCAGGACAATCCTATTTATGCTATCTCTCCGCATGCTTCAACGTCTTCGGCCCCTTCTGGTTTTATGGGTGGCTCTTCACGCCTGCCTGCTCAAAGCGCAGCGACCCTTTCTGACGGAGGCGCAGTGGACGCTGATGCGCGATGAGACGAGCGGTACGGCTCCGTATGAGAACTTGCGCAGCTTGACGCGGTGGCATCGGGTGCCAGCGACGCCCGAGTTCGACCAGGCAGCCGAGTTCATACTGATGCGCGCCAAGGAATACGGGCTGCAGGATGCGCACGCGGAGCAGTTCCCGATCGATAGCAAGATTCACTATGGGCTGATGCGATCGCATTTGGCCTGGCATGCTGAGGCGGCCAGTTTGTGGGAGCTTCAGCCCGAGTACACGCTGCTGGGCGACTGGGCGACCGAGCCGATCCGGCTTGCCGACTACAGTCACACCGCGGACGCGGACGCGCCACTAGTCGATGTAGGCCAGGGGACAAGCGAGGCGGACTACGCGGGTAAGGAGGTGCACGGGAAGATTATTCTGGCCGATGGAGTTCTGGCGACTGTGCAGCGCATTGCGGTGATACAGCACGGAGCCGTGGGGATCGTCAGCGACATGCCGAACCAGACAACGGCCTGGTCAGGTCTCGACACTAGCATTGTGCGCTGGGGCCACCTGGACGCGCTGCTGCCGAACGGGTTTGCATTTATGGTTTCACGAGCGACGGCGACCGCGCTGCGGGCGCAACTCACCAGCGGGCGGCCGGTGATGCTGAGTGCGCACGTGCAGGCGGAGGTGACGAACGGGCACTGGACAGTAGTGACGGCAACCATACCAGGTACGGACCCTCACGCGGGTGAGGTGGTCTATAGCTGCCATCTCGACCATCAGCGGCCGGGAGCGAACGACAATGCGAGCGGATGCGTGACCATCCTTGAGTCAGCGCGAGTGCTTGTCTGCCTGATCGCAAGCGGCAAGATCCCGCGGCCCGCCCGAACTCTGCGCTTCATTTGGGGACCGGAGGTCGAAGGGACGATGGCTTTCCTGAGCGAGCACCCTGACATTCGGCGCTCCTTGCGTGCCGATGTGCACATGGACATGGTGGGCGGCGATCCGTACAAGAGCAAATCGATGCTGCATGTGACGGAGACGCCGTGGTCGCTTCCGAGCTTCGTGACCGATGTGGGCGAGTTGTTCGCGGAGACGATCCGGGCTGGGGCGACAGCGTACGCCGGGAACGGCAACCATGCGGAGGCTGCGGTGCTCGAAGATCGTAACGGAGCTTCCGGTACGCGGAACGAGTTTCTGGCCGACCGGACACCGTATGCCGCGGGCAGCGATCACGATGACTATGACTCATCGACGATCGCGGTACCGTCGCTCTACCTGCGGGATTGGCCGGATATTTATATTCATACCGATCACGACACCCTGGATCAGATCGACGCCACCAAGCTACGGCGAGTCGCTTTGCTGGGCGCGGCCGCAGGATACACGTACGCCACGATCAAAGCTGATGAGGCCAGGTCCTTGCTTCCCTTCTTCGCTGCGCGCGCGCAACGGCGGCTGGCGGAGGGCTTTGAGCGGGCGCAGGATCTCGCGCAAGACAGCCAGTTGCCGCCTAAGGAGGCCTGGTACGAAGCTCGTAATCTGATGACCCAAATGCTTCGGCGTGAACAGGCGGAGCTTCGATCCTTCTCCATGTACACGCAGAGCGATCCGGAGAAGGCTGCGGTCTTTGGGAAGGATCTGGAGGGTCAGGTTGCGATGCTGAATGAGTGGCTCGACCACAGTGCCGAGACGCACGGGGTTCGGGACTTCCAGTTGCTTCCGCCTTGGCACGCGCAGCCGGACGCGTACCGGGTTCCGGTACGCACAGCCGAGTTTGGACCACTCACCTACCAAAACGATGACGTGCTGTTGGATCGGCTGGGGAGCGAGCGTGTCGGGAAGATCAAGCTGCTCGCTGGCGGATCGAACCGTCTTTTTCGCGCGCAGGACCAGGGAGAGCTTTATGCCTATGAGATCGTCAACTTCGTCGATGGAAAGAGATCGGTAGGCGAGATCCGCGACGCGGTGGCTGCGGAGTTTGGGCCGATCCCGCTCGATGTTGTAGCTGATTATCTGAAGGCTTGTGAAGAGGCGAAGATTGTGGCTCTGCGCTAGGATGGTGCCTGGCACCTTCCTACGCGATTCGCAGCGTCGATTGGCTGGGGTCCAAAAAAAGGATCGCCTTCCATGTCACACTAAGGAGGAAATAAGTTTCACCCTCTGAATCCGCAAGCGACTGTAAGTCGGCAGTCTCGCGTTCCCTGTCAATTCTGGTCACTATGAACCTACCGCTATGCCCTTGTAGTGTCGTGGTCACGGTATCGGTTATCTTGGGAATGTAGTTTTCCATGCGCACAGTTTCCGCACAGGCGCAAACTAAGGCAATCGCCCGTTGGGGCCATGCTCTCACACGCCGGTGCTACTTCAAGCGGGTGCACAGAAGGCTGCCATGCAGCGGGATGCGGCTTGACCTGTGGGAAAACCTGAGGTGTCCCTTGTCCGTTACGCGAAACCATTTCGCGGATAGCCGGAGGACTGGGAGAATGTTGACGGAATGCTGGGTTTCGTCAACGAATTCGTACGGAGCGCGCTCGAGTTCTGACCTGAGAAATATCCAGTTCTTAAATCACTTCGACCACGGCGGCACAACGCCTGTCATCCTCGCGTACGCAACTAGTTGCCCCATGTGCTCGTTGTTATGAACGATGATTCGCAGGAAGATGCTGTCCACTGTCGTGTCTGTATCGAAGAATTTCGTTTTTCGCTGCAGATCCGCCGGCGTTTCAGCAGCGCGAGCCTCTTTCACCGCCTCCAACGAGCGCTTCAGCCAGCGAATTACGTCGGCCTTGGAAGTCACCGTCGTTTCCATGCCATCCTTAAGGTCAGTGGGCATCTTGGAGCCGATAGCGTTCAGCATCAGGAAATTTGCTCGCACGATGTGCATATACACTTCGCTAGTGGAGCGGACTCCGCTCGCCGGGCGCCAGGCAAATTTTTCGGGCGGCGTCGCTTCGGCCAGAGCGATTAATTGCTCGGACACGTGATTCCATTCGCCCTCGTATCTTTGAAACAGATCGGGCGCTTCCTGAGCGAATGACGTCGAAGCGTTCATTAATAACCACAGCAACACGGCTCCTACCAACTTTGTTTTCACAGGGGCAGTTTCTCCCAGGCGATCATTGCTCTCCGCTGCTGACTGCGAGCGAGCGTCAGGCCGGCAATTCAGCCTGAACTCAGCCCGTTTAGACGGTTGTCCACTACAAAACGTTAGGCGGATCGGGAACATTCTGTACGCCCTTCACCCACGTAGTCTTGACCGACTGGGCACTTTTGCAGCGAACATCTAGACAAAAGTGCTACACCCCTACCGAATTAGCTCACCAGTACTCACAATCCGTCGCGGTTCGGCCCTTGAGGGATCGACTCCTCTTCCGATGTGGTACATACTAACTTGATCTCATTTAGGAGATTTCCAATGGCTCTACTAAAGACTTCAAATCCAGCGCTGTCCGGAGACGCGTTTCGCACGAGCGGCGCCGTGCTCGGCGACAGCATGACCATCTCCGGTACGGTTAACAAGACTGGCATTTTGCTCATCTGCGCAGTGGCCACTGCTGCCTTGAGTTGGAATCTGTTCACACGCTCTCCGCAGGCTGCGTTGCCGCTTCTCGCGGTCGGAGGCATTGGTGGTTTCATTGTCGCACTGGTAACCATATTCAAGAAGGCTTGGTCTCCCGTGACCGCGCCGGTGTACGCACTACTGGAAGGCTTGGTACTCGGCAGCGCCTCCGCCATGCTGGAGACGCGGTTTCCCGGCATCGCCGAGCAAGCAGTGGGCTTGACGTTTGGCACGCTGGTGGCATTACTGCTCGCCTATCGGTCCGGGATCATCCGCGCCACCGAGAGATTCAAGATGGGGATCGTGGCGGCGACGGGAGGAATTTTCGTCTTCTACCTGTTGCAATTTGCGCTTGGTTTTTTCGGCGTTCACTTCACGGCCATCAACGGTTCGGGCATGATCGGGATCGGTTTCAGTGTCATAGTGGTGATTGTCGCCGCGCTCAACCTGGTGCTGGATTTCGATCTTATCGAGAGTGGCGCCCGTGCCGGCGCCCCAAAGTACATGGAATGGTATGGCGGCTTCGCTTTGATGGTCACTCTCATTTGGCTGTATCTGGAAATACTGCGACTGCTCTCCAAGATCCGCAGCCGAGACTAGCGTTGAAGGTGGGGGCCACTGCTTCCGTTCTCAACATTCCCGGGAAGCCTTAGCGATTTTCTGTCTGCGCTCAATGCTTCGACGAAAGCACGAGAAACAGCAGGATGGAGAGGGCGATCGCAGCGATGCTGTTGCCGCGAACGGTGCGATAGCTCGACGGCCAGGGGAACATCAGTACATCGAAAACAGCCAGGAACTTTTCCGGCCACAACAATCCAGCAAGCCCGAAGGCAAGAGACAGTTGTATGGCCAGGGAAAGAACCAGATGGTGGGGTGCGCCACTAAGGTAGGAAAGGATCACTTTTCCTTCTTTTACCGCCATTTTTGAACAGATGAGTCTAGCATTGGCGGTTCTGGTCAGCAAACTTTTCGTGAATGTGGCACGGATTATTTGACAGAGGGTGCATCAGAATTGTTCGCCCGTGGTGGAACGGATTCGACGACCTCACCGCGGGGCGATGTCGGTTAAAATAATACAGAGCCGTACCGCCATGACTGACGACACCGTCACCATTTCACCGGGTCCGCGCTTTCAAGCCGCCATGGTACTGGCCATCCTGGCGGATGCGCTGCAGATCGTCATTTTTCCGTTCTTCGTGGAAGGCGCGCTCTCGCCTGCCGATGACGTCCTGGATTTCGGGATCGCAGCCTTGTTGATTCATCTGCTGGGCTGGCACTGGGAATTTCTGCCGTCGTTTCTTGCCAAACTGATTCCCGGGGTGGATTTAGTTCCTTGCTGGACAATTGCGGTTGCAAGTGTCTATCGCAAATACCGCCAGATCGCGGTCACCCCCGAAGAGAATCCTAAACATCAACCTGCGCTTAAGGGCCAATAAAGTCCGTTCAAAAGCCCTCGATCAAAATGGGTCGCGGCAGCTACGGTATGTACAGTATCGAACAGATCAGCAGGCTTTGCTAGGATCGTGCTTCGATAGATCGCTCGCATGGGCTCGCCCACTTCAAAACGCCGCTTTGCCACTGCCCGCTCACGATTACCGTCCGCTTAGAAAGCGACCCCGCTAATTTCGACAAAGAACTACCGGTTGGATGGTAATGCGGCAGTGAAAGCAGACACTCCCAAAGCGCTGAGAATCCTGGTCGTAGATGATCACGCAATCTTTCGGAAACAAGTATGTGCGTTGTTGGAAGGACAGCAGGGGTTCGACGTCGTATGCGAGGCCGGAGATGGGCTGGAGGCCGTGCGCCAGGCGGAGGACTTTCAGCCGGATATTGTGATTCTAGACATCACCATGCCTGTACTCGGCGGGATTGAGGCGGGAGCTCGCATCCGTCGCATTGCCCCAAAATCACAAATCGTTTTTCTGAGCCAGTACGATTCTGAAGCTGTAGCCCACGCCGCCCTGGCGACCGGCGCACTCGGCTACGTAACGAAATCCTCTGCCGCCACCGACCTCATTCCCGCAGTGCAGGCCGTTTCAGACGGCAATAAATTTGTCAGCAAGCTAGCTCGCAGACGCAAGGATGTTTGAGCCCGGCGAATTTTTGGAGTCGGGGCCGTTCACAGGGAACCCCGACTCCATTGCAGCG
>Ga0210390_10005555_pt1 | contig 10564 bp, 9 predicted proteins | sample IncBWH11OmetaG_FD_161050 | JGI IMG/M metagenome (GOLD analysis project Ga0210390, IMG submission 161050) | Forest soil microbial communities from Barre Woods Harvard Forest LTER site, Petersham, Massachusetts, United States - Inc-BW-H-11-O ... | reverse complement strand
GTGTGATCGGTTCGATGAACGAGTTCGCACGGCAAATCGAAAGTGATCTCACCTATCGCTTCGGAACCGCGACCCTAAAATACCTGGAACCGTGCGCCAGGACCGGTGAAAAAACTCTAGGAAAATCAGTGGTTGGGGTGACAGGATTTGAACCTGCGACTCCTACGTCCCGAACGCACCAGACCATAAACTCTAATAAAGACAGATAGTTAGCATTTCTATGCGATTCCGTCATCTACCAGCTGGAACTATCCGCAACCCATGGCATATACTTGTGCATATGCCAGCTAATTTGGAGGCCAGCCGTGCAGCGCAAAGCGAAGATTTTCATGAATAATCGGAGCCAGGCGGTTCGGCTACCCAAGGAGTTCCAGTTCAGCACCGCCGAGGTGTTCATCCGTAGACAAGGTAACGACGTGATTCTCTCGGCGCGCCCGACAGACTGGTCTGACTATCTTGGCTCTGGAGCCGTCGCCTCGAAGGAGTTCATGGAAGGGGTCGACGATCTGCCGGTCCAAGAGCGTGAAACTTGATGGCAGAGTACATGCTCGATACGGATATCTCCTCCTACATCATGAAGCGTTCCCATGAGGCTGTCTTGAGAAGACTTCAGAAGGTTCCGATCGGCGTCGTTTGCATTTCCGTCATCACAAAATCGGAGCTGCTGTTCGGCGTGGAAGTGTCCCCCCGGCGGGAGCAGGATCATGCTGCCCTCGATCAGTATCTACGGCACGTCGAGATCCTGGATTTTCCTGACGAAGCAACCCTTCACTATGCCCAAATCCGTGCGACGCTCAAAACGCGTGGAACGATGATCGGCGCGAACGATCTCTTCATCGCGGCGCACGCCCGTGCACTCGACCTTACGCTTGTGACCAATAACACCGAGGAGTTCGATCGAGTCCCGGATCTCAAAATTGAAAACTGGACCAAACCGCCGACCGGCGCCGCGCGCTGATCCTGAGCTTGGGTACGCGCGACACTCGTAGAATGTTTGTCCTGCTCGAGCGATTGAATCCGGCTGGCCCATGGCACGGATTTCGCCGCGCCATGGGCCGGATGGCAGTTGGATCAGCCGCCGATTTGGATCCGCCGCGGCATCGCTTTCGCCTGCTTCGGAATCGTGACGGTCAGAACTCCGTTCTTTCCGGTTGCATTGACCTTCTCTCCGTCTACCGTATCAGGCAAAACGAAGCGCCGATGAAAAGATCCATAGCCGCGCTCGATGCGACGACCCTGCAAGTCTTCACCGTTCTTCGTCGTGACTTGCTCGAGTCGATCGCCGGAGAGAGTAAGTACTCCTCCGTCGAGCGTTAGTTCCACGTCGGCAGGATCGATACCCGGTAGGTCAACATACAGTTCGAAGCGATTCGCGTACTCATGGATATCCACCGGCGGAACCCAAGCGGCTGTCGCAGAACTGCTGTCATTCTCGCGGGTATTGCCGAACAGACGATTGATTTCCTCTTGTAGGCGCGGCATCACGCCCCAGGGATCTTGTCGCATCACAGTACTCATGGCACCACTCCTTATGGTTATCTAACCGTTGTTTCAAACTGGCGAGATGCCCGCAGGGGCATTCGCGCCAGAAACTAGGGATGGCAGTCAAAAATTCAAGTACCGGAACTCGTCTTAAGCATCCGCTGCCATCCAAGAACAATCCGACTCTTAGCGTGATTTTTTCGTGCCGAAACTGGAACCGTTTTTGGAACCGCGAGCCTGGGAGCGCTGGAGCCGTTGGCGATTTTGGAGAAAAAACTCTAATGAAATCAATGGTCTGGGTGACAGGATTTTGAACCTGCGACTCCTACGTCCCGAACGTACGGGATCATAAACTATAATAAAAACATATATTTAGGCTTTTCTACACGATTCCGTCGGCTTAACGGCTGGCAGTAACCGCGACTCATGGCATATACTTTTGCATATGCCAAATATTGGAGGTCAGCCGTGCAGCGCAAAGCGAAGATTTTCATGAATAACCGGAGCCAGGCGGTTCGGTTGCCCAAAGAGTTCCAGTTCAGCACCTCCGAGGTGTTCATCCGGAGACAAGGTAACGACGTGATTCTCTCGGCGCGCCCGACAGACTGGTCTGAATATCTCGGCTCGGGAGCCATTGCGTCGAAAGAGTTTATGGAAGGGGTCGACGATCCGCCCGTCCAGGAGCGTGAGCCTTGATGGCGGAGTACATGCTCGATACGGATATCTCCTCCTACATCATGAAGCGTTCTCATGACGCTGTCTTGAAAAGACTTCAGAAGGTTCCGATCGGCGTCGTTTGCATTTCCGTCATCACCAAATCCGAGCTGCTGTTCGGGGTCCAAGTATCCCCCAGGCGGCAGCAGGATCGTGATGCCCTCGATCAGTATCTTCGTCACGTCGAGGTCCTGGATTTTCCTGGCGAAGCAGCCATTCACTATGCCCAGATCCGTGCGGTGCTCAAATTGTGTGGAACAATGATCGGTGCGAACGATCTCTTCATCGCGGCGCACGCCCGTGCTCTCGACCTTACGCTAGTGACCAATAACACGGAGGAGTTCGGTCGAGTCCCAGATCTCAAAATTGAAAACTGGACTAAACAGACCGGCACCGCACCCTGACCTCAAATCTTCCCTGGCCGCCGTGCATGCGCGTCGCTTGTTTGCGGAAACCGGAGCCAGGCCTTCGGGATCGCCCGATCCAAGTCCCACGCCACCGCACGCATTGCCAGGCCGTCATCAGATTTGACGGAAACAAGGAGGCCGCGCTAAATGGTCGAGCTTCAGCCGGATCAGGGAAAGTCATTTCTGAAATTTCTTTGCGTGATCTGACGCCCACATACACGAAGAAGGGCCACTCAGAGATAGGATATAGCGTCTGCCCACGGTGGCGCGCGGAAATAATCAACTGTGTGATATCAGTCGCTCCCAGACCAAAGCGCTGACCACTGAGCGCCGGCTCTATATCAATGAGCATGTTGTCACCGCGCACATCGTCTCTCAGTCACGCATTCTGCCAACACGCTCGCGCGGCAGCGAGCGGTTCGTATTCACCGGCTGTTGACATAAAAAATTCCGCAGGTCCAGCCATATTAGTTAGAAAGGCGGGTTAGCGCCAGACACGCAAACTATGCAGATGGTACGACAACCTCGCCCGGAAATCGGATAGTTCAAAGGTCGCAAGTCACGCACGCTTTTGAACAGAATTTCGCATGTCGCGTGGAAGCGTTGCGAAGTGCTTTTTAAATGCCGCGGTAAAATTAGTAGGTTCCGGATATCCCGTGCGTTCGGCAATTTCTGCTATGGGAAGTCCTGTTGTCTGCAGCAACTGGAGAGCCGCCCGCATGCGCAGTTCCGTCTGGTATTCATGGATCGAAGCCCCAAACTGTTGTTTAAAGCCAAAATGCAGCTTGTTGCGATTCATCCGTGCTTTGGTGCTAAGCGCCTGAATAGTCAGGGGTGTGGCGGGATCCATTTCGATTTGCTCGCGTATCTTCGATAGCTTGCTGCGCTCGGCGGGGGTGATGCGTATGGAAGGACGAGCCTGCGATCGAGCGCTCTGCCAGTCCTGAAACAGCAATCTCAACAAGTCCAGCGCTATACTCCGCACGGTAAGATCGTGCCAGGCGCGCGACAAGCGGATATTAAAGAAGCGGCCGGCCTGGGTCAGCGAGGCTTTGGACACCGGGAAGTGGCCCATGACCGTCTCCCGTCGTGCCCAATAGGTTGTCAACATTGCTGGCCATTCTTCATCCGTGAGTTCCAGCGTGTTGCGAAGGTAGTCTTGCGTCAAACTGAGAGAACAATAGCGATAGACGTCGCCACCTTTAAAGCTCGCAGTAAGAGACTCCCCGGGCGGCCGGACAATGAAAGCGCAGCGTGCGCTCTGATCGGACACGCGACTTTCCCGCGCGACATAACCCGCCTCACCTGAAAAAGCGACACGAAAACGCAAAGTATGGTCAATGCTCGTGGCCGTGAGTCGCCAATCTTGATCAATCACCGCATCGGTAATATGGGCACAGAAACCGACGTCGATTTGATGCACTTCCTCGTAGCCCGAGCGAAAAAGCATGGGGATGGGCCTGTCGCCGCTTTGCAGTTGACGCCCTAGCATGATGCTGTCGATGCCGCCGCTGATCGCCGGATCGATCTGCTGGATCTGCTCTAGTTTCCCCCAGAGATCCGGATCTCCCGCGCTTAGTACTACCTTAGTGCCCATTACCTACCAGTTCTCGTGACGATCGCATTATCACCCGCTGCGGACAGTCGCGCCCAGTTCTATTGTCGTGGCGTTTCCCATCGATGCGGAGCGCCGTTCCAAAGTATGTTTGGCGCTAAATCATTGAGTAGGCGGGTCCGACCGGGTCTTCGCGAGAGGTCGCCACTAGCGTTCGGTCGGGCCCAACAAAACCGCTCATCGACAAGTACGATTTCATCATTCCGAAACGTCTTAATTAACGGGCGAACTTCCTCGGGGTCTAGAGTCGGAACATAGAGACGAGAAGCGGGATTCATCTGGGCATGCGCACTTCGCCGCGATTGCAAGAACTGGTACGCGAGCACCGACGTGGGGGCAGCCTCGCGCAGGCGTTCTACCTCGAAAAAGAGCTTTTCGAGCTCGAAGTGGGGCGGTTCTTGGGCGCTCATTGGATGCTCGCGGGGCATGTCGGCCAGATCCCAGCGCACGGCGACTATTTCGTCGTCGAAGCGTTGGGCGCCTCGCTCATCGTGGTACGCAGTGCCGACGGTGCGATCCACGCGTTGCACAATGTGTGCCGTCATCGCGGGTCGAGGATCTGCGAAGAAGCAGCAGGGCGCACGGCATTGCTACGCTGCCGCTATCACGGATGGTCCTACCGTCTCGACGGCAAGTTAGCGGCCTGGCGCCATATGCCGGAGGCTCTGAACAAATCAGATTTCGCCCTACGCCGCTGCGGAGTCGCCATTTTCGAGGGTCTGATACTGATCACACTCAACCCAGCTCAGGCACCCGACCCGTCGACCTTGCTTCAGCATGTACGACCGTATTGGGAGCGTTACGAACTCGCGTCATGCAAAGTCGCTGCCACTCGCGTGTATGCCATCCAGGCAAACTGGAAGCTTGCCATCGAGAACAATCTCGAGTGCTATCACTGCCTGCCCAGCCACCCAGAGTATACGGCCGCTAACGCATTCGTGCGCGCAGATGAAAAAGTCGCCGATGCCCCTGAAGCCTTCGCGGCGTATCAGAAGTCGTGGCAACTGAAAATGCAGGCCGCAAGTACCGGCACGGGCCGTAGCGAGTCGATCGCAACTGATGGGCAACTCTGCCGGGCCGGTACATGGCCCTTGGCGCCCGGTCAACTTACTGCCTCTCGGGACGGTAAGGGTGTTGCACCACTACTCGGCCGGATTGCAGCACACGATGAGAGTGTTACGACAGGATGTATCGGATTCCTTTCCTACATGGCCGCCATGTGCGACTACGCCATCGTCGTGACCTACATTCCGCAAAATGCAACCACGACGAAGGCCGTGTTGTACTGGTTGGTGCGCGGCGATGCGATTGAAGGGCGTGATTACAAGGTCCCGGATTTGGTTTGGCTTTGGGATGAAACCACCAAGCAAGACAAGAGCATCATCGAATTGAATGCCGCCGGTGTCGCTTCGCGCGCCTACGTGCCGGGTCCCTATTCCTTACTGGAGGGCATGACGGCAGATTTCATAGATCGGTATCTCGCGCTCATGACCGAGCCTGCATGAAGCCGGCGGTGACGTCCTCGTATGCGGCCTACGCGGTACTCCTGTTGTTTCTCGCGAACGTCGCGAACTACGGCCAGCGCATGATTGTGTCCATTCTTCTTCCGGCCATTCAAGCCGACATGGCTCTCAGCGATGCACAGCTGGGTGTCATGATGGGCGGCGGATTCGCACTCTTTTACGCGCTCACCGGTGTACCCCTCGCGCGCTTCGCCGACCGCAATGGTCGTGTCGTTTGGTTGTCAATCGCAATCCTCTTCTGGAGCACTGCCACTGGACTATTCGGGCTGACGCGCAGCTTTGTGCAGATGCTCGCGGCCCGCATCGCACTTGGCGTCGGCGAATCGGTGTGCATCCCAACCTCGCACTCGCTCCTCGCTGACTACGTTTCGACAGAGCACCGGCCATTTGTATTGGGTCTGCATTCCACCGGCGCGGTGCTGGGTGCGACTATGTCGTTGATCCTCGGTGGTTACCTGGAGATGCGGGTCGGCTGGCGTCACGCCATGACCTACTTTGCCCTATCTGGATGCGCGTTGGCAGTACTGATGTTCGCGACGCTGCGCGAACCATCGAGGCGCGGAATCGCGGTCGATGCGGGAGCATCTGCGGTAGCGTTGCGTGAGGTCGTGGGCCACCTTTTATCCCTCAGGTCCTATGTTCTGGTGGTGGTGGCCGTGTGCTTCGGCATGCTCGTCGAGTTCGGACTGAACCAATGGCTGCCTTCCTACTACGTGCGCCAATTCGCACTGTCGGTTTCCGAAGTTGGGTTCCGCTATGGCATGGCGGTGGCCTTCGGCGGAGTACCGGGCAGCATCTTGGGCGGATTGATCGCCACTTATCTTATCCGTCGCGACATTCGTTGGTTGGTGTGGTTCCCCGCCGCCATGTACATGGTGGCGCTGCCGCTAGGATTATCGATGCTTTTGGCGCACTCGGCGAATGCAGCCTTAACGCTGAACGGCTTCTATTCCTTCGCGATCTTCGCCACCAACGGCGCGCTTTGGGCCGCTTGCTTCGTTCATGTGCCCACGCTTATGCGGGCCACCACCAGTGCCGTCACCTTGCTGGTCGCCGGCGTGACCGGGTTGGCAGTGGGACCCGCCTTGGTGGGTGCCATCAGCGGCGCATTGAGCGCACAGGGAGGAGGGCGTGCGTTGCAAAGTTCCCTCGTCATTATCGAATCGCTGGTCGTGGGAGTGATTGTGCCGCTATTGCTGGCGGCGCCTTACCTGCGGCGTGAGAGCCAAGACCGCATTCGCATGGAGATACGGAACCACATTCCAGCGAGCTCCCAGGTTCAACCCATGAAGGGTCTATGACGCGCAAACGCCTGGCGCGCTCGCTCGGCATGAGTTGCCCCATATCGCGACGAGACTTCGTCAACGGGGTATTGATAGGTTCAGGTGCAGCACTGCTCGGCGCCGGATCGCCAGCTGCGAGCGCAAAGCCCACGACATCCTACGCCCCCTCTGGTTCACCCTGGACCGGGTATGGCGGAGTTGGTGATTACCGCTGGTCTAACGGCAACACCGCGGCGGTGCGCGACGCGGCGCATGGTATTCGGGATCACCTCTATCCGGAGGCCGCCCTGGCCATCGAAGAGAATTATGATCTGGTGGTGATCGGCGGCGGCTTTTCCGGCACCACCGCAGCCTACGAATTCAGCAAACATAGAAAGCCGGGACAGACTTGCCTGGTACTCGAGAACCACCCTGTCTTCGGCGGCGAGGCGAAGCAGAACGAATTCGATGTGGACGGGCACCGGTTGGTCGCACCTCAGGGTTCCAACGGTGCACTCGCGGTCAAAGAGAACGACCACATCACCGGACGCTACGAGACCTATGCGCAGATTTACCGCGAGCTCGGCATGCCGTGGCACTACGATCTTGAGCCGCTAGCGGGCGGCGCAGAAAAGTACAACTTGCCCAATGATCATTTTGATCCGATGGTCTTGGAGAAGGAGTTTGCGACCGGCTACTACTTCAAGGGACACGGGTGGGCCAAGAACCCCATCGCCGCGGGCTTTGCCAATACGCCGTGGAGCAGCGAAGTTCAAAAGGAACTCGACGACTTTGCCAACAATCGGCGCGATGCGGTATCGGCGCAGGCGGACGCGGATCGGTGGCTCGACTCCATCACCTACTACGATCTTCTGGACAAGCTCGGCTACGGGACTGAAGTCAAGCGCTACATTGATCCCTTGCTCGGAGTCGGCAATTTCGGCGTGTGCGGCAATGCCGTGTCGGCACTGGCGGCGAAGCGCCTGACGCTGCCCGGTACCATCCCAAGCAACTCGCCCAATCGATTCGCCAATGTGTCGGTGGTGTCCTTTCCGGGCGGCAACGCGGCAATCCTGCGCAAGATGTGGGCTCGAATCCTGCCGGATGTCATCGGCGGCGATGGCTCATTGGCCGATACAGCCCAGGGCAGCATCAACTCAAATGCGCTCGATCGGTCTGGCGCACCGCTGCGCCTGCGCTTGGAATCCACTGCGGTACACATTCGCCACGAAGGAGATCCCGCCAGCGCGGGTTCGGTGCGCGTAATGTACGTCCAGCGAGGAAAGCTGCATTGCATCCGGGCCAAAGCAGTGGTGATGGGCACGGGCGGCTGGGTGAATCGCAAGGTGGTAGGCGACCTGTCAGCGTCACACACCGCGGCCTATAGTCAGTTTCGCTATGGCCCAGTCTTGACCGCCAACGTGGCTGTGCGCCACTGGCGCTACTTCGACAAGCTCGGTATCACGGCGGCGCGCTGGTTCGCGGGGCTGGGGTGGCATGTCTGCGTACGCCGCAATGTAGCTTGGCACAAAAACGCGCAGCCGCTCACACCGAACAGCCCCATTGTGCTCACTTTTTATATTCCGCTGCTGCACCCGGAGGTTGATCCAACGGTGCAGGGCATGGCGGGGCGCGCGCAACTGTTATCGACGTCCTATTTGGAATTCGAGCGTCAGATTCGCGAACAACTCTCGGATATGTTCGGCACGGCGGGCTTCGATGCACGGCGCGATATTGCAGGCATCGTCTTAAATCGTTGGGGCCATGCCTATTTTGCGCCGGGACCGGGATTCTTCTTTGGCTCGGAAAATACGCCTCCGCCGCATGAGGTGATTCGTACGCCATACGGTCGCATTGTGTTCGCGCACTCGGAGCTGCAGGGCAACATGAATATGGCGCACGCCATGCTGGAAGGCACGCGCGGTGCGCGACAGGCAATGGAGATGATATGAAATTAAGAACCACAAATTGGTTACTGGGATCCTGCGTCCTCCTGCTCACCAGCACGGCATTGCCGATATTCGCGGCAGACGATGCGCTTGAAGAGGTTGTAGTGACTGCACAGCGCCGCACCGAGCGCCTGCAAGACGTGCCCGAGGCCATCACGGCGATCAGCGGCGATTCGCTCAACCAGTTACACTTGCAGGGGAACGCAGACTTGGCCGCACACGTTCCGAGTCTCTCTTTCGACGTGCTGAGTCCAGGCGAGACGACGCTGGCAATTCGTGGCCTCGGCACTTCCTACGGACTTGCTCCTGCCGTGTCGATGTATCTCAATGAGACTCCCCTCGACATCCGCACCGACGGATATGCCGGTGCCCCAGACATCGATTTCTTTGATGTGGATCGGGTCGAGGTGCTGCGAGGGCCGCAGGGAACGCTGTACGGCTCGAGCTCCATGGGTGGTGCAATAAGGGTCCTGACGGCTCAACCGGATCCCGCAGCCTATGCGGTGAACGCGGAGGTCGGCGGCTCGAACATGGATGGCGGTGGTCAAGGGTATCTAGCGAAATCGGCCGTGAATCTCCCACTGTCGTCCAACGCCGCTGTGCGTCTCGTCGGGGCTTTTGAGCACGTCCCAGGCTATATCAATCAAGCGACCCCGGGTGATTACAGCGTTGCGTCTCCCGACCTCCCGGTGACTGAACGGCGAATCAACGATGTCGATCTTAAGAGCGGGCGCATCCTCGGGTCGTGGAAGCCGACCGATGCCTTGACCATCAAGCCGAGTTTGACGATCTCGGTGGTGGATTCAAGCAACAATTCGCAGTATTTCACCAACCTGCCACAGTTCACAGTAGCGACCTACTATCCGACGCCGCAGCAGAGTCGCCTGGAAGTTGGCAATCTCCAAGTGGATTATAGCTTTGACTTTGCGACCCTGATGTCCTCCACGTCGATACTATCTCGGGACACGCAGACTCAGAGTGATTTCACTCTCTATTGGGCCACTCTCGCACCGCTGTTCGGTGTTTCCTATCCGCCAAACTACCCGACAACAGATTTCGACACGTCCCACAACGCAGGCTTTGTTCAGGAATTTCGATTGACGTCCCCGACTGACCGGCCTTTGCGTTGGGTGGGCGGTGCATATTTCAGTCATTACCGCCAGCATTCAACCGAATCGACCAATAGCGACTCTTTCTCAGCCGCCATAGGACAAACGACCGGTCCAAATCTTTACTCTTTTGACCAAGAAGCGATCGATCAACAGGTGGCAGTTTTCGCAGATCTCACTTACAAAATATTGCCCAGCTTGGAAATCACCCTGGGAGAGCGCTATTACGAGCTCCATGACAGTCTGGAAAATACGCAGAGCGGTGTACTCGCGGCGCCGAGTCAGCCTCTGGTCCATGCAAAGGCTAGTGGCAGCAGCCCACGGGTCGTCCTCACGTATCATCCGGTCACCGATGCGACCTTATACGCCACGGCGGCACGTGGCTACCGACCCGGCGGCCCGAATGTAGGGCTCCCCAGCGGAATCGGCTGCACGCTGAACAGTGCCGACTCGCCCTTGTATCAGCCGGACACTGTTTGGAACTATGAGCTGGGCGCGAAGAC
>Ga0210390_10005553_pt1 | contig 10568 bp, 11 predicted proteins | sample IncBWH11OmetaG_FD_161050 | JGI IMG/M metagenome (GOLD analysis project Ga0210390, IMG submission 161050) | Forest soil microbial communities from Barre Woods Harvard Forest LTER site, Petersham, Massachusetts, United States - Inc-BW-H-11-O ... | reverse complement strand
GATTACTGGAACACTGGAACCCGGACGCACATCGATTCCAGCAAAAGGCCGTTTTGCGCGTGATGCGCAATCTAATCTCGCGATCTTCAATGACGCCATCGTTGTGTTGCTGGTGGGGCATTTCCTACGCTCTCAAGCTGCCGCTTTAGTTTAGGAAGAATAAGAGAAAAAAAGAAAGAGCGCTTAGGAGCGGGCTAGAGTTGAATCGCTCGCACCCATACTCTTATCGATGGGCTTCGATTGCTTTTTGCCCAGAGCTAAATACGCCGCCCGGCCCTGCCATTAAGTAAGCGTCTGCTAGAAGCGTTAGCCAAACTACTGCCTGTCCGTGGCTTTTCCTCAGCAAAAAGCGGATGACCGATGGGTAGATTTTATCGGACAGAATTCTATTACAGCGCGGGTGAAAAAGAGCGGTGTGCGACGCAAAGGTGACATTTGTCCAGCCAGGCTGCAAGAATTGACAAGCGTATTCAGTCGAGCCGGTGCGACGAACCCGCAAACAGAGCGAAAACTTGTGAAACCAAACGTCATCAATTCAATCGAGCGCTTCCAGATTCCCGAGGGCTTCCCATTTCCGTTGGCACAACTTGAGCCAACACGTCGATGAATTGAGAAACAACCGGAGCAGATATTGCATCCGGTTTCCAGGCGGCGCCCACAGGCACCCACGCTCTGTCTTCGGGCGTCAGATTCCGGAAAACCACATCCTTGGCGGGTATCTTCTGCAGCGGCTCGCCGACCACCGCCACCCCAAACCCCGCCGCAACAAAGGCGAGCGCGCTAGCGGCACCGTCCGCTTCCTTGACGATTCGCGGCTTGAAACCCGCGCGACGGCAAGCTTTTAAAAGCCAATCGCCGTAATTCGGGTGCAAACGATTTAGCCCGATAAAAGGTTCCTCTTTCAGGAGCGATAAAGGAATCTCCGGCTTGTTTGCATGAGGATGGGACTTCGGCAGCGCCAGGCTCACCGAATATTTAATCAAGAGCCGGACGTGTAACAACTCCAGCACCGGCCGATCGCTCGGCACCAATATACCTACCGAGATGCGCCCCTCAAGAAGCGCTCTCTCCTGCGATACGGAATCCATCTCGATGCAATCGACGACGATTCCCGGAGATTTCAGCCGCCAAACTTCCAGTGCCTTACCCAAAAAATCGTGCGTCATCGCTGACATATAACCAATGGCCAATTCCCCAACCTCGCCGCGACTGATCCGCTGGGGCAGCAGCGACGAAGTATTCTAGATGGCGGAACTTCATGGACGGTTTTGATCGAAATCGAGCCCATCTTTGTTCGAATTTCGGTCGATCTCACCGAGAGACAAAAGATGCTCACCCGCACCATAGCTCCGCGATGGCCGAATGCAACGGGAACTCTCGCTGGATCCACCGCAAACAGTCGCAGGGCTCGAAATGCTCGCTCCTTGAGGCGGAAGCTTCAGAAAAGGGCACAAAGTCCGCCAAATACGACTGATGCGCCGGCGCCGAAGAAAAGAACAACGGTTTGCTCGTGATGTGAACCATCAGATTTCGAAGGAGATAGTGGGTGCTGCTCAACGCACCGAAAGCGGTATCGCCCTGGAGGATCTGGAAAGGGGGCTTTATTCGGCCAAACGTAGCAGGTGTTGATGCTTCGGGCGCGCATAGCGTAAACGAAGCGGAGTTTAGCTGACACCATGGTTCCAATGATTAGAAGGAAAAGCCAACGCGGGCTTGGAGCTTAAACTCGTAGAGGATGAATTCCTTCACGATGGGCACACTCACTTCTAATGAGACGACGGAGCGTTTGCTAAGGTTGCGACCGATCGAAAAATCCGCCGGTACAAACCACTTGGAGCCGCCGAGCATGTTCACTACGATGTCCTGCGAGGGGTATAGAGTGAAAAACCAGCTGTCAGGTAGCGCGACACTGAACGTAGGGCTGAACCGGAACCTACTCACGTGGCTGCGTCCGACGTAGCCGCCCATATCGAAATCGTATCGTGCGACGACTTCCACGAATGACCCTAGTGAAAGCTCCGACAGCATGCACCGCGCGCCGAGGATCGGAAGGAGTCGGTATTTGCCGGCCCCGAACTGATCTTGATTAGCGGTGGGGAAGAGCACCCGACCGCCTCCACCCCAAGCGAAGCGCTCCGTTACCGTCTCAATCAGCGCCGCTTGAAAGAGCAGATCCCCGGTGCCAAAGCGCGTGTCAGCATTAGGATTATCCGCGCTCTTTTTATTGTTGAGCACGAAAGGCATTTCTAAGCGCGTGGCGAGTTTCCAACCGTCCTCAAGCGTAAACGGCTGATCCCTCCGGAGGATGAAAGAGTCCTGTGTGACATTGTTGCTCTGCTCCTGAAATTCGTTGCGCAACTCGTAGCGAGCCGGTGGACGGGTGAAATCCTCACCATTGTTGAGATCTTCTTCCGTGGCAGCGGAGGTAGCGGGAGCAGTGATCATGGGGCCTGAGAGCAGAAATCCCATTGCCGTAGCAAGTCTGAGGTTGGCGAGTAATCGACCTACTGGCAAGGTGACACTCAACTGGCTCGCCATAGACCAGGCACGCTCAAGATCAAGAATTTTCTCGGGCGGCATTTTGGTAAAATTGTGTTTTCAGAGGAGGCGCATCGCCGCGACTTGGACAAGCGCACTTACGTCCAATTCTAAGGCGTGCAAAGACAGAATCTTCACGCGGTCCAGGACCAACCCGAAAGCGACGGCCGCTGCCCGTTCTGGTCGGGCCAATAGAAAGGGATTTGCGAAGACTCCTGGAAAGCACTGCTGAGAAGCTGGAGTGCATCATTATCGCTATGGAAATCATGCCCGATCACGTTCACTTATTTTTGAACTGTCCTCCCGCCTGGCTCCAGATCAGATTATGTTCCGACTGAAAGGCAGCAGCTCACACGTTTTAAGGAGGCGATATCCTGAATTGCTTCGTTTGCCTTCTATTTGGACCCGATCATACTTTTGTTCGACAGGCGGGAACGTTTCGAAGGCAACGATCGAGCGCTATATTTCTGAACAGAAGAGCCACTGACGATTCATCCCACCCCTAAAAGGAGTGGGCTTTCTCGGTTCTTTCTGCAAAGCCACCCGTTTTGGCAACCGCGCGCCGAATGCTTCTCTTCGGCGTTTAGGTGGACCATAAGCGACTCATTCCGGCTGACTCTGTTTCGCTTCCATATTACTTTCGATGCCCTGGACCTCACGCTGCCCTCCAGAAGGGTTTTTGACAGGAAGCTTTGCCGATTTTTTGACGGCGGTTTTGACACTGGCAGGAGGCTTTTCGGCCTTTGCTTTTACATTGATCGATTTTGCAAGGAGGCTCAGCTTTTTGTCGGTGGCTTTCTCTTCATTCAAGGTCAGAGTAAAAAGTTCGGCTGCTTCTTTCTCTCCCAGCAGTTTTGCAAAAGTCTGCACCGTGCCGTACCCAGCCATCTCATAGTGTTCGACACGCTGGGCCGCCGCGATGATCCCGGCATCCATTACCTCAGCCGCCGCATCCTCTCCGATCCATTCACTCCCCTCTTCGATGAGACCCTTCATGGCGGCGCAGGTGTGACCCGCAAGGCGTTTGCCCAGCTTTTCGGCCACCTGCTTCAAGCGTTCAAGATGTCCCTTGGTTTGTTCAAGATGTTCGATGAAGGCATTTTTTAGATCCGGATTTCTCGCCGCCTTGGCCATTTTTGGCAGCGCCTTGATTAACTGACTTTCGGCACTGTGCAGATCCTTGAGTTGCTGAAGGTAAAGGTCATTCAGAGATGCGAATTTCATGGATGTTTATTTTCGATCATGCCCAAGAGTTGGCCCGATGACTACCATCATCTTTCGGCGTTCTATGCGAATGTCTGGAATTCTTGGATGACTCGCGCCCCTTCCTGTATATCAATAATCGCGACCGTTCCGGCAGCAAGAAAATCATAGGTCTCGCCGAGCGCAATCCTTTGCCCTATTATTCTTGTCGAAACCCGATGAAACCTACGCGCTGGAACGCCGCTTACCACCAACGCGCATCCACCGCGACCAATCCAATCTCATCCCGCTAGGGTCCGGAGGCTTTCATCCAACAACAGCGACCGCTACCTCGAAAAAGGCACGGGCCTGGATGGCCCTTATACCGGGCGCAGGCCTGACGAGATCTTCTTTAGCGCCAAGTTAAGCCTCCATCGAAGAAACTCCCTATCCCGCCCTCATCTTTGAGGGCCAACTCAACAACTTGGTCAGGCTCTCGGCACCAGCTTCGAACCCTAAGACTGCCCGAAAATGGAGGCAAGGAGCACGAAATCTCGGGTGCATCACCTGCTCGAAGAAATCCTGAACGAGTACATTGTCGCTGCAGACCTCCAGAGCGTTAATTCGATTGGAAACGGTAGTGACCGGACGAGCGCTAACCCGGTACAATACCTGGGCTGCTATTCGCAAACGGGCAAAGGCCACAGGGGTTCTCACCCCCGTCGGATGTCACACCTGGCGGGCAACCGGCATCACGATTTACCCCTGGAGAACGACGGACGGCTCAGAGAACGCTCAGCAGATGGCGGGGCACAGCTCGGTCACCGCCATGCCGTGCTTTGATTAAACACTCCACCTGCAAGCTGGCATGGAAACGCTCTTTCTTGCCTTGGGTCTGAGGATGATACGCTCGCGTATAAATGACTTCGACTCCCAGACGCAGTAACCAAACACTGAACTCGGAGGACTGGCCGGAATTATTTCGTCAACGCGTTGTGCTTCATGTGTTTCTCGTGAACGCCGTAGCCCCCGGAACGCCGATTCGGTCATTGATCGCAAGCGTTCCTCCATCTATTATGATCGCCGCGAAGAGCGGGGACGCTTTTAGCCGCCAGTTACTGAGAGAAACTGTAGCCATCTTGCTAACGTTCGGCTTTCATTCGTTAAACGGGTAGATCGGTTGGGGTTACCAGACAGTGACGAGCGCTCGGTAACGATGAGTCTTTGAGAACCGCTTGCTAGTGTCCGGCCAGATCTATCTCGCAGCACAAAATCAAATGAGAACCGGGCGGGCATCCTAGTTCGAGTAACGCTCGACGATGAAGCCATGGAAGCGTGACGGCCGGCGAGGTCGATATCGGTAAATTGCAGCCTCAGCTGACAGCCAGGAAATCGACTTTCCATTACTGGTTGGAGCGCTTCGGTCATTCGCCGGGTGAAGACGGCCGCCGTATACTGAACGTCTCGCCGCTGGAGGCTAAAGTCAGTGAACCTTTCTGGATTAACAAACTGAATCGTCACAACGGAGGATGTGGCGCTTCGTCCACCTTGAGTGGTGCAGCCGGAGCCACAAAAGAGCATCACTATCAAATAGATTTCACAAAGTGTTAGTTTCATAAGTCGAGGCGGAACTCAAAACCCAAGCGCATTTGTATCGCGTACTTTTTCCTCATCCAGCAAATAGCGCATTAAACTTGATTTTCCACTGCTGCGCGCCCCTTGTGCGTCGGAGCTTCCCTGACCGACTCCATTCCCCCCTGCCCGCCCAATTGTTTCTCGCAAGGGCGCTCACTGCACCGTCGCCGCCTCCCGCCGGTTCGTAAGGATTGATGAGACACGAGTCGGGATCGAAGCCGGGAAAGCCTGCGCCGGCAGGGGCGCACTCGGCGAGTTGCGCCGGCCAGGGGCGCGCCGGTATCTGGGTCGGGTGGATCGTAACAATAGCCGCGGCGGTTCGGTGATCCATCCGACGCGACCGTAGTTCGTCCGATGACCGTCGGGTGTCACCATCTGCCGGAACGGAGAGACCGCGACGAATCTGCTACACGGTCTGGAAAAAATGGCGACAGATCTTTGGCGGCTAAGCACCCGAAAATCATCGCCCTTCCCGCGAATTTTCGACTTCCGCACCAGGGACGAAGACGCCGCCAAAGAGACCGTCCATCGTGTGCCGCGAATTCGGCTCACGCCGAGACCGGAGATTGACGCGGTAGCTCCGCGTGTCCCTTGTACCGGCCGATGGATTATATTCGACGACCCCTCGCATCATCAGCGAATCGAAGGGCAATCGGAACGGCCGCTAAACGTTGCCTCTGTGTCGACCTGCTTCCCGGATGCTGATCCAGCGATCCAACCATGCCCCACTGATAGGACTTTTACCCTCAAATTCGAGCTGACGTGCCGAACAAAAAGTCAAAAACTGGGCACAAGTGGTAGAGACAAACCCTTTTCTCCTGTATCACTATTTTACAGGGGGAACCTCCGGAGAGAGAGCCTGTGAGCGCGCAAACCAAGGCAATCAGCGAAGTCGTTAAGGATTTCGAGAAATCTCTCGCAAACCTGCAGCCTTCTACGAGACGGGTATACGTGGCGGGCGCCAGGGCGGCCATCAGAGCCGCTAATTTGGAACTCTGGCAGAGCACTTCTACTGCTGATCTATTGGAATCAATCGGAAAATACCCCATCGAAAAGAGGGCGCGAATCTCTCCATTCTTGGATTTTTTAGGCGGCGGATCGCCCAAAAATTCGGTGTCCGATGCGGACTCAGCGGCTCTTCAGAACTGGGTGATTCAAACGATCGCAAACCAGATTCGCTTCGTGAAAAACCCCTCCATCGCAAGCCGGCGAGACACAGCCTTGATCGCCGCGATATGCGCCGCGCCTACTAGAGGAACTCCTCGGAAATGGCCTGAAAACTGCCTCAAAATCATGGAAAATAAAGTGCTTTTGTGGGACGCTCCAATCCAGGAACCATGCTTCGCTATCTCCTTGCGCTTCTGGCGCGCCTGGAGAGAGCGGCTGGGCCGGCCAGACCAACGGCGACTCTACCGCAAATCTCTCCAATGGAGCCAATCACTACTCCTTTTCCCCGGGCCCAACGGCGCTCCCTTGGGTCGCGCTGCCCTGCACAACGCTCTGCGGCGACTCAATGTGGTAGGAGAACGCAGCACCATCGGGCTCATCACTCCGGAAAAGATCAGAGCCGCTTTCCTCTGTGGGAATCCTCTTCAGTGTTGACGGCCGGCGCGTCGGGAAGCAGTTCCCGAGGCGAGCAACGCCGTACATCGTTGAGAGCCGATATGTAATACAGCTTCCAGAGGACCCAGAAGGTGTTTTGAAAAGTCCGGACTCCCGTCAATTTCTGTCGAATATGTGTTCACTTCAGCTTCCGGAGAGCTGGTATGAAGCCCTATATCACGTTCTGTAAGCTTGGCATTGGCGGAACTTTTCAAACTTCCTCTTTAGGAACCGGGGGCGATCTGAACGTTATCAGCTACACCAGCGTTGGCCGTGACGGTCACATGATCTCCCTTCTTGATATCGGTCCAGGAACCCTTGTTACTCCCGACCGTGTAGATCGTTTTGTCGGTAGTCTTGAAGGCGCTCTCGTGACTATTTTCTTTTGCCATGTTGTGGCGATCCGTATATTTGTGCATCCATTGCACCGTGAAGGTGTGGGCATTTTGATTGACACCGGTCACCTTGCCGGAAACAGGAGCGCCCGCGAGAGCGACCGACATTGAGCCAAAAAGGAGAAGCGCAAGTGTCGCAAGATTACGCACCGCAAAAGGAGAGTTTTTCATTTGAAGAAGTTCCGAACGTTATCAATTCTGCCGCCTCCGTGTTCATACAACTTCCAATTAAAAAGCATCTTGAACTATTTTCTCGCATTCGAAAAGCAAAACGCACCGTTGCCCAGCGCCACTTCATGAAGTTTTAGGCAGGAGACCCTCTGCTTTAGCTAAAGGGAGGAATGCCGCTCTTTGTATTGCAATATCTTCTATACTTGAATGTAATCGCCGCATCAAACTGACCGCTCAAGTCAAACTGCAACCAACGCCAGAGCAATCTGACGCCCTGTTGCGTACGCTTGAGATGGCCAATGCGGCTTGTGATCGTTTGAGCGAACTGGCTTGGGAAGCACAAGAGTTTGGTCAGTATTCGATGCACAAGGCGTTCTACCGAACGATTCGCGATGAGTTTCCGTTGTCTGCCCAGGTGGTGGTCCGGCTGAATTCCAAGGTGGCTGACGCTTACAAGATTGACCAGAAGTCTCAGCGGGAATTTCGTAAGCATGGTTCGATCTGTTACGATCCGCGTATTTTGTCTTGGAAGATGGACCAAGGCTTCGCCAGCATTTGGACGCTTGACGGTCGCCAAAAGATTCCATTTGTCTGCGGGGACCATCACCGGGAATTGCTGGCCTTTCAGCGCGGAGAAACAGACTTGGTTTACAGAGACAAAGAATGGTTTCTCTTTACGACTGTTGAGGTGCCCGATCAGAAAGAGCGCGAGGCGATCGAGTGGATTGGCGTCGACATGGGGCTGGTGTCCATTGCCGAGACATCGGACGGCAAACGCTTCGCTGGATCCACCGTAAACGGTCGAAGGGCTCGCAATGCTCGCTTGAGGCGAAAGCTTCAGAAGAAGGGCACAAAGTCCGCCAAGCGACTGATGCGCCGGCGCCGGAGAAAAGAACAACGGTTCACGCGCGATGTGAACCATCAGATTTCCAGCCGGCCACCTATCTTCGCCCGAAGGACCCGAGCCGTACGTTTCAGGTGCCGCCCTAGCATGCTCCGCGATCGCGACAAAACTCGTTGCGCCCCACCCGCTTCGAATTCAACCACCAATCCCTTGACCGCCTCTCTGCTTCGTCGTTTCCCGGCTCTGCGCTTCTTGGTTTTCGTTCATCCTGACTCTAGAAGCGAAGGGTTCCCCGAGAGCACCGCGCCGCTCTATTTCGCGGTTAAGGCGCCGTGAAGCGAGCTTGCGTGTTCGCTCAAAAAAAGGATCCGGTTTCTCTATCGCATGAAATTCTTTCTGCGCGTCCAACCACTCTTCGAGCTCTTTGAGCGCAGGGATGTCGGTGTAGGACCGAAAGCCAAGAGCGAGCAAGGCAGATTGCGTCGGCCGCCAAAACTTCAACGCCTTGGAGGGGTCGCAGTAGATCAACTCTTGGCTCAAGAGATCGTCCAAGTATAAAGAGGCGTCCAGCCCGAGTACCTCCCCCACTCTTGTTTTGGAGACCCCTCCTTTTCGACGGTACCCAATGACGACCAGGAGCACGGCCTTATGTTCATCTGAAAGAATCTTTCCCTCTTTTAATGGGAGCCGTCTGACGCCAGAAAGAAGTGCTAAGAGCTCCGACTTAGGCTCCAGGATCCATTCGGTCCCTCGTTCTAGCAGGCGCCACGGCGCCCAACCCGAAAGTTCAAGCTCAAGCCCCAGTTCAGCCAGCGCCGCCGTCACGTTGGCTCGTGAAGCGCAAACGCCCAGATTCTTAAACCGCTCGACCAGTTCTCCCACGGTCCAGCGGCGGGCCTCTCCCCCGCAGAAGCAGGCCATGACCGCCTCCCTCAAGTCGACGCTAAGGGCTTGGATTTCAACCCGTTCTTCCAGGGACTGGCCGGCATTTCTAGGACCAAAAGTATCGCTCACGCTTAGCGCTGCTTGATATCAGCTTCTCGAAAAAACTGCAAAATTAAAACGCTGTAACATTCCTTTTCTGCCTTGACGCACTCCCTCGGCTAAAATCGCGTGGGATTCGGCGGTGATAACGACACTTGCACTTGCGAGGCTTGGTGTCCTTTGAGCCCCTTCTGCTTCGGCTCAAAACGCGCCTTAGCCTTTACGTAGATGCCGCAATTCTGCCTTTAGCGGAAGCGGCGCGGCAAATCTTCTCGCCCCGGTTGAGAGCGTGAGAAAGTCCTTCAGCCCGAAATCAACGACCCGCGTTTTAAACCCGGTCTTTGGCGCTTGTTCCGAGGCTATGCAAACTTGGTCACACCACAATGTGATTTGAAAATCTCTGAGGAGGTCCCGCCGAACTGTCAGCGTCTTCCTTATCGCATTGATGTGCTCGGGGATTGGTTGAATCGGGGTAGTTTCCGTTGCGGCGACATCCGAGAACCTTGTACCCGGAATCGCCGTCTTCTAAGGTGCCGGAATCGTGTCCGAAAACACTGGGAACACCCGGGACGATGACGACGTTTTCGATGACACTTGGGCCAATCCATTTTTTTTACGGGCGGGCCCTATCTCTTTAAAACGTGTGGATTTTATCCACCATCGGAAAACGCTCCTCTGAATAGGACCTGATAGCTTGACCGCTTGGGCCCAGCGCTCTGGCGTCTAGACCTCTGTTGATTCCTTTGTCGCCGACGCCCACCTGGCATTGCGCACGGTTCGGGCGGCAACAATTGCACGCTCGGGGCGCCTCACCCAGCCGAGGACCTCGCAAAGGAATCCTGCAAACAGCGTTGAGCGATTCGCGAAATGACCGAGCCTTCTATTGCATAACTCATTGGAGATACGCAGCTTACAATCGCTGCGGGCGCTCCTTACTTGTTTGACGGGAGAGAGTCCCGGCAATGGATCGCCCAACGGTACGACCGCCTTTACGATTCCTAGGGTCTTCAAAACGAGCAAGTGGATCGGCGGTGCTGACGGTTGAGAGGTTGGAAACTTAAAATCGTCGGTTGACTCTCGGTGGCTTTGACTGAAACACGACATGGTTCCGAATACCGACATGATTGGGCACTTCTGAGCAGGAAAGATACGAGATCATAAGTCGTAACATATTTCCTATGTGGGCTTTACACTATTTCACTGGTTAGCTGGTTGCC